>OHCZ01000970.1_pt1 | contig 12907 bp, 10 predicted proteins | sample 1566891 | NCBI WGS metagenome assembly OHCZ01 (sample SAMEA3879510, study PRJEB24766) | human gut metagenome | biome: human-associated habitat; feature: feces | place: USA | collected 1985/1987
CCTGGATGATGAGGGCGCGGTTGCTGATACTCTTCGAAGCGGGCAAGTTGACATCCGCTTGGAGAACATGGGGAGGATCTATGATGTAATGCATTTTAAGCCTTGTTTGGGTCCTTACTCACCCGCAAAGGTACTATTTTTAGGGCGAAACGGCAAAAAAAGCCCGAAAAGTTTTGCAGGTTTCAAAAATCTTAGTACTTTTGCACCCGCTAAACAGAAAACGGGATGTAGTTCAGTAGGTTTAGAATGCCGGTCTGGGGGACCGGTGGTCGCTGGTTCGAGTCCAGTCATCCCGACTTCTTTATAAGTTTCGAGCGACTCCTTGTTGGGTCGCTTTTTTGTGCCTATTCCTTCGGGATGCTTTCGGGATCGCTTCGGGATGCGAAGGATCCCATGCTTGATGGAAATCCGAGTTTTTCTAAGAAGTCTGTGCTTTGGGGCGTCTTGCGCTTTTGGGGATTGCCCTTTCAAAGAACAGACCGAGACCCTTTCTGAGAATCATCAGAAAAAGTCCCGGTCCATGCATTTTATACCTTATATATATAGTATATCAGATGATGCTCGTCTTGCGCGTCCACTCCAGGATTTCGGGGATGTAGCCGAAGGCGATGCCCGTCACGGTATCGGCGCAACCGTAATAGACCGCCACGCGTCCTGTGGCAGGGTCGTGGAGCTCGGCACAGGGGAAGCAGACGTTGGGCACGTCGCCCACACACTCGTAGAGTTTCTGCGGCGAGATGAGGTAGGGGCCACTTCGGTAGATAGGCTTCCAGGGCTCGTCGCGGTCGAGGAGCGCCGTGCCGAAACTATAGACGTAGCCATTGCAGCTATGGAGCACGCCATGGTAGAACAGCAGCCATCCCTCGCTTGTCTCGATGGGGATGGGACCTGCACCAATCTTCATGCATTGCCATGCACTCTTCTCGAAGGCGGCGGGAGCCATCACGTGGCGGTGGCGACCCCAGAACTCCATGTCGGGCGACTCGCTATAGAAGATATCGCCAAAAGGCGTGTGTCCCGTGTCGGACGGGCGGGAGAGCATCGCAAAGCGACCGTTGATCTTTCGGGGGAAGAGCACGCCATTGCGGTTGTAGGGCAGGAAGGCATTCTCCAACTGGTGGAAGGTCTTGAAGTCCTTGGTCCAAGCCACGCCAATGGTCGGGCCATGGTAGCCGTTGCACCAGGTGACGTAGTAGCGGTCTTCGATGAAGGTGACGCGCGGGTCGTAGCCATAGACCCACTCGCCTATCTCTTTGTCCTCACACTCGAAGCGGAGCGGGTTGGGGTCGATGTCCCAATGGAGGCCGTCGTCAGAGAAGCCCACGTGGAGCACCATGCGGCGGTTGGTGTCGTCGCAACGGAACACGCCCGCGAAGCGATTGCCGAAAGGTACGACGGCAGAATTGAAGATACTATTGCTCGTGGGGAGCAAGTCGCGCGGGATGATCGGGTTCTCCGAATAGCGCCACATGGGGGCGTTGCTGTCGGCGGGACGGTCTTGCCACGGCATATTGGGGAGGGCGCTGCCCTCGATGATGAGTTTGCTCATATTCTTCTTGTTTGTTATTGGTCAGTTGTTGTTGGCGACTATGAGAGGTGGGCGCGCCCGTTGTCCAAAGGGAGGATGGCGCACCCACATTTTCCCTCTTATTTCTTGGGCTCAGGATAGGTGAACGGCACGAACCGGGTGATGAGGAGCGCGGGGATGGCGCACAGGAGTACCACGAGGAAGAAGGTGCGGTAGCCCAGGGCGTCGCTGAGGTAGCCGCTGAGCATGCCTGGAAGCATGACGCCCAGGTTCATGATGCCCGAGGCAAAGGCGTAGTGGCTCATCTGGTGCTTGCCCGGCGCTATCTGCTGCATCATGAAGAGCGTCAGTCCGACAAAGCCGAATCCATAGCCGAAGTATTCCAGCGTGATGGCCGATCCAATAAGCACGACGCTCGTCGGCTGGTAGATGGCGAGGAAGGTGTAGGCCACGAAGGGCAGGTTGAACACCAGGGCGAGTTGGAAGAGACTTTTCTGCAGTCCGCGATGGGCGATATAGTAGCCTGCCAGGATGCTTCCGATGACGAAGGCGGCTGCTCCGAACGTGCCGTAGCAGAGGCCGATCTCCTGCTCGCTCAGTCCCAGGCCCTGCTCCGTGCGTGGTGCCTTGAGGAAGAGAGGCACGATCTTCATCACGAATCCCTCGCAGAAGCGATAGAGGATGATGAAGAACAGGTAATAGACGATGTGCTTCTTCTTGAAGAAGTCGGCAAAGACGTTCCACAACTCGCGCAGGGCCTCCCCGAGGTTTTTGTCCTCCGCGCTGGTGGCATTGGACGTGGCGGGGAGGATGAAGATGTGGTAGAGGCCCAGGGCGCACATGATGACGGCGATGATGAGCATGATCACCATCCAGGCGGTAGTCACCCCGAAGTGCTTGATGAAGACGCCCGCCAGATAGACGAGGCCACCCGTGGCGGCGATCTTGGCGATATTGTAGAACGCTCCCTGCCAGCCGATCCATTTGGCCTGCTCCTCCTTGGAGAGGACGCTCATGTAGGTGCCGTCAGCGGCGATGTCGTGGGTAGCCCCGCTTAGTGCTATGACCGCCAGGATGGCGATCGTGATGGCGAAGAAGTCGGGCAGGTGGAGCGCGAAGGCCACCAAGGCGAAGCCGATGCCGGAGACCAATTGGGTCAGGACAACGAAGAACTTCTTCGTCTTGTACATCTCCAGGAACGGACTCCACAGGGGTTTCAGCGTCCACGGCAGCATGATGAGCGAGGTCCAGAAGGCTATCTGCGCGTCGCTCACCCCCATGCCTTTGTACATGAGCGTGCAGACCATGTTCAGAACCACAAAGGGCATGCCCATGGCGAAGTAGAGGGTGGGCACCCAGGCTACGGGGCTAACCTTCCTACTTGGTATGTTTCTCTCGTCGGTCATGGTCTGTCCTTCTTAGCTGTTCCAAACTTCGAGGGGTTCGGACCCATGGTGAACTCCAGGGTGCCGCCGCCCATGATGTCCTTATATAATAGGTAGGACTTCGTGTAGGGCTTGCCGTTCCAGCGTACGCTCTGCACATACACGTTCTCGGGCGAGTTGTCGAGCGCCTTTACCGTGAAGGTCTTGCCCTCGGGGAGCTGCACGGTCGCCTCGTCGAAGAGCGGCGACCCGAAGACATACTTACCTCCGGCCGGCTCCACCTGGTAGAGGCCAAGCGTAGAGGTGACGTACCAGGCCGACATCTGGCCTACGTCCTCATTGCCCGAGAGTCCGTCCTCGGCATTCTTGTACATCTCGTCGAAGACCTGGCGGATGAGCTTTTGTCCCTTCCAGGGCTCACCCGCATAGTTGTACATATAGAGGACGTGGTGGCTCGGCTCGTTGCCGTGGGCATACTGCCCGATGAGGCCCGAGATGTCGGGGGAAGCCTCCGCACCCATGTCGCCCGTGACGAAGAAGAGCGAGTCGAGTTTGGTGACGAAGGGCTTCTCGCCGCCAAAGCAGTCGATCAGTCCGTGCACGTCGTGGGGCACGAGCCATGTGTATTGCCAGGCGTTGCCCTCGGTATAGTCGTCCATGCGATGGACAGCATGGAAGGGATTGAACGGCTCGCGCCAGTTGCCTTTCGAGTCGCGGCCGCGCATGAAGCCCACCCGCTTGTCGAAGACGTTGCGGTACGACTTGCTGCGATGGAGGAAGTACTGGTAGTCCTTTTTCTCGCCCAGCGACTTTGCCACCTGGGCGATACAAGCGTCGGCAAGCGCATATTCGAGTGTCTTGGCAACCGTCTCGTTCTCCGGGTCCTCGTCGAAGGCGACGTAGTTGTTGCGCTTCAGCGACGCCATTCCACGCTCGTCGAGCATGGCCGATGCCTTCATCGCCTCGTAGGCCCCTCGCTTGTCAGTAATAAAGCCCTTGAGAACGAGGTCGGCGAGCACGGGCACGCCAGGGTTGCCAATCATGCAGTTGGTCTCATTGCCCATGAGGTGCCACACGGGGAGCTTGCCTTGCTGCTGGTAGATGTTGACGAAGGTCTCGCCTATGTCGGCAAGCATCTCGGGATGCAGGATGGTCATCAAGGGGTGGGCAGCGCGGTAGGTGTCCCAAAGCGAGAAGGTCGTATAGTTGGTGAATTGGCCCTCGTGTACCTGCAGGTCGGCACCACGGTACTGGCCGTTGACGTCGCAGAAGACGGACGGGGCGGTCATCGTATGGTAGAGCGCGGTATAGAATATCGTGCGCGCATCCTCGTCGTCAGTCTTGATCTGCACGCGGGAGAGCTGTTTCTCCCAAGCCTCGTCGGCCTGGCGAACGACGGCATTGAAGTCCCAGCCCGGTATCTCCTTGTGGAGGTTCTCGCGGGCGTTGTCCTCGCTCACGGCCGAGAGACCCGTCTTGATGAGCAATGGTGTGCTGTCGGGTTCATAGGTGAAGACGGCGATCGAGTCTTGGTCGCGCTTCAGTTTGATGGGCTTGTTGAACTCCGCATAGAAGAACGTGTATTGGTGGCGCGCCCATCCAGTCGATTCGCGGTAGCCACAGACCGTGCGGTCATCGACCTGGCGATACTTGGCCTTCGACATCTTGTCCCATCCGATGCCCTGGTGAAGGTCGAGGCGCACCATGCCCCGTCGCACGTTGGCTCCCGTGGTGTAGCGCTGGAATCCCGCCCGTTGCGTGGCGGTCAGTTCCACCAGCACGTTGGGGTCTTTGAGTTTCACGCTATAGTAGCCCGGGGCGACATTCTCGCTCTCGTGGGCAAACTTCACCTCGGTCTGCTTGCAGCAGCTCACGGGCAGGAAGGCCACGTCGCCCAGTTCGCCGATACCCGTGCCCGAGAGGTGCTGGTGGCCGAAGCCGACGATGATGGAGTCGCTGGCATGGTAGCCGGAGCACCAGTCCCATCCCCGGGTGGGCTCGGTCGGACCCAACTGCACATAGCCGAAGGGAACATTGGCACCCAGGAACACATGGCCGTGGCCGCCCGTGCCTATCAGCGGATTGACATACTGCGTGTATCGCTGCCCCATGGCGACCAGGGAGCAGGTAGCACAAAGCCAGAATACTGCTAATCGTAGAAGTTTCATATTTGTGTAGGTAATTGTTTATTGTTTGCAAAAGTACGAAAAAGATATTCAAATACCTACTATAATAAGGAGAAAATGCGCATGGGAGACGATTTGGGGACCAGGGAGGAGGAGACTGGCCCCGTGGCTGCGTCTGCCTCTGCATGGATCGCGGATCGTCTGGTGAGGCCCTTTTGTCTGCCCTCGATCGCCCCTATATCCCTTTTGAATTGCAAAAATAAGGGAAATTAAACATATTTTAGCGTAATATTTGGCGGTCTAAATAATTTTTAGTACATTTGCAGCGTTATATAGGTGTTGAAGAAAGGAAATTGCATTGTCTAAGAAAATAGTTTATATAATGATGTCGCTGCTGGTAGCGTGTGTCGGGTGTCAGTTTAAGCTGATGCCCGAGGACTCTGCCGCTACGCAACCCTTGGTGAGCATCGCGCGCTACGACCAGTTGGAGTATCGCTACCTCACCACGGGCGACTTCTCGGCATTGCAGGAGATGAACACGGAGTATCCTATCGAGACGCGCACGCTCATCGAGGATGTCGTGAAGGTGGGCGACGCCACCGACCCCAGCATCAATTCAAAGTTGCTCAAGTTCTACCAGGACACGATCCTGCAGAGCATCATTGCCGACGTGGAGGCCGAGTATGCCGACATCGACGATTTGAATACGGGTTTCAGCCACGCTTTCACGCGACTCAAGAAGGCATTCCCTGATATCCGTGTGCCCCGCATCTATACGCAGATCTCTGCTTTGGACCAAAGCGTGGTTGTGGGCAACGGCATGATCGGTATCTCGCTCGACAAGTATCTGGGTGAGAACTACCCGGTCTATAAGCGCTACTACTCGGAGCAGCAACGCCGCCAGATGAACCGCCAGAACATCCTGCCAGACTGCCTCACCTTCTTCTTGCTGAGCGAGTTTCAGATCGACAAGTTTGAGATGCGCCCGCAGATCGAGCGCGACCTCCACATGGCCAAGCTCCAATGGGTGGTCAACCAGCTGATGGGCACCCGTTTCTACAAGACGAAGTATGTCTGCGCCATCGAGCACTATATGCGCCATCATCCCCATTCGTCCTATTTGGAGCTGATCGAAATGACTGATTTCAGTCGGTTTAAGGTCGGCAAATAGTCGTTTCTCCCTCTTTTGACGAGCTTTCGACCCATGATACATGGTTTGGGCTCAAGGTGTGCTCGTTACCATATAGCGGCTTGCGCTAATATTTCCTAAATATTTTGCAAGTTTAGATAATTATCCCTACCTTTGCGGAAAATAACTAAAGGCCCCGCTTTGTCGGGAACTGGTGGCAAAACGAAACCCATCACGGGAAAGAAAATATGAACAAGTGGTAGGCCGGAAAGCCTCCACCCAAACTCGAACAGATTTAAAGAACAAGATGAAAAGCATTTTTATCGCGTGTGCTCTCTTGCTCTCGACAGCAGTACAGGTGCTTGCCGGGGAGCCTCTTTCGTTGAAAGATGTCACGGGCTGGAAGTACGTCGCCAAGAGAATCTCTGGCGTGCGTCCAATCAAGGGTACTTCCGAGTATGCACAAATCTCTGCCGACCGCAAGAAAGTGGTGAGGTACTCCTTCGTCACAGGTCAGGAGACGGGTGTGCTCTTCGATCTCGACGATACGAAGGGCGAACAGATCAAGAGCTTTGACGGCTATCAGATGGCCGACGACGGACAGCATCTGCTCATCGAGACCAACTACCGGGCTATCTACCGTCGCTCCTATACTGCCGACTTCTATGTCTATGACATCCAGAGCAAGGAGCTTCGCAAACTCTCGAAGAACGGAGCCCAGCAGATCCCGACCTTCTCGCCTGATGGTAAGAAGATCGCCTTCGTGAGAAAGAACAACATCTTCATTACCGATGGCACGACGGAGCGCCAGGTCACGACCGATGGCAAGTTCAACGAGGTCATCAACGGTATCCCCGACTGGGTGAACGAGGAGGAGTTTGGATTCAACAACGCCATCGCATGGAGCGCAGACAGCCGCACGCTGAGCTGGATCCGCTACGACGAGAGTGGCGTGAAGACCTATTCGCTCCAGATGTTTGCCGGCATGTATCCGACCAACGAGCAGTATAAGGTCTATCCGGGCGAGTATAGCTATAAGTATCCGAAGCCGGGAGAGGACAACTCCAAGGTCACGGCTTGGGTCTATAACCTCGACAATGGTAGCACGAAGCAGTACAATCTGCCGCTGGATGCTGATGGATACATCCCCCGCATCAAGACGACGGCCGACGCAGGCCGCATCATCCTCTACACGATGAACCGCCACCAGGACTGCCTCCGCCTCTACAACGCCAACACCACGACGGGCGAGACGAGCCTCTTGCTGGAGGAGAGCGTGGAGAAGTATGTCAAGGGCGAGGCCATGGGCGACATCGCCATCATGAAGGACTACATCCTCGTGCCTTCCGACCGCGACGGCTATCTGCACCTCTACCTATATAATAAGGAGGGCAAACTCCTGCGCCAGATCGAGAAGGGCGACTATGACGTGACGGCCATCTACGGTTATGATGCCGCTACGGGCAACACTTACTTCCAGGCTGCTCGCCGCTCGCCCATGCAGCGCGAGATCTACGTGGCAGACAAGAAGGGCCGTGTGACCGCCCTCGCGGGCACGGAAGGATGGAACGATGCCACCTTCTCGGGCGACTACCGCTACTTCCTCAACTGCTGGAGCGACGCCAACCACCCCTACGTCTATACGATCATGGACCGCAAGGGCAAGGTGGTACGCGAGGTGCTCAACAACGACAAGCTCACGCAGGATTTGGCCCAGTTTGAGCCGACCAAAAAGGAGTTCTTCACCTTCACTACTTCCGAGGGCGTCTCCCTCAACGGCTGGATGATCAAGCCTGCCAACTTCGATCCTACCAAGAAATACCCGGTCATCATGCACCAGTATAGCGGTCCCGGCAGCCAGCAGGTGACGGACAGCTGGAGCATTGGTTCGATGGGCAATGGTGGTCTCTTCGACTACTACCTCACCCAGAAGGGTTACATCATCGTGAGTGTTGATGGTCGCGGAACGGGCGGACGTGGTGCCGAGTTTGAGAAGTGCACCTACCTGAACATCGGCGACCTGGAGTCAAAGGACCAGGTAGAGGCAGCCATCTGGCTTGGCAAGCAGGACTACATCGACGCCTCGCGTATCGGCATCTGGGGATGGAGCTATGGTGGCTTCTGCACCCTGATGAGCATGAGCGAGGGCCGTCCGGTCTTCAAGGCAGGCGTGTCGATTGCTCCGCCCACCAACTGGCGCTTCTACGATAGCATCTATACCGAGCGCTTCATGAGAACGCCGCAGGAGAACCCCACGGGGTATGCGCTCAATCCGTTGGTACGCGCCAAGAACCTCCACGGACGTCTGCTGCTCTGCCACGGCTTGGCCGACGACAACGTCCATCCGCAGAATGTCTTCGAGTATTCCGAGGCACTTGTGCAGGCGGACAAGGACTTCAAGGAGAACATTTATACCAACCGCAATCACAGCATCTATGGTGGCAACACCCGCAACCATTTGCTGCGCCAGGTAGCAGAGTGGTTCTGCGAGAATCTTTAAACGAGTGAATATAGATTAGGAGAAGGTCGGGCCGCTTGCGGAGCCTGGCTTCTCCTAATTTAGTAAGGAATAAAATCAAATATTTATAAAAACCGAAATCAGATGAAAAAACTACTTTTAGGCGACGAGGCTATCGCCCAAGGCGCATTGGATGCCGGACTGAGTGGTGTCTATGCCTACCCAGGCACTCCCTCTACCGAGATCACAGAGTACATCCAGAATTCTCAGCTTGCGAAGGACCGCAACGTCCATCGTCGTTGGGCAACCAACGAGAAGACGGCCATGGAGCAGGCTCTGGGTATGTCTTATATGGGCAAGCGTGCGTTGGTCTGCATGAAGCATGTGGGTTTGAACGTGGCTGCCGACCCGTTTGTCAACTCCGCCATCACAGGCGCCAATGGTGGTATCGTCATCTTGGTGGCCGACGACCCCTCTATGCACTCCTCACAGGACGAGCAGGACACGCGCTTCTATGGCAAGTTTGCCATGATCCCGACTTTCGAGCCGAGCAACCAGCAGGAGGCTTACGACATGATGGCCGTGGCCTACGACTATTCAGAGAAGATGCACCTGCCCGTGCTGATGCGCGTCACCACGCGTATGGCCCACTCGCGTGCCGTGGTCAATATCACGGAGACGCCGCGTGAGCAGAACCCCCTGAACTATGAGGCCAAGGCCAGCGACTGGGTGTTGCTTCCCGCCTTTGCCCGCAAGCGCAATGTGGTTGTCACAGGCCAGCAGGCTCAGTTGGAGCAGGATGCCGTGGAGAGCCCGTTCAATAAGTATATCGACGGCAAGGACCACTCGCTGGGTATCATCACGAGCGGTATTGCTTTCAACTACCTCAACGAGTGCTATCCCGATGGCGTGCCCTATCCCGTCCTGAAGGTCTCTCAGTATCCGTTGCCGAAGGAGTTGGTGCGCCGCATGACTGCCGAGTGCGACTCCGTCCTGATCGTCGAGGAGGGTCAGCCCTTCATCGAGGAGCAGGTGCGTGGCGTTATGGATGGCAATGCCGTCATCAAGGGTCGCCTCACGGGCGAGCTGCCGCGCACGGGCGAGTTGTCTCCCGACGAGCTGAAGCAGGCTCTCGGTCTGCCCTCTGGCGAGGAGTATGAGCCGTGCCCCGACTTGGCCAGCCGTCCGCCGCAGTTCTGCAAGGGTTGCGGTCATCGTGACGTCTATACCGCCCTCAACGAGGTCTTGAAGGAGTATCCCAACGCCCGCGTCTTTGGCGATATCGGCTGCTACACGCTCGGCTTCCTTCCCCCGTTCAAGGCCATCCACTCTTGCGTGGACATGGGTGCCTCTATCGGCATGGCCAAGGGTGCTGCCGACGCTGGCCAATGGCCGGCCGTGGCTGTTATCGGCGACTCTACGTTCACCCACAGCGGCATGACGGGCTTGCTCGATGCGGTCAACGAGAACTCCGACATCGTCGTGATCCTCTCCGACAACCTCACGACCGCCATGACGGGTGGTCAGGATAGTGCCGGTACCAACAAGTTTGAGGCTATCTGCCGTGGTCTGGGCGTGAGCGAGGACCACCTGAAGGTCGTCACTCCGCTTCCGAAGAACATGCCGGAGATCACCAAGACCATCCGCGAGGAGATCGAGTATCACGGCACTTCCGTCATCATCCCGCGCCGCGAGTGCATGAACACGTTGCAGCGTCACCTCAAGCAGAAGAAGGCTGCCGAGGCCAAGAAGGCCGCCGAACAGAAGTAAGCGAGGAGGAAGAACAGGTTTTATGGGGTGTCGCGGACGCCTGAGAGTGTCCCGCGACCCCTTCTGACAAACAACAACCAAATAGCATTCAAAACCAATGAAGACAGATATTATCCTTTGTGGCGTGGGTGGACAAGGTATCCTCTCCATCGCCACGGTCATCGGCCAGGCGGCCATGAACGAGAACCTTTATATCAAGCAGGCAGAGGTGCACGGTATGTCCCAGCGTGGTGGCGACGTGCAGAGCAATCTCCGTCTCAGCTCCGACCCCATCAATAGCGACCGCATCGCCAAGGGTCAGGCCGACGTCATCATCTCCATGGAGCCGATGGAGGCCCTCCGCTACCTGCCCTATCTGAAGAAGGGCGGCTGGATCATCACCTCCAGCACGCCTTTCGTCAATATCCCCAACTATCCTGACATGGCCGTCATCGATGCCGACTATGCCAAATTGGACAACGTCATCCGCATCAACATCGAGGAGGTGGCCAAGGAGAACAACATTCCCCGCTCGGCCAATATGATCCTGCTCGGAGCTGCCCAGAAGGCTTTGGGTATCGAGTTTGACAAGCTGAAGGACGCCATCCGCGTCATCTTCGGCCGCAAGGGTGAGCGCGTCATCGAGGACAACTTCAAGGCCCTTGAGCTGGGAAAGGAGGCGCAGAAATGAGACCGACACCCATCAACAAGGAGTTGATTGACAACACCATCCGCGAGCATGGCATACAGGACTTCGCCAAGGCGACGATCCGCGAGGTGAAGGGTGTGGCAGCCCATGCCGAGAAGGAGAGTGGTGTCGAGTTCATCAAGATGGAGATGGGCATTCCCGGTCTTCCCGCCGCCCAGGTAGGCGTGGACGCGCAGATCAAGTCGCTGCAGGACGGTATCGCCCACAGCTATCCCGATATCCAGGGTCTCCCCGCTCTGAAGGAGGCTGCCTCGGAGTTTGTCAAGGCCTTCATCGGCGTCGATATCAATCCCGAGGGCTGCGTGCCTGTCTGCGGTTCCATGCAGGGCACGTTCGCTTCCTTCCTCACCTGCTCTCAGGCCGACAAGAAGAAGGATACCGTCCTCTTCATTGACCCGGGATTCCCCGTGCAGAAGATGCAGCTTCAGGTGCAGGGCACGAAGTATGAGACCTTTGATGTCTATAACTTCCGTGGCGAGAAGCTCGGTCCGAAACTGGAGAGCTACCTTACCAATGGCAACATCTGCGCCATCGTCTATTCCAACCCCAACAACCCCTCGTGGATTTGCATGACGGACGACGAGTTGCGCACGATCGGCTCTTTGGCCACGAAGTACGACTGCATCATCATGGAGGACCTGGCCTATTTCGCCATGGACTTCCGTCGTGACATCCGTCCTTTCCAGAAGCCCTACCAGCCGTCGGTAGCCAACTATACGGACAACTACATCCTGCTCATTAGCGGATCCAAGGCGTTCAGCTATGCTGGCGAGCGTATTGGCGTGACGTGCATTAGCGACAAGCTCTTCCATCGCCACTACCACGACCTGGCCGAGCGCTACGAGGGACTGCCTTTCGGCCCCGTCTTCTCCACGCGTATGCTCTATGCGCTCTCCTCTGGTACGAGCCATAGTGCCCAGTATGCCATGGCCGCCATGCTGAAGGCTGCTGCCGAGGGCAAGTTTGACTTCCGTAGTGAGATCAAAATCTATGGGGACCGTGCTCACAAGTTGAAGGAGATTTTCACGCGTCATAACTTCTATATCGTTTATGACAAGGATCTCGACCAGCCTATTGCCGACGGATTCTACTTCACGATCGGCTATCCGGGCATGACGAGTGGCGAGTTGGCACACGAGCTCATGTATTATGGAGTCTCTGCCATCTGCCTTGTCACTACTGGTAGCGAACAGGAGGGCCTCCGCGTCTGCACGTCCTTCATCCGCGACGAGCAGTATGCTGCCCTTGAGGAGCGTATGGCCATCTTTGCGGAGAACAATCCCGTGAAGTAACGACCGAACAACTATCCCGTTCCCCTTTTGCGGGAACGACAAGCATAAGCCCTTGTGCCTTCCTTTTTATTAAGGAGTGTGCAAGGGCTTGTCTTTTTTGTATAACGTGTGTGAGGGGAAGCGGTCGGTCTATGAAGGGAGGCTTAGTCTATTGCCTTTTGTTCCTCCTGTTGAGGCTCTGCCTGTTGTGGTTTTTCTGCTTGTTGTTGTTTTTCTGCCTGTTGCTTTTCCTTCTGTTGAGGGTTTTCCTCCTGTTGTGGTTCTTCCTGTTGCGGTTGTGATTCGCCTACGGGAGGTTGTGGTTCTGTTTGTGGAAGATGAGGCTTGACGATAGAAACTGTAGATAATGTGTCGGCCTCGGTCTTGAGATAGTCAGTAGGCTGCACGGGGCGGGGTAGGGAGAAAGTCTTTGGCAGGGGCTTGAGGACGATCTCGGGCCGCAAGCCTCGCATCATGTGTGCCATCTGCTGGCGTCGCGCTTGCAGGTCGGGAGAGTTGCGAAACGTGGCGTAGTAGTATTCGGCTACGAGG
>OHCZ01000971.1_pt1 | contig 12898 bp, 9 predicted proteins | sample 1566891 | NCBI WGS metagenome assembly OHCZ01 (sample SAMEA3879510, study PRJEB24766) | human gut metagenome | biome: human-associated habitat; feature: feces | place: USA | collected 1985/1987
GCTGGTATTGATCGCGGGGGTCATGGTAATCGGAACGATACTTTGTATGGCAGTGCCGCAGACGCTCATTGGATTGTTTACCAGTAATCCGGAGACGATACAATTTGGAAAAGAGGCGCTTCGTCTGATCAGCATTGGATTTATTGCGTCATCGGTCTCCGTCACGGTATCAGGTGCGTTGGAAGGACTGGGAAAGGGAAAAGAATCGTTGGTAATTTCTGTGCTCAGGTACATAGCAGTTATTTTACCATTGGCATTTATTTTGAGTAAAATATTGGGGGCTGCGGGCGTCTGGCATGCGTTCTGGATCACGGAAGTGGTTGTGGCAGGGATTTCCTATGTGATCTGTAAAAAAGAAATATTTCAGTAATAAAAACACCTGTAATTATATGTTGTTGGGCATGTAATTACAGGTGTTTTTGAAAATAGAATATGCGTGGAGTGTGTAGTCTGTTGTTTGAAATAATGAGTTTAATTTTCTTTTAGTGAATTGTAAAGATCTTCATCTGACCAGTCAGGGTGAGCCTGACATAGAGAATACACTTTGCTGATAAATGTAACGTCCTTGTCAAGCAACTTAGCACAGCTTTGTGCAGGAATATTTTCCTGGAACATGTTGTGGATGATGTGTAATTGCTCAAGACGTTTGCCCTCCGCTAAACCCTTCGCTAAACCCATCGCTAAGCCATCCTCATGTCCATCCTCATAACTGTCTCTGCGTTCCATCTTAATATATTCATCCATATCAAATTCTTCCAATAACATACCAACGACCTCCGATCTGTGTTTGATAAGAAAATCCTGCAAAATACCGTCCCTGATACATTCCTGTACAGCGGTATCTGCTGCCTGTTTTAATGGAATGCCGGTTCTGACCTTCGAAGAGATTCTGCCAATCAGAATGGAATATTCCTCTAAAGTCCGGCATCGCGCCATTAATTCCTGATTGTGTCCATAATTAATGTTGTAAATCCGCGCAGTACATTCTAAGCAGGGGCGGGTGCTGACAGAGTCAGGGGTATTCTTCGCAGTGGAGTCAGGGACATCAATATCAGAAACAGGCATATCAGTAGTAACGACTGGCTGTCTGGGTGCAGCATCTGTTGTCAGGTGGTTTGATTCAGCACATATAAACGCATCTGAAAGATGCAGCTCTATGTAATCTTTATTATCTTCCAACGGTTCAACCCCATTATAAAATATAACAAACTGCGGAAACGGTAATGAAAACAACTTTTTTCCATAAATGTTCAGGTTATTTTGTTTAATGTAGCTCTCGTACTGCTTGCCGAAATAGATCAGTCCGCGGATCGGCATGTTTGGGTTTAAGGTACTCTGGTGCTCATACAGATTCAGCGTGCCTCGGACGATAAATGACACATCATTTTTATATCCGAGATAGATCACATCATCGATCGTGTAAAAGATCAGTTCATCTGCATCATCGTAATCTGTTTGATTCAGGGCATTGTATAACTCCAGCAAAACTGATTTCTCATTAAAAATCCTGCGGAACAAGGCATCCCGGTACTTCTTCTGCACAAAAACATGTTTTGTGTGACTGCGTTTTCTTTTGTTTTTCCCCATGTAGTTTTCTCCTTTGATTATAAAAAATTTAAGCGTTTTTCACAATAGTTTTCTGAAATAGGTGGCGAAATGCCGGAATGAAAAGAGTGGTATTCAGAAAATGATCTTATGGAAATAAAATCGAATTGCGATAGATGTAGTATAACATAAAAACATCATAACAGACAAGCAGAATGTATCTGGAAAATAGGATGCGTATTGTGGGTGGAAATCATTTGAATCAGAAAAATCAGGTGTGACAGATTTGCAGTTAATTAAACAGAAGGTGTATCAATCTCAATATCTGAGTGAAAGGATAACAGTACGTATGCCGGGATATCAAGTGCGTCCGCAATATCCATAAGTGTCTCAAGAGAAACGGAGGTTGGCATGTTGGGGGCTTCGATATTGCTCATATGAGTACGGCTGATACCGATTGTTTCTGCTAATTTCATCTGGCTGATACCCTTCAATTTTCGAAAGTAAGCAATATTAAGACCGATCATTTTAAATTCCTGTTCGTGTTTCGATGTCATGGCAAATCTCCTTTCTGATAAGTTTATACATAATATGTCAAACAATAAACAAACTAAAACAATGCTATTGCAAACTGCTAGTTTGCATAATATAATAACCATAGTGCAATTTAAAAAAATGAACACAATTATATTACAAACGGAGGAAAAGCATGAGAAAGAGAAAAATGTTAATCGGCGTGTTGACGGCAGCCATGCTGCTTGGAAATGTCAGTCCGGCAATGGTGCAGGGCGCACAAGCAGCAGAAGTGACAGAAGTGCCTGCAGAAACCGAGACGGAAGAATTAGCGACGGAGTCTGCAGTAACGGAAACGAAAGGGGAGGAGATGACTGAAACTGCGGTAACGGAGACAGAAGAGCAAATGGAATCCGGCAGCAATCAGTCTGTGTCGGAAACACAAGTACAGGAAGCAACAGAAACATCAGAGGATGTTATAAAAGTAGAAGAAGTCGAAGATGAAAATGGGTTTATTATCGATGATGGAATACTCACAGGTTATTATGGATCTGGAGGAGATATTGTGATTCCGGAAGGAGTAACTAGTATAGAGGAAAGAGTATTTCAGGATTGCAATAGTATAACAAGTGTAAGTATTCCTGGAAGTGTAACAGATATAGGGAAATTTGCATTTCTTTGGTGCGAAAATTTGACACATGTAAAAATGGCAGAAGGTGTAAAAAATATTGGTTATGATGCATTTGGGTCTTGTAAAAGACTGGTAAGTATAAATATTCCTGGAAGTGTAATGAGCATAGGGGAGAACACATTTTGTTCTTGTGAAAATTTAAAGAGTGTTAGTATTGCAGATGGGGTAACAAGTATAGGAGAGTACGCATTTAGCAAATGTAGCAACTTAACAAGTATAAATATACCAAAAAGTGTAATAAGTATAGGAGAGTACGCATTTAGCGAATGTAGCAGTTTAAAGAGTATTGAATTATCCGAGGGAGTAACAAGTATAGGAGCGGCTGCATTTGGCGGATGTAGCAGGTTGACAGATATAAATATTCCAGATGGTATAATGAGCATAGAATCAGCTACATTTTATGAATGTAGCAACTTAACAAGTATAAGTATTCCCCAAAGTGTAACAAGTATAGGAGAGGACGCATTTTTTGGGTGTAGTAGTCTGACAGATATTAGTATTCCAGATAGTATAACGAGAATAGAATCATCTACGTTTTATGGCTGCAGTAAATTAGGGGCAATTAGTATTCCAAAGAGCGTGACAAGTATAGGACGCACTGCTTTTTACGAATGTACAAATCTAAGTAGTATCACTCTTCCGGATGGGATAAAAGATATAGAAGAAGATGCTTTCGGTAAATGCAGCAGCATGAAAAATGTTGCGCTTCCAAATGGTGTGACAACGATAAAAAATGGTACATTTTTAGATTGTAGTAGTTTGATAAATGTAAGCGTTCCTGTAAGCGTAACAAGTATAGAGGATAGTGCATTTGAGGGATGTAGTAGTTTAACAGGTATTATGCTTCCGAATGGGTTAAAGAACATAGGGATGGGAGCATTTGATAGCTGTACAAGCCTGACAAGCATAAATATTCCGGAAAGTGTAACGAATATAGAGTGTGGTGCATTTTCTGATTGCAGCAGCCTGACAAGTTTTACTATACCAAAGTATGTAACATGTATTGAATCTGGAACATTTAAAGGATGCAGTAAGTTGGCCAATATAGATATTCCAGAATGGATAACAAGTATAGGTGACCAGGCATTTGCGAAAAGTGGTCTGAAAAACGTAGTGATTCCAGCAAGTGTAACTGACTTTAGTGATGGCATGTTTAGAGATTGTAATGAATTGCAATATGTTACTTTTTCAAATGGGATTACAAAAGTTTCGGTTGATGGTTTTGGAGAGTGGTTTGCAAGATGTAAAAAGTTAAAAAAGATAATCATTCCAAAAAGTTTGGAAAATATAGATTTTGCTCAGATATGTTTGGAAAATGAGTCCTTGGAAGCGATTGAGATAGACAATAATAACCAGGCATATCAATCAATAGATGGAATTGTGTATAATAAATCAGGGACTAAAATGTTATTTTGTCCTAAAGGATTTAAAGGAGAAGCAATAATTCCTGATGGTGTTAAGGAACTGGACACTTGGTGGTGGGGTGGCTTTGGTAACTGCAGAAAATTGGAAAGTGTGGTAATTCCAGGAAGTGTAGAAACTATAGATCAGTCAGCGTTTTTACATTGCAAGGAACTTAAAAAAGTCATAATAAAAGACGGGGTAAAAACTATAAGAAATGCTGCATTTGAAAATTGTACCGGTCTTACAGATATTACGATTCCAGCAAGTGTGACAGAAATGGATGCGCATACAACTTATGTTTATTATGGTTTGGGTGACCCATTCTATGGATGTAATAAAAATAATATTACAATTCACTGCAGGAAAGGCTCTTATGCTGAATCTTATGCATATGGACATGGTTATAAGATTAAAACAGATATAACAGGAACCAATCAGATAATTATTGCATCAAATTTCACAAAAACCTATGGCGATGCAGCCTTTTCCATCGATGCTGTGACGAGCGGCGACGGTAAATTATCATATGTTTCTGATAATGAATCGGTTGCAAAGGTGGATGCAAAAGGCAAGGTAACACTGACGGGTGTGGGAACAGCGCATATTACGATCACTGCATCTGAGACAAAGAATTATTCTGAGGCAAAGAAAGTGATCACGATTACGGTAAAGAAGAAAGATTCTGCCGGAAATACAGATAATAATTCCAACCTGATCACTGCAAAAAACATTACCAAAACCTACGGCTGCAAAGCATTTTCCCTTGGCGCAAAGAGCAAGAGCGGCGGAAAACTGACGTATAGCGTAGCAGACAAGAAAGTTGCTACCGTAGATAAAAAAGGAAAAGTAACAGTCAAAGGATATGGACAGACTAAGATCACGATTACGTCGGCTGCAAAAGGAAAATATCCAAAAGCAAAGAAAACGATCACTTTGACAGTAAAACCGGTAAAGACCAGGATCGCATCCGTAAAATCCACAAAATCCAAAAATATGGTTGTAAAGTGGAAAAAGGATACGAAGGCGACGGGCTATGTGATTCAGTATTCTACGGATAAGAAATTCAAGAAGGGTGTTAAGACTGTTACGATCACAAAGAACAAGACAACATCTAAGACGATTGGGAAACTGAAAGGCGGCAAAAACTATTATGTCCGTGTCTGTACATATAAGAAATCAAATGGAAAGCAGATCAAGGGAAGTTACAGTGCGGTAAAGAGCATAAAAGTGAAAAAATAACATTACAGAGAAATGTGTGGTCGAATATCAGGGACCTACCTACAGGATGCCTGAAATTACAGTATGATCCGGCAGAAATTAAAGAAATTCCGGAGAAGAAACAGATTGTATTAAAGGTGACGGTTTTAGAATGGGATGTTCAGACAGATATTGTTATGGATCAGATTGCGTGAAATGGAGGAAAAGAGTATGAAAAGAAATCGAATATGGCTTGGACTGCTGACAGTAACGATGTTATTTGGAAGTGTGAGTCCTGCAGTGGTAAAGGGAGCAGAAATCCTGGAGAAATCGCAGATGGTAGAAACTGAAGAACAAACAGAGTTTGAAATTGAAAACGGTGTACTGACAAAATACAATGGTCCTGGTGGAGATGTTACAATTCCGGATGGCGTTGTTGGGATCGGAGCATATGCCTTTTCTGAGTATTATAGGGATGGCAGAATCACTAAAGTTTCTATACCAGAAGGTGTAAAAAGCATAGGTAAGTATGCATTTGGTGATTGTAAAAAATTAAAAAGTATTACACTGCCAAAAACCATTAAAAGTATAGGAGCCAATGCGTTTAACGGATGCAGTAGTCTGACAGGAATTACAATTCCGGAGGGTGTAAAAAAAATAGAAGAAAGCACTTTTGATGGGTGCAGCAAATTAAAGAGTGTTAAATTGCCAAATACCATAAAGGAAATGGAAATAACAGCATTTGGTGGATGCAGCAGTCTGACCAGTATTGATTTGCCTAAAAATATTGAGGTGATATCAGCATGGGCATTTGCAGATTGTACGAGCTTAAAGAGTATTGATATCCCTAAAAAGGTTACAACTATACAACAAAGTGCATTTAGCGGATGCAGTAATTTGTCAAATGTAAATCTTCCAAAAAAATTAAGTAATATAGAAGGATATGTATTTCGGGGGTGCAGTAGTCTGACAAGTATCAAACTTCCCCAAAATGAATGTTACATAGGGAATGGAGCGTTTAGCGGTTCGGGTTTGACAAATATTACAATTCCCAGTACGATGACGATTGAATCAGATACCTTCACATACTGTAAAGATCTGAAAACAGTAGTATTAGACAGGGTATTTTTTGTAGAAGATAATGCATTTGTTGGCTGCAGCGGGTTGAGAAGTATTGTAATGCCGAATGTAATAATGATAGATAAGGATGCTTTTAAGGAATGTAATAAAAAGAAGATTACAATCTATTGTAAAAAAGGTTCAGAAGCAGAAAAATTTGCAAAGAAGTACAAATACTCATACAGTTACGGAACAGCACCGAAGGAACAAAAGATTACAGCTTCTGATGTTACGAAAACTTATGGAACGAAAAAATTTTCTCTCAATGCAAAAAGTGAAAGTGGTGGAAAATTAACTTATCAGGTATCGAATAAGAAAGTAGCAACGGTAAGCAAAGATGGAACTGTAACAATGAAAGGTTACGGACAGACGCAGGTAACCATTTCTGCCGCAGCCAAGGGCAATTATCTGTCAACAAAAAAGACAGTCCTTATAACGGTAAAACCTGTAAAAGCAGATATTTCTTCTGTAAAATCCGCAAAATCAAAAAAAGTTACTGTCAAATGGAAAAAAGATGAACGTGCAACTGGTTATATAATTCAATATTCAACAGACAGGCAATTTAAGAAGAACACAGAAACAATTACGATTGACGCAAACAAGACAACATCCAGGACAATTGGGAAACTGAAAGGCGGCAAAAACTATTATGTCCGTGTCTGTACATATAAGAAATCAAATGGAAAGCAGATCAAGGGAAGTTACAGTGCGGTAAAGAGCATAAAAGTGAAAAAATAACATTACAGAAGGAGGAAAGCACATAGGATGTGTGAAAAAGAATTTCAGGTTGAGATCATAGAGGCAAAAAGGACACAGAAAGTACGCCAGAGCGTAAGACCAAGCGGGAGATTTGTGAACGGTGGGGATTTTGAATACGATCCTGCAATTACGGAAACAACCAGACAGACGATGTTTTGTTATACCTACCGGTTTTTAAAGCCGGAGGAATGTGTGATCGAATATCAGGGACATACCTACAGGATGCCGGAAAAATTTACAATTGATATTTATGAGTCTGCAAAGAGAAAACTCAATAAAGAATATCTTCCAGGTGATCAGAGAAAAGTTTTAGAGGGTCAAAAGGGATGCAAATTCGGATTAAAATTGCAGTATGATCCGGCAGAAATAAAAGAAATCCCGGAGAAGAAACAGATTGTATTAAAGGTAACCGTTTTGGCATGGGATGTTCAGACAGATATTGTTATGGAGCAGATTGCGTAAAATAGGCTGTTAATTACCAGATATTAAATTCCCCGGGTTAATGTGAGGATGATCACATTAACCCGGGGAATTTTTATAATGAGATCTAAATTCCTTTTAATGCATTGTAAATATCTTCATCTTGATTCTATGAAAATAAAATTGAATTGCGATAGATGTAGTATACATGGGGAAATCATAAATTGCAAGAAGAATCTGCCGTTGTATGGATTCACATAGACAAATCAAAACGAATTGTTTATACTTGATTTATGACAACATCACCCAAAAGAGGAGAAATCAATGATTTTATATTTTGTACGTCACGGAGAGACGGACTGGAATGTAAAAAAGAAAATACAGGGCAAGACAGATGTGCCGTTGAATGAGAATGGAAAGCAGCAGGCAAAAGAGCTTGCGGACATGCTTCTGGATCGGAAAAAGGAAGGGACTCTTCAGGTTGTGCGGGCATATACATCCCCACAGCTTCGTGCAGCACAGACGGCACAGGAGGCGGCGATCGCGCTTGATATTCCATGTATTGCGGCGGATGGTCTGCGGGAAATGGATATGGGCGACTGGGAAGGCAGAAGCTGGGAAAGCATTACGCAGGAAAATGCGAAAGAGTATCAGGACTGGGATGCCAACAGGCGTTATGTCCATACACCGCATGGAGAATGTTACAATGAAGTGCTGAGGCGTGCGCTTGATACACTCGGAATGATCTTAGAACGGGAGACGGAAGATGTGTTGATCGTAACGCACAGTGGCGTACTGATGGCATTGCGGTGTTATATTGCCGGACAGACATTTGAGGAAATGGGTATCATACGGTATAAGACGAAAAATGCAGAGGTGGTTGAAATTTTTGCGGATGATGTAAAAGATGCGATCGAACGTTTTCAAAAGGGGGAGTAAAGCGTTCATGATCGTGTGAATAACGGAAAGCAGTGTGAAAAATAGACTTTGGATGTGCAAAAACATAGCGCAATAACAGAGATTCGTATGAATCAGATCAAAAATGTAAAAACTGTCGGAAGAATCGTATTCTGTCGTGGAAACAGAGACGATTCTTCCGACAGTTTTTTTGCATATTTCACAATTTTTAAAATGAATTTTTGTGAATGATTTTGACTGATTTTGATTGACTGTGACGGAATGGAATCATATAATAAAGCTATCAAAGATGAACGAATTTGAACGGTTGTGAATGAAATTGGAGGAAAAGATATGCTGACAGAAGAAAGATTTACAAGAATTTTATCCATACTAGAGAGTATGGGCAGCGTGACCGTTCAGCAGCTTATGACAGAACTGGATGCATCAGAGTCAACGATCCGGAGAGATTTAAATACACTGGATGCAAATGGTCAGCTCATTAAAGTCCATGGCGGTGCAATTTTAAAAAACACCTCATACAGTACCGAGGATGACGAAGTCATGCAGCGTAGAGAACGGAACAAAGGTGCAAAAGAAAAGATCGCAAAATATGCGGCAGGGCTGATCGAACCTGGAGATTTTGTTTATATTGATGCAGGTACGACGACGGATCTGATGATCGATTTTATTACGGTCAGACAGGCAGTGTTTGTGACAAATGCGATCACACATGCAAAAAAACTTGCGCAGAAAGGTTGTACGGTATATATTCTTGGCGGCGAGTTCAAGACGGTGACAGAGGCAATCGTTGGAGAGGAAGCTGTTTCTTCGGTTGAAAAATATAATTTTACAAAAGGATTCTGGGGAGCAAACGGAATCAGTATGCAGCGCGGATTTTCCACACCGGAGTTAAAAGAAGCGCTCGTAAAAAAACGCTCCATGGAGAACTGCAGAGAATGTTATATCTTAGCAGATGATAGCAAGTTCAATCAGATATCAAGTGTGACATTTGCTCCGTTTGAGAGTGCAAAGGTCATCACGACAGGTCTTACAAAACCTGCGTACCGTAAATGTAAAAATGTAATTGAAGTATAAAAAATACGAAGACCTGCGGAACAAAAACGCGGGAAAAGCAGAAAGGAGACTGAGAAAATGATTTACACTGTTACATTTAATCCATCACTGGACTACATTGTGACAGTTCCGCATTTCACCTGCGGAATGGTCAACCGGACATCAGAGGAGAAGATTTTTCCGGGTGGAAAAGGAATCAATGTATCCATGGTGTTAAAAAATCTTGGACTGGAGAACACGGCACTTGGGTTTTATGCCGGATTTACCGGAAACGAACTGGAGCGTCTGATCAGGGAAAAAGGAATCCGGGCGGATTTTATTCCGGTAAAAGAAGGAATGACAAGGATCAATGTAAAAATGCGTTCCGACGAGGAGAGTGAGATCAACGGACAGGGACCGGCGATATCAGAAGCTGACATCAAAACACTTTATGAAAAACTGGATCGGCTTTCAGATGGAGATGTTTTGGTTATGGCGGGAAGTATCCCGGATGTGATGCCGCAGACCATCTACATGGATATCATGAAATATCTTGCAGATAAGGATTTAAAGATCGTTGTGGATGCGACAAAAGATCTGCTCGTAAATGTATTACAGTATCATCCGTTTTTAATTAAACCGAATAATCATGAGCTTGGTGAGATTTTCGGTGTGAAAATAACAGAAAAAGAAGATGTGATCACTTACGCAAAGAAGATGCAGGAAAAGGGTGCAGGAAATGTCCTCGTTTCCATGGCTGGCGACGGAGCAGTGCTGGTTGCTGAAGACGGCAGCATCTTTCAGGCGGAGGCACCAAAGGGTAAGGTCGTCAATTCGGTTGGCGCCGGGGACTCCATGGTAGCCGGATTTGTAACAGGTTATTTAAAGACGGGAAGCTATAAAGAAGCTTTCCAGATGGGGGTTTGTACTGGAAGTGCATCGGCATTTTCAGAGGAACTGGCAACAGAACCGGAAGTTTTGGCGCTTTTAGATAAAAACAAAGGCATATTTAAGTAGGAGGAGTAAAATCCTCTGCTCCTGCAAGGACACATGCTATGCAGGCATAGCAGACATTTTGCTTCGCAAAACAAGGAGTAAAATCCTCTGCTCCTGCAAGGGCACATGCTATGCAGGCATAGCAGACATTTTGCTCCGTAAAACAAGGAGGATTTAAGCATGAAAATCAGGGATTTACTTGCCGTAGAGAGTATTGACTTAAATGGCAAAGTCACTGGAAAGAACGAAGCCCTTGATGCAATGGTTGCATTGATGGCTAAGAGCGGAAAGATCAACGATGTTGAGAAGTACCGCAAGGGCGTATACGCCAGAGAGGAAGAAGGAACAACCGGAATTGGTGAGGGAATCGCCATTCCACATTGCAAGTCAGATGCAGTCAGCAGACCGGGACTTGCAGCAATGGTCATCAAAGACGGGGTGGATTTTGATGCATTAGATGGAGAAAAGGTCAGCCTGATCTTCCTGATCGCAGCACCAAATACGGAAGACAACGTACATCTGGATGTACTTAGCAAGTTATCTGTTCTTCTGATGAATGAAGAATTTACAGAATCCTTAAGAAATGCAAAGACAGTTGAAGAATTCATGAACATTATCAATGATGCGGACGAAAAAGAAGCAGGTATTGATGAGAGACTTGCAGGAGCAGATGAAGAAAGCACAGCAGAAGAGACAACCGGAAAAGTAAAGATTCTTGCAGTTACATCCTGCCCGACAGGAATTGCGCACACATATATGGCCGCAGAAGGAATTGAAAAAGCAGCCAAAGCAAAGGAATGTGCAGTCAAGGTAGAGACAAGAGGTTCCGGCGGAGCAAAAAATGTCCTGACGGCCAAAGAGATTGAAGAGGCAGACGGAATCATCGTAGCAGCCGATGCGCAGGTACCGTTGGACCGTTTTGATGGAAAGAAAGTAATTATCTGCCAGGTATCGGATGGTATCAGTAAAGCAGATGAACTGGTAGACCGTGTGATTAACGGAGATGTCCCTGTATATCATGCAGCAAACGGAGCAGAAGTAAAGGAAAGCAACAGCGGCAAATCAAGTGGAATCGGACATCGGATCTATACACAGCTTATGAATGGAGTATCACATATGCTTCCGTTCGTAGTAGGTGGAGGTATCCTGATCGCACTTGCATTCCTGATTGACGGACTCTGTGTAGATATGAATGCATTATCAGCAGCAGACAGAGGTAACTTCGGCACGATCACACCGGTAGCGGCACAGCTTAATACAATTGGCAATCTTGCATTTGGACTGATTCTGTAAAAGCAATTCTTCATAGACCGCCTCTCTTGTCTGATACGAAACTTTCTGTTCCAGAGAGTACAGATCTTCCAGAAGATTCAGCTCTTCCTCTTCATACAGATTGATCCGAAGACTTACGGTTCCCTCAATCCCGATGATGCGCATCTCTCCGTCCTCATCCATCCGTACATCTGCCAGTGTATCTTCCAGCGCGTGCTGCACATCATAATACATCCCTTCTGTCGCCCCGCTGCATTCGATTCGTCCCTCATAAGGAACACTCTGCTCCAGCCAGTCGGTCTTTCCTTCTTCTGAGAGATACATACAGAAAATCTGCAGTTCTCCCCGCAGAAGCAGTTCATCCTGTGCTGCCCGCACTTCCAGCTTGCGCCCTGTAATATCCGTCAGAAGCACCTGACCGATGCTCTCTTTTGTTCCGGGGATCGTAATTTCTTCTTTGATGCGGTATGTATCCTTTTTCGCAGTATGCAGCTTTAAGAGATTCACCGGTTTCTGCTTCTTGTAAATAGAAGCACTGCTCTCCAGATCCACCGCCGTCTCTTCTTCAATGAGATTTTCACATCCGACTTCCATCTCAATCATCGCGCGGATACTGATCTTTCTGGAGTGTACCAGGGTCGTACCGAACTCTACCCGGATATTCCGGACAAAATACTGGGTGCGCTCTTCTCCCTCCGTGTACACCATTTCTTCAAACGGAATCTTGCCATCCAGTACTGCCGGCATCGGCTCTCCCTGATCCGTCACATACAAAATCTGGAAATACAGCTTTCCGGAAATCCGCACATAATTTTCCACCAGCTTGACATCCTCGATCTTGACAGTTCCCTGTCCCTTGATGATACGCCGCACATCCTGCTTTGCATCCGGAACATTGTAATCTTCGTCCAGATAAAACTGGTCAAATGTTTTTTTCCCTTCCTGATTATAACGGATTGTTTTCTGTATCAGCTCCATAAACTCCTCCTACTCAAATAAAATTTCTTTTTCTGTCTTTTTTAATTTCAC
>OHCZ01000987.1_pt1 | contig 12628 bp, 9 predicted proteins | sample 1566891 | NCBI WGS metagenome assembly OHCZ01 (sample SAMEA3879510, study PRJEB24766) | human gut metagenome | biome: human-associated habitat; feature: feces | place: USA | collected 1985/1987
GAACCTTGGCCTGGCTATTGTGTTAATGACCATTATTATTAAGCTGATTATGTATCCGCTGACTCAAAAGCAGATTCAGTCAACTAAGGCTATGATGGAAATTCAGCCGAAAATGAAGGCTTTACAGGAAAAATATAAGGATGATAAACAGCGCCTGAATATGGAGCTGGCTAATTTATATAAGAGCGAAGGCGTTAATCCGCTGGCAGGCTGTCTGCCGCTGCTCATCCAGATGCCGATTATGATTGGTATTTTCTACGGTATCCGTGATTACAACTATGCAGCACATCCGGAAATCGTTACCAGCTTTTTGTGGCTGGCTGACATTTCCAAGGCAGACCCGACCTATGTTCTGCCGGTGCTTTCCGCATTAACTACTTTTATTCAGACCAAGCAGACTATGCCGGCAAACGGCGGTGGTGCACAGAACAAGATGATGATGTACTTCATGCCTCTGTTCATCGGTTATATCAGCTTGACCTTCCCGGCAGGTCTGGTACTGTACTGGGTTGTTATGAATATTATGCAGATTGCACAGCAGTCTATTATGAACAGAGCTGCTGCTAAATAAGCGTGTAAGCGTATAGGAGTTGGTAAAGATGGCTTTTGTTGAGAAGACCGGTAAGAGCGTGGACGAAGCTGTTGCAGCAGCTTTGGCAGAACTGAATGTTACTGCTGACCAGGCTGTTGTTGAAGTATTAGAGGAAGCAAAAAAGGGCTTTTTAGGCTTTGGCCGTAAGGATGCCCGTGTACGCGTAAGCGTTAAACCTGCAGAAGCAGAGGCAGAAAAAACTGCTGAGGCTGCACCCGCTGCTGAAAAAACCGTCAGCGAGGCTGCTGCCGACGCTGTAGCTGCAGTAAAGGTGGCTGCAACCGTAGCTGCCGGTGCTCTGGCTAAAAAGGCTGATGCTGTGAAGGCCGATGCAGCTGTAGCTGCCGAGGATTTCAAGAAGAAGGCTGCAGATGCTAAGGATGATGCAGTTGATGATGCTATCGCAGCGCTGAATGCTTTAAAGAGCGAGCGTCGCGAACGTCAGAACCGCGAACCGCGTAAATACAATGTAAGTGATGAGGCAGTTGCTGCTGCTAAGGAATTTTTGCAGAAAATCTTCAATGCTATGCATATTGAGGTTGCTATGGAAAAATTCATCAACAAAAATGACGGCAGCGTTACCTTCCGCCTGCATGGTGATGATATGGGTATTTTAATCGGCAAGCATGGACAGACCTTAGACAGCTTGCAATACCTGACCAATCTTGTTGCTAACAAGAATAGCAATGAGCGTGTGCGTGTAATCATTGACGTTGAGGATTACCGTGACCGCCGTATCGAAACTCTTAACCGTCTGGCAGCACGTCTGGCAGACAAGGTTAAACGTACCGGTGAGCGCGTAGCCCTGGAGCCTATGAATCCGCACGAACGCAAGATTATCCATATGGCATTACAGGGTGACCGTCGTGTTACTACCCTGAGCGAGGGCGATGAGCCTTATCGTCATGTGGTTATTGAGCTGAAAAAATAAAATAAAAAGCAAGGCTGTCGCGTTAAGTTAATCAGAGGCTTATTTGCGGCAGCCTTTTTTCCGTACTGAGCTTTTTTATGCAGTACAGATAAAAGAAGGAGGGTCATATGGCTGAGGATACGATTAGTGCTGTTACTACGGCTCTTGGCGAGGGTGCTGTAGGTATTGTGCGTATTAGCGGACCAAAGGCGTTGGCGGTGGGTGAGACCTTGTTTAAGGCGGCTTCCGGCAAGGCGCTTGGTGCATATCCTGTGAATACGCTTGCTTATGGCCATGTTTATGATACGGACGGCAGCCTTGTGGATGAGGTGCTGGCGGTGTATATGCGTGCTCCCCGTTCCTATACGGCGGAGGATGTGGTTGAAATTCAGTGTCACGGCGGTGTGCAGCCGCTGCAGAAGATTCTGCAGCTGACTTTTGCTGCCGGTGCGCGTCCGGCGGAGGCCGGCGAGTTTACGAAGCGTGCGTTTTTGAACGGCAGGATTGATCTGACGCAGGCTGAGGCGGTTATGGATATTATCCGTTCGCGCAGTGAGGCGAGCCTGAAGCTGGCTGCACGTCAGCAGCAGGGACAGCTTGCAGGTGAGCTGCGCACTTTGCGTAAGCAGCTGGTGGATATTGTTGTTAATCTGGAGGCTGTGATTGATTATCCGGAGGAGGATATCGAGGATGTTACCTATGGCAGGGTGCAGGAGAGCCTGAGCACTGTCTGCAGCGGGATTGAGCATCTGCTGGCGCATGCGCATACGGGCAAGATTTTGCGCGAGGGTCTGCGTACAGCTATTGTTGGCCGTCCGAACGTGGGTAAGTCCAGTCTTTTGAACGCTTTGCTGCGGGAGGAGCGTGCTATTGTTTCGCAGTATGCCGGTACTACGCGTGATGTTATTGAGGAGCAGCTGCTGCTTGACGGTGTGCCGCTGGTGCTTGCTGATACGGCGGGTATTCGTGCTACCGATGATTTTGTAGAGAAAATCGGTGTGGAGAAGAGTCGTCAGCTGTTGGCGGATTCGGAGCTGGTTATCTGTGTGATTGATGGCAGCGAGGGTCTGACGGATGAGGATGAGGCGATTTTAGAGGCTGCGGCGGACAAGCCCTGTGTGGTGATTGTGAATAAGAGCGATTTGCCGCAGCAGGTTGATTTGGCGCAGCTGCGTGAGCGCTTTGGCGCTGATAAGGTGATGACGCTTTCTGCTAAGACTCTGGTTGGTATTGAGGCGTTTACTGCTTGGCTGAAGAGCTATGTTTACGGCAGCAAGGGTACGCTGGAGGATGGTGCTTATATTCAGAATGCGCGTCAGGAGCGTTTGCTGCGTGAGGCGCTGGCTGGTCTGCAGGATGCAGAGGCTGCGGCGCAGGATTATTTGCCTTATGACTGCATTGTGATTGATGTGCGCTCGGCGATTGACCTGTTAGGGGAGATTACGGGTGATACGGTGCAGGATGAGATTATCAATGAGATTTTTGAGAGGTTCTGTATCGGTAAGTAGGGATAGCCGGTACATATATTTTTAAGAGGTCTATTAAGATGAGTTATATTACAGATACATTTGATGTAATTGTCGTTGGTGCCGGCCACGCAGGCGTGGAGGCGGCGCTGGCTGCTGCCCGCCTGGGCGGCAAGACGCTGCTGGCGACGCTGTCGCTGGATAATGTGGCGCTGATGCCGTGCAATCCGTCTATCGGCGGTCCTGCTAAGGGACATCTGGTGCGTGAGCTTGATGCTTTGGGCGGTCAGATGGGTATAAGTGCGGATTTGGCATGTATCCAGATGCGTCTTTTGAATACCGGTAAGGGCTATGCCGTACATGCTCTGCGCGGTCAGGAGGATAAGCCTTTTTATCACACGTTGATGAAAAAGATTGTCGAGGACCAGGAGAATCTGGAGCTGAAGCAGCTGATGATTGATAAGCTGCTGGTGGAAAACGGTGCGGTTGTTGGCGTAGAGGCCGAAACCGGCGAGATTTTCGAGGCGAAGTGCGTTATCCTGGCTACCGGTACTTATCTGCGCGGCCGTATTGTTTATGGCCAGGTTAATTATGAATGTGGTCCGAACGGTCTGCGCAGTGCGCAGAAGCTGTCTGCTTCGCTGCTGGAGAACGGCGTGGAGCTGATGCGCTTCAAGACCGGTACGCCGGCGCGTATTGATGCTCGCAGTCTTGATTACAGCAAGATGGAGCCGCAGTACGGCGATGAGGAGGTGCGCAACTTCTCCTTTATCAGCGATATCAAAACACGTGAGCAGGTTCCTTGCTATCTGACTTATACGAATGAGGCTACACATAAAATTATCCGCGATAATCTGCATTTATCAGGTATGTATAACGGTATGATTGAGGGTGTCGGCCCGCGTTATTGCCCGTCTATCGAATCTAAGATTGTGCGCTTTGCCAATAAGGAGCGTCATCAGCTGTTTATCGAGCCGGAGGGACGCAGTACCAATGAAATGTATGTACAAGGCATGAGTTCTTCTTTGCCGGCGCACATTCAGCTGCAGTTTATGCAGACTATTCCCGGTCTGGAGCATTGCGAGATTACGCGCTTTGCCTATGCCATTGAATATGACTGCATCAATCCCCGGCAGCTTTATCCTACACTGGAATTTAAGAAAATCAAAGGACTGTTCAGCGGCGGTCAGTTTAACGGAAGCTCAGGGTATGAAGAAGCAGCGGCGCAGGGACTGATCGCAGGAATTAATGCTGCTCTGGAAGTTAAAGGTCAGGAACAGCTGATTCTTGACCGTTCTGAGGCTTATATTGGTGTTCTTATTGATGATCTGGTAACAAAAGAAAACCATGAGCCATACAGAATGATGACCAGCAGAGCGGAGTACAGATTACTTCTCCGACAGGATAATGCGGATCTGAGACTTCGTAAAAAGGGATATCAGGCAGGGCTCATCAGTGAAGAGGATTATCAGAAAATCCTTACGAAAGAAGAACAGATAAAAACAGAGATCAGCAGAGTAGAACATACAAATATCGGAGCAAACAAAGAGGTTCAGACCCTTCTGGAAAGCTATAACAGCACACCGCTGAAATCCGGAACCACTCTGGCAGAACTGATCCGCCGTCCGGAACTTTCTTATGAAGCAATCAAACCACTTGATAAAGAACGTCCGGAGCTGCCATGGGATGTACAGGAACAGGTTGACATTAACATCAAGTATGATGGATATATCCGCAGACAGTTAAAACAGGTAGAACAGTTTAAGAAACTGGAAGCAAAGAAAATCCCGACAGATATTGATTATGAGAAAGTTGGAAGTCTGAGAATCGAAGCACGTCAGAAACTGGAAGCATACAGACCGATTTCAATCGGACAGGCTTCCCGAATTTCAGGAGTTTCTCCTGCTGATATATCAGTTTTACTGGTGTATCTTTCCAGTACGAAATAATTAATATAATACGCTTTAATGTGCTTATAAAAACAAGAAATTGGCAAAAAATATTAAAATAGTACATAAAAGAGTAAAATAACGGACTATAAATAACAGATAAAATCATAAAAGCACATAAAACAACCCTGTAAAATATACAAAAAAATAATAAAAAGGAGAATAATACATGCCGTATAATCTGACGACATTGGAAAATGGATGCAGAGAACTGGGTATAGAGCTGAGCCAGAAGCAGAAAAATCAGTTTATCCAGTTTTATGAATTTCTGGTAGAAAAAAATAAGGTTATGAATCTGACAGGTATTACTGAGTTTGAGGAAGTTCTTACAAAGCACTTTCTTGACAGTCTTGCCTGTGTAAAAGCCATTGATATGACAAAAGTAAAAACAATTATGGACATCGGTACAGGTGCCGGATTTCCAGGTGTGCCTTTGAAAATTGCTTTTCCACATCTGGAGGCATGTCTGCTGGATTCTCTGAAAAAGAGGGTAAACTTCCTTGAGGAAAGTTTTGAGCTTCTTGGATTAGAAGGGATTAAGGCGATTCATGGAAGAGCAGAAGAGTATGCAAAAAATAAAGAGTATCGTGAGAAATATGATCTCTGTGTATCCAGGGCAGTATCAAACCTTGCAACTCTGTCAGAATATTGTCTTCCTTATGTAAAGATAGGAGGAACTTTCATTTCCTATAAATCAGGAACTGTACAGGAAGAGGCAGAAGAAGCAGAGAAAGCAATCAATATCCTCGGTGGTCAGGTGAAAGACATCACATACTTTAAATTGCCGGACTCCGAGATTGACCGATCCCTTGTCATTATAAATAAGAAAAAATCTACACCTGGAAAGTATCCGCGTAAAGCAGGAACACCATTAAAAGAACCATTGTCATAATAAATCTATGTATAGTTGTCTCATGAAATCTTCTGGCAAAAAATGCCGAGATTTCGGGACAGCTATTTTTTTCAAACAAACATCACAGAATAATCACACTTTTATCCTAATTTCATCACAACTTCATCATAAACTATTTTTATAGAGATGTCCTCGGGTTCCCCCATTCTCTGTTTCACCTGGGGACATTTTCTATATTTTATTTTGGCAAAAATTAAGAGGAGGAGAACACATTGATTGAAGTAAACAATCTGGTCAAACGATATGGTAACCATACGGCAGTTGACCACCTTTCCTTTAAAATAGAGAAAGGCAAAATCTATGGATTTCTGGGACCAAACGGTGCAGGAAAATCCACTACAATGAATATGATAACCGGATACATCGCATCCACCGAAGGAACCGTCAAAATTGACGGACACGATATCCTCGAAGAACCGGAAGCGGCAAAGAAATGTATCGGTTATCTGCCTGAACAGCCGCCGGTCTATTTTGATATGACTGTCCTGGAATACATGAAATTTGTGGCAGATCTCAAGAAAATTCCAAAAGATAAAAAAACAAACATGATCGAAGAAATCATGGACATGGTAAAGATTTCAGACATGAGAAATCGTCTGATCAAGAACCTGTCAAAAGGTTACAGACAGAGAGTTGGTCTTGCTGAGGCGATTATGGGGTATCCGGAGGTGATCATCCTGGATGAGCCGACAGTAGGTCTTGACCCTAAACAGATTATTGAAATCCGAACCTTAATTAAAGAATTAAAAAAGAAACATACCGTTATTCTCAGCTCGCATATACTTTCTGAAGTAAGCGCGGTATGCGATTACGTGCTGATCATTTCTCATGGAAAACTGGTAGCAAGCGATACTCCTGAGAATCTTGGAAAACTTGCAGAAGGATCCAATACTCTGGAGATGCTTATTAAAGGTGAAAAAACACAGATCAGGCAGGCTCTCGAGGGAATCGAGGGAGTCAACAGCGTAACAATGGAAAAAGATGAGAAACAGAATCTCTGGAGTGTGAAAGTTTCAACAGAGGAGCAGAATGACATTCGGGAAGAAGTATTCTACAAAATGTCGGAGATTAACAGCCCAATCTATGAGATGAAGTCCAGGAAAGTATCATTGGAGGAAATCTTCCTTGAACTTACTGCATCCGATAAACCAATATCTGCAGACGAAGTCCCAAATACACCTGAAGATAAAGATACTGATGCCGGTAAATCAAACGAGACAAACGTAAAACAGACATCAGCAGAAATACCGGAAGAACAGAATAATGATAAAGGGGGAGAGAAATAACCATGACAGCTATATATAAAAGAGAGCTGAAAAGTTACCTGACATCCATGGTAGGATATTTATTTATCTTTTTCATTCTTGTACTGACAGGTATTTATTTTTCAGCATATCAGCTTTCAGCAGCATATCCGAAATTTGAATACACCTTAAGTGCAATTACCTTTGCATTCCTGATCGGAGTACCGATTTTGACTATGCGTGTACTTGCAGAGGAAAGAAAACAGAAAACAGATCAGCTGCTTCTGACAGCACCGGTTTCTGTGAGCGGTATTGTAATAGGTAAATATCTTGCACTGGTAACTGTATTTGCTGTTCCGATGGCAGTTATGTGTACTTATCCGCTGATTATGTCCAAGTTTGGCACAGTAGAGTTTGCATCTGCATATACAGCAGTCCTGGGATTCTTTCTCCTGGGATGTGCAAATATTGCAATCGGTGTATTTATGTCAGCATTAACTGAGAGCCAGGTAATTGCAGCGGTACTCACATTTGTTTTCTTATTTGCATTTTACATGATGAATGGTATTTCTTCATTCTTCTCTCAGACATCTATGTCGACATGCGTGACATTTGGGTTATTGATCCTGGCAGCAGCCATCATTATCTATACCATGATCAAGAATATTCTGATCTCAGCAGTGATCGGTGTGATCGGAGAAGTGGCACTGATTATTATTTATGTAGTAAAATCCAGTATTTTTGAGGGCGGTATTCAGAAAGTCCTGGATGTGTTTAATCTGAGCGGACACTTTGATAATTTTACAAGTAACATCTTTGATATAAAAGGAATTGTATATTTTCTTTCTGTGATCGCAGTATGCCTGTTCCTTACAACACAGTCTATTTTGAAGAGACGCTGGAATTAGTGGGGAGGTGAAAGAAAATGAAACTGAAAGAAAAGATGAAAAATAATAAGCATAAAAAATTTGACAAAAAGAAACTGATTGGCACCATCAGTAAGAAGCATATCAAAAACGGCTCTTACACAATGGTTATGTCAGTGATATTTATTGCAGTAGTTGTAGTGCTCAACATGATCGTAAATGCGATTCCGTCCAAATATTCAGAAATTGATATCAGCAGCCAGAAACTCTACAGTATTGGTGATGATACAAAAGCAATGCTGAAAGATCTGGACAAGGACGTAACAATTTATCAGATTGCACAGAGCGGTTCTGAAGATGAGAATATTACCAATCTGCTTAAGAAATATGAAGATGAATCCAAGCATATTAAAGTAGAGCAGAAGGATCCTGTAGTAAATCCTAAATTTGTAACAGAATATACAAGTGATGATCTTTCTGCAAACAGTCTGATCGTTGTATGCGGTGACAGAAATAAAGTCATTGATTACAACAATATCTATGAGAGTACAATGGACTATCAGACCTACAGCTCTCAGACCACTGGTTTCGACGGTGAAGGTCAGATCACAAGTGCGATCGGATATGTAACATCCGAAGATCTCCCGATCCTTTATACACTCGAGGGACATGGTGAGAAGGAGATGGATTCTACTATCAAAGAAGACATCGAGAAGGCAAACATGGATATTCAGTCTCTGAATCTTCTTACAGAGGGAAGTGTTCCGGATGATGCAGACTGCCTGTTCATTGATTCTCCATCCACAGATATTTCAGAAGATGAAAAGACTGCTATTATTGATTATCTTGAAAATGGCGGAAAGGCGATGATTTTCTCTGATTATACAACAGAAGACCTGCCAAACTTTGATGCAGTTCTGGAAAACTATGGTGTTCAGAGAGAAGCTGGAATCGTATTTGAAGGTGATAATCAGCATTATGCAATGCAGATGCCATATTATCTGGTTCCGACTATAAACAGCACAGATGCAAGCTCTGAGACTGTTTCCGGAGGATATTATGTACTTGTACCATATGCACAGGGAATCAAAAAAATGGATGATGTAAGAGATACCGTAACGATCAACAGTATCCTCACCACATCAGACCAGGCATATTCCAAGACAGATCTGAACAGTGATACTCTGGAGAAAGAAGACGGAGACGAAGCTGGCCCATTTGATCTGGGAGTAAGCATCACAGAGACTCTGGATGATGACAAAGAAACGCAGATCGTATACTATTCAACTTCCAATCTGATGGAATCACAGGTAAATCAGATGGTATCTGGCGGAAATGAGAAGCTGATTATCGAATCCCTGAAGTGGATGACAGACACAGAAGACAGTGCAACCGTATCTATCCCATCCAAGAGCCTGTCTGTATCTTATCTGACACTTACAGACTATGATGCTGCATTCTGGAAGATCTGCACCATCGGTCTGATTCCTGGATTCTTCCTTGTTGTAGGGTTTGCAGTCTGGATGAAGAGGAGAAAAGCTTAAATGAAGAATAAAACTGTAAAAATGGTTCTTGCAGTTGTAGTTCTTGGTGTCTGCTGCGGGGCTTACGCAGGTGTAAAAACCTACGTAGCCCATCAGGAGCAGAAAGAATCCGAAGAAGATTCTGAAGAAAGCACAACTGTATTTACTGCATCAACAGATAACATTAAATCTCTGGACTTTATGGTTGATGATACAAAGACAACATTTGAAAAAGATGATGACAGCTGGGTAAAGAAAGACGAAACAGATTTTCCGGTAAATCAGACTACTCTGGACAGTGCAGCATCTGCTATTGCATCTGTCGATTCAGACAGAGTTCTGGAGGACGTAGATGATCTTTCAGAATATGGTCTGGACTCTCCGTCAAACACGATTAAGATTGTAACAAAATCTGATGAGGAAGATGGCGATGACATAACAACTACACTGTATGTGGGAGATGAAAATTCCTCCACCAGTCAGTATTATGTAAGAAAAGATGATGATGAGAAGACAGTATACCTGATAGATTCTTCCTGCGTAGAGCCGTTTACCAAATCATTGAATGATTATGCGCAGATGGATGATTTCCCTGCAATTTCCAATACAGATACCATTACAAAAATTTCTGTAGACGGCGATAATTCCTATGAATTATCAAAAGACGAAGATACAAGTACCTGGTCAGTAAAAGGCAGCGAGGATGAAGAAAAAGCAGACTCAGCTACCGTAAGTTCTCTGGTATCCTCATTCGGAAGCATGGCATATAGTTCACTTGCAGATTATAAATGTGACGACAAGAGCAAATATGGTCTGGATAAACCATATGCAACAATCACAGTAGATTATCAGGAAGAAGTTGCTGATGATGACACACAGGATAATACGACAGCTCCCAGTGAGGCAGCAGATGAAGATGCTTCATCTGCGGAAGAAAACAGTGACGATGCTAAACAGGATACAGAATCAGACGATGAGGATTCTTCGGAAGAAGAAACTAAGATGGCAGATAAGCAGCTTACAATTCTTGTTGGAAATAAAACGGATGACAGCAACAGATATGTTATGGTAAATGACAGCAATGAAGTCTATACGATGTCAACGGATTCTCTGTCCGCACTCACTGATAAATCAGAAGAAGACTTCTGGGATATGACAGTAAGTTATGTATCTTTAAACAGCCTCGGAAGCCTCAAAGTAAATTATCAGGGCAGTGATTATAAAGTAAATGTTTCACGTGAAACATCCACAGATGATGATGGAAACGATACAGAAACAGTTACCTATAAACTGAATGGTTCTGATCTGGATGAAACAACATTTACAACATTCTACAATAAACTGATCAACATGACGGCTCAGAAACGTCTGACAGATAAATATGAACCTGACGGTGATGCAGAACTGACAGCTACATTTACAGAAGAAGACGGTGATACACAGGAAGTTGCATACTATAGTTACGATACAAACTATTATGCAGCAGTGGTGGATAATAAAGTATATCTCGTAAATAAGATGAATGTAAAAGAACTGTTTACAGCATTTGAATCAGTTGCCGGAACAGAAGAAGATAATTCAGGTGAGACGGATTCAGAAGAAGCAACGACAGATGATACTAAATCAGATTTAACAGATACGTCAAGTGAGAGCATAGAAGAGTAAAAGAATCTATAAAAAAGTGGAGCAGGCATATAGAATTTTTTCCATATGTCTGCTCCGCTTTTTGTTGTATTAGAGCGTGTTTGAAAAATTATTCCCACAATCTATCCGCCCCACTTTGCGGTATATTTTGTCCGAATTCGGTTGCTAGTACATCGTTTCGTAAATAACTATACCAATCGCGTAGGATGCGGATTCGAGTGTGCAGGTCTAAAAACGCAGGCGTAGCGGGCTACGCTGAGGCTTTTAGACCTGTGCACTCGGATTTGCAGACAAGTGAGTGGTATAGTTATTTCGAAAACGATGTACTAGAGTCAACGCAACGTCGTCTTTTTCCGACTTGAAATAAAAAATTATCCTTCAAGATTGTCCCAAGAATCAACTTGTCAGTTCATTTTCACTCTGGCTTAAAACAATAGTTATATATAAGGATTAAAAGAAGATTTTAACCTGTTCAAGAAATGCTTCCGGTGCTTCAACATGTGGAAGATGTTTCGTTTCTTTGAGAACAGAAACTTCAATAGCCGGGTTGGAGGCACAATAATCATCAGTGACAGCCTTTCCGTTCGGCTCCGTTTCACCTTCAACAATATAAATACTGTTATCCAGTGCCTTAAGTGCATGACAGATATTTACATTCATATACTTAGCTGCAAGACTGGAGTACAAAAATCTGGTATAATATCCACCTTTATGAGCTGCTTCATAATAAGCATCTGACATCTGATTATCCACATGGAATGGATTATAATACATCTTTTCGATAAAAAGATTATTTATATTATCACGTGATACGATCATATGATAAACCAGAGTTCCGAAAATCGGAATTTCCAGAGCTGCTTTTAACAGACGATCCTTTCTGTTTGGCATCTGTTTTAACTGAGTCAGGCTGGGAGGATTCACCAACATGATTTTGTTAAAAAGTTCTTTCTCATTGTGACAGGCCATAGTAACAAAAGAGCCTGAGAAGCCACTTGTAATCACATCTGTTTTCTGACCAATTATTTTTTTGATAAAATCACTGATCATCTGAACATAAACAAAATTTGTATAGGTAATGCTGGATTTGTCTGAACGTCCGCATCCTAACAGATCAACAGTATATACTGTATGGTCAATTGCCAGTTCATCTTCAATTTTGTTCCATTCATATCCGGAAGCTCCGGGTAAAGTGTCATGAATCAAAAGAATCGGTGAACCAGTTCCCTTTTTAGTATAATAAATGTTCCCAAAGCGCCATTCAAAGTAATTGTCATTAGAAATGTGGAGCATCTGTTTTAATTGTGCAGCAGTAGCAATCGTGTGGTTAATGAAATGAACAGCAACAGTTGCGCCGGTCATCAGAGCAGCAAATGTAAGAAATTTGTGCTTGTTTTTACTCATTTTCGGCCTCCTTTATCAAGCATAACAAGTGATTAGCCTGCTAAAATTATATACCCATATTATACCGCGATACTGTCTGTTTTACAAGAAAATATGATGCGAAAAAAAGAACCATAT
>OHCZ01001002.1_pt1 | contig 12503 bp, 10 predicted proteins | sample 1566891 | NCBI WGS metagenome assembly OHCZ01 (sample SAMEA3879510, study PRJEB24766) | human gut metagenome | biome: human-associated habitat; feature: feces | place: USA | collected 1985/1987
TTCTAAGAGACTTCCCAACCGCTTGATTAAGAAGTCTTTTAGAGCATACAACACCGGCTGCAAGCTTGTACTTGCGATATTGCCTTACTGCAAAGTGTTCCGGATTTTCTGCTTCCAGTTCTTCAAACAATTCATCCACTGCATTTTTAAATTCTTCATCATCCTCCCTGGTCTCACTGGCATTGATAAATTCCAACAGAGTAGAAAAGTTCTGTTCTTCCTCTGGTGCCTCATACCAGATGTATCCGATCAGTGCAGAATACAAAAGACGCTCGGCCTTGACCCAGAAATCTTCAGTTGATTTTTCGCCCTCACCCTTGGTATTTGCGATAATGGTATTGACCAGCTTTAAGATGTCTTTTTCACTCCGGATATAATGGAACGGATTGTAATGCATGGACTTTTTAAAGTTGATCGTATTTAATACCTTGATCCGGTATCCTCCATTTACCAGCATCTTCCCGCATTCAACGATGATCGTACCCTTTGGATCAGTGACCACATAGGATACGTGATCCGTCATCTGCATAAGGTTGGGTTTCACATAGAATCTTGTCTTACCGGATCCGGAACCACCGATGACGATCACATTCTTATTTCTGGCATACTTTGGGGCTTTTGGTCGGCTGTTCATGGTCAGACGTTCCGTTTCTGTGAGGATGACATTGTTTTCAAAAACCGGATCCATGAAGGGTTCGATATCTTTTCTATTTCCCCATCTTGCAGATCCATACTCCACACCCTGCCGGAACTTCTTTGCGTTTTTAGAACGATAGTAGACAACCAGTTTTAATGCACTTGCAACCAGAACACCTACTGTAAGGTCCTGCAAAGCGATACTTGGCAGCCAGCTTAAAAATGCCAGTCGGAAATTGACTAACATCACGCCAAGTCTCTGGACCATGCTTTCTCCCAGGCAATGCCGGTACAGCCAGGATCCTTTATCTGCTACATAGAAGATAAAGAAATATGGGAGATTTAAGATCACCAGTCGTTTGACCTGGATCTTCTGTAATTTTTCCCGGATCATCGTTCCTGACCTCTGGATTTTTGTCTCTGCTTCACACGCTGGCGGTGCTTTGCTTTTCTTTCTACAGATTTCTGCAGTTTCTTTCTGACGGATGGTTTCTTCGCCTGTTTCTTTTTCAGTTCTACTCCGGCATATTCCCGGAAAGCCGCTGTCATCACATCCACATCTTTAGCCTTAAAGAAGACCAGATATTTCGGTGGATCCGCACCAACCTCTTTTTTCAGGCTGTAATCAATGCCGTATTTTCTTGCCACACGGTCAAAGGATTTGATATTTTCATCTGTGATCTTTAAGTTGGAAAGCTGTACTCCCTGTGCATTCAGCTGCTTGATGGTCTGCTTTCCATGTGGCTTTTTCTTTTCAATCTTTTTTCGGGCTTTTTCCCTTCCTTTCTCCTGGGCCCGTCCGGTCTTTTCAGCCATTTTCACCTGCGTTGCTTTCTGTTTCCTGCGGTTATCCATTTCCAGGAACTTCCGAAGGGCTGCTTTTAGCACACTGGCAGTGATCTTAACTCCCTGGATGCTCAGGCTGATTACTTTCTGATTTACTTCTTCCTGCAATTACCCACGTCCTTTCTTTCCTTTCATTTCAGAATGAAGACGGGCAATACAATATCCGATGCATGGAACATGTTTTCCATACGGACAGCCACCACATGGTGTTGTTTTTACTGCTTTTTTCTTTTCCGGAAGCAGATAGTGGCACTGTTTCAAGCTACAGCCTTTCTTTTTGCCTTCCCACCAGTAACAGTACTTGCAGGACCATGGCTTTTCTTCGCTGTACTTTCTTCCCTCAATAGCTGCATTTGGTTCTATAATTAGATCTTTATTTGTCTTCATTCCGTTCTTCCTCTTTTCTCATGATTTCTGTCAGTTTTTTCTCTGCCTGACTTCCGGCAGCAATGAGACAATACAAAACTGTAAATATTGCCGCTGCTCCCAGAAGAGCAACAAAAATAATGATATTTCTCATGGTTTCTCCCATCTAAAAAAGCGTCCACAGATTCCTTTCGGTTTCCATGAACGCTCATTCTTATTTGATTAGTGTTTCTTTTTTCTCATAAATGCAAGGGCTCCTGTACCAGTCGCACCAATGCCGAGAAGCATAAACCACAGCCACAGATTGGTGTTATCCCCAGTCTTTGGTGAATCACTGACAGGTTTTCCACCTTCCGGTGTCTTTTCTGCCGGTTTTTCCTCATCTACCATGGTTACATGCTGTACTTCACTAGTATCCTTTACTTCGAATTCCACATCTTTTGCAACCAGATAGCCATCCGGTGCTGTTTCTTCACGGAGAGTGTATTTTCCGATCGGAAGCATTTCGATGTAATGTGCTTTCTCTGTACTGGTCCAGCTTTCGACAACTTTTCCATCCTGATCAAGGATTGTGAGTTTTGCTCCCGGAAGTTCTTTTCCGGCGATATCCTGTTTGGAGATTTTCACCTTCGTCACATCATCCTTCATCTCAACTTTCTGCACATCGGCAGTATCTTTGATGGTGAACTTCACGCTTTCAGCTGTCACATAACCATCGGCCGGTTTTGTTTCAACCAGTGCGTATTCTTTTCCGACAGTCAGCTCACGGATCACATGTGCTTCTTTACCGGAAGTCCATTCATCCACGATATTTCCATCAGCATCTACCACTTTCAGCTTACATCCTGGAAGTTCTTTTCCGGTTGTCAGACTGGATTTGGTAAATTCAACGACGGTTGGCTGATTATCAAAGGTAAAATCATAAGTGACTGTCGGCTGATTCTCACCTACATACTCAAAGGTAAATTCCTTTACTTCATCGTTGGTTACGAATCCGTCCGGTGCATAGAGCTCTTTTACATAGTAAGTTGCTCCTATTGGAAGATCTGCAACAAATGTGATCTTTCCTTCTTCATCCGTAGATTTCAGTTCAATGATCTCATCGGCTTCAATCAGGACTTTACCTGTTGTCTCAGACTTAATGTCTTCTTTGGCAAATAATCCAAAGATAGCGCCTTCCAATGTACGGTCAGAATCTTTTTCTTTCTTAAGTACACTGACTTCTACTCTCTGGCGGTTGTTCTGCCAGTCTTTGTCATAGACTACAACTGGTGTATTCTGATCCACGTAAGTCAGATCTACATGACGGATCTCACCATCCAGTACATGACCGTAAGCAGTTCCTGTTTCTTTCACATAGTATTTACCAAGTGGAAGATTTTCCAGTTTTGCAATACCGGTTTCATCTGTCTTGATCGTTGCAATCAGTTCATCCTTTTTATAGTAATCGTCACTGACGCCATCGGCAGCCTTAATGTCTTCCTCAGCATAGACTTCAAACGTAACACATGTCAGCTTTCCGGTTACATAGTTGAAAATGTGTTCCACCACACCTTTGACCTTATCGGCCAGTGTAACAGAATCCAGGAATTCTCCCTTTTTGTTGATGATGAGTTCACCAACCGGTACCTCGTCCTTCATTTCCACTTTCTGAACCTCTCCGGTATCTTTGACTGTGAATGTCACATCATTGGCTACCAGATAACCATGCGGTGCAAACTCTTCATGTAGGGTATAAGTCTCACCCACTTTCAGATATTTGATCACATGCGGTGCATCTTTGGAAGATGTCCAGCTGTCTACCACATTTCCATCTTTATCCGTTACTTTCAGATAAGCTCCATCCAGTTCTACACCGGTTGTTGCATCTGATTTTGTGATCTCAACAGTTGTCGGCTGGTTCTTCTTTACGGATTTTAATGTTACTGTCTGTACATCCTGCCCCTGATAAGAAGCATCAAATCTCAGTACTTCATCAGAAGATACGAATCCATTTGGTGCTTTCAGTTCTTTTACATAATAGCTTCCAAGTGGAAGATCCAGTGTACATGCTGCCTGACCTTTTTCATCAGAAGTCATTTCCTGTAAAAGAGTATCTACTTTGACGATCACTTTTCCATCTTTCGTCTGAATGTCTTTTGCATTGTAAATACCGAACACTGCTCCGGCTACTGTATTGCCTGTCTCAGCATCCTGTTTTTCGACAGTAATCGACACTTTCTGTCGTTCATCTGTGACAGAGATTTCTTTCTCGATCACTGCAGTATCCTGATCCGCATAAGCAAATTCGACATTTTCCGGCACGGTATTTAACACATAAGTGTCCGGTGCATTCTTCTCTTTGACATAGTACCTGCCAAGTGGAAGATTCTTTACGGTTGCATAACCATCTGCATCCGTTGTGACGGTTGCTACCAGTGCATCCTTTGCAAAATACAGAGTTCTCTGTCCATCTGCATCTACCTGATGATCGGCAGTATAAATATCTTCTGCCGCATAGACTTCAAATTCAGCACCTGCAAGTCCAGCCATTTCATACTGGAAGTCCTTATCAAATCCCTTTAACACTTCACCCTGTTTATAGATCTTTAACTGACCTTTGACCGGGGCATTGGTATATTCCACATCAATGACTGCATCTCCTGTGACAGGATCGGTCAGATAAGCAGTATCTGTATCAACTGCAACTGTCACATAGTTTTTGGATATCGTGTACCCATCGGGTGCCGTCACTTCCTCAATCCGGTAGTTACCAGGTTTCAGATTCTTTGGCAATACCAGGTATCCTTCCTCGTTTGTGAAATAAGATTTGTGTACTGTTGGCTTCGGATAGGATGTTGTCTGTTCCACATATTTCTGGTTATCCAGGTCGTATATCTTGAACTCAGTATTTGCCAGGAGTACAGATTTCTGTGTTTCTGCATCCTTTTTGATGATCTTTAATTTTGCTTTGAATTCTTTATCCAGAAGCACTCGCCATGTCTGCGGTGTATCCGGATGATTCTCTGTGATCTTCACTATAAAATCATCAACCGGTGCATAGTTGTGTTTGCTTGTGGTTTCTCTTACCACATAAGTTCCATATGGAAGCGGAATCGATCTTGCATATCCTTTTTCATCGGTAAACATTTCTGCCTGGCCATCTGCAGTCAGTACAACTGGTCTGGCTGAGTCAAAATCATAACTTCCATCTGCTTTTACTTTCAGATCACTGACAAGCCATGCTGAAAAACCAACTCCCTTAAGAAGATCTGCATCGGTCTTCCCGTTGTTTGCTGCCTTAATGATCTGGAATGGCTGCTTGACGACAGTTTCTTTACATACAGAAGTTCTTTCTACTGTCGGAACAGTAGCACCTTCGTAAGTACAGTCCACCTCATGTTCTGTCGGATCCAGTACGTATCCAACCGGAGCACTAAGCTCTTTCAGATAATACTTTCCAAGATAGAGATCCGATACAGAAGCTTCGCCATTCTTATCCGTTGTCAGGGATGTGATCAGGCTGTCTTTCTTATGGATCGTTCCGGTTCTTCCATCCGGATGAACAATATCTTCCCTTGCATAAAGGCCATATACTGCACCTTCCAGCGTTGCATCACCCTGTGCTGCATTCCCTGTCTCAGCATCCTGTTTTGCAATGTTGATCTTTGCATTTACACGTTTGTCTGTTACATTTTTGGTCGTTGTCTTTCCGATAGCAAGAGTCACATTATAAGACTTTGTATCGATCTGATACCCTGTTGGAACAGAGATTTCTTTCAGATAAACAACTTCCTGTGTTTTCTCCATTGTAAGCTGTGAAGCACTATTCTGATCAGTTGCAGGCATCTCTGCAATCAGCTTTGTACATGCAGCATCGGAATAGATCCCGTACACTGCACCAGCCAGTGCATTTCCTGTATCCTGATCTTTCTTTACAATGGATACTTTGCATTCTTTTGTCCAGGTTACTTTAAAATCCACATATTTCTCATTTCCGACACCTTCACCGAAAACAAGAGCCAGGTCCTGTGTTCCAGATCCTGTTACAATCTTGTAAGCAGAGTATTCTTTATCAATGCTTCCCTTCATCCGAGAAGAAAATGTAGCACTGACGCTCTCTGCCTGATCAAGTGGTGCTGTCAGATAAAACTGTGTACCTCCACTGATTTCTACACTTGCTCCTGCAGCACTTGTTTTACCGGTTGTCACATTTACAAGCTTTACACCGCTTGGCAACTTAAATGTGATCGTCTGCAGTTTATCTGCTTTGAATGTGATCACACTTGTTCGCTGGCTGTTTCCTTCCACATAAGCCTTTACATTAGATTCGGAAAAGCTCATATCTACAGACGGAATGTCCGGCATATTTACACAATAATTGTAAAGCTCCATTGCCAGGTTCTTTCCTGTTGCATTAGTTCCGGATGCCCAGTCACTGGATCCATTTGCATAAGCTGCTGCAAGATGGGTAATGATGAATCTCTTTCCTGCCGGAAAATCCGGATGTTTCTCATCGAAGAAACCATTCTCATCACTTGCTTTTGTTCCGTAATAGCAGACCTTTGCAAGTGTCTTTCCATCGGCAAGTTTCTGGATCGTATAAGTTCCATTTCCCGGTCCTTTTTTCGATGGTTCAACACAGTATGCTGTCGCATTGATGCTTCCCCATTTCACATAATATGGACAAGTCAGATAAGAACCTAATCCATAGTCTGCGTAATAGTACCAGGAGCCGGCTGTAACTGTGACTGATTTTGTTCCTGTTTCACCGGAAGCAAGCATCATTGGCATATCGAAAGTAATACTTTCGCCTGCTTCAAGATCTGCAAGAGCAACTTCCTGGTCAACAGCTTCCTGCATAACCTCTGAGAGTGTGATCCCTGTTTCCGGATCAACGGTCTCCTGATCCTCCGTTGCTTCGATTTCTGCATCAAATTCTTTTTCTGTCAGTTCTGTTTTGCTCTCCGTGTCAGCAGCACCAGTTTCCTCTGTAGACGAGTCAGCCTCAGAATCCTCTGTTTCTGTCTTATCGGAAGAACCAGCATCCTGATCAGAAGAACTTTCTGACTGCGAATCTTTCTGCTGATCCGCTTCTTTTACCACGATCTTTCGATTGATCTGGTAGGTTGGGTGATCCGTTGTCTGTGGTTCTACATAATAGACTGCCTTATAGGAATTGGCATAATCGGTAGAAAAGTCATTCCCATCCGTATCTTTTGCTTCCTGAAATGTAACTTTTACTTTGCTGTCATCCTGGATCGTAAGACCGGTATAATCACTCTTTACATCGAAATTGTCTCCAACCTTGAGCTCATAATCCTTTGCAGTTACCACTTCATCTTCATCCAGCTGATCCTTGATCTCCTCATAATACGGAATCTTTTTTACAGATCCGGCATCATCAGAAGCATAGGCAACAGCGGGAGAGAGTACCGTCGATAGAACCGTTACTGCAGTCAGTAAACCGGACATCACCCTGCGTGCTTTCTTTTTCACGTTCATTCTCTTAAATCCTTCCTTTCTGATTTTTTTGTGTATGGTTATCTGTTCGTGTCTGCGTATTATCTTTTATACGAAGATGATCGCCTCCTTTCCTGAAATTTGCGCTATTTGGGACAGTCAGCACAAGCTGAGATAACAGCACAAATATATGGCGGTACCTGTTTGTCACAAATACCGCCACATGATTTCTACTGTCATCCTCTTTTCAGATTCAGACATTTTATTTTGATTTAAGATTTAAGCGTTTTCCTGTTTTCTTTCCCGGATCCGTTCCTATATCAGTTTCCATCTCTGATACGTTTTCTTCTGGCAGACACGCAGCTTTTCGCTCTATGCATGTTCAAATCAAATATCACTCCGGGCAGGCTATTCATTTTTCAAGGTACATGAAGGTGTTCTATGCAAACCCTTCATATAACGAAACGCTCAGAGCCTGTTTTACAGTGGTCTAATTCAATTTTTTTAAAATTCTTCGTTTTCCGCCTTTTTTTTCATCGTTTTTAATGCCCTGTTCAGGAGGTCATTTACACTCTGCTGTTTGATTCCCAGATAATCTGCAACATCCTGCTGACGCATTTCCTCGAAATAAACCAGATTGAGTACCGTCTTTTGTCTCTCTGTTAACTCTTTGATCAAAGCGTTTAGAATTTCTCTGTCGATAACATCGTCAACAAAATCTTTTGAAGATCCTCTCATAATCTCCGCATCATCTGTAACATCGCTGTTAGAAAACACACCATGATTGGTGCTGATTTTGCTCTGGCTGTATGCCATACGGTCTTCAGCCTCCATCAGCAGACGGATATACCAGTTTTCATTATCAAAGAACTCTTTATTGAATTCCTTGTTATCGCCAGTTACACTCACATATTCATAGTCATCACAACTATGAAGTGGAAATACGGTTGATTGATTTCCTGCTGTATAAAGTACATATCCGTGATCATAAACAGAGATTGTTGTATCTGCATTGATCATTTCCTTTACTACAACTTTGTGTTCCTTCAAGGATTTCACGCTTGGGATTCTCTTCTCCATATCAGCAACTTTCACGATTTTTTTCAGTTCTTTTAATGTCAACATAAAGACCACCTTTCTGCCTTTCGGCTCCGGGTGGTCCATTCCATCTTTTATAAAATTCCTGCACAGACATAAAGAACTGCAGCACAAGAGGTCACGAACTCACCCGTTTTTTTTGAACGGGAGTCCGCGACTCCTTTGTAACGCATGTATCTGCGTTTAGATTAAGTTTGCCAGATTGCCTGGCTTATTCAGTTGATATGTACATCTTCTGATTCATTCTCTGTTTGCTCTTTGCGAAACATGGAATAATCGCCCATAGCATCGTAAGGACAATGCCTTACAAATTCCTGGTATTCGATTTCAGTCATCTTTGCTTCCTCCTTTGCGTCATGTTATCAAAATCTCTATTTACAATTATTTTTGCAAAAAAGAATTCAACCTCTATATAACGAAACGCTGAGAGCCTGTTTTACAGTGGGGTACGACAAAAAAATTTAAAATTTGTCGAAATACGTCAAAAAAGCCCGACAAAACAAATACTTCAACAATCTCCAAAACCAGAAAATACTTCTGATCTTGCAGTGTATCCGTAAATGTTTTGCCGGGCTCTTAGTGATTCCAGTCAGGTTCAGCTCCTTGACAAACTCTTGCTGTCTGGTGCGTTCTTGATGGTTCCTGCCAAATCCAACGCTTACTACAGACAGCTCATTCTATTCTGTTATGATCCCTGATTCATCATCTTTCGGGAATACGTCCGCATCCTGGACTTTAATTGTTCATCTCGGATGTGGATCGGACGAACCGACACCATATCATCCTTTACAAATATTTCCAATGTACTGCGACATTTTTTGCACTCCACTTCTGAATCGCTTTGTGCGCTCTTTTCAATAAATGCTCCGCATACAGAGCAGTGTACATGCCATTTAATAGCACCTGATCCCATATAGGCTTCCTCCTTTAAGCAATAAGATATTTCTCCATTTATTACTCAACGGACCAAAGGGAAATCAAATCCGCCTTATGAGCATCATGCCATCCATTCCGTAAGTGCCAAAGCTGCACGAACAGCACGATTTTTATTCTGATCAGATCTGCTTTGTCGATCTGTGCATCCTTTTTTATCCTTCCACCAGCTACCACACACTCTTTCCGGTATAAAAAATTCCGCTGTGATTAATTAACATGATATTTCAATAGTTTCAAATACATCACCAGTCAGATCACAGATGTCCTGGATCTGAATCTCAGTATCATCGATCCGTAAGTGGACTGATGGATCAAAAAATTCTACGGTTCCGGATAATGTATGGTACTGGCCAACTGACGGATCCTTCCAGGATTTTTGAAAATAAGTTGCCTGTATCTTCATCCCATATGCCAGGATCCTTAATTTCATATCCAGCTCATTTTTCTTTTCCTCAGATAAATCTCTTTTCGGTTCGTAAATGATTTCCTGTTGCCGGATCGTTTCATCCAGTCCACGAAGTGCCGCAAATGGAGCAAACTGTTTTGCCCTGCGTCCTACATCCATGGGATGCCTCCTGGAAACCGGTCTTGGTAAATATAAATACGGTTGATATGCACTTGCCAGCACTTTTTACACCTCCTCTAAGCACGGTGACCACCAATCTGTTCATTGCGTTCTCTATAGGTGGAACACTCCAGCAGATTGGATCCACGCATGATCGCATTCTTTCCATAACGCTGCTTTACATTCAATACTGCTTCCTGTAAATGCCGTTCTTTATCGGTCTGTTTTGGATCATCAAACAGGCTGTACTGCACATAACTTTCAGGAGCAACCCTGTTCGCACACACCTCGATTCTTCGAATTCCGGTATATCTGTCCGCAATCCTGAGATATAAATCTTCCACTGCATCCATGATTTTTTTTGAACTATTACTTCCTCTTTCGAGTTTTACAGTTCCTTTGGATGCCTCATGCTCATACCTGTGGTCATATGCGATCCATAAGGTGAGAGAGCTTGTTACCAGTCCTTTTTCAAACAGATCCAGGACCAGATTATCTGTCATTTCCCTTACGATTACAAGTGCTTCTTCAAAAGAATAATTTCGCATCAGCACCTGACCATTTGAAAGGCTGTGTTCCTCCGAATGATAGTTCTTGATGTCACTCATCCGGCATGTTTCATAGCCCCATGCATGATCGATCAACAGCTCTGCATCAATCCCAAACATCTTATACAGCCAGTCTTCGGATCTTAAAGAAGCCATTGCAATATCGCCCATCGTATGGATTCCATAACCGGCCAGTTTTTTTTCAGTCCGGGATCCAATCCTCCAGAAGTCACTTAATGGTTTATGATCCCATAGCTGCTCTCTGTAAGAGAATTCATCCAGGATTCCAATATGGTCATCCACATGCTTTGCTACGATATCCATTGCGATCTTAGCAAGATACAGATTGGTTCCCACACCAGCGGTTGCAGTGATACCTGTTTCCTCCATAACCTCCTGCATAAGCTTTACCGCCATTTCTTTTGCAGTGAGATGATAAAGCTGCAGATAGTTTGTCACATCAATAAAACACTCATCGACACTGTACACATGGATATCTTCTTTTGAGACGTACCGCAGATAGATTCCATAGATCTTTGCGGAATAATCCATATACAGCTGCATCCTTGGCATGGCTGTGATGTACTTCACACAATCCGGTATCTCATGGATCCGGCACCGGTTCTTGATGCCAAGAGACTTCATAGCCGGAGTGATTGCCAGGCAGATTGTTGACTTTGATCTGGTCGGATCTGCAACCACCAGGTTTGCTTTAAACGGATCCAGTCCACGTTCTACGCATTCTACAGAAGCATAAAAGGACTTTAGATCAATACAGATAATAGAAGTCTGATCCTGACTCACATTGCCACCTCCCATACGTCTTTCCTCTTTTTGTAACATGTATCCCATTTTGACTGTCAATGACTGTGCATCCTTCCTGTTTTCTTTAAAATACAGGAAATTCATTTCACATATTCATTGACAAAAGAGGAAATATTGTGTATCTTATAGGAAAGATGTTTCCCTTATCTGTGATTCACATTATAGGAGAGATATTTCCCTTTGTCAAGATTAATTTTTATTTTTTAGGAGACACATTTCCCGTTTTGCCTTGAAGCGGCTAATGAAACTTATAAGACAAGGCTTAGAAAGAGGTATGTTTATGACATTCGGTGAAAAAGTAAGATCATTAAGAAAAGAAAAAAAGATGAGTCAGCAGGAACTGGCCAGTATGGTTGGTGTTTCATATAGGACCATTCGATCCTGGGAAGTAGAAGGACGTTTTCCAAAACAAAATGTTCTGTATCAGAAACTGGCAGATGCATTACAGTGTGACGTTTCTTATCTCATGAGTGAGAATGAAGCTTTTATCACAGAAGCATCCGAACAGTTTGGTAACCGTGGTGCCAGACAGGCTCAGCAGATTCTGGAACAGGCTGCAGCTATGTTTGCCGGTGGATCACTGACAGACGAAGATAAAATAGCTTTTATGGATGAGATCCAGAGCCTTTATCTGGATTCCAAAAGACGTGCAAAGAAATTTACACCGAAAAAATATCTGAAAAACCAAGAGGAAAAATAATAGAAGGCGGGATTATTGTACACCTAATCTGTTACCTTATAGTTACAAGGATATTTCTGCCCTTTTATTTTTTACTTTTGAGGTGATTTATTTGAGAAACACTTACATATATACAGAAACAAAGAAATTAATCAAGAAATATGGCACCAGGGATCCCTTTGAGATCATGAATCAGATGAACATTGTTGTTGGGGAAACTTCAAGATATAAAACACTGAAAGGCTATTGCTTCATGAGCTGTAAGACAATCTATGTCATGATCAGTAGTTTCCTTTCAGAAGAAGAAAAGATGATTGTTGCCGCTCATGAATTAGGACATATCATCCTGCATCGTTCCCAGCTGAAAATGGCTCCAATGCAAGATGATACACTCTACAATATGACGGATAATACAGAATATCAGGCCAATCTGTTTGCTGCCGATCTACTGATTGATGATGAGGAGATCGAAGATATGGTTCAGAACGAAGACTTGGATTATTTCGGACTCTGCAGCTCTTTGAATGCAACTCCGGAACTCATGAGCTTTAAACTATACAGC
>OHCZ01001044.1_pt1 | contig 12094 bp, 6 predicted proteins | sample 1566891 | NCBI WGS metagenome assembly OHCZ01 (sample SAMEA3879510, study PRJEB24766) | human gut metagenome | biome: human-associated habitat; feature: feces | place: USA | collected 1985/1987
CCTTCGACGAAGCCCATACGCTGCCCTGCCACTGCCACGAAGAAATAGACTCCCGCCGCCGTGGAAATAAAACGGTTGACACTGATGCCTTTTTGGTCATTGACCAGTCCGCTAAACTCCCATAGCGTCATGCCGGTGATGACGGCAAAGAGGACGACCATATAATGGGGACGCGTGAAGCCGAGCACCATGATGGCTACAAAGAGCGCACCAAAGATAGATCGCGTGATCAGATTTTTCTGTTTCTCGCTCATCATTCCTTCTCCTTATCCTCTGTGTCGTCTTCTGCGTGGTCGTCTTTCTCGGCCTCCGCCTTCTCATGCTCCTCCTGGGCCTTTCTGACCGCCTCGGGCATGTTCTCCAGTCGCAACTCGTTCTTCTCTTCCTCGGCCATCAACTCCTGCGTGCGGCTCGACCAAGGACGCTTGCCGAAGATGCGCTCCACATCCTCCGCCATAACGACCTCCTTATCCACGAGCAACTGGGCCAGCTGGGCGTGTCCCTCCTTGTGTTCGTCGAGGATCTGCTTGGCGCGATCATACAGCTGGTTGACTATCTTCAGCACCTCTTCATCAATCAGACATGCGGTCTTTTCGCTGTAAGGCTTTTGGAAACCATACTCGCTGTTGTCGTAGTAGCATATATTGGGGAGCTTGTCGCTCATACCATAATAAGTCACCATGCTAAAGGCAGCCTTCGTGGCACGCTCCAAATCATTCATGGCTCCCGTCGAGATATGACCCGTGAAGAGTTGTTCGGCGGCACGTCCTCCTAAGAGCGAGCACATCTCGTCGAGCATCTGCTCCTTGGTGGAAATAGGACGTTCCTCGGGCATGTACCAAGCTGCACCGAGGGCTTGTCCACGCGGCACAATGGTCACCTTGATCAGCGGGTTGGCAAACTCGCAGAACCAGCTCACCGTGGCATGGCCAGCCTCATGGATGGCGATAGTACGCTTTTCGTCCGCTGTCATCACTTTGGTTTTCTTCTCCAGTCCGCCAACGATGCGATCGACGGCATCGAGGAAGTCCTGATAGCCCACTTCCTTCTTGTCATGGCGGGCCGCTATCAAGGCAGCCTCATTGCAGACATTGGCAATATCGGCACCCGAGAATCCAGGCGTCTGACGCGCCAAGAGGTCCAAATCGATATTCTTGTCGAGCTTCAGCGGCTTCATGTGTACCTGGAAGATAGCCTTGCGCTCAGGCAGATCGGGCAGATCAACACGTATCTGACGGTCGAAGCGTCCCGCACGAAGCAACGCCTTGTCAAGCATATCCACACGGTTGGTAGCCGCAAGGACGATCACGCCCGAGTTGCTGCCGAAACCATCCATCTCCGTGAGCAGGGCATTGAGCGTATTCTCGCGCTCGTCATTGCCGCCCATAGCAGGATTTTTGGAGCGTGCTCGTCCCACGGCATCAATCTCGTCGATAAAGATAATACAGGGAGCCTTCTCCTTGGCCTGCTTGAAGACATCGCGGACACGACTGGCGCCCACGCCGACAAACATCTCGACAAAGTCGGAACCACTCATAGAGAAGAAAGGCACAGCTGCCTCGCCTGCCACGGCCTTGGCCAGCAAGGTCTTACCTGTTCCCGGAGGACCAATGAGGAGGGCTCCCTTGGGAATCTTGCCACCCACATCGGTATACTTCTTCGGATTCTTGAGAAACTCTACGATTTCCTGCACCTCCTGTTTGGCTCCTTCCTGGCCTGCCACGTCCTTGAAGGTGATATTCAGTTCGTCAGCCTTCTCATAGAGCTTGGCTTTCGACTTACCGACGTTAAAGATGCCACCAGCACCTCCTCCGCCGCCACTCATCCTGCGCATCATCCACATCCAGAAGGCGATGAGCAGCACCCAGGGCAGAAGGCTCAACAGAATGTCGGTGAAGACATTGCCCTTCTCGTTATTGTAGCTGAAGCCGGTGATCTTTTTCGTCTTGATGGCTTGGTTGAGCATCGTCTCCAAGTTGTCAACAGAACCGATCTCCACTACCACGTAGGGCTCGGGGCCCGTCTGCTTCACATGGGCCTTGAAGATATCATTGATATGCTCGGGCCGGACATACATCTTGAGCGTGCTCTCATTCTTATTGACGACCACGTGAGAGGCCCATCCCTTATTGACATATTCGACAAACTGGGTATAGTCCTTCTTCACGCTCACCGAAGTGTTGCCCAAACCTCCGTCCTTACCAGTCGCGAAGAAGGCCACGGCGAGCGATATGATAACCAGCGCATAGATCCAGTTCATATTGAACTTGGGCATACGCGGTCCACCCCCATTGTCTGTATTCATTGGTTTTTGATTATCCATTTGCTAATTGGAAAAGATAAAAAAGTCTGTTTTTCAATCCAAGTCTGGGATTCTCGTCAGCTTTGCATCCTCCCAAAGATGCTCGAGGTCATAAAACTCCCTCGCCTCGGGAAGGAAGATATGAACCATCACATCCACGAAGTCGATGGCGACCCACTGCGCCAGGCCCAAACCAATGCAGCTGACAGGCTTCTCACCCTCTGCCTCCCTGACGTAGTCGCCCACGCTTCCAGCAATAGCCTCTACCTGTGTCGGCGAGTTGCCTTGGCAGATGATAAAGTAACTACATACGGCTCCGTCGGTTTGCGTCAGGTCAGCAACGACAATGCCGCTGCCCTTCTTATCCTGGATTCCCTTAATAATCGAATCTACTAATTTTTGAGATTTATTCATTCAAAGTCATTCTATTTAAAATAGATTGCAAAGGTAAGTCTATTTGGGTAAACGGCAAAGGAAATAACTATTTTTAGTATAGACTGGGTCCAAAAATGGATTAATGGAAAAGGAGGGCAGCCCGCATCAGCGGAACTACCCTCCCCCATTACTCTATGATCGCATTATTCTTTGTTTTTAGCGCACGATCGTGGTACGGCCATTGATGACATAGACGCCAGGACGGAGACCACGGAGCGACTCCGCCTGGAGAAGCACCTGTCGGCCATCCGTGGTGAAGACGTTGTAGCGACGGGCGTCAGTTTTGTTATCGACAATCGATATGCCGTCGGCGAGGCTTCCGATGGTGAAGTTGTCGATGATGATCTGCTGGTCCTCCTCCATCGCCTCATCGGCCACAATCTTGAGTTGCGGGATGAAGTAGCGAGACTGGAAGAGCGAGTCGGGCAGGTCAAACTGCACCTCCTGCCATCCCTCGCGGAAGTTCTCCGAAAGGTCGGCCTCCCAGACCACGTCTGTCTCCGTGCCGTTAGGCTGCTTGAAGTTGACAGAAAGGCGTGCGGGAATATCAGTCGGTGCCTTGTAGTAGAACTTCATCACAGGCGAGGTGGTGCTGGTGGCAGCTACCTTTCCAAACACGACGAGCGTTTGCGACGGCGTAGTGGCGTTGAAGCTGACCGCGCCATTGTCGTTGTCAAAGGTGTCAAACGTAGTGAAACCAGCATTCATGCCAGCACCGACATACATAATAAGGATGTGGCCACCCTGATTCTGATTGGCGAAACTCTGACGGTAGGGAAGCGCATAGGGCTCACCCACGAGCATCGACACCTTGCCGAAACCGCTCGATCCGAGGGTGTTGAAGGCGCGGACGGCCCACCACTTAAACTGTTGTACGCCCTCGTCGGTGTTCAAGTCTTTGACGGTAAACTCCGTGGCTCCTCCACCGATCACTCCGATCTGGTCGTTGACGGTATTCTCGTCCTCCAGGTCATAAATGCGGCAAGCAACATCCTTCTGGTTGATCACTCCGCCATAGAGACCCGTGACAGGCTCCCAATAGAGGCGCACCTGCGTCTGCTGGTCGTCGGCGTGGACGACGGGAGGAGCGGGATAGTCGAGGCCTGCGTAGGTCGTGGCGTCCGTACGCGCGCCCTGCCCTGCCTCGTTGTAGCAATAGATGCGATAGGTGTTCACGCCCTTGACAGCATTCTCGTCCACGACGCTCACAGCATCGCCAGGACGAAGGCCACCCTCTTGCTGGGCAAGCACGGCGTCGCCTTTCAGCACCTCGTAGCGGGTGATGGCCGTCAGCTCAGCGCCGTTGTACGTCTTCGTCGGAAGATTGAAGTCCAACGTCACCTTCAGCTCACCAGTCTGGTCGGGCGTGACCTTCAGGTTCTCCACCTGTGCGGGCGAAGCAGGATCACAACCCGGGCTCACACTGACCGAGTCGATGAAGATATTGATGGAAGCCGGATTGGAGGTGGCGTGGAAACCGATATAATAGGTACCATCCTCGGGAGCCGTGATCACTTTCTCGAAGAGACGGTTCTCCGTATTGTCCAGTTCGGTATCTTCGGTGATCACCTGGTCCAGTTCTGCCACCGTCGTACCCTTGCCCCAATACACTTCCAGGTGCTCGGGGAAATAGGAGCGGGCTACACAAGCCTTGTAGCTGACCACATAGTTGCGACCCTTCTCCAGATGGATGGGAGGCGTGATGAGCCAATCGTTGCCACTATTCTCGGGATCAGCATTGTAGCGTGCGGCTTTGTAGTAGCTATCCCACGACCAAGTGGAGCCGTCATGATTGGCATCCACGACAGTGTAGTTGTCTATGCCCTCGGGGAAGTCGTCGAAGAACGGCACCTCCAGCGGATCGCCCACGACCAGATTGTTGCTCAGCGTGCGCGCACTGGTCTGCGTCGTGTTGACGGCCTCGACCGAGTACTGGTAGCTGGTGAGGGCAGAGCCGCTCGCCAGGTCTATCTGAAGACTGTTGGCAGTCACGCCCTGGCGGAAGGCCGTATGCTCCCCGCCTTTCACGCGATAAATATTATAGGTAAGGTTGCCCATGTAGCCCTCGTGGAGTCCCGTCGTGGGAGCGACCCACGAGAGTGTGGCCTTGTTGCCCTGGCCCTGCTTGAGCGTGACCTCCGTGGGAGCCAGCGGCTGATCGTAGCCGACATAGATCTCGGCAGAAGCCTTCGGGCTCGGTCCCACACTGTTCTTGGCCACCAAAACAAACTCCGTCTCTCCCTCTGGCAGGTTGCTCAACGTGGCATTGACCTTCGCACCCGGAGCAGCCTGAGCCGTGGCCACAACGCTGCCGTTGGCCTTGATCTCGTAGGTAAGCTGGCCCGTCAGGTTGTCGTCGCCATCAAAGGTCTTCGTGGGGAGCGTGAACGTGGCCGTGCCGGAAGTGGCGGGAGCATCAAAATGGACCGCAAAGTCATGGATGGCAGCAGGAGCCTTGTCTTCGGCCAACGGCGGCAGCACATTGAGCGCGAGCTGCTGATAAGGAGAGGCACACACGCGCGTGACGGAAGCATCGTCCAGGTCCACCGTGTAGAGCGTACACTCACCGTTGGCGTCGGTGGCAGCCCAATAGAACACATCGGTCTTGGGATCGACGACGGCACCCTGGGAATAGGCCATTCCGCTGGCATCCGTGACACGGACTCCCGTCGAGCCGATACGGGTCTCCTCGCCCGTGGTGCGATCGATGCGGTAGAGGTCGCCATCGTCGGTGATACCGTAGCAGTCGCCCTGGCTGGTGATTCCCATCGCCAAGTAGAGATTGTCGGTCTCTGCGATCGTGGTGCGGGTCTTGGTGTCGTAATCGACCACACCAAACTCCCAGCTCTGCATCGTCTGATCAGTAAACTCACCAAACACCTCGCCCGTCTTGGGGTCGGTGGCGGTGGCATAAGCGATCAGGCTCCGGTTGGAGACATTGGTCACTTCTCCATCATACTCGCCCGTTTCCAGGTCGAACCACCCGTACCACAGGAAGATGATGCCATACTCGATCATGGACTGGTCGAGATAAAGTCCGCAAAGCTTGCCGTCCTTGATGGTGGATCCAGCATTGAACAGCGACTTGTCAAACGGCACGTAAGTGGTCACGTCGGTGGGCGTGGCCGGATCATAGGACATCAGTCCCATGTAGTCGCCCAGTGCATTGGCGTAAAACACGGAATGCTGCGGTGCCTTCAGCACCTGACTTGCCTGGCGGGCCTTGCGACTCTTGGTCCCTGTAGCTACAGGGGGCACGCCACCCTTACCGTGGTTGACCAACTTGCTGAACTTGAAGTTCTTGGGTACATGGATGGCTCCCGCACCCCAACCGTCGCCCTCGCCAACGGCCTGCGCGCAGATCGGCAGAGCCAGCGTCAGGGCTACGAGCAACAATGCAAAACGATGAATACGTTTCCTCATGATGTGTTGTCTAAAAAGTATTCTATGTGCCCTGGAGTCGCCAACGATAGTCTTTAATTACGTCTCTCCAAAGGCGTTAACGGCTTCAAAATTACACAAAAGAATCGAAACAAGCAAAAGATATGGGTGTTTTTTCTAAAACAAAGCCGGAACTAGCTCGAAACAAAGCCGAAACTAGCCCGAAACAAAGGCTAACGTTTTACCCACAACTAACAAGGCAGAGGGAATGGGCCCCTACGGAGGAGCACGTTCCCTCTGCCTTGTTGCGTTTCAATTTGCGAAAACGCAAAACAGTCTGTCAGGCCTCAGATGCTATCCATCATGACATCTTCGTCGTCCTGCGCTGGCTCATCCGGATGGCCTTGGCGTCCGAACAACTCTCCCGCCAACTCGTCCATCAGTCCGCCCATAGCTTCGTCAAGCATGCGGCCAATGGGCTGGGTGATACTCTCGCGCACTTTCTGCTTGACATTTTCCTCCAAGCGCTGCTTGGTCTCCTCCGCATAGCGATGAGCCAATTGCTTGAGCGACGACTTGTCGATGGTGAACACATGGCCCAGCACACCCACAGAGACCACGGGAGCCTTGTCGGCGTAGTGGATGCGCCCCAGCGAACAGACCAAGTAGTTGTCCACCGTGAGCGCGTTGCCGACCACCATCGTCACCACCTGGCGGGTGGCACCTCCAGCCAAGGACTTCATGGCCGTCGAGAAGGGATCGTCGGAGTCTATGGAGTCGATCTGCAGGGCCTCGCCCATCGTTTCCGCCACCACACCCGAGATAGCCTCGGCGTGCTGCTCGGGTTTCGGACAAGTGGCCACCAGCAGTCCTGCCAACAAGAGCAACATCGCCAGCACCACCCACAAGCAACCTCCCCGACGCTTACGGGATCCACGGTCAACCGATGGAGGAACGGTGCGCTCGCTCTCAGGCTGCGCGGAAGGCTGCGGAGCGTAGCCTTGGACCACATCGGGGCCCTCCCCTATCCTTTCGCCGACGATAACTTGCTCCCCACCCGAAGCATTGCTTACCCCCGGGTCCGAGGGACTGCTTACGCCAGGACCTGAGGAAATATTAACCCCTGAGTCCATGATCGGTTGAGACTGCTGCGCAGCCGTCTGCTGACGGAGAATCGGTCGAAGCGCTTCCACCTGCCAGGCGGGTTGCCATGATCCGCCATCAGCAGCCATCACCAACGACTCCGCACCGATGCCACGAGCTGCCAACTCGGCCACGCTGTAAGGGCCACGCTTCTCGCTGCCCACACTAAGATAGTATTCCATTTTTCTATTTCCTTATCTGTTTTTTGAGACCAATAAGACGCGATTTGCCACCTCTACCGGACAATACGGACTCCTCAAGACGGCAAGTTATCTTTTTGGCGTGCGAATGTAAGTAGAAATAATGAATACACCAAAAATCGCTGGTTATATTTTGCTTTTTTAAGCATAAGGACTCTTTTCACCCTGCCAAAAACCAGATTTCGCATGCAATCTGGGAGGCCAATGGATGGAAAGGAAATAAAAAAACGCTTGAAAATACCAAAAAATGGGTATCGCTTGTTTGTGGTATGAGATTTTTTCATTACCTTTGCGAAACAAATAATACAGTATAGAAAACAACCATACCAAACAGCTGAAGAATGTTTGAGAATCTAAGCGACCGACTTGAACGGTCATTTAAGATACTGAAAGGTGAGGGAAAAATCACCGAGATCAATGTCGCCGAGACGCTGAAGGACGTGCGCCGCGCGCTGCTCGATGCGGATGTCAACTACAAAGTGGCCAAGAGTTTCACGGACGACGTGAAGCGCAAAGCATTGGGCATGAACGTGCTTACTGCCGTCAAGCCAGGCCAGCTCATGGTGAAGATTGTCCACGACGAGCTGGCTGAGCTCATGGGTGGCGAAACCGTTGGCATCAAACTGACCAACAAGCCCGCCATCATCCTGATGAGCGGTCTGCAAGGTTCGGGTAAGACCACGTTCAGCGGCAAGCTCGCCAACATGCTCAAGCAGAAAGACCACCGCAAGCCCCTGCTGGTGGGTTGCGACGTGTATCGTCCTGCCGCCATCGAGCAGTTGCGCGTGGTGGGAAGCCAGATAGACGTGCCCGTCTATGCTGAGGACGACAACAAGAACGTCAACGAGATAGCAGACCACGCCCTCCAGGAGGCCAAGGCGAAAGGCTACGACACGGTGATCATCGATACCGCCGGACGCTTGGCAGTGGACGAGCAGATGATGGCCGAGATAGAAAGCCTGAAGAATCATGTTCGTCCCGACGAGACCTTGTTTGTCGTCGACTCCATGACGGGACAGGATGCCGTCAACACGGCCAAGACCTTCAACGACCGCCTGGACTTCGACGGTGTGGTGCTGACCAAGCTCGACGGCGACACCCGCGGCGGTGCCGCGCTGAGTATCCGCACGGTGGTGACCAAGCCCATCAAGTTTATTGGTACGGGCGAGAAGATGGAAGCCATCGACCTGTTCCACCCCGCCCGTATGGCCGACCGAATCCTCGGCATGGGCGACGTGGTCTCGCTGGTGGAGCGCGCCCAGGAGCAATTTGATGAGGAAGAAGCCAAGCGACTGGAGAAGAAGATTCGCAAGAACCAGTTCGACTTTAACGACTTCTACAATCAGATCCAGCAGATCAAGAAGATGGGCAACCTCAAGGATCTGGCTTCGATGATCCCCGGTATGGGCAAGGCTCTCAAGAATGTCGAGATCTCGGACGACGTATTCAAGCAGACCGAGGCGATCATCAACTCAATGACTCCCCTCGAACGCGAGAAACCCGAAATCATCGACGCCAAGCGCCGCGAAAGGCTCGCCAAAGGCAGCGGTACGACGATGGCCGAGGTGAACAAACTGATGAAGCAGTTCGAAGACACGCGCAAGATGATGAAGGCCGTCGCCGGAGGCAATATGAAAATGCCCAAATTACCCGGACGCGGCTTCCGCAGATAAGCGGAATGAATACCTCGCCAACTACTTTACCCCTTCGGTTCGGGTTCCGAATCGAAGGGGTTTTCTTTATACATATAATCGCCCCGCTTCCGGGCAAATCCGGCATCCTCTGCAACCGCGCACCGGCAGCGAAAAGGCGATTCACACATACTCTCCGAAATCGGTGTCAACTCATAATTGGGCAAGGACAAGCAGAATGCAAGACAAATCCGGGAAAATTTCGCTCGTAAACACAAAGAACGGACTCGTCCGGAACGCCTTGCAGACGAGTAACAGGGAAAATATACAGAAATAGGAAAAAGCCGGAGAGGAAAGCACAACGCGAAGGACCGAAGAAAACGCGTTTTTTCCGGCCCGATCTTCCAATCCGTCCGATAACGGGCTTTTTCCGGAAAACAGCAACGGCGAAAAGAGCCGCAACCTCCCTCGGCCCCTCTCATCCGAAAAACGCCACCGACCAACACCTTCTGAACATAGAAAGATGACGCTTCATTTGGCAGGGGGTATTTTTTTCGCTATCTTTGTAAAAGATAGGAGGCGGTTCGGCAATCTTCGCGTGCAAATCCGTGTGATTGCTCTCGGCTTTCACTATTTTTGGAGCAGGCAGCATGGCGGCCCGGCATGAAAAACAAGTTCGTTCGTTTTATGCGGTCCCCGCTTTTACTGCCTTTTCGTGAGAATCAGACAACAGACATCCTATGCACAAGGCCGGTTTCGTCAATATCATCGGAAATCCCAACGTCGGCAAATCGACGTTGATGAACGCACTCGTGGGCGAACGCCTTTCGATCATCACCTCCAAAGCCCAGACCACACGCCACCGCATTCTGGGAGTGGTCAGCGGCGAAGATTTCCAGATCGTCTTTTCGGATACGCCGGGCATTCTGAAACCCAGCTACAAACTCCAGGAGTCGATGATGAAATTCGTCACCGGCGCCGTGAACGATGCGGACGTAATCCTCTACGTCACCGACACGGTGGAACAAAGCGACCGTTCGAACGACATCCTCGAAAAGATCCGCCAAAGCGATATTCCCACCCTCGCGGTAATCAACAAAATCGACCTCACGACGCCCGAAAAGCTCGAAGAACTCGTCGATAAATGGCAGGCGCTGCTGCCGGCCGCCACGATCGTCCCGGTATCGGCACGCGAGAATTTCAATATCAAGGGACTTTTCGACCTGATTCTGGAACGGCTGCCCGAGGGAGAAGCCTTCTACTCTAAAGATACGCTCACGGACAAAACGCTGCGATTCTTCGCCTCGGAAATAATCCGCGAAAAGATCCTGCGCAACTACGACAAGGAGATCCCCTACTGTTGCGAAATCGCGATCGAAGCCTACAAGGAGGAACCGACGATCGACCGCATTTCGGCGGTCATCTATGTCACACGCGACTCCCAGAAGGGCATCCTGATCGGACACAAGGGCGAGAAACTCAAAAAGGTCGGACAACAGGCCCGCGAGGACATGGAACAATTCCTCGGCAAGAAGGTTTTCCTGGAGCTGTACGTCAAAGTAAACGAGAACTGGCGCGACAACGAACGGCAACTCAAGCATAATCACAACCAAACCGGGGCGTCGTGGCATTGCGCAAACTTATCCTGAAAATCATCCTGTTGGGGACGTTGCTGGGCAACGCCGCCGCAGCCGACGCCCAATACAACAAAGACTACTTCTACTGGGCCAGCCGCCGCTGCCTGATGAACCGCGAATATCAGGAGGCGATTCGTGTACTCAACACCCTGCTACGGGCCGATCCGGACGCCGCAGAGGGCTATTTCCTGCGGGGTGTAGCCAAATTCAACCTCGACGACCTGCTGGGCGCCGAAGCCGATTTCTCGACCGCGATCCGCATGAATCCGGTCTACACGCAGGCCTACACCTACCGGGCGCTGACCCGTACGCGCATGGGCAACTACGACGACGCGCTGCAGGATTTCCGCGAGGCGATCGACCTGAGGCCCGACCTGCCGGACGCCTATTACAGCCGGGGCTATACGCGCCTGCAGAACAAGCAATACGAGGAGGCGATCGAGGATTTCGACAAATTCATCTTCCAGGAAAACAAGGTAGCCGACGCCTACATCGGCCGCGGCACAGCCTACCTGTACCTGAAGGACACCGTACGGGCCCTGGAAAATTTCGACCAGGCGATCCGCACCAACCGCGAAAATCCCAACGGCTATTACCAACGCGGAACCCTACTGCTGCAAAAAGAGGAGTATGCCCGAGCCGAAGCCGATTTCGACATGTCGATCCGCTGCGACTCGGCTTTCCTGCCGCCCTATTTCAACCGGGCGGTGGTCTATTCCAACACCAACCGTCCGATGCAGGCCCTCGCGGATTTCGACCGGGTACTCCAACTGGACTCGACCAACTCGTTCACCTATTTCAACCGGGCGATTCTCCGCACCCAGATCGGCGATTACAACCGCGCACTCGACGACTTCGACCGCGTGGCGCTCTACTCCCCCGGCAATGTCCAGGTCTATTACCTGCGTGCCATGCTCAAAACCCGCTTGGGCGATCTCGAAGGCGCCGAGCGCGACTACACCCGGGCCATCGAACTCTACCCCGACTTCGCCAACGCCTACCTGAACCGCAGCGCCCTGCGTTATGCGTTGCATAACCCCAAGGCTGCGAAACGGGACGAAGAGATCGCCCAGCGCAAGATCGCCGAATACAAATCCCACCTGAAGGACAGCACCTACTCGATCTATGCCGATACGACGCAACGGATGGACAAACTGCTGGCTTTCGACAATCAATTCACCAACAGCTACTTCGACCGCATCTCGGAACAGCCGAGCCTGGGCCGCAGCAACATGCGTCTGCTGCCCCTGTTCCGCTTCACCCTGATGCAGCCCGATACCTCCCGGATCGAGGCGTCGAACCGCTATACCCTGCAACGGGTCAAAGACTTCGAGAAAAAACTGGACAATCCCTACCTCGTCCTCT
>OHCZ01001047.1_pt1 | contig 12069 bp, 10 predicted proteins | sample 1566891 | NCBI WGS metagenome assembly OHCZ01 (sample SAMEA3879510, study PRJEB24766) | human gut metagenome | biome: human-associated habitat; feature: feces | place: USA | collected 1985/1987
TACTTGATGAAGCTGATCATATTATCGGTTGTCATATGCTTGGAAATCCAGCGTCGGAATTGATTGTGATTGCCGGAATAGCCATTCAGAAGGGCTATACGGTTGAGGAATTTCAGAAGAATGTATTTCCCCATCCTACGGTTGGAGAGATTTATCATGAGGTGCTTTCATAACACTTTTACAGATATTTATTTTCATCTGGCGGCAGAAGAGTATTTGCTGAAGCAGGAAACAGATTCTGTTTTCATGCTTTGGCAGGACACTCCTTCTGTAGTGATGGGAAAACACCAATCTGTACAGTTGGAAGTGAACCGGGAATGGGCGGAAGAACAACAGATTCAAATAGCCCGTCGGTTTTCGGGTGGGGGAGCTGTATATCATGATTTGGGTAATGTCAATTTAACTTTTATCGAAACAGTGTCCCGCTTGCCTGATTTCAGTCTTTATCTTCATCGGATACTGGATTTCTTAAAACAGATAGGATTGCCGGCAAAAGGAGATGAACGGCTGGGTATCTATCTTGATGGTCTGAAAATATCGGGGAGTGCCCAGTGCGTACACAAGAACAGGGTGCTTTATCATTGTACTTTGTTGTATGATACGAATCTTACCGCTTTAAACAAGGTACTGAATCCGGAGAGGAACATTGAGACGGGTGTGGCATCATCTGTGTATGCTGTTCCGTCTGTCCGTAGTGAAGTCACAAATATCAGTCGTTACTTACCTATGGAAACGGTTGATCATTTCAAAGCGATACTTTTCGAATATTTTAGTCAGAAGGGATGTGCTGATACTTTCAGTGAGAAAGAATTGGAAGCAATCCATAAACTTCGGACTGAGAAATATATTTGCGAAGAATGGATCTTCAGTCGTTGAGTCCGGTTAAAAATACTTTAACTTAAAACTTTCTTTTTCAGCGGGTTGTTCTAATAGTTCAAGGTTGAATAATAAATTTACTGTCTATGTCAAGATTCGAAATAAAAATGCCTAAGTTGGGCGAGAGTATAACCGAAGGGACGATTGTCTCTTGGTCTGTGAAAGTGGGGGATATCATTCAGGAAGACGATGTTCTCTTCGAGGTAAATACGGCGAAAGTCAGTGCGGAAATACCTTCACCGGTAGCCGGTAAGGTAGTGGAAATCCTGTTTAAGGAAGGAGATACAGTCGCTGTGGGTACAGTGGTTGCTGTTGTAGATATGGGAGGTGAAGAGGCATCCGATGAAGAAACTGCAAGTGGAAAAGAAACTCCAGAAAGTAAGGAGAATACTTCTTCTGATGCAGGAAAAGTATCTTCTCAGGTAGCAAAGGCTGAAGAACGCTGGTATTCTCCTGTGGTGATTCAATTGGCACGAAGTGCGAATATTCCGAAAGAAGAACTTGATTCGATACAAGGCACAGGATACGAAGGCCGGTTGAGCAAGAAAGATATAAAGGATTATATTGAGAAGAAGAAAAGGGGAATTTCTGAAGTATCGAAGGCGGCAATACCTACCGGTGATGCACCTACGGCTTCTATGCCTTCTTCGACTGGAGGGGCTGGCTCTATGACAACTTCTCCTGTGGCGGCTTCCGTGCAAACTCCTGTTGCTGCACCGTCTGCTCCATCTAAACAAGCACCTGCGGCTGCCAATATTCCGGGAGTAGAAGTGAAAGAAATGGATCGTGTCCGCCGGATTATTGCGGATCATATGGTGATGTCCAAGAAGGTTTCACCACACGTAACCAATGTAGTAGAGGTAGACGTAACCAAACTGGTACGCTGGCGTGAAAAGAATAAAGACGCTTTCTTCCGTCGTGAGGGAGTGAAACTGACCTATATGCCCGTCATAACAGAAGCTGTTGCAAAAGCATTGGCAGCATATCCTCAGGTCAATGTATCTGTTGACGGATATAATATTCTTTTCAAGAAACATATCAATATCGGTATTGCTGTTTCTTTGAATGATGGCAATCTGATAGTTCCTGTGGTACATGATGCCGATCATCTGAACTTGAACGGATTGGCTGTAGCTATAGACTCGCTGGCATTGAAGGCTCGTGATAACAAATTGATGCCGGATGATATTGACGGAGGTACGTTTACCATTACTAATTTCGGTACATTCAAGAGTTTGTTCGGTACGCCGGTAATCAATCAGCCCCAGGTTGCCATTTTGGGAGTGGGATATATTGAGAAGAAGCCTGCCGTAATAGAGACACCGGAAGGTGATACGATTGCTATCCGTCATAAGATGTATCTGTCCCTGTCTTATGACCATCGTGTAGTTGACGGTATGCTGGGAGGCAACTTCCTGCACTTCATTGCCGATTACCTGGAAAACTGGAAGGGCTGATAACAGATTATTTCATTCATTAAGAACTTCATTAACTATGAAAAAGAAATATGATATAAAGACTACGGATGTTGAAACACTGAAAAAGTGGTACCATCTGATGATATTAGGGCGTGCTTTGGACGAGAAGGCGCCGTCTTACCAGCTGCAATCCTTGGGTTGGTCATACCATGCTCCTTATGCGGGGCATGATGGTATCCAACTGGCTGTCGGTCAGGTTTTCACATTGGGAGAAGATTTCCTGTTCCCTTATTACAGAGATATGCTGACTGTGCTTTCTGCAGGAATGACTGCGGAAGAGATTATATTGAATGGCATTTCGAAAGCAACCGATCCCGGTAGCGGCGGACGTCATATGTCGAATCACTTCGCCAAACCGGAATGGCATATTGAAAATATATCTTCTGCTACCGGAACGCATGACCTTCATGCGGCAGGTGTAGCAAGAGCAATGGTATATTATGGGCATAAAGGAGTAGCAATCACTTCGCACGGAGAATCTGCTACTTCCGAAGGCTTTGTTTACGAGGCTATCAATGGAGCTAGTCTGGAACGTCTTCCAGTGATTTTCGTTATACAGGATAACGGATATGGCATCTCTGTTCCTAAATCCGAGCAGACTGCCAATCGTAAAGTAGCTGAGAACTTCTCCGGTTTCAAGAATCTGAAGATTATCTACTGCAATGGAAAAGATGTGTTCGATTCCATGAATGCCATGACTGAGGCACGCGAATATGCGATCAGTACCCGTAATCCTGTGATTGTACAGGCTAACTGCGTTCGTATCGGTTCTCATTCCAATTCGGATAAACATACACTTTATCGGGACGAAAACGAACTGGAATATGTGAAAGAAGCTGATCCGCTAATGAAGTTCCGGCGGATGTTGCTGCGCTATAAGCGCTTGACAGAAGAGGAACTGCTGCAAATTGAAACTGAATCAAAGAAGGAACTATCTGCTGCCAACCGCAAGGCGCTGGCTGCCCCTGAACCTGATCCTAAAAGCATTTACGATTTTGTGATGCCCGAACCTTATCAGCCGCAAAAATACAAAGAAGGTACTCATCAGGAAGAAGGAGAGAAGACTTTCCTGGTCAATGCAATTAATGAAACATTGAAAGCGGAATTCCGCCATAATCCGGATACCTTTATCTGGGGGCAAGATGTGGCTAACAGAGAAAAAGGCGGGGTCTTTAATGTGACCAAAGGCATGCAGCAGGAATTTGGCGAGGCGCGTGTATTCAGCGCACCGATTGCCGAAGATTATATTGTAGGTACAGCCAATGGTATGAGCCGATTTGACCCTAAAATCCATGTAGTGATAGAAGGAGCTGAGTTTGCAGACTACTTCTGGCCTGCCGTAGAACAGTATGTGGAGTGTACTCATGAATATTGGCGCAGTAACGGTAGGTTTGCTCCGAATATCACTTTACGGCTTGCTTCCGGAGGATATATCGGTGGTGGATTATATCATTCCCAAAATATAGAGGGTGCTCTGACAACGTTGCCGGGTGCACGTATTGTCTGTCCTTCTTTTGCAGATGATGCAGCCGGATTGTTACGAACCAGTATGCGTTCAAAGGGATTTACCTTGTTTTTGGAACCGAAAGCTCTATATAATTCGGTAGAAGCAGCAGCTGTTGTTCCGGAAGATTTTGAGGTTCCTTTCGGAAAGGCACGTATTCGTCGTGAAGGAACGGATTTGAGCATTATTACTTATGGCAATACGACCCATTTCTGCCTGCACGTAGCAGAGCAACTGGAAAAAGAAAGTGGCTGGAAAGTCGAAGTGATCGATATTCGTTCATTGATACCATTAGATCAGGAGGCGATTTTCGAATCGGTGAAAAAGACCAGTAAAGCATTGGTTGTTCACGAAGACAAGGTGTTCTCCGGTTTCGGTGCGGAACTTGCTGCTATGATCGGAACGGATATGTTCCGTTATCTGGATGGTCCGGTGCAGCGTGTCGGATCTACATTTACTCCTGTCGGTTTCAATCCGATTCTGGAAAAAGAGATATTGCCGGATGAGGCGAAGATCTATGAGGCAGCTAAAAAGCTATTGGAATATTAATGGAATAAAATGGAGGTATAGTATATGAAGAAGATTGGTTTGTTTTATGCCACCAAAGCTGATAAGACTACTTGGGTGGCAGAGAAAATTCAGAAAGAATTTGGAAAAGATAAGATAGAAGTGGTGCCTATTGAGCAGGCATGGCAAAATGATTTTGCAGCTTACGATTGTTTTATAGTAGGTGCTTCGACCTGGTTTGACGGAGAACTTCCTACCTATTGGGATGAGTTATTGCCGGAACTTCGTACATTGGATTTGAAAGGGAAAAAAGTAGCTATCTTCGGGTTAGGAGATCAGATACGTTATCCCGAAAACTTTGCTGACGGAATCGGGTTGCTTGCCGAGGTATTTGAAGGAGACGGGGCTACACTGGTCGGTTTTACTTCTTCCGAAGGATACACTTTCGAACGTTCCAGAGCGTTGCGTGGTGATCGGTGGTGCGGTTTGGTCGTCGATTTGGATAATCAATCCGAGCAAGCGGAAAAGAGAATCAGGGAATGGTGTGAACAGGTAAAGAATGAGTTTGATTCAAAACCTTAATACTTTATATCTGTTTCCCAGTAACATAACAGAAGGAATATTATACCATACCATTCTTTTCATTAAAGGATGGTATGTACCAGATGCTCATCTTGTACACTACCGGATGAGCATCTGGTGTATAACAAGATGAGCATGCCGTACAGCACGAGATGAGCATCTCGTACATCTTATCTCTACCACAAATATATGCTGTCTTTTAAAGATACGTGGTCTGTGTCTTCTTGAAACAGATAAGGAAGATTAATGCTTAATATGTGAACTTTACTGCTGCCCAGCGATTCTTCTCCTTATGATGTACGAAGGTAAGTCCATTCTTTTCTGCTTCTTCGCGGATGAAAGGAATGTCATCTACATAGAATCCACTCATGTAAAGTTCCGATCCCGGATGCATACAGGCGACATATTGCTTCATGTCATTCAATAAGATATTCCGGTTAATATTAGCGATAATTATATCGAAGGGACCTTTGTCTGTGAGCGATGAAGCGTCTCCTTGTGAAACGGCAATGTCGTCTACACGGTTTAACTCGATATTTTCGATGGAGTTTCGTACACACCATTCGTCAATGTCGATAGCGGTACATGGACGCGCTCCCCGCATACGGGCAAGAATTGCTAAGATCGAAGTACCGCAGCCCATATCCAAAAGTGATTTATCTTTCAATTCATTGTCCAACAACTCTCCGATGATGAGGCTTGTCGTTTCGTGATGTCCCGTACCGAAAGCCATTTGTGGGTTGATAACGATATCATAGGTTGCCTGCGGTACATCTTGATGGAAGGTGCTGTGGATAACACATCGGTTGTCTATGACAATCGGCTGAAAGAAATTCTTTTCCCATTCTTCGTTCCAATCTTTGTCTTCCGCTTCAACGTATGTATAGGAGATTTCCGTATCAGGCAGCGGGAAGTCGGCTATCGCATTTTTTATTGTATTTTCATCGCATAATGCCTGTTGTATGTATGCAGTCAGTCCGCCTTCGCTTTCGACAAAACTTTCAAATCCGGCCTCGCCTAATACGGCAGCCAGTACGTCATTTACTGTTTCTGTGCATGGACTTGTATGGAATGTGAACTCAAAATACTTCATAGTTGTTTTTAATGCTGGTGAATAATGTGCAAAGATACAGCAATCCGGGTATAGAAAGTCAAGTTTGCCTGAACTTTATGCCGGTGAGCGTTGTATCTTCTACAAAGATAGTTAGAAATAGGGATTTCCCTATTATCCTTTGGGGAAAATCTCCCCCGGACGAAAAATCTCTTCCTTATCTTTGTAACGTGAATAAGTTTAAGTAATTACATAAACCGAGATGATATGAAAAAGATTGTTTATTTCTTGCTAATTGCTTTATGCCTCCCTATAGGCTTGATGGCACAAAGCGTTGATGACGACCTTTATTTCGTACCTTCTAAAGACAAAAAGGAGAAGAAAGAAACGACTCCGGAAAAGAAGGAACCGAAAAGACAAGTCACGACCAACATCTATACATCACCGGGCACTACCGTTGTAGTTCAGGACCGCAAGGGAAAAACACGGGATGTGGATGAATATAACCGCCGTTATGACGCTCGTGAGAATGAATTCGTAATGGAAAACGATACCTTATATATAAAAGAGAAAGCTCAGCCAGACTTGGAAGGAGAATGGGTAACCGGTGAATTTGATGGTTCGCAAGAGGACTATGAATATGCCGAACGTATTATCCGTTTCCGTAATCCACGTTTTGCTATCAGCATTAGCAGCCCACTCTATTGGGACGTAGTTTACGGACCTAATTCATGGAACTGGAATGTATATACCGATGGCATGTACGCTTATGCTTTCCCGACATTTAGTAATCCGCTTTGGTGGGATTGGCGTTACAACTCCTACGGTTGGGGATGGAACTATGGCTGGGGATGGAATCGTCCTTACTATGGCTGGGGATATTACCCGGGTTCATGGGGCGGCTGGTATGGTGGCTACTGGGGTGGCTTCTATGGCGGCGGTGGCTATTGGGGACATCATCACCACTGGCATGGTGGTCCTAGCTGGGGCTGGGGCGGTGGAGGCGGTCATAGAGACATGCTATACACCAACCGTCGTTCTCCTAACAGGAGTGTTAACCGTACAACTAGTGGTACTAGATATACTTCTAACCGATATCAATCTTCTCGTTCTTCATCTGTTCGTACATCTTCGAATAGAACAACTTCGGGACGTGTAGTAGGAACCAGAGAGAATAGTACACGGACAGGGGTAAGTACAAGAACTAGCTCTTCTCGTAGAGATACTTATACTCGCCCGAGTAGTACTCGTACTAGTACATCTTCAGGAATCAATCGTAGTAGTAGCACTCGTACCTCTTCTTCAAGAAGTGAAGGTACTTATAATAGGGGATCTTCTTCTAGAAGTAGCGGAACTTATTCAAGAGGAAGTAGTAGTTATACACCTAGTCGCTCTAGTAGCTCTCGAACATATACTCCTAGCAGCAGTAACCGCTCTAGTAGTAGTTCTCGAACATATACTCCTAGTAGCAGTAGTCGTTCTAGTAGTTCCAGTTCTTATTCTCCTAGCAGCAGTTCTTCTCGTTCTAGTGGTTCTTCATATGGCGGCGGAAGCAGTAGCAGTAGTCGTGGAAGTTCTTCCGGTGGCGGAGGTTCAGCTAGAGGTGGTAGTAGAAGATAAAACTATAGCATAAATAATATTTAAGGAAACGTATGAAAAAGAAAATAAATATAGCTGCACTTGCTCTTATTATGGTGGCAAGTGCAAGCGCCCAGACAATATACGATGGTGCTAAGTTTACGCAGAAGGATTTGAATGGAACTGCCCGTTTTGTAGGAATGGGAGGAGCAATGGGCGCATTAGGAGGAGATATTTCTACTATGGGGACAAATCCGGCTGGTATTGGTATATATCGTAGTAATGATATAATGGGAACTTTCGGCTTTTCTTCATTCGGTTCGGAAAGTAAATATGAAGGATCAAAGTTTAATGTTGATAAGACTCGTGGATCATTTGATAATATTGGATTTGTGTTTTCTTCTAAAATTGGAAATCAGACCGCTCTGCGTTATGTGAATTTTGGATTCAGTTATACTCGTTCCAAGTCATTTGATAAGTATATGACAATGGAGGGTTTGATTAATCTGGGGCCCGGAGGAACAATTCTTTCTCAGACTAATCAAATGACGAATCAAGCAAACACTATGATTAAAGAGAATGGTGATTTTATCAGTAAGTTGGCTGATGATAAGATTAATCTGTTTACTGATAGTCAGACTGGTTGGCTTGCTGCTACTGGTTGGAATGGGTATTTATATAATCTAAATGAAAATAAGGATGGTTATATAGGTTATTTGCCTCAGCCATATTCATGGTATGATGGACATGAAAAAGGAGGAATCAATCAGTATGATTTTAATGTTGCTTTTAATATAAGTGATCGTGTTTATTTAGGATTGACTATTGGTGCATACGATGTTAATTATTCAAAGACTTCTACTTATGGAGAAGAGTATGGGGAATATATCGTAGAAAATGTGAATTATGGTACTCCAAGTTATGAAATGACTACTGAGAATAAAATAGATGGTTCAGGTGTGGATTTTAAGTTTGGAGCTATCGTGCGTCCATTTGAAGACTCTCCATTCCGTATTGGTGTTGCTGTTCATACTCCTACATTTTATAATTTGAAAATTAAAACGAATGTTAGAGCAGTGACATATACCCCTGATTTTGACTCTAAAAAATTAAGTGAGGCTGTTGTAGATTCTTATGATTTTACGAATGGTGTTGATTATGGATATGACTTCCGTTTCCGTACACCATGGAAATATAATCTAAGTCTTGGGTATACTTATGGATCATCTTTCGCTATTGGAGCAGAATATGAATATCAGGATTATTCCGCTATGCATTTTAGCTATTCGGATGGAGAAGCAATGGGATGGCAGAATCCTACAGCAAAAGAAATGTTGAAAGGTGTGAATACTTTCCGTATCGGTGCTGAGTGGAAAGTTATTCCTCAATTTGCTTTTCGTTTAGGCTATAATTATATGTCAGCAGCATTCAAAAAAACAGCTTTTAAAGATTTGAGCTACAATTCAATTAATACGGATACGGATTTTGCGAATGCAAAAGCAAATAATAATTATACATTAGGTATCGGTTATAGAGGATCGACTTTTTACGCAGACTTAGCTTATATGTATAGTACTTATAAGGAAGATTTCTATCCATTTGATGATGGAGCTTTAAAAAAGACTGATGTGACGAATAGCCGTAGTAAAGTGATGATGACTTTAGGTTTACGCTTTTAATTAGAAACTGTTTTCAATTTCAATAATAACTTTTGTGTGTAAAAAATCCCTGGAATGCTGAGTGTCTACAGCGGTTCCGGGGATTTTTATTAGTATCACTTTTTATTCTTTAGTCTTATCTGAATAGTGGAGTTCGTTCGTCAATGATTCCGCGTCTTGCGTACATTTTTACCGCAACAGGAGTTCCGGCTTCTATGGTAATGTCCTCCTCTGCGATAATAGGTTCTTCTTTACCGTCCTCCAGGATAACCGTTCCTATTTTCTCGCCGGCTTTGATGAGCTGTGGAATCAAGTTAGTCAAGATACCTTCAGATACTTTCCGGATATCAATGTATTCCGGTTTTGCATTGGGGTCAGCTTCGATTTTACCGCTGAACAGGTCTTGCACACCTTTGTTCTTCAAGAACAGTTTAACGATTGCTCTACCTTCGTACGGCTGGTTGTTCTCGTCGAGCAGAACGACGGGCGTTGTCATTCTCTTGAATGCAAGAGCAACATTCTTAGAACCTTTGTTGGCTTGGGCTGTACCGAACAAATATTCTAAGCCACCCTTGATTTCACGATAGCGGCTGCTCAATGATCTGGTAGTAGCAGCTTCGTCGGTCAATTCAGGATAATGAGCATAGAAAGTAACCGTTTCCGAATCGGTGCCTGCTTCGTTCCAGGTTTGGCTATCCATGCCTATGGCAAACGGATGATAATCCTGCTCGGCAACGGACATGGAGATGACATCTCCGGCAGCGAAGTTGCTCTTTAACGGAAGTGTCAGACTACTGCTGTTACGGGTAAGAGCATTGTTGATACTTTGGTCAATAGAAGTAGAAAAGTCGATCACTCCTTTACTGGGATCTTGCAGTTCTTCTTGCTGTTGACAACTGAACAGGCATACTGATGCCATAACAAATAAAAGGCTTTTTCTTTTCATTTGAGGGTAATTAATAGGTTAATAATAGTGAGAGGTTTTCTAATATTCTACTCTGTCTTCTTTGGCCACCCAGGCTTTGAAGGCAGTAAGGGCTTCATTATGTAGTAGGATTTCGGAAGGCAGCTTTCTGTCTTCAGGTTTCAGTTGCAGTTCGTCATAGATAAAAGAGTCGTCGAAGCCGATGTTTTTGGCATCGGTCTTGTTGTTTCCATAGTACATCTTATCCAGGCGTGCCCAATAAATAGCACCCAGGCACATGGGGCAAGGTTCGCAGGAAGTATAGATTTCGTATCCGCTAAGATCAAATGTTCCGAGTTTGGCAGCTGCGGCACGTATGGCGCTTACCTCGGCGTGAGCCGTAGGATCACAAGATGCAGTGACACGATTAACTCCTGTTGCAACTATTTCTCCGTCTTTCGTGGCAATCACAGCACCGAAAGGACCTCCACCATTTTCAACATTTTCTTTTGAAAGCTCGATCGCTTTTCTCATTAAAGCTTCTTTAGTCATGGCACAAAAAATATATTGTTAGTTTCATTTTTTCTTTGCTTCTTTCTACAAAGATAGAAAAAACTAACAATATACAATGGAATGTCCCTATTAATTTTTTAACAATACCGGCAGAATCCGGAAAAAGAAGGAACTTTTTTTTGCTTTTTTTAGGGTTATAGCTTACCTAAGATCTTGTCCATTACCCAGTTAGTCAACGTTGCGCTTTCGCCGTCGCAAGAGCAAACCGACTTACCCAATAAGTGGTCTACTACTGCTTGGATAAGAGGCTGTTGCACGTGTTCCGGGTTGCCGATACAGATTTCTTCCCGTCCTTTCTCGGTATGCAGTCCGATAGGTTCGTAAGTAAAGACAGAGAAGCAAATCATTCCTTTGTCACCGATAATCTCTATGCGGTCTTCGCGGGCAGAATCATGGGCTACGAAGCACCAGGAACCACTACCCACCAGTCCGTTGTCAAATTGGAAACAGGCGCTTAATGTATCTTCGGCAGGATAAAGCCCGCCGCGATTACTCTTGTAACCGCTTGCTTCGAGGATGCAACCGAACATATCCTGCAACAAATCAATCTGATGCGGAGCAAGGTCGTAGAAGTAGCCGCCTCCGGCAATATCAGCCTGCACACGCCAGGGAAGATTATCACGATTGTAATCCAGATCGCGTGGCGGCTGGGCAAAACGAATCTGTACATTGATAACGTTGCCGATCGTCCCGTTCTCTACTAATTCCTTTACTTTCTGGAAATAGGGAAGATAACGTCGGTAGTATGCTACGAAACAGGGAACCCCCGTTTCATTGGATATGCGGTTGATTCGGGTACATTCTTCATACGTCACCGCCATTGGCTTCTCAATATAGGCCGGTTTACCCGCTTTCATGGACATAATGGCATACGTAGCGTGTGAAGAAGGAGGAGTGGCGATATAGACAGCGTTTACTTCCGGATCATCTATCAGCTCCTGTGCATCGTCATACCATTTCTTGATTCCTCTCTCTTTGGCATACGCTTTCGCTTTCGCGCCGTCACGACTCATCACGGCTACGACTTCCGAATGTTCTACTTTCTGGAAAGCGGGACCGCTTTTCGTCTTGGTTACTTCTCCGCAACCAATGAAGCCCCATTTGATCATCTTTTCACTCATAATATAATATACCTATTGTGTCTGTTCTAACAAACCCCAAAGATAAAGCTATTTTTTGTCAAGAGCAACTTTATTGATTATTAACTTAGCGGGGACAGTTGGAAAACAGACATTATGTTTCGTTTCAACAGAAGCTCTATTTTATCGGAACAAAGGCTCTGTTTCAGGCAAACAGAACGTCTGTTTGAGGCGGATATATACTTCATTTCGGTAAGAAGCAAGGTGAACACTGCTGAT
>OHCZ01001057.1_pt1 | contig 11961 bp, 10 predicted proteins | sample 1566891 | NCBI WGS metagenome assembly OHCZ01 (sample SAMEA3879510, study PRJEB24766) | human gut metagenome | biome: human-associated habitat; feature: feces | place: USA | collected 1985/1987
TTCCGCCGTGAGAGGGCGGCGTCTTAACCGCTTGACCAACGAACCGTGTATTATACTATCATGGAGTTTCAAAAAAAGCAAGTACTTTTTTAAAAAAACTTGATTTTTTTTTCTGATAGTGCTATTATACCTATGATAACAACGTTGACTAGATTGAGAGAGGGCAAAAGTCCTCTCTCAATTCACGTTTATAAACATCAGGCAGCTATTCAGAACCACTTGGAACAATTATGAATAGTTACAAGTATAAAAAAGAGAGGTGATAAAATGTCAAAGGCAAGTGTATATGAGGCAAAGACGGAGAACTTTATACAACCAATTCTTGACAGCATGAATTTTGAGCTTGTTGATGTCGAGTATGTTAAGGAAGGCGGCATGAACTACCTGAGAGCATATATCGATAAGGAAGGTGGCATAACTGTTGATGACTGTGAAGTGGTTGCAAGGCAGATGAATGAGATTCTCGACAGAGAGGACTATATTCCTGATTCGTACACCTTCGAGGTCAGCTCGCCGGGGCTTGGAAGACCTCTCAAGAAGGAAAAGGACTATGTGCGCAATATGAATAAGGAGATAGAGATTCGCACATACAGGGCTATCAACAAATCAAAGGAATTTTATGGTCTGCTTAAAGCCTATGATAAGGATACAGTGACAATAACCGATGAAGACGGCAATGAGACTACATTCAATAAGAGTGACATTGCGCTTATACGTCAGGCATTGGATTTTTAATTAAAGCGCACGATAACACAAATAGGAGGAAAAAATAATGAGCAATGAGTTATTAGAAGCGTTAAATATATTAGAGCAGGAGAAAAACATCAGTAAAGAAACTTTACTTGAGGCAATTGAGAACTCTCTTGTGACTGCTTGCAAGAACCATTTTGGTAAATCAGACAATGTAAAGGTAGAAATAGATCCTGAGACATGTGCTTTCTCATGCTACCAGGAGAAGACGGTTGTAGATACGGTTGAGGATCCGGTTGAGGAGATTTCCTTAGCAGATGCGCACAAGGTAAACGGTAACTATCAGCTTGGAGATATCGTGAGAGTTGAGGTTAAGTCTAAGGAATTCGGACGTATTGCTACACAGAATGCAAAGAATGTTATCCTTCAGAAAATCCGCGAGGAGGAGAGAAAGGTAATATTTGACGAGTACAACAGCAAGGAAAAGGATGTTGTGACAGGTGTTGTTCAAAGATACATCGGAAAGAATGTCAGCATCAACTTAGGTAAGGCAGATGCACTTCTGACTGAGAGTGAGCAGATAAAGGGTGAGGTATTCAAGCCTACAGAGCGTATCAAGGTATATATCCTTGAGGTTAAGTCAACATCAAAGGGACCAAAGATTCTTGTTTCAAGAACACATCCTGAGCTTGTGAAGAGACTTTTCGAGTCAGAGGTTACAGAGGTTAAAGAGGGCATAGTTGAGATAAAGGCTATTTCACGTGAGGCCGGAAGCAGAACAAAGATTGCAGTATGGTCAAATGATCCAAACGTAGACCCTGTAGGAGCATGTGTAGGTATGAATGGTGCCAGAGTAAATGCTATCGTAAATGAGCTTCGCGGTGAGAAAATCGATATCATCACATGGGATGAGAATCCGGCAATACTTATCCAGAACGCACTTAGCCCTGCAAAGGTTATCTCTGTTATCGCAGATGCAGATGAGAAATCAGCAAAGGTTGTTGTTCCGGATTATCAGCTTTCACTTGCAATCGGTAAGGAAGGACAGAATGCAAGACTTGCAGCAAGACTTACAGGTTTCAAGATTGATATCAAGAGCGAGACACAGGCCAGAGAGTCAGGGGACTTCATGGATTATGAGAATGACTATGAAGAGGATGATTATGATGACGATTATGATTATTCGGATGAGGAGCTTGCTGAGAACGAGAGATTAGCTGATACAGAACAGGCAGATGTACAGGCAGAGGCTTTTGATACAGAGGCTGACGAGAACGAAGCAGCAGGTACAGAAAATGATGCGGCAGATAGTGGTGATGAGCAGTAATGGCAAATAAAAAGATTCCAATGCGCAAATGCGTAGGTTGTCAGGAGATGAAGGAAAAGAAGTCACTTATTCGCGTGGTAAAGACTGCGGAGGGCGACATAATTCTCGATGACACCGGCAAGAAAAACGGCAGGGGAGCTTATATATGTAAGAGTCTTGAATGCTTTGAAAAGGCTAAAAAGACAAAGGCACTTGAGCGATCCCTTGGCGTTAGTGTATCAGAACAGGTATATGAGGAGCTTGAAAAGGAGATGAACCAAATTGACAGATAGAGTACTTTCTATGCTGGGCTTAGCAGCAAAGTCAGGCAATGTGGTTAGCGGAGAGTTTTCTACAGAGAAAGCTGTAAAGACTGGAAAGGCATTTTTAGTGATAGTTGCAGATGATTCATCAGACAACACAAAGAAGCATTTTTCGGATATGACTGCTTTCTATGAGGTTCCGATTTATTTTTATAGTGACAAGGTGGGGTTAGGGAATGCAATAGGCAAAGAGTTTCGCGCTTCCCTTGCAGTAACGGATGAAAACCTTGCAAATGCAGTGATAAAAAAGCTGCAGTCGAATAAAACTGAATAATGGAGGAAAATAGATATATGGCAAAAATGAGAGTTCATGAACTTGCAAAAGAATTAAATATAAAGTCGCAGGACGTCATAGACACATTAAACGGCACACAGTTTGCTGTCAAAAATGTGCAGAGCGGTCTTGAGGATGAGGCACAGCAAATTGTACGAAAGAAGTACGCAAAAACAGAAGCAAAAAAAGATGCACCTAAGAAGGAAGAACCTAAAAAGGAAGAACCTAAAAAGGATGAGGCTAAGGCAGCCGACAGACCAAAGAAAAAGGCAAGCATCACAGCAGTTTTCAATGCCCAGTACAGTAAGCAGGGTAGGAAAACAAATGGTGGAAACGGCAGCGGAAATAATGGAAATAACAGTTCGCAGCGCAGAAATGGCAATGGCAGACGCGATAATCAGTCATCACGTCCTGAGCAGCACAGCATTATTAAGCCAAGACCTGTCGGAGAGAGAGCTATGCGCCCTATAAGTGAGCGTACAGCGGATCCGTATGCAGATATGAAGGCAGCCAATTCGCGTCCGGCACGTCAGGCTGACGCTGATAGAAGAAGCGACAGACGTCAGGACAATGGCGACAAAATCAACAACAGAAACACTGACAGAAATGCCGACAGAAGCAGAAATACGGACAGAAACAGCGATAGAAGAACAAACAATCGCGACAATAACCGCGATAACAGCAGAGACAATAATAGAGACAATAACAGAGGCTTCAGAAATGACGCCAGACGTCCTGCAGAGGGTGGCAGAAGCTTTGACAGAAATAATGATAGAAGCAGAAGCAATGACAGAAGCAGGAGCAATGATAGAAATAACGATAGAACAGGCAGCAGAGGTGATGACAGAAATCGTTTCAGAAAAGAAACAGTTGCAGTTGCAGCTCCTGATGATGTAAGAGGAAAGGAGAGCCGCGACAGAGGCAACGATAGAAAGAATAAGCATAATCACAATCAGAGCCAGAAGCAGGATAAGCTCGGAAAGAAGCAGGAGAATTACATCAATCTCGAGAAGCATGGCGGAAAGAAAAAGCCACAGCAGCCGAAGGCACAGCCAAAAGAGGATGAGAACGAGATTAAGACAATTTCTCTTCCGGAGAAGATTACAATAAGGGACTTAGCTGATAAGATGAAGGTTCAGCCTTCAGCCATCGTAAAGAAGCTTTTCATGAAGGGCGAGATGGTAACAGTTAACTCTGAGGTTGATTTTGCAGCTGCCGAGGAGATTGCTTTAGAGTTCAATTTCATATGTGAGGAAGAGGAGAAAGTCGATGTGATTGCAGAGCTTCTCAAGGAGGATGAAGAGGATGAGAGCAAGATGGTTCCTCGTCCACCTGTAGTCTGCGTAATGGGTCACGTAGATCATGGTAAGACATCACTGCTTGATGCCATCAGACAGACACGTGTTACAGACCGTGAGGCAGGTGGTATCACACAGCACATCGGTGCATCTGTTGTATCAATCAATGGCCAGAACATCACATTCCTTGATACACCGGGACATGAGGCATTTACAGCAATGCGTATGCGTGGTGCAAACTCTACTGATATCGCAATCCTTGTTGTTGCTGCAGATGATGGTGTAATGCCACAGACTGTTGAGGCAATAAACCATGCAAAGGCAGCCGGTGTAGAGATTATCGTTGCTGTCAACAAGATAGATAAGCCAAGTGCCAATATCGACAAGGTTAAGCAGGAGCTCTCAGAGTATGAGCTTATCCCGGAGGATTGGGGCGGAAGCACAATATTCTGTCCTGTATCTGCACATACTAAGGAGGGTATCGACAATCTCCTTGAGATGATTCTTCTCACTGCAGAGGTGCTTGAGCTCAAGGCTAATCCTGATAGAAATGCAAGAGGTCTCGTAATCGAGGCACAGCTTGACAAGGGCCGTGGTGCGGTTGCCACAGTGCTTGTACAAAAAGGAACACTCCATGTCGGAGATCCTATCGCATGCGGAAGCAGCTATGGTAAGGTAAGAGCCATGATTGATGACAAGGGCCGCAGAGTAAAGGAGGCTAAGCCTTCTACGCCTGTAGAGATACTTGGACTTAACAGTGTGCCATCAGCAGGTGAGACATTTGTGGCATGTGATTCAGAGAAGGAGGCAAAGGCATTCTCTGACACATATATTTCAGAGGAAAAGAATAAGCTCATTGAGGATACAAAGGCAAAGATGTCACTTGATGATCTGTTCTCACAGATTCAGTCCGGCAATATGAAGGAGCTTGATATCATCGTAAAGGCAGATGTACAGGGTTCAGTTGAAGCTGTTAAGCAGAGTCTTGTCAAGCTTTCAAATGAGGAGGTTGTGGTCAAGGTCATCCATGGCGGCGTTGGTGCCATCAACGAGTCAGATGTTATCCTTGCATCAGCATCAAATGCAATCATCATTGGCTTTAACGTCAGACCGGATCCTGTTGCCAAGGCTACAGCAGACCGTGAGGGCGTAGATATCAGACTTTACAAGGTCATCTACAATGCAATCGAGGATGTATCTGCTGCCATGAAGGGTATGCTTGATCCTGTATTTGAGGAGAAGGTTATCGGACATGCGGAAATCAGACAGATTTTCAAGGCTTCAGGCGTTGGAAACATTGCAGGTTCATATGTGCTTGACGGATTTATGGAGAGAGGCTGCCGTGTCAGAATTAGCAGAGAGGGTGAGCAGATATTCGAGGGAGACCTTGCTTCACTCAAGAGATTCAAGGATGACGTCAAGGAGGTCAAGACAGGCTATGAGTGTGGTCTTGTATTTGACGGATTTAATGATATTCAGGAATTCGATATAGTTGAAGCTTACAAGATGGTAGAGGTTCCGAGATAATCATATATTGGTCATCTTGAATTAATGCAGCTATTCGGATAGTTACGGTTTAATATAAAAAGAAAGCGGGATTATATGAGAAAGAACAGCATAAAAAATATTCGTATCAACGAAGAGGTAATGCGTGAACTGTCAAATATCATACGCGGTGAGATAAAGGATCCGCGTATCAATCCCATGACAAGTGTTGTTGCTGTCGAGGTGGCACCTGATTTAAAGACAGCAAAGGCTTATATCAGTGTGCTTGGTGACAAGAAATCACAGGCTGATACACTTGCAGGACTTAAGTCAGCGGAGGGATATATACGCAGAACTCTCGCAAAGAACATCAATTTAAGAAATACACCTGCCATTACATTTATCATAGACCAGTCTATAGAGTATGGTGTTGAGATGTCTAAAAAGATTGATGAAGTAACAAAAAATCTCAAAGAGGATTAACAAAGAGGATTGATTATGACAGAGATTGATTCTATTTTAAAGGATGCACAATCAGTTGCCGTTTCCGGACATGTGAGACCGGACGGCGACTGTGTCGGCTCAACACTTGCTGTATACAACTACATAAAGGATTATTATCCTGATACAAAGGCAAGGCTTTATTTAGAGCCAAGCCCAAACATCTTTAAGTTTATGCAAAGAGCAGATGAGATTGACAGCAGCTATGCGGATGATACAGTATACGATCTGTTCATAGCATGTGACTGCAGTGACACAGGCAGACTGGGAAGTGCAGCTAAGTATTTTGAGTCTGCAAAAAGGACACTTTGCATAGATCATCATGTTACAAACGGGGCCTTTGCAGACGCAAATTACATCTTTCCGGATGCGAGCTCAACCTGTGAGCTTGTGTTTGAGCTTCTGCCGAAGGAGCGCATCACAATACAGATAGCAGAGTGTATTTACACAGGCATGGTGCATGATACAGGCGTGTTCCAGTATTCATGCACTTCAAAAAAGACTATGGATATAGCAGGCTCCCTGATGGAGATGGGCATTGATTATTCAAGGATAATCGATGATACATTTTATACAAAGACATTTGCTCAGAACAAGATTATGGGGCAGGCGCTTTTGAATGCTGCTTTGTATCTGAATGGTGATGTTATATTGTCTGCAGTATCGCGCGCTGAGATGGAGAAGTACGATGTGCTTCCAAAGCATCTCGACGGCATTGTAAATCAGCTGCGCGTGACAAAGGATATAAAGGTTGCTGTATTTCTCTACGAAAATGAGGATGGTACCTACAAGGGCAGCCTGCGCGTAAACGGTGATTACGATGTGGCAAAGGTTGCGGCGGTATTTGGCGGCGGTGGACATGTAAAGGCCGCCGGATTTACGATTGAAGGACCGATTGAGGTGGCAACAGACCGCATCCTTACGGCAATTAAGGATAATATTTAGGGAGAGATTCTTTGGCAGATGGTTAATGGAATAATCAATGTATACAAGGAAAAGGGCTATACAAGCTTTGACGTTGTGGCAAAGCTTCGAGGCATATTCCACCAGAAGAAGATTGGTCATACAGGTACACTTGATCCTGATGCGCAAGGCGTCCTTCCTGTCTGCCTTGGAAAGGCAACCAGAGTGTGTGACCTTTTGACAGATAAGGACAAGGTCTATAAAGCTGTGCTGCTTTTAGGACAGGAGACAGATACACAGGATATTTCAGGGCAGGTCTTAAATCAGGCTAAGGTCAATGTGACTGAGCAGGCGGTGTATGATGCAATATCACAGTTTATTGGCAGACAAAAGCAGGTGCCGCCAATGTATTCTGCTCTAAAGGTCAATGGGAAAAAGCTCTATGAGCTTGCCAGGGAAGGCAAGATTATAGAGAGAAAAGCCAGGGATATCGAGGTGTTTGATATCAAGGTTGAAAGCATTGATTTGCCTGAGGTTACGATGACGGTGCATTGTTCAAAGGGCACGTATATCAGGACGCTGTGCAATGACATCGGAGAGAGGCTGGGCTGCCATGGCTGCATGAAGTCACTGCTTAGAGTAAGGGTAGCAGGCTTTGACTTAGAGCATGCACTTACACTTTCACAGATTCAGTCAAAGGTGGATGAAGGCTGCTTCGATATGGTGATGCCTGTTGACGGAGTATTCGAAAATCTGCCGGCAGTGCATACTGCTTCAGATGCTGATAAGCTTGTCAGAAATGGAAATAAAATTCCGGCAGTGCTTACGGATTATTTAAAACACAGTGCTGACTCTGATATAAGATACAGAGTATACAATCATGAGGGCATATTTGTCGGGGTGTATTCGTATCTTGATGAGACCGGTGAGTTTAAGCCGGTTAAGATTTTTATGGAATAGAATAGTATACAGATATTATGGAATATATAAGCAAAACTCTGGATTTTCATGTCAAGGAGCCGTCCGTCATCTCGTTTGGAAAGTTTGACGGGCTTCACCGAGGACATGAATTTCTGATGGAAAAGCAAATTGAACAGAGCAATCTGCATGGCTACAAGCGCATCATATTTACGTTTGACATTCCTCCCAAATCGGAGGTACTTGGCGTTGAGTCAAAGGTTATAATCACAAACGATGAAAAAGAGTATGTGTTTGAAAAATCAGGTATTGACTATCTGATAGAGTGTCCGTTTGTGCCACAGGTGATGACGATGGAGGCGGATGCGTTTGTCAGATGGATAGTTAAAAGTCTTAATGTCAAGTGTATCATTGTCGGAGATGATTTCCGTTTCGGGCACAACAGGGCAGGAGACCATCGGCTGCTTTCTGCGATGGCAGGAGAGCTTGGATACGAGCTTATTGTGGTGGACAAGATAAAGGATGGAGACAGGGATATAAGCAGTACCTATATCCGCGAGGAGATTGCGGCAGGACATATTAAAAAGGCGAATGAACTGCTGGGATATCCCTTTTTCATAAAAGGAAGAGTAGTGCATGGCAGAGCACTGGGCAGGACTATTGGCATTCCGACAGTCAACCTTTCAGTGCCGCACGATAAGCTGCTTCCACCAAAGGGAGTGTATATGTCAAGAGTTCTTGTCAGGGACAACTGGTACCTTGGTGTAACCAATATAGGATGCAAGCCTACTATAGAGGGCAAAAATCCAATCGGTGCAGAGACATATATCATAGATTTTGGGCAGGATGTTTACGGACAGGATATCATGGTAGAGCTTCATAAGTTTGTAAGACCTGAGATGAAGTTTGATTCAATAGAAGCGTTAAAGAGCCAGATGAGTGCAGATATCAATTATACAATCAATTATGCAGGCAGTCACACATTCTAGTGTGGCTGTTTTTTTGCGAAATTACCCAAAATAACGAAAAAATGACAAATATTACGGAAATATTACGGAAAAATATTGACATTTTAACAATTTGTGATATACTCGTAAACATGGGATTATGGATAGCATGAACTGGAGGCTATATGAAAAATAAATTAAAATTAGGACAGGCAGCAGGCGTTGTAGCGTTTGCTATTATTATAGGTGCTGTATCTATGAGTTCAAGCAGCACAGTAGATGCCAGAACATCATTAAAGGAAAACAGAACAGTCAATGCGGGGGTGGCTCTTGGTCTGACAGAGGCGGCAGATGCTACGGAGCTTCTTACAGCAGGAGCGACATCTGCTCTCACATACTACGGAGCTGAGCTTACTGTTGCGCAAAATGACAGCAATGTTGTAACAGCATCTGCACAGGGTGCACCGCAGACAGATGATGCTTCACAGGAGTCTGAGCAGGCAAATGAAGCAGCTCAGACACCGACAGCCGCACAGACCTGTGGTTATACAAATCTTGGTATGTCGGTTATAAGCAGCGGAAACTTAAATATCAGACAGGAAGCTTCGACAGACAGCGAGGTAATAGGAATACTTACCAATCACAATGCCTGTGAGCTTCTTGAGGATGCCGGAGAATGGTACAAGGTCACATCAGGCAAGGTGACAGGATATGTAAACAAGCAGTATCTTGTAACGGGAGATGAGGCAGAGGCTATTGCAGAACAGGAGATTAAGACGGTTGCCACAGTAAATACGGAAACACTGAATGTGCGTGCAGAGAAGTCAACAGAGGCTGCGGTGCTTTCGCAGGTTGGAAATTCAGAGGCATTCACGGTTAATTCTGTCGCTGACGGCTGGGTTGAGATAAGTGTGGATGATTCGGTAGGATATATATCACAGGATTATGTGACACTGGCACAGGCACTTCCTACAGCAAAGACAATAGAGCAGGTGAAGTATGGTGACGGTGTATCAGATGTAAGGGCATCTGTTGTATCGTATGCGTTACAGTTTGTCGGAAACAGATATGTGTGGGGTGGTACAAGCCTTGAGAAGGGAATTGACTGCTCAGGCTTCACAATGAGAATTCTTGGAAAGTATGGAATCTCATTACCGCATTCATCAAGAGCACAGCCTTCATACGGCACAAAAATCAGTGCATCTGAAGCAAAGCCGGGAGATTTATTCTTCTACGGAGGTGGAAGGAGTATCTCACATGTTGCAATTTATATCGGAAACGGACAGATTGTACATGCCAGCAACAAGCGTGATGGAATCAAGGTTTCAAATGCATATTACAGAAATCCGATTTGTGTCGCAAGATATTTGCCGGATTAATAAAAAAACAGTTTACAACAAATGCTTACTATGCTATACTGCATAAGTATGGTTTTGCCCATGTTCGGTAGTTGGACACTCCGACCTATTGCTGAGCATCATACAGTTATCAGGGCGCATTATAATATAAGGAGGATCAACAATGATCGCAAAGGAAAAGAAACAGGCTATTATCGCAGAGTACGGTAGAACACCAAATGACACAGGTTCACCAGAGGTTCAGATTGCAATTCTTTCAGCAAGAATCGCAGAGTTAACTGAGCATTTCAAACAGAACCCAAAGGATCATCACTCAAGAAGAGGAATGTTAAAGATGATCGGTCAGAGACGTGGATTACTTGCATACCTTAAGGAGATTGATATCGAGAGATATCGTTCACTTATCGAGCGTTTAGGACTCAGAAAGTAGTATTTTCTTTAGAGCGGAGTAACTATTATTCCGCTCTATTATTGTTTTTATTATTGTTTTTTGAAAAGCAGAAGTAAGCCGAGACCACTAAAGAGTGCATGAGAGTACATGTATTGTTTAGTAGTTTCGGAAGAGGAATACACTTCTGCAAAAGAATTTTAAGGAGAATTAATATGTACAAAAGTTATTCAATGGAACTTGCCGGCAGGACTCTTACTGTAGATATCGGAAGAGTAGCAGCTCAGGCAAACGGAGCTGTTTTTATCAAGTATGGTGATACAACAGTCCTTTCAACAGCTACAGCATCTGACAAGCCACGTGACGGTGTGGATTTCTTCCCACTCAGCGTTGAGTTCGAGGAGAAGATGTACTCTGTAGGAAAAATTCCAGGTGGTTTTAACAAGCGTGAGGGAAAGGCATCTGAGAACGCCATCCTTACAGATCGTGTAATTGACCGTCCTATGAGACCTCTTTTCCCAAAGGATTACAGAAATGATGTTACATTAAACAACCTTGTCATGTCAGTGGATCCTGAGTGCCGTCCTGAGATAGTTGCAATGATCGGTACAGCTCTTGCTGTTCATATATCAGATATTCCGTTTGACGGACCATGTGCCATGACACAGATGGGACTTGTTGATGGAGAGTTTATCGTAAACCCTTCACAGAAGCAGTGGGATGAGGGCGATTTACAGCTCACAGTTGCTTCTACAAAGGAAAAGGTCATCATGATTGAAGCAGGAGCCAATGAGATTCCTGAGGATCAGATGATTGAGGCAATCTACAAGTGCCACGATATCAACCAGACAGTTATCGCATTCATGGATCAGATCCGTGATGAGATTGGCAAGCCAAAGCATGAGTATGAGAGCTGTGCTATTCCTGAGCAGATGTTCGAGGATATCAAGAAAATTGTTACTCCTGAGCAGATGGAGGAGGCAGTATTCACAGATGAGAAGCAGAAGCGTGAGGAAAATATAAGAGCTATCACAGAGCAGTTAGAGGAAGCATTCGCTGACAATGAGGAGTACCTTGCAGTACTTGGTGAGGCTATTTACCAGTATCAGAAGAAGACAGTCAGAAAGATGATTTTAAAGGATCATAAGCGTCCGGACGGCCGTGCAATCAACCAGATCAGACCACTCGCAGCAGAGGTTGATTTGATTCCTAGAGTTCACGGCTCTGCAATGTTTACCCGTGGACAGACACAGATTTGTGATGTTGTAACGCTTGCTCCTTTATCGGAGATTCAGAAAATCGACGGACTTGATGCAAATATCACAACAAAGAGATATATGCATCACTATAACTTCCCTGCATACTCTGTAGGAGAGACAAAGGTATCACGTGGACCGGGACGTCGTGAGATTGGACACGGAGCACTTGCTGAGAAGGCACTTGTTCCTGTACTTCCAAGCATTGAGGAGTTCCCATATACTATCCGTGCCGTATCTGAGACATTTGAGTCAAACGGCTCTACATCAATGGCTTCAACATGTGCATCTTGTATGTCACTTATGGCTGCAGG
>OHCZ01001060.1_pt1 | contig 11936 bp, 10 predicted proteins | sample 1566891 | NCBI WGS metagenome assembly OHCZ01 (sample SAMEA3879510, study PRJEB24766) | human gut metagenome | biome: human-associated habitat; feature: feces | place: USA | collected 1985/1987
GTTATATCGATCATTTGTCTTACTTTTGCTGCAAGTTCTATAGAATGTTCTATTGTGGATGCTTTCGCTACAACATAACCACAACCATCAAGATTAGTTCTATATGGTGTGATAGAGTCTCCAACATGAAGATGATGTTCCACTATTACATTAAATTCAGTCTCGATTTTAACAAAATCAGGGAGAACTTTAACTATCCCTGGTTTTAGAGCAAGAAGTTTCGTAGCGACTGGCTGCGGAGATGTGGCTGGAGTCCAGTTAGTTTCATCACCAACAGCAGCTTTAATCATATTGCCCATGTAATCAATACCTGTACCTGTCGGTATTATATGAGAACCAATCAGATTTCCTCCCATGCGAGCACCAATATCCACAATATGTACTTGACCTTTACTGTTTATCAACAAATCCATATTTACAGAGCCATGATTAACTCCAAGAGCTATAAGAGCATTCTTTACGCATCCTTTTACCTTATTCTCTAAGGATAAGGAAAGACCAGAAGGTATAGCGTGTCCCAGCTCTGCATAATATGGAGGTAATGTCATATCTTTCTGCATTACTGCCAATACATAAATTTTCCCATTATCTACAAATGACTCTACACCATATTCACGACCTACAATAAATGGTTCAGCCACTGCTCTATGGGTTATAGAACTATTTATAGCAAGTTCACAAGCCTCAATCAAATCCTCACCCCTATCAACTCTTGACGCCCCTCTACTACCAGAACCATCACACGGTTTGACCATAACAGGATATTTAATACCATTCTTATACTTTTCAGCTTCCTCTACATTATGTATCTCATAAGAATATCCTGTATCATCAGCTTTTGCATCAAAAAGGCATTTTCTAACAGCTGCTTTATTCCTTATTCTTTTAGCTGCTTCATAATTAATTCCTGGCAGTTCTAGTTCTTGAGCAATATAGCTCATAGTAAGTACACCATAATCAGTCGCCGCTGTAAGCACGCCATCTACATTTTTTCCACGAGCATATGCAAGACATGCTTCTTCATCCACAATATTGATAACTGCATGTTCATTTGCTGACAAAAAGCCCAATGCATTTGGGTCCGCATCTAAGCAAAAAACATAATAGCCCATTTCACGTGCTTTTTTAATAACAAAATTTTGAAGGAAACCACCTCCAAGCATTAAAAGTTTTTTCATAATGATAAAATAAGTGCTCACCATATAGCAATAATATCCTCAAGAATGTTGTAGCATACTTCGGTAAACGTCCAATTTCTACGCTAGTTATTTAAATCTCCTTTATTCTTGGATGTATGCACACTTGAGATAATTAACGCCCATTAAATCTTAGATTTTATTAAATGAAGCCAAAGCAATGCTATCATTTCACTAAGTAAAAATCATTACTTATTGCTCATTCTCCTTTATTATTCTTGCAGGATTACCAGCAATTATTACGTTATTAGGAAATGATCCACACACCACACTGCCAGCTCCTACCACCACATTCTTACCGAGAGTAGTACCTTTCAGAATGATTGAGTTTGCCCCAATGAAGCACCCCTCACCGATGGTAATAGGACGATGTTTGACTAAATCTAAACGTTCAACTGGAGAACGCTGACTATATGATAGAGGATGGAAATCATTATCGATAATCTTACATCCACTACCAATATCAGTATGGTCACCTACAGTTATTGAATCTATGGAGTAGAGTGTGCATCCACTCATACAGACATGAGATCCTATATTTATCTTACCACCCATTCTTGCAACAATGATACATCTTTGCGAAAGACCAATCATATTGCTAAATGGGTGTGAGAATATGTTAGAGCGACCTACCTTACTAAATGTTATTGATGAACCCTTCTCTGCATAAATCACAGCAAATCCACGAAACCAAATATTATCCTTATATTTTAAACGATATTTCAAGTAGTTTAAAAATAAGAATATTGTCCTTAAAAGCATTTCCATTACGATCTTTCACCACATATTACATTATAATATCTCTTATATTCACCACTTGTAATGCTATCCATCCAAGCCTCATTATTTAGGAATGCATTGAAGTCGCAAATATCCATCTTCACAAACTTATAGTTAGGCTTGTCTTCTATTTCTTTCAGATTAGCCCAGCTACCTACATGCGTAAATTTATCCTAATTGATGATGTTATAACTTTAGGGATTTGTTCACAAACAAATGTACAACGAGTGAGCTTATGAAACCGACACTACCAGTGATTACTATATTTTTTCATCTTATTTCCCCACTTTATCAAGTATATTAGTTGAATTAATGTCTTGCTTCATTTCGTCAATAACCTTGAAAAGATACTGACCGTATTGATTCTTAATCATTGGTTGTGCAAGTTCACGCATGCGCTCTTCACTAATCCAACCTTTACGGTAGGCGATTGCTTCGAGACATGCGATTTTCAATCCTTGACGTTTCTCAACAACCTCAATGTAGGTCGATGCTTCAGAAAGAGAATCATGTGTACCTGTATCCAGCCATGCAAATCCACGACCAAGAATCTGAACTTTCAATTCCCTGTCATTCAAGAACCACTGGTTAACTGTAGTTATCTCATATTCTCCTCGTGCTGACGGCTGTATCTTTGATGCTACATCAACAATTTTGTTTGGATAGAAATACAATCCCACAACTGCATAGTTGCTCTTGGGCTTTACTGGCTTCTCTTCGATTGATAGACAATTACCATTACGATCGAATTCAGCTACTCCATAACGTTTTGGATCGTTTACCCAATAGCCAAAGACAGTAGCTTTGTGTTCTTCGTCAGCAGTACGAACTGCATCTTTCAGCATATCCGTAAAACCACTACCAAAGAATACGTTGTCGCCTAAAACAAGACAAACAGAATCATCACCTATAAAGTCCTTACCAATGGTAAAAGCCTGTGCAAGGCCATCAGGCGATGGTTGTTCAGCATACTCAAAATGAACACCGTAATCAGAGCCATCTCCCAAGAGTCGTTTGAATCCCGGAAGGTCAAATGGTGTTGATACTATCAGTATGTCACGAATACCTGCCAGCATCAATACCGAAATTGGGTAATATACCATCGGCTTATCGTAAATAGGCATGAGTTGCTTAGAGATGCCTTTAGTAATTGGGTAAAGGCGCGTTCCTGAGCCTCCCGCTAAAACTATACCTTTCATAATATTGTTACGATTATTGGTTCCTCACCGAGAATTCGAATCTCGCTATACTTATTGTCTTCAGGTAAGGATGTGCTTTTTAGTTCTTTGAGCAGAACTCAATAATGTGTTTAATTATCTTCTTAACCTCCAAGTCTGTCAACTCATAATACAGAGGCAGACGAACAAGGCAATCGCTATAATAGTCACAATTTGGCAATTCAGCACCATAATACTTGTCTGCATAGTACTTACTGCTATGAAGAGGCAAATAATGGAATGTTGTCTGTACATCATTCTCCTTAAGGTATGTCATCAGAGCTGTACGATACTCCAGTGATGGGCAAAGGAGATAGAACATGTGTCCGTTGTTTGTAGCATACTCAGGAATAAATGGAAGACGAACCATATCACCAACCTTACCGTTCAAGCCATTGTAGTACATTTCCCAAATATGCTTGCGCTTATCCTGAATGTCATCCAATTGCTCCAACTGTGCCCATAGAAATGCAGCATTGAACTCAGAAGGAAGAAAACTGGAACCCATGTCCACCCATCCGTATTTGTTGACCATACCACGATAGAACTCTGCACGATTGGTTCCCTTCTCCCAAAGAATTTCTGCACGACGAATGAAACGATCATCATTCACTACAAGCATACCACCTTCTCCACTACTGATATTTTTTGTCTCGTGAAAAGAGAATGCCCCAAGATGACCGATACCACCAAGGGGCTTATCCTTGTAGAAGCTATCTACACAATGTGCTGCATCCTCAACTACAAGAAGGTTATACTTCTCAGCCAATGCCATAATAACATCCATATCGCATGCAACACCTGCATAATGTACCACTGCAATGACCTTAGTTTTTTCTGTAATCAATGGTTCAATCTGTGCGACCTCCATATTAGGAGTCTCTTTACTTGAATCTGCAAAGATCACCTTCGTATCCTCACGAAGAAATGCAAGAGCGGTAGATACGAAAGTGTATGAAGGGATAATTACCTCATCACCTGGCTGGAGATTACAAAGCATTGCGCACATTTCAAGTGCATCGGTACCTGATGTAGTCAACAGACACTTCTTGAAGCCATACTTCTCCTCAAAAAAAGTATGACACTTCTTTGTAAAATCACCATTACCTGACATTGTTGTAGAATGACAAACTTCCTCCATATATTTCAGTTCACGACCAGAACAATAGGGTTTATTAAATGGAATCATAATTATATTTTATTTAAATATTCACCAATTTGCATCAATCTCTCATTGTATTTTTTTGAATCATATCTCGACAATGCATAACTTCTGCACCTTTGAATAATGTCGCTATTCTTCTTTACAATTTTCTGTACAACCTTTTGTAATTCCGTCACATTACGTGCCTCCACAAAGGTGCCGACAGTATTATCTGAAACATAAGGCATTCCAGATATATCAAAACATAATAAGGGAACACCACATGCCAATGAGTCTAAACAAGCATTTGGCATTGTATCTAATAAACTTGGGAAAACAAATAAATCTCCGATAGAAAAATACTCTGCCAGTTTATTTTGGTCACGAATAAATCCAATTGGAATATAATTCTTTGGCAAAAATGATTTATCCTCACACATATATCCTACATGAATAAATATGTAGTTATTATTGCTTTCAAATCTTCTTGCTAGTTCGATAAAGAATCGACATCCTTTACGGTCATTCACTGTATTATTAAATGGCGCAATACAGGTGATAACGATTTTATTATCACTTATTCCAAGTTCACTATACAGATTATCTGTATTTCTAGGATAGTATATATCCATATCAATAGATTCATCTAATTCCACAATTTTAGCATTTTGCAGCAAGGGAGACTCTTTCGCTTTTTCGACAACAAAACGTGGACCGACAAAAGCAGCTTTTGATAACATTTGGTACGCTTTTTGTTTCATTTTAAACACTGCTTTTGATCCATCCAAAATGAGACTAGTTGGATATGAAGCCTTATTTGGGCAGTTACCGCACCCCAAAAAATAACGATTGCAACCATTATTATATGCACACTTGCCACCATAAGCATATTCGTCTATCATTATGTGAACTAAAGCAATATTATTATCTGCCACATATTTATACAATTTATACTCATTCAAATAGTATCCATGAATACAAACTATGTATATTGTGTCAATATTGGCTTTTGAGAAGAATCGTAAAAGTTTGGTTGTTGAAGAACTAGAATAAAATCCCTGTCGTCCTGTCATGCGAACCATCAAAGCATGAATATTAACAGATAAGAAACTACCTATTTTTTTCATAGACGAATTAGTTGGAGATGCACCACGACCATAGCAAAAATATGATCGATATCCCTTAGCTAATAAATTCCGATGGAGATTTAGTGATATCTGTCCAGTGCTACCAAAATCTACATTATTAATAATCGCTATATTCTTCATCATTGTGATTAGCTAATTACATAGTTAATTGCATCTATCACTCCTTCAGCTTTAATCTCATTAGTCGCTTTACTATAATAATAATCCATTGCCCTGCGTCCCATATCGATATATTTAATACGATTTTCAAAAGCATCTAACATAATTGCCGAGAGATCTTCGTCCTTCTCATACATTATACCATTTACGCCATTCTGTATATGATAGATTTCTCCACCAGTAATAGCATCCTTGCGTGAGACGAACGGAACGCCATAACCCATACTTTTTGGAACAGACAAACCGGCTTGTGTCGGAGAAAAGCACAGCAATGACTGTTGGAAGATCTTCAAAATTTCCTTCTCATCATAGATTGCTCCATGAAAAGCAACATTGTCTTGAAGTCCATTATCTTTAACATATTGTTCCAACACTTCTCGTTCAGAACCTGCACCAACAATTCGCAATTTTGTATTGCATGAACTCTGTTTGTAGAACTTATTGTAAGCCTCAAGCAGCAAATCGAGCCCTTTTCCTTTATAAAGCGTCCCTATAAAAAGAAAGTCTTTCTTTAGCTCAGGTTTGAATTCTATTTTCTCTACATCGGTAGTATTGATTGCTTCAAATATATTGTCCATCCGTAAATTAGTGTTCTTCCAAAATTCTCGTGACTTATTTATATAGAAGATATTAGCATCACATGCTGATAACACTTTCTGGAAAAAACGATCCAACAAATTGTGTTTTCTGTAGGTAATATACGGATGGACATAAGACACTCGGAAACCAATACTCCATGAGATTACTTTATATCGTCTATTACCAAATGGCAATAAACAATAAGCTGGTACATGGAAATCTGGTACGAATATGACAACATCAAATTGTTTACAAAGAGATTTTAAGTCACTAACTAAAATTATAGACTTGATCTTTATGTAATTTAGTTTATGTTTTTGAAAACTACATGGAATTGACGATTTATCTTTTGAGTAATATGCAACCGTCAGTTCGTGAAGTTCTGAAATACAATTGTAGGTTGATACATTATACGCAGATATTTCGTTTTGAAGGATTAATACTTTTGCCATTATTCAATATTGTTGCGGTTTATAGATTAAAACGAATACAAGAACAAACCAAAACATACCAGTCATAAGATATGATCCTGAAAATAAAAGATTTACAGACGGATATATAAACAAGGGTACTAGGAACAAAAGATTTCGTTCTATTTTTATTATAAAATATGCTCTTTTTATACTTATAATTAGTATTATTATCCAAAATGCAAAATAGAAAATTCCACCGCCTTCCAGAATTTCTAAAAAGATATTATGAGGATATCCAAATGCACCAATAGTATGAAAGATTCCATAACCAGTATATAGATTTGCCTCAATATTCTTTTGTGCTAATTCAAATACAATATCACGATTAGATGTTTGCGCCATATCAATACCGCTTGAAGAAATATAGGAAAAGGCACGATCCATACCTCTATTAAAAGTATTTTCAAGAACTGAATTTTGAACAAGATCAAATATAATGACAACTCCTAGTAAACCCAACGGAAGGACAAAAAACAGGACCTTAAATATATTTCTTTTCTTGACAAAGATTAAACTAATCAGCCCCGCTAATGCAAATAGAAAGACTACGCCACCTCTTCCTCCAGAAGAAAGACATGTTAAAGGAAGCAGCACACACATTACGATACTTACTAACTTAAAGACTTTGTTTTTTAGAAATTTAAATCTATCTTCTCGTTTCGACAATAAACCATAATATATAGCTCCAAAGGCAAGTGCTGACTGGTAAGAAATGCCATTATAACCTTCTATTAATTCTCCTAGCATCATCATCTTAGGCAATCTTGCTATCATTCCTATACCAAGAATAATCAAGATAACATCTAAGTATTTATACATACCTTCAATACTATTGTTTTTTGCAATTAAGCTAGCAATTAACATTGGTGACAGCGAAAAGAATAAAAAAAACTGATAAGCCTTTTTTGTCCATTCTAAAGGAGGCGATTCAGAACTAATATCAGAAAAATAACATGCAGTAAATATAATTGGGATTAATAAAACCATCTTGCTAAAAGGTTTACCCAATATGAAAATATCATGTACAATTAATAGCATTGAAAATGCAAACAATGATATCATATAATAAAGGTACAACGTACTACCTTCTTCCTGTTTATAACCTGTAATTCCGCAGAAAGCCGAGAACATTTCTGCACCTAAAAAGGAAAGGGGATATATCCAACATTTTAACTTATATAATCTATCCATTTTTACTTCTCCTGATACAGTTTTACCCACTGGTTCCCAATATTATCAACACTAAAAGCTTTAGCTTTCAGTACCGATTGGGTTGACATTTCAAGCAAACGTAAATTATCTCCAATTAAGTATTCAACTATCTTTGTATAACCCTTTTTATCGAATGGCTTTACAAGATATCCGTTCACACAATTATCAATCACATTTTCTGCTGCTCCGTAGCTATTGAAAACAACAGGTACCACACCATAACTCATAGCCTCTACCAATACAAGGGGAAAACCCTCATATGCAGAAGTCAAGCAGAAGATAGAGGCTTCCTTGTAATATGGCTCTGGAGATTTGAAACCCTCGAACGATATATTTGTAAGACTCATTTCTTTTGCCATAATTTTGAGTCTTGGAAGATCTTCACCTTCGCCAACTACCTTAAGTTGCCAATCTGCATGTTGTAGCTCGATATTCTTCCACACATGCAGTAGGAGATCATTACGTTTTTGAGCAAATGAGATGCGCCCAACATAAAGTACAATCTTCTTTTTTTCTATTATCTCATCATCTTTGCATACAATGGTACAAGGATTATAGATAGCACATACCTTGTCTTGAGGGAAATCGGGTAGGAAAAATGCAAGTTCTTTCTTGTATGCATTAGAAAGTAGTACAAATTGATTGGAATACTTAAGAATATCTTGATAATGCTGTTTGTATTTCTTTTTATACATAGCATTCATCACTCCCTTGACAACTGACGTTCTAAGCAAAGGGAGTAGCCATGCGAGATGAAATTTCTTAAATAGAGAATAACGAACAATAGTAAAACTAGTAACGGGAGCAAGGAGAGAATTATGAGCTACCGTAAATATCTTGGCATGACCGTAGCAGCTAGTATGCACAAGTTTAGTCAGATTCTTGTACAATCCATCCTGATTCACAACCACATCTATTTTATAAGAACATCAGCAGGGAAAAAAGAAATATTCTGCTCATTCAGCAGTTCTGTATTGGGAAGTACATATTGGTTCTTAATACCACCATTAGTAGGTTGAGAGGAAAGATAGTAACAATTATGTCCTAGAGTGCGGAAGTAGTCACATAGAACTTTTGTCACTCTCTGTACCCCCCCATGCGTAGGATTGATATTTGAACTGTAAATATAAAGTAGGTTCATTTCAATAAATCCACAAATCTATTATACATAGTCTTGTCGGAGAAGACTTTTGATCTTCGCTTTGCAGCAACAGACATTTTGTGGAGTTTTTCGTCATCAAAGCACAGGTCTTCAATAGCCGTTGATAGACCATCAATTAAACCTTCTCCACGATTCACAACTATCCCTGATCTTTCGTCAATCACCTCAAGCGTTCCACCAGCATCGGACACGACAACTGGGATTCCAGCAGCCATTGCTTCGAGTATAGAAAGGGAGAAAGCCTCAAAACTTGTAGATGGTACGACAACAATGGTAGAGAGTTGTAGGTAAGAAGTAATCTCTGAGTAATCTACATATCCAGTAAAAATGACACCATTTCCTATTCTAGAAGCTATAAATTCAAGGTCAATGACGTAATCATCCTTAACATTATTAGAGAATGACTGCCCCCCAACGATTAGTAATTTCGCATCATTATGTTTTGCTGCAACCTTCTCAAAAGCAAGCATAAGCTCTTTAACACCCTTGTTATTTACTAATCGCCCAGTGAATGTAATTACTCTATCAGTAGAACTGATACCATACCTTTTCTGTAGTTCTTGCTTCTTCTGTGTTTCTATAGGCAACTCAAACCGTTGCAAGTCTATACCATTGTGACAAACATCCACTGGAATAGAAGAAGGCACAATAGGTTGCAAGCGAGACTTAATAAAGTTACTCACAGTAAATATCCTTTGGGTATGTTGGAATATTAGATCGTTTATTTTGCTTGATGCATTGAGATAATCGTTATGCAAATGCTGAATAAGTTCAAACTCAGACTTGCGATTTTGATATAGAGCGTATGCAGGACAGTTTTCAAGAATCAATGTCTTGATACCCTGCTGCTTGAAATAGCGATATGCCTTTATCTCATAAAGTGAAGGGGTATTTATATGCAAATAATTCCTACAGATACGTCTGACAACTTTGAGTAAAATATCTATCAGAACGTAGATTCCTGACGGATTGCAATATTTATATTGGGTATTATGATATTGCTTTGCCTCAGCTGCCGCAGCACCATCATATTTTGAAAACACATAGATATCCAAATCATGCCTATCCTCATTATTATCAATAATGAGTTGCGTCAAGTTCTCAACAGCCCCCCCCTTGACAGGAGGAAGAGGAAGAGATTCGACGAGTAATATTCCAATTTTTTTACTCATTTCGTTCTTTTTATTAATGTATTGCATTTGATTATTCCAAGTTTAACAAATTGCAAAAGACTCACATTAAGCTCTTCAAACACCTGTTTTGGCCATTTCCAATCATTGTATGATAACTGAACAACAGCCTGAACAAGCACAACACCGAGTATACCCCACGTTGTCAATTTGAGTACAACAAAAGTGCCAACAAAAATTACTGCACCAGAAATCAATGTAGGCTTAACAAAAGGAACTCGATTGGAAGTAACTATAATTGTTGCAAAATTAGACTGATTCAATTCAAGGGTTGAGAATAGAAAATATAGTAGGCAAATCCATCTTGATGGTAGAGTCGTTTGAGAACCTATTAAATCAAGCAACCAGTTTCCGAAAAAGAACATTCCTATACAACCACAAATCATTAACGCCCAAAATATGATCATAGTGAATGAGAGAAGTTCAGTCAACTTCTGATATTCTCGGGTCACTTGGTAGTTTGAGAACACTGGAAGATACGAAACAAAGAAAACAGACGCCATTGTTACCATTGTGGTGCCAAGCTGAACCATCAATCCATACGACGCAGTTACTTCCAAGGATAGATAGATGCCAACAATAAACATATTCATTTTATTGACAACGTATGCACCAACAAACGTAAGACCAAGTTTCTTTGCGCTATACCCAATAGTAGAGAATGTTTTCTGTATTTCATCCTTTTTAATATCAACAGGTAGTAACTTTTTTAATCCTCTGCCATAAAACATCTTGTATGCATAGAATCTTTGAATGAACGGAGAAATAAAGTTAGCAACAACAATGGAAAGAAGACCACAATTCATAAATATCATACCAAGCGTAATCATAATATATGATAACTTTGATAGGATTATTGAAATGGAATTCTCCTTAATTAACCCTCGACCTGTGAGCAGACTGCTATAGTAATTGAAATATATATTGAAATATACAGATAAGGAATAGATAATCCATATCAAGAGAGTGTTAGGCACTTGACTAAACCCATCGGTAACATAATGGATATACCATGTACCAGCAGTTAACATGATTAGGAGTACCAATAATGATAGCCGCTTGTATACCATCTTTGCCGTGATGATAACAGTAGCAACCAGCCTGTAACTAGGTTTGCTATCAACTTCCTTCTTTGAAAATCCCTCCTTTGCAAGCTCCTTAGCCCCACTAAATACATATGTAATGTTTCGTCCGAATTGAGGTGAAAAGCCAAAGTCCAACAATGACACCATGGATCCTATAGTAAGCATCAAATAATTAAGCCCCATTTCCTCTGCCGTCAATCGATTCAAAATAAAAGGCAGGACTAATAAACCAGATGCTATTCCTAAAAATTTGGCAATATAGCTCCAAATAATGTCAGATTTTCCTACTGAGATAGATTCTTTATTAGGCACAAATTATTATCTAAAAAAGATGAAGGACTCAATTCTTTTATTAGCTCTGATTACCCTGCCAATATATACCGATATGACGGCGATGAGAATAGAAATAGGACTAATAATTAACAATTCTAAGATCAGATAATTATAATTATCGAAATAAGAACACAAAAATGCCATGCTTATACTCCTTACAATAAAGAAATGAAGTACGTATACATCAAGTGTATGTGCACCAATAAACGACAGCAGTTGTGTCATCTTATTATCTAAAACTTCAAGTTTCATAATAAT
>OHCZ01001067.1_pt1 | contig 11903 bp, 7 predicted proteins | sample 1566891 | NCBI WGS metagenome assembly OHCZ01 (sample SAMEA3879510, study PRJEB24766) | human gut metagenome | biome: human-associated habitat; feature: feces | place: USA | collected 1985/1987
GAAAGAAGTAGGTATCCGTATGCCGGACAACAATATCATCCGTGAAATCGCCCGCTTACTGGATGCTCCTATTATGACCACCACACTGCCATACGATGAGCATGAAGATCTGGAATATATGACCGATCCCGAACTGATTGACGAAAAGTTCGGTGATATCGTGGATCTGGTAATCGACGGAGGAATAGGAGGCATAGAACCTTCTACAGTAGTGAAGTGCACAGAAGATGAACCGGAAATTGTCCGTCAGGGAAAAGGCTGGCTGGAAGGGATTTAATCCCGAAGACTATTAACTTAGAGAATATATAAATCAGGCACGGACTACACGGATTTCACGGTTTTAAAAGATTACATATCTAAAAAACGTGTTAATCCGTGAAATCCGTGCCTGAATATTTCTTACTTGATCAATGATTCCGGGTCCAGATGACCTGCTTCGATATCCTTGAAGTAACGGTAAGTACCTACTTTCAACTCTTCCGTAGCAGCATCGTCACAAACGATAATACCCTTTTCGTGCATCTGCAAAGCACTGATAGTCCACATCTGAGTGATAGAACCTTCTACTGCATGATACAATGCGCGGGCCTTATTGTGACCATTTACGATAATCATCACTTCTTTGGCAGAAAGCACAGTGCCTACACCAACAGTCAGAGCTGTCTTCGGAACTTTGTTAATATCGTTGTCAAAGAAACGGGAGTTCGCAATGATTGTATCCGTAGTCAGCGTTTTCTGACGGGTACGGGAAGTCAGTGAAGAGCCCGGTTCGTTGAATGCGATGTGTCCGTCTGGACCAATGCCACCCATGAAAAGGTCGATGCCACCATAAGACTTAATCTTTTCCTCGTAGCGTGCACATTCTGCATCCAGGTCGGGAGCATTACCGTTCAGGATATTCGTATTTTCCTTTTTGATATCGATATGGCTGAAGAAGTTATTCCACATAAAAGAGTAATAGCTTTCCGGATGTTCTTTCGGCAAGCCTACATATTCATCCATATTGAATGTTACGACGTTCTGGAAAGAAACGATTCCTTTCTTATTTAAATCGATCAAAGCTTTATACATACCCAGAGGTGAAGATCCCGTAGGACAGCCCAATACAAAAGGTTTTTCCGGAGTTGGGTTGGCAGCTTTTATTTTTGCGGCAACGTAATGTGCAGCCCACTGAGATACGGACTGATAGTCCGGCTGAATAATAAGTCTCATAAGTCGATTGTTTTATAGGTTAGTAAATAATTGTTCATTCTTTATTTAGCGGTCTTTTTTCAAGCGGTCCGCCATCGCACGTGCCAGGTTCTCACACTGGGTATAGGTAATATCCTGCATCGCCTGTTTCATCTCTACCGGATCGCCTACCAGCTCGAACTTACTCTTTTCCGCAAATTCAGCCATACGCTTCACAGCAGCTCCTGCCCAGGTGAAGGAACCGAAGTATCCCAAATAACGTCCTTTGAGTTCGCGAACCAGAATCTTAGACAATAACGATTCCACTTCCGGGAATATCTGATTACTGTATGTCGGAGAACCGACAATCAATCCTTTATAACGGAAAATATCTGCAAGGATATAAGAAGGATGACTCTTCGTCACATTGTGCATCACAATATTCCTGATTCCCTGTGCTGAGAGTTCCGCAGCAATAGCTTCCGCCATCTGTTCCGTATTTCCATACATACTGCCATATACGATAACCACACCTTCGTCCGCATCATAACGGCTCAGACGGTCATAGATACCGATCACCCTGGAAATATTCTCTGTCCATACCGGTCCGTGTGTAGAGCAAATGGTAGTGATAGGCAGTCCTCCCAATTTTTGCAGGGCTTTCTGTACCGGACTACCGTATTTGCCAACGATATTGGAGTAGTAACGCACCATTTCACCCCAGTACTTATCTACATTGATACGGGTATCCAGAAATCCTCCGTCTACAGTGCCAAAGCATCCGAATCCGTCACCTGAGAAAAGGATTCCGTCCGTTTCATCAAATGTCATCATCGTTTCGGGCCAGTGCACCATCGGAGTCATATAGAAACGAAGCATATGCTTGCCTAATGCAAGGAAGTCTCCGTCTTTCACCAGATATTGCTCGCCGGTAACACCGTAGAATCCTTCAATCATACCGAAGGTTTGCTTATTGCCGACAATAATAATATCCGGATAGTGTTGTTTAATCAATCGGATGGAGCCCGAATGATCCGGCTCCATGTGATTTATAATCAAATAGTTAATAGGACGTTCGCCGATTACTTGCTTGATCTTGCGCAAGTAGACTTCAAAATAACAGATATCTACAGTATCCACCAACGCCACCATTTCATCATCAATCAAATAAGAGTTATACGAAACTCCATAGGGCAACGGCCATAACGCCTCAAAACGGTGTTTATTACGGTCATTTACTCCCACATAGTGGACATTTCCTTTAATTCTTGTTTTCTGTTCCATTCTTCAACTTTAATTAATTTCTGCTCACCAGCTATGATCCTCTGAGGACAGAGATTTATTCTGTGGTGAAATTATCTTCCGCAAAAATAACTCTTTTTTCTGAATCCCTGTACTTCTTACCTTGATAAGCTCCCCTTTCTTTCATTCTTTTTTGCAAACGAGTTACAAATTCATAATTCTTCAGTCCCCAGTCCGGAGCAATCAGCAATTCTTTGGGAGACTGCGAAACAAAACGTTCCAGTACCAAATCCGGACGGAGATGCTCTACATAGTCAATCACCAGGTCAATATATTCGTCCACTTCCGTAAACAGATGAAAACCTTCCGGATTCTCTTCGTATTCATGCGCCATGCGAGTACCACGAATCAACTGTAACTGATGAATTTTGAGTGTGGACAAAGGAAGCGCGGAAAGGATTCCTGCCTGCTCTACCATTGTATCATGTGTCTCTCCCGGAAGACCGAGGATGACGTGCCCGCCCGTCAGTATGCCACAGGCGGCGGTACGCTGAACAGCCTCTACCGTATCCGCATACGTATGTCCGCGATTGATACGCCGCAATGTCTCATCACTGGCACTCTCAATGCCATATTCCACCATCAGGAATGTATGGCGGTTCAGTTCTTCCAGATACTGGAGCAGTTCTTCCGGCATACAATCCGGACGCGTACCGATCACCAATCCTACTACCCCGTCTACCTGCAACGCCTCTTCATATTTACGTTTCAGTCCTTCCAGTTCTGCATAAGTATTGGTATATGCCTGGAAATACGCCAGATATTTCATCTCCGGATATTTATGGGCAAAGAAACATTTCCCCTCCTCCAGTTGGGTAGCAATCGACTTTTCCGTCCGGCAATAGTCCGGGTTGAAAGTCTGGTTATTGCAATACGTACACCCGCCCCATCCCTTCGTCCCATCCCGATTAGGACAAGTAAAACCGGCATTTAATGATATTTTCTGCACTTTGTAAGGAAAATGTTTTCGCAGAAAGGTTGGGAAATCATTATATTGTATTTGATAAGACATATCTATTTAATTCATTTGTTATTTGTGTGGCAAACATAAGAAAAAACAGCGAGTTACGGAAAGATGCCCCAAAATATCTTCAATATATTAAAAAAAACATAAAGTGCATAAGATAAATTAATATTTATTGCGAAAGCAGAAATTATTTAGTTAGTTTTGTGTGATTTTAAGCATTGACGGGAGGATACTTGTGAAAGTCTTGTGCAATTATTCCCCAATTATGATTTCATCTCACCATACCCCATGCGACTCTCGTCAATAAACTATCCTCTTTATGTTCTAAAAACAGAATATAAAGAGGATTTTTAGCATAAGCAGGCAGACAAGACAGCGAAAGGGAGGAAAAAATAGGCAAACTTTCGTATTATCCGTTCAATGTAGCGTCCGGGCTTCTTGTTTTCCATCCTTTTACTTATTTTTGTTCTAACAAAAAACACCGATATTATGAAACGCGCCCGGCTCCTTCTTATTTCTCTTTTTAACTTTTGCATATTAGTGGCCCAGCCTACCTATCAGATCAAGCATTATTCCGTCAATGACGGAATGTCTCAAGGAATAGTACAGACGATCATACAAGACAAAAAAGGATTTCTATGGTTCGGCACCTGGAACGGGCTGAATAAATTCGACGGATATACATTCAAAAACTATAAGACATCTTACAAAGACGGCTATATTCTGAATACCAACCGGATCAGTCAGATAGCGGAAACGAAATATGGGGATATCTGGTGCCAAGCCTATGACGGACGGGTGTATATGTTCGACAATCAGACAGAGAAGTTCATCGACATTTTAGGTTCAGTAGCAGAAACGATGATAACGAATAATTATGCCGACCATATTTATACCCTTTCCAAAGGAATCTCATGGATCACCTTTCAAAACGAATGTGCCGCCATCCGCATAGATGACCAACTTTGCAAACAGGGGAAAGGAATCACTCTGTACAGTTCCTTCAAACAAAACTTGAAGGGAGACAAGATATATACCGTTTTCGAAGATTCCGAAGGAGATGAATGGATACTGACCAACAAAGGAATTTCTATCATAGGAAAGAAGCAGGTAGACAGCGATTTCCCGTTCCAATATATTAAAGAAGCGGATGGAATTATTTATCTGGTTTCCCAATCGGACAAATTGGCCTCTTACAACTTTAAGACCAGACAATTCAAATTCATAGAGATTCCTTATCATGTTTCGATGATTAACGAAGTCAAGAAGTTTGACTCCAATACACTTTTGCTGGCTACAGATAACGGACTGATTATTTATAAGATAAAAGAAAAAGAATTCCAGTTGATTGATATACGCACATCAACGCAACCTTCCAACGTCGTACAGTCAGTTTATCAAGACCATTACAAGGAACTATGGATATTCCCCCAAACGACAGGAGTGATCCGTTATAATCCATCCACCGAGGAAATGCAGCATTTGTTCACACCGGCCGACGAAGTGATCAGATATGAACGGAAAAATAAGAATGTGATCTTTGAAGACCGGCAACACACGTTATGGGTTCTCCCCCCGGAAGGGAATCTGTCTTATTATGACCGTGAAAACAAAGAACTGAAACCCATGCTGAAGGACAGCAACAATCCGAAGTCTGTTTTCAGTCCGCTCGTCCGCTTTTACACACTGGACAATCAAGGCAACTGCTGGCTGACCAGTACACGTGGCATTTACAAATTGTCCTTCTTTCCACATACCTATAATCTGGTGCATATTGACAATGGATTCGAGACCCGCGCTTTTTTATGCGACAATGAAAAGAGGCTGTGGGTTTCTTCGAAGGCACAGATGATCAGAGTGTACCAACCGGACGGACAGTTGGAAGGCTATCTGACGCCACAAGGAAAAATAAGCAAAGATAAACAGAGTTTTACAAGCGTATATTGCTTTCTTGAAGACCATGAAGGCAATATCTGGATAGGAACAAAAGAAAACGGCATTTATCTGTTAAAGAAAAAGTCGCCGGATTCCTATTCCGTACAACAATTTACTCATCAACCGAATATGCCATACAGCTTGAGTGGCAACAGTGTATATTCCATTTTTCAAGATAGCCATAAACGTATCTGGATAGGCTGCTATGGCGGAGGAATCAATTTGCTAACCTACAATAAGGACGGTAAGACAGAATTTATACACAGCGATAATGAGTTGAAGAATTACCCGACCGGCTACGCTTCGAAAGTCCGCCACATATCCGAAGCGCCGGGCGGTGTGCTGTTAATAGGAACCACCAACGGATTACTGACTTTCTCCAATCAATTTGAGAGACCGGAAGAAATCAAGTTTTATCGTAATTGTTGCGAGTCAGGAATAAGTACCAGCCTGAGCGGAAATGATGTGATGCATACGTACACCGACAAGCAAAAACGAACCTATATAGCCAGCTTTACGGGAGGCATCAGCCAAATCGTATCCAAGAACCTGCTCAGCAACAAGATTGAGTTCAAGACATATACAACGGATGACGGACTGGCTTCGGACTTGGTACAAGCCATGCAGGAAGATCAACAAGGCAACTTATGGATTCTTTCGGAAAATGCTATATCCAAATTCGACGCTCAAAGAGAGACTTTCGAGAATTACGGGCTTAACTCTCTGCACCAGGAATTTAGCTTCTCAGAAGCGGCACCGGTGATCAACGCTCGCAATCAAATCGTATTCGGTACAGACAAGGGATTCATTGAGATTTCTTCCAAAGAGATGCAGAAAAGTTCCTATGTCCCTCCCATTGTCTTTACCGGTTTGAAAGTGCAGGGACAATCTTCTGTCATCGCCATTGACGATCTGGAAGAATTACGCCTCACCCCCTCTCAGCGTAATGTTACTTTCCAGTTTGCGGCACTCGATTATGTCGATTCCAAAGAAATCCGTTACGCATACCGACTGAAAGGACTGGAAGAAGAGTGGCACGACGGCGACAAGAACCGTTCTGCCAGCTACATCAACTTGCCGAACGGCAAATATAAACTGCAAATCAAATCCACCAACAGCGACGGCGTATGGATGGACAATATCCGCACTTTATCCATCAACGTACTGCCCACTTTCTGGGAGACGGGCTGGGCATGGCTGCTCTACGTTATTCTCTTCGTTCTCTTTACGGGCAGTATCGTATATGTACTTTTTTATATTTATCGGTTGCGCCACCAAGTGGATATCGAGCAACAACTATCCAATATCAAGCTCCGTTTCTTTACTGACATATCTCATGAACTCCGGACACCGCTGACTCTGATCAGCAGCCCGGTCAATGAAGTTCTGGAAAATGAAGACTTATCCGCCACAGCCCGTGAGCACTTGACTGTGGTACAAAAGAATGCCGAACGTATGCTACGTCTCATGAATCAGATTCTGGACTTCCGTAAGATACAGAATCAGAAGATGAAAGTACTGGTGGAGAAGACAGACCTGATTCCACTTCTTGAAAAAGTAATGATCAACTTCCGATTGATTGCAGAAGAAAAGAAGATTAATTTCCGGTTGGAAAGCGAACTTAAATCAATATATGCATGGATAGACCGCGATAAGTTTGAAAAGATATTCTTTAATCTGATATCCAACGCATTCAAATATACACCGGCTGAGAAGGCGATTACAATAGAAGTGACAAAACAGACAGATAAAGTGACAATCTCTGTGGTGGATGAAGGCATCGGAATTGAACCGACTAAACTGCGTACTTTGTTCCAGCGCTTCGAAACACTGGCACAGCAGAATATGCTCCAACCGTCTTCCGGCATCGGCCTGTCATTGGTAAAAGAAATGGTCGACATGCATCACGGTACAATCAAAGTAACGAGCGAACCAGAAGCAGGAAGCCGTTTCATGGTAACTCTGCCTCTTCAAAAAGAAGTCTTCGAACAAGACAGTCAGGTGGAATTTATTCTGAATGACAGTCAAAGTCCGACTACCCATCCGGACAGCAGCCTCCAGACTGAGAAAAGACCAGAAGCGGAAGACAAAGAAGATATGGAGAATAATGCGGCTCCGGATACGTTTACTATATTGGTGGTTGAGGACAATGAAGAACTGAAAGCTTTCTTAAAAAACATCTTGTCTGAGAATTATACTGTTATCACCGCTCCGAACGGAAAAGAAGGATTGCAACACGCAGTTGATAATATCCCCGATCTTATCATCAGTGACGTAATGATGCCGGTTATGGACGGCTTGGAGATGATTCGGAAAATCAAAGAAAACAATAACATCTGTCACATTCCCATTATTGTATTATCGGCAAAAGCCTCTTTGGATGACAGGATTGCCGGACTGGAGCAAGGTATAGATGACTATATCACAAAACCTTTCAGCGCCACATATCTGAAAACACGTATCGCTTCACTGCTCCGCCAACGCAAATCCTTGCAGGAAATCTATATGGCCAAACTGACGGAAGGGAAAGAAATAGCTGTCGCAGAAGCTCTTACCCCGTCGCAACCGCAGATTACTCCCTACGACGAGCAATTCATGCAAAAGGTAATGGAGTTCATAGAAGAACAGATGGATAATGCCGAACTGACCATCGACGAATTTGCAGAGCATCTGATGCTCAGCCGCACCATCTTCTATCGGAAACTGAAGTCCATCATCGGACTGACTCCTGTAGACTTCATACGTGAAGTACGCATCAAACGTGCAGCACAGCTAATAGACAGCGGGGAATATAATTTCTCACAGGTAGCCTATATGACCGGTTTCAATGACCCGAAGTATTTCAGTAAATGCTTCAAGAAGGTAGTAGGTATCACGCCTTCCGAATATAAAGAGAAGAATAAATAAAAAAAGAAGCCGACCGTACGCATTCATTAATCACCATAACCGGCTATTTTCTTTCGTAGCACCTAGGTCAGACAATTGTAGCACCCAGGTCAGATAACTGAAGCACCTAGGTAACACATTCGTCTCACCTAGGTGCAACGAAAGAAAAACGACTAAAGACATAAAAGATTTTAGCTAGCAGGAGACTTGTTTATCCCTAAGTTCCAACAAGTTAGTAACAGTTCCGAATCTGTTAATTCCGCTGATCTCCGGAAAGCAGCATTTTTCCGGAATCCTTTTTATATTCTTTCCCGTTAATAATAATGCCTGTAGCATTTTTTATCTGTATGCCCGGAGCCTCGGGATCCTCCACTTTGATATTCTCCATATTCACCTGAGAAGCCTGATTGATTACAATACCTTTCTTGGCATTAGTTACAGTCATGTTCTTGATAAAGATATTCTTAAGAGGCATTTCCGGCAGCCCGTTGAAATATACTGCCCGTCCCGCACCTCTACAAAGAACATTTGAAATATAAATGTTCCTGAAAACAGGAGTTTCCTCATTCACATCCGGTATCGGAGTTTCCGGAAAGTCATTGACAGCATAATACAAATCCATCGTCAGAGCATCATTGGGAATATCAATCATGTTGATATTATCTATGAAAATGTTCTCCACTACGCCACCACGTCCGCGGGTACTCTTAGACCGCAAACCGACATCTGTGCCCACGAAAGAACAGCCCGATACGTATACATTCCGGACACCACCGGACATTTCGCTGCCGATTACAAATCCGCCATGCCCATGTAATACCGTATTATTCTTTACGATTACATTTTGGCAAGGTTCTCCGCGGCGGCGGCCGTTCTCATCTTTGCCCGATTTGATACAGATGGCATCGTCACCCGCATCGAATACACTATTCAGGATCAGTGCATTCTTGCAAGATTCCAGATCGAGTGCATCTCCGTTCTGAGAATACCAGGGATTGATTACCTGAATATTATTCACTGTAAAGTCTTCACATGACAACGGATGCAGACACCAGCTCGGTGAGTTCTTGAAAGTGACTCCTTCCAGCAAAATCCTCTTGCTTTTCACGAAATTCAGTAATACGGGGCGTAACCATGCACGGATTTCATTCCATTCTTCGTCCGTGTTGATGCCTTCGGGCACATTGAAGTCTTTGCAGGCCATTGCGCCTTTCAGCGAACCGGCGGTAGGATACCATATTCTTTCCTGTTCATCGAGTACACCACCCGATTTTACCAGTTTATTCCATTGCGAAGCTGTTAGTTTTTCCTTCTTCACCGGACGCCAGCAGTCTCCGTTTCCGTCAAATATTCCATATCCTGTGATAGCGATATTCTCTGCATTACGAGCAGAAATCGGTGATTGACAGCGGCGTGTTTCCAATCCTTCGAAAGAAGTGGGGATGATAGGATATGCTTCAAAGTCACCGGTGAAGAGTATCAGGGCATTGCGTTCTGTATAAAGATTCACGTTGCTGAGCAGTTCGATAGGTCCGGTCAGCCAAGTGCCTTCTGGGATGATAACTTTACCTCCGCCACGTTGGTTTACCTCTATTATAGCATCGTTGATTGCTTTCGTATTCAGGGTCATCCCATCCCCCTTGGCTCCGAATTTAGAGATATTTACCTCATAAGCAGGAAAAACCGGCTGCTGTACTTTCGGCATTTCGAAAGGTAAATTTTGGTAAATGGTGTCATCTATTGCGTTTTCGCTTATTGCGCACTCACTTTGTTTGCATCCCGAGACAAACGGCAAACAACATACGACCATCCAGAGGAGTCTTCTTGTCATTGTGTTCATTTAGTAACTTTTCTATAGGGTTATACATTTATTGTTTTTCTGGTATTCTCTTTCGATTTCTAAGATGGCTTCTCATAACTCTTATCTCCCTCCGCAGGCGACCTCTCGCAGGCAGCCTGCCGGAAAGGAATAAGACAAATTCATGTTAACCTAATTCTAACCTTAAAATAAATATTATGAAAAAACCTCTTAATTATCATTGGCAAAGATAAGGGGGAAACTTCAGGCAGATGTGGAGTTATTGATAGAATACGTGTATTTTTTGTCATTTCTGTCTATTATTTGCACACTTCTCGTGTTTTTATGCAGAAAGTTCCTATCTTTGCACAAAATTTAACTATTAAAAGATATGAGTTACAACTTGTTGAAAGGAAAAAGAGGTATTATCTTCGGTGCTTTGAACGATCAGTCTATTGCCTGGAAAGTGGCAGAGCGTGCCGTAGAAGAAGGTGCAACCATTACATTATCAAATACTCCGATGGCTATCCGTATGGGAGAAGTCGATGCTTTGGCCCAAAAATTAAATTGCCAAGTTGTTCCGGCAGACGCCACTAGCGTAGAAGATTTGGAGAATGTATTCAAGACCTCCATGGATATACTGGGTGGACAAATTGATTTTGTACTCCACTCTATCGGTATGTCTCCCAACGTGCGCAAGAAACGTACTTACGATGACCTTGACTATGGAATGTTGGATAAGACATTGGATATTTCAGCTGTTTCATTCCACAAAATGATTCAGTCGGCCAAGAAACTGAATGCTATTGCTGATTATGGTTCTATCGTTGCTTTGAGCTACGTAGCCGCACAGCGTACTTTCTATGGCTATAATGATATGGCAGATGCAAAGGCTTTGTTGGAGTCTATTGCTCGCAGCTTCGGTTACATTTATGGACGCGAACATAGCGTACGGGTGAACACGATTTCACAGTCGCCTACATTTACTACTGCCGGTTCGGGCGTGAAGGGTATGGACAAACTGTTCGACTTCTCCAACCGTATGTCTCCGCTCGGAAATGCAACGGCTGACGAATGTGCCGATTATTGCATCGTGATGTTCTCCGATCTTACCCGTAAGGTGACTATGCAGAACTTATTCCATGACGGTGGATTCTCCAGCGTAGGTATGAGTCTTCGTGCCATGGCTACTTACGAGAAAGGACTCGATGAGTATATGGACGAAAATGGTAACATCATTTACGGATAAAAAAATATGAAACTACGGATCTCTCTTCTTATTATATTAATGAGTATGCTTTTCACCTCCTGCGGGATAAGCACAGGAAAGGGTACGGAGCAGAAGGAAGAAGAGATTTCTGTTCTGAGATATGATAAGCTGTTGAGCGAATATGTTCGCTCCAACAGCTTTTCTGCTATGCAGAAGTTGACGATGGACTACCGTATGCCGACGAAAATCCTGATTGAGGATGTATTGTCTATCGGTACGGTGAAAGATGATACGATTTCGCAACGCCTGCAAAAATTCTATTCAGATACGACGCTGGTTCGTCTGATGAATGATGTGGAAACTCAGTTCCCCAATTTGGATGCAGTAGAGGAGGGGCTTACTAAGGGATTCCGGAAGTTGAAGAAGGAGGTTCCCGATACGGAGGTTCCGCTTGTCTACTCGCAAATCTCGGCGTTCAACGAGTCTATCGTTCTGGTAGATTCTCTGTTGGGTATCAGTCTGGATAAGTATATGGGAGAAGATTATCCTTTGTATAAGCGTTTCTATTACGATTATCAGTGTCGCTCGATGCGTCCGGAACGGATTGTGCCGGATTGTTTTGCTTTTTATCTTTT
>OHCZ01001075.1_pt1 | contig 11825 bp, 10 predicted proteins | sample 1566891 | NCBI WGS metagenome assembly OHCZ01 (sample SAMEA3879510, study PRJEB24766) | human gut metagenome | biome: human-associated habitat; feature: feces | place: USA | collected 1985/1987
GGTCCATTTTTATCGCTGTTATGCGCTGGACTGCAACCTTCTGCCAAAGGTTCGAATGCGTTTCGTCCATCCGGCGTAGCCATCGTTGACATACCTTGTCCAACATTCGCACTAATTGAAGAAGTTCCTGCGTAACGAATTCCGCCAATTGGTCCTCTATTATAACGTGTATTTGGATATTTTTCGATTTCTTCAATATAAGAATCATAAGCTTCCACAATTAACTGATCGACATAATCATCATCATTTCCATATTTTGGAGCTTCACGAATCAACATTTCCTGAATTTTTTTGTTTTCAGGTGATGAAAAATCATCTAAGATTGCATCCCAAAGCTCTTGTTTTGTGATTTTCTTTTCTTCATACACTAACTTCTTTATAGCTGCCAAACAATCTGCCATGTTCGCAATTCCTACTTGAAGTCCTGAAATAAAATCATAGACCGCTCCACCTTCTTTGATTGTTTTGCCTCTGGCAATACAATCATCTGTCAAAGCCGAACAAAGAATGTCTGGCACATCTCTTTCAGAGGCCTTATCAATTACATTTTCTACAATAACACTATATCGAGTAATTTCCCTTATTGTTTTATCCCATGCTTTTAAAAGTTCTTCATAACTTTCCATTTCCGTAAAATAGCCATATCCTTTTGTAAAACGTTTATTACTTGTAAGATCCACACCGTTATTCATCGTACACAAAAGCATTCTTGGAAAATTGATATAAGACATTCCCGTACAACGATAACCCCATTTACCTGGAACTGCTGTTTCTACTGTATTTTCCCCCTTAATCACTTCCGTTTAGATGCTCGAAAACCGCATAAAATCGTTTTAATTTTCCCATTAATCTCTTCCCTTTCCCTAAATCCTGTATGGAAATAAACATTAATTTTAAATATGCCACCGATTTTACATTTTCCGCAATTAGTATGATTTTTACCCCGGCAGCAGATTTCTTTTCCTGAAGGCTGTTTTGTTTCTTCGGGTATTTAAAAAATGGTTGAAATTAGGTACTTAACCAATGTGCCCGTAAATGCTGGTTGTTAAATAACTGGTTGGAGCTTAATGAAAGAAAGAAAAGCCTCATTTGACTCCTATGCACGATTGAAATAATTAAAACCTATTCGTTGTCATTGTCATGACCAGCATATTGACTATTATTTGGATTGCATTGGTTTGCGTGATTATTCAAGTTAGTCTTGTATGCATTGTTGTTTGGATTATGCTGATTGGCATAATTATTAATCTGTGCTTGCGTGTGAGTACGTCCGGATATTCCACGCCCTCTGCTTTTACTCATGTGAAATAATCTCCCTTCTATGTATTTCTGCAATCAATTTTGCCTGCAACAGCGTTATAAATGATTGAGTTATTAACACTTACCCTATACATGTCAGAAAAACGTTTGCCGATTACAATTTTTGTGCAAGAAAAAAGACACCAGCTTTTTGCCAGTGTCTTCGTCTTACGGATGCCCTACCATCCCTCGTTTGAAATTCGTATACTGTACATTCTTTACAATCACACCATCAGGAAATCGCACATCCATATCATCGCTTTTACGATACGAAATAATCTCTGCTTCAAGTCCGCATTTCATAATTCTCTTTTCGCCGATACGGAACTTCCCTCTATTTCTTCTGGAGTCCTGCGGCCTTGCAACACGCCCTTCCGTAAAATTTTTGTAATCAATATGCTCCGCAACCGAACCGTCCTCAAAAAGAACATCCATATCTATATGTTTTCGATATGCAATAATTGTAGCTTTGAGCCCATTGTTCATAATACCTGTTTCTCCGACACGATCAATCGGAGGCCTGATGGACCCGTTTAAAAATTCTTTATATGCTGCATGCCTGGCAATATAGCCATCTTCAAACCTAACATCAATATCGGCATAAGCTCCATACCGAATAATCTCAGCTTCAAGCCCGCAGTTCATGGTTCTCTTTTCTCCAAGTCTGCGCTTTGCCTGTTCTTCAGGTGTGTCATCGGGACGGCCGATCATTCCTAACTTAAAATTCGTATAAGTCGTGTGTTTGGCAATAGCTCCATCCTCAAACTCTACATCTAAATCCATCGAAGACCGATAAGCAATAATCCTGCATGTTTCACCACTATTCATTGTGGCTTTCCTGCCGATTCTGTCCCGATACTTATAATTGCACTTGTCACATAACTGTCTTTTTGTAAGACCACGAGCATTCAGCGGCAGTATATATTCCCTTCCGCATGGTCTGTGACGGATTCTGACATGAGCTTCATCCTCGTATCCAGTCACCTCGTATTCTCCGTTCCAGGAAAGATCTATTCTTTTCTGCAGCAGCTCCAGGCCATCATATTTCCTCTCGCATATCGGACATTCATATCCATAAGACCTGGCCAGGCCGAAGGAATGGTAAATCGTCCCGCAGTGCGGACATGTATTGCTTGCAATCTGACATCCTTCTTTTTCTCTTCCTTTGATCTGCTCTATGAACTCGTCAGGCTCATACTTTTCACAGAAAGCTTTGATAATGCAGTTAATTGTCAGCCTGTCCAGTATCAATCGTCCGGTCTTCGTACCGGCAAGCAGGTCTTTTATATCATCTAACGTGACTTTTGGCTGATGCAGATAAACCTGGTAGAGGAATTTCGCATACCGGAGGCTTTCTTCATCTGCTGGAACAACCGGTTTATCGCTGTCATAGATTGAGTAAATCTGTAACCTGCAGCCATGCTTTGCACAGGCTGTTACACCATGGAGCGAATGCCACGCTCTGATATAGGGACGTCTCCCGTTTGCCATGTCTTCAGCCAGGCATTCCGGACAGCACCTCAGTACTTTGCAATGATTCTTTTTATTGCCTGGAATCATATGAAAATCTTCCGCCTGCCGGATGACCTGCTCTGCCACAAGAACATTCATGCTTTCATTACGAAACGGCATCATCGTGCTGAATTCTGAGTGCCTCGACATAATCTCTTCCAGCGTCGGAAACTTATCACCTTCATATTTTCTACAGATATTCTCAAGCTCTAACAATTCCGCACTTCCCTCTAAAGTAACAGAGAAAGCCTTTTTTGACATTCCGTTAACTGAAAACAAAGCTTCCAGCCATGACACAATGTTCTCATCCGGATATATCCGAAACCATATTGGAAACCTGTATTTGTTCAATCGTATACACCCCTTTCTTTCATCTCTTTACATACCCATGATTCACCAGATCCTGCAGGATATTTCTTTCTTCCCTGGTAATTGTCCTGCCCTCGAATCCATCTTCGGAAGCGGTCCAGCAGCCTTTCTCATCAACGCCTGCCTTCACAGCATCATAGATTCTTATTCGGATGCTCTTTGGTAATCTCATAATCTTCTCCTTTTTTACAATCCCCGCTTCTCACTGGAAACGGAGGATATTTCCTGCTCATTCATAGCTTTTTTCAAAGCTGTAAGCCCCTGGCTTGTCTCTCTGTCAATCGCAGCTGCATCGCTTTTCCCTTTCTTCGCCTGATTAGCTGTGGCGGTATTTTTACGTTTCACCTTTGCGTTTGCCTTTTTCAATATTTCCATAGCCTTCTGTGCAAGAAACTTCGAAGGGTGATCCAGGATATCCGGTTCCTTATCGATTGCCTGTCTGATTGCGCGGTTAATCTGCGTTTCAGTATAATTTGAAGTGTCGCTGATTGACTGGAAAGCTCTGCTGCGGACCGCTTCTCTTTTTCTGGTGTTGATTGCCAAATTATTTGAATATGAAAGTTAATAATCTAATCACATTAAATGAAAAAGTCATAGCCCAAGTTTGAATAAAATCTATTCAAATTATGTGTTATGACTTTTATAATATTTTCTATAGAAAGTGAGAAAAAGAAAAGAGAGTAAAACCAACGCACGCCAATGAGTTCTTTTTACTCTCCGCTCTTACGAACAAGATTATGATAACTGTTTATAAGGCTAACGTCAACCAGGTAGATGCTGAATCATATAAAAAATTCGCAGAGACTTTAAATCTATATTCCTTAATATGTCCTAAATGTAAACATCATGATTTTCAAAAACATGGCTATTATACTCGTAAAGTTAAATACAGAAAACATTCAGTCACTTTGCGGATCCTTCGTGTTAAATGTATGAGTTGTAAATCCACTCATGCAGTGCTTTTGTATTTTATCGTTCCCTATTCTCAATATGCTTTGGAAGTTCATCTAAAAGCTCTCCAATCAGACTTTCTTAATAAATTCATTGCCTGGATAGAATGGAATGAAGAAATTAATGAATATTCGTATTATTATATTCGGTCCCAGTTTCAAAAGTACTGGAAAGAGCGACTGATGTCTGAAAGTATGAGATTGAATCCTGATCTTTTTAAGAGCTGTTTTAAATTTTTTTCATTACAGTTTATGCAGATTAAATGCACTAGAAATATTTTTTTATCCTTCTCCACATAAGGTGTGAGGAATTATGCCTTTTTCTTGTATATTATGTCGCTGTAAGGAGGAAAATTTATAATGGATCATAAAGCAGCACAGGAAATAGCTTTAAAAAGATATGGATTTATTGCACCACTTGTATCTGGAAATATAGATACGTACAAATCAAAAAGTGATTTCTTTCGAGATGCAGGTTCAAAGGCTGGGGTGCACCCTCATACAGTAAGAAGGTGGTATGACCGGTATTTAAAATTCGGATTTGATGGATTGATTCCAAAGCCAAGAAACGATCTTAATCAATATCGCAAGATAGATGGGGATGTTCAAAATCAAATTATTTATATATTGTCTGAATACCCAAAACTTCCAGCTACGATAGTCTACCAGAGACTTCTTGACACAAATACAATCGTAAAAAAAGATGTTTCTTTGTCTACAGTAAATCGATTTGTGCAGAAATATAAGGATTCAAAAGGATTCACACCTATAAAAGATATGAGACGATACGAATGTGAACATATAAACGAAGTGTGGTGTGGAGATTCAAGTGTAGGTCCTTATCTAAAAGTAGATGGAAAGAAGCAGAGAACTTATATTATTGCACTGATAGATGATGCAAGTCGTATGATTGTCGGAATCGATATATTCTTTAACGATAATTTTGTGAATCTGATGAGTGTGATTCGTGGAGCGGTCATTAAATATGGAAAACCAAAAAAATTCAACTTTGATAATGGAGCCAACTACAGAAGCAGTCAGATGAACCTTCTGGCAGCACGAATTGGAACAATCATTCATTATAATCCTGCTCGAACTCCAACTGGAAAGGCGAAAATTGAGCGCTGGTTTCGAACATTGAAAGATCAGTGGATGTCACAGCTTTGTATGAATGATTTTAAAGATATTGAAGAATTAAGAAAATCATTGTTTGCCTATGTACAGGAATACAATCAACGTATTCATTCATCATTGAATGAAAAATCACCGATGGAACGTTTCTTTTCAGAAAGCACATTAATCATTAGAATGTCTGACCAGGAGATTGAACGCAGTTTTTTACTTGAAATCGAGCGCAAAGTATCTAATGACAGTGTGATCGTAATTGATGAAAAGGAATATGAAGTAAACTACAAATATCAAGGACAGAAGCTTTTGATTCGTTATTCCCCAGATTTAAAAAAAGTATATGTGGTAGATTCTATTTCAAAAGAGTTGGAACCTATTCAATTGTTGGACAAAAATAAAAACGCAACGATGCATCGACATAAACTGAAACTTAGTGAGCTGGGAGGACAATAATGAATTATACAGGAAGATATGGATTGGAAATCAATCCGTTTATAAAAAACGGAAAAGATGTTTTAGTAGAAACAAATGAATATAAAGAAGTGAAATTCAGATTGAATTATCTTCTTCAGACAAAAGGGTTCGGCGTATTGACAGGAGGCGCAGGTCGAGGCAAGACAACAAGTGTAAGGCAATGGGCAAATGAGTTAAATCCTGCAGCATATAAAGTGGTTTATATATCGTTGTCTACAGTTACTGTTATAGAATTCTACAGACAAATGGCATTGAATCTTGGAATCGAACCATACTATAAAAAAGTCGACAACTTTAGAGCGATTCAGGCAATTATAGAAAAATACAAACGTGAAAAAAGGATTACACCTGTATTTATATTTGATGAAGCCAATTATATGAAAAGCGGGATCTTGAATGATTTAAAAATACTGTTCAATTTTGAAATGGATTCAAAAGATTATGCAGTCGTATTACTGGTTGGATTGCCACAGTTAAACAATCAGTTGCGCTTATCAAGTCACGAACCCTTAAGGCAGCGTATAATCATGTCACATAATTTAGAAAATCTAAATGAAGAAGAGGCAAAACGCTATATAAAAGAAAAATTAGATGGTGTTGGATGTCATCAGGAAGTGTTCGATAATAATGCACTGAACGCAATTATCAACGCATCGAATGGTATTCCTCGAATGATCAATCAAATCTGCAATAAAAGTTTATTGATTGGTGAGCAGAAGCAGGAAATGATAATCAGTATGGAAACTGTAATGGACGCCGTAAACGACAATGAATTAAGTTAGAGGTTGGTAGGATGATATTAGAAACAAATCAAATGATCGTATACGAAACAGGATCCGCATCAAGAAAAAGTGAAATTGCCGAATTAAAAGAAGTGCACTTTGAAGGAAGTGTTGATTTTAAAGTAACTGTTGAAGATAGTGGCAACTTAGAACATACTTATCTATGCCATCTAGTAAAAGACAATCTGAAATGGCTGTTAGGAATTGAAATCAATGAATTCATGGAATGTGAAGACGAATCATATTTTGTGAACTCACTCCAAGTTGAACTTGATAATTTACACGAACCACAAAAAAATAGTCAAAAAATTTATAAGAAATTACCATGTGAAAAGAGCGCCTGCTCAATTTCATACGCCTTAAAATATTTATATCAACACCAAATGGATATTCTAAATTGAGTATCCATTTTTTAATGATTGGATTTCACATTTAATATGAACATATATGTATAAATAATTTGAAGATACCTAATTATGTGTACAATTTAATTTGAATACTGTGTTAGCAATTAATTTGGTAATCAACATTCTGGTCAGTTCGCCCGCTGCCATCATATCGAACAGCCTTCCTTTTTCTTCGTCATTTTCCGTAGCGACCTCTTTAGCCTGCCTTGCATAGAGCTTTGTAATATACTCGTGATACTGTGCATCTTCCGGATCATCAGGATCAGCGAGCAGCTTTCGGAGTGTCTCCATGTCCCTCCCAATCGTTTTCTCGATGAATGGCACATCAATCGGCTCCATGCGCTTCTCGATTACATCCTTCGTCTGTATAGTAATCACGATGTATTTCAGGAGTGCTATATTCCTGGATGAATGGTACATGAGAAGTTCCTCAATTTCTGTTGTGAACGGACTTTCCACGTTCCCGAACTGATATCTCCAAAGTGTCTTGATTGCATTCTCAAACAAACGTACATTATTCTTCGTAACCTCGTCTGCATTGATAATGTTTTTTGCTACGCGCCTGTTAAGCCTGTCATATTCCAGTACTGCTCTATATCCGTCATCGTTACCAATGAGTCCGAACTGCGCCCCGGTTGCCTGTGTGATACTTACAATGTCCTCGATGTTCTTCTTTTTTGGCGAGAAATCAAGGAACTGTACTTCATCTACGATGATGAGTCCGACATGATAGAGTTCGATCCATTTCTTTACAAGCCCTTCTGTTGCAGAGATACTCTTGGCCCCAACGGCCCTTCTTCTATGGTAATCTCCGGTATCCAGAAATCTGTCAAATGCTGCGGCAATGGATTCAAACACGTCTCTGATATCTTTTCTGAGCGCTGTCACCATGACGATGGGGATCTGTACATAGCTGCAGTCCTCAAACTCATGATAGATTACATTAGGATACATGCGACACGCTAAGTTCACAGCCATAGTCTTTCCGCATCCGGTCTTCCCATGAAGCAGAAATCCAATCGGGCTTGGGGCCTCCAACTTCTGATACAGAACGATAGCACGTCCAAAGCTTCCTTTCCCATACGCTTTCTCATCTTCGTTTGCGGAAATCATGACGTCAGCCCCTTTATATCTGCGGTCCAAAAACTTCCAGATTGTACGGGCTACATCTACATGAATTCCAAGTGGGATCATTGCCATGTCGATGTCTTCTATTGCGGCTAATTTTTCAGCAGTGCTCATTTTTTCTACCTGTTCTCTGTCGTATCCTGGAGGATTCACCATTCCAAGAGCCAGGATATCCCTTATCGAAGGCATCTTCGGCAATGCGCATACATCAGGATTATCTTCATATCCGGCGACTCTGCGGTACTGCGCATCTACCATGCTCCCCGCGGTCAGGTCTACATCATCATAAAGATTTTCATCTTTTCTAAGTTCACGGAATGTTAAATTACATTTCAGTCTCTCCATGTTTTCTTCCTTTCTTATACTTCGTCTTCTATCAGTGCCAAGATACGATTGATTTCTTCTTCTCGGCTGAGTTTTCTGTCTCCCATCGTCCTCATTTCATCTGGGGTTCTCAAATGCTCAATCGCTGCCAGCTCTTCCTGCTGCTTTGTTAATGTTTCTTTCTCAGGTTCCGGATCAATGAAACTATAAGAACGTTTCGTAATTCCATCTGGATCTTTTCTCATTTCCTGTTTCTTGGCTGTTTTATCCTCCGGATGCGCTTTGCCGTATTTTTTCTTCTTCTTTGGATTCAGGGCTTTTGCTATTTCTGCCTGTTTCTCTACCGTATCCTGCAAATTCAGTTTCGTGTCCAGATATACCTGTTTTGCTTCTTTCATTACTTTTGAGTCCCTCTTTTTACGGATACACTCGTCGTATTCGTCCCAGGTTAAGTCTGCGTATGTATACTGCTGTTCAATCTTTTCTGCAAGAGGTACTCTGTGGATCTCTTTTTTGTATCTGATATAGACATTCCTGATATCGTCCACATTGTATCTGACCTCAATATCTTCCGGATGTGGTTCATCTTTTAAAATATCCAGAAACCATGGCTCCTGCGAATAAAAACGAAGTTCCGTCTTATAGAAGGTGTACACGATACCTTTCCTGCGGTTCCATGTAAATTTTCTTTTTTCTTCTTCCTTTGCCAGCATTGCAAACAGATAGGCTGGTCTTGTTGCATCATTTACATTGGTTGGATCTCCTGCTCTGCCATGAGCTTTTTCGTATGCGAAAATCCCTTTCGGTGTTGGCGATACATTGTTATCCACATACTTCTTATCAATGAGTCCCTCAAAAACACGGCGGTTATACAGAATCACTGATTGGTAGACCAATCCTCTTATTTCTTCCAGTGTCAGACATGCAGCCCCTTTCGCCAGGTCACCACCACGGTATTTATCTTCTATATATCCGTTATTCTTTAACTGTGCTTTTAAATAGGTCTGAACCAGTCCGTTGAAGGATTCGACAACCCCCTTTAAGGAACCGCATCCGGGTGGAACCGGAGTATTACGGATGCCAAGTTCCCCCATCGCTTTGCTGTATGCCTTGGACATATACTCTGAGCCCCGGTCACAACGGATCTCGTTTGGCACGATCATGGACGGCCAGTCTTCCTCATCATAGTCAATGTTATAGCCTTTCGTCTGGTTCTTATGCGGTTCCAGGAGTGACAGAAACACCTGCTGAAAGCCACGCATGCTGTTATTTTCAAGACTTACATATGCACCGATGCAGATTCCACTCAATACTTCGACCATACAGTATACGACAGCTTTTCCAAGAACAGTTTCTCCATCATTCTGGTCGACTACATAACAGCCAAGCTCCATCTCATCTGCTTCAACAATCTGTCCCAATTCATAGACCCTTGTTCTGCTGTTTCCAACCAGCTGTCTGTTATTGTTCTGCTTGTCTCTCTCATCTTTTCCCTTGCAGGAATAGTCTTCTGTATGCTTTCTGATATAGTTGTAGAGCATTTTGTATGATACTGATCTTTCCTCTTCCGGAAGTGTTACCATCTTGACAGAAGAACCATCTGGCGCCTCGACCGGTTCACGAAAATACCGGCGCAGAACTGCGTCATATGCCTGTCCCGGTTTTCCATACTTTACGAACATCTTAAGACCGTATTTGAGGATTTCATCAACGTCATTCTTTGGATTCTCGTAGTCTTTTGAATGGGGTACTCTTTTTCTATAATTACCTTTGCGATGGTCAACAAGACTGAATTTATTGCGGCCGGAACGAAGATAATCATAAAACAAAGTTCTCAAATGCCTTCTTGAAATATTAAGAAGTATTGCATCTGCATCATGGTTTACCCGCAAACGACATTTGATAGGATATTCTTCTCTGAAAATAGCTTCCATTACTTCTGCACGGTGGTTGATTGTCTCCATTTCTTCCGGTGAAATCGAAAAAGACGATCCCGTTTTTTCTTTTATCTTCACACACTCTCTGTTTTCAATTGCTGTAATAAGTTCCGCAGTATCTTTCAGCCTTAATTTGTTATTTTTAAGGTTAATCAGATTAACATTTTTATCTCTCACATCGAAAACTCTCCATTCCTGGTCTTCGAAACTGTAAATATCACCTCTTCTGATAACAGGTGAATCCTCTTTTTCTTCAGCCACCTGATTTTCATCGCCTTCAAGAGTGATAACTTCCAGTGGGTCTATTCTCTCTTTCTTTTCGGATGTTTCGTTATTTTTTAATTCTTCCATTATGTTATCTCCTTTCTGTAATTTCTTCATGAATGTCACGTGCCACTAATACTCGTTTATACAGCTCATCAATATCGAAACCAGCACGCTTTACAATCTCACGGAAATCCAGAATCTGTTTATCCATCGGGATATGTACATATTTATGTGCAATCAGATATTTCAGTTTCTGTTCTTTGCTGATCACCTTAAATGATTCGTAATAACTCATGACGCTTTTTACATTCCACACAAGCACCTGATTAATATCTTCGTTCGTTACCAGCTTAAACCTCACTTTCTGAGATTCCCAATAGATCTGTTCTGCTCTCTGACGCATTACCAGATTGTGCAGCCTTGATTCTTTTCCACGGTAGGTACGTTTATTCGGATCAAATGCGCTTCTGTCATATTTGACTGAGAATGCTGTCTTGCTTCCATCATCGTAATCTACTAAGAAATCTGTGGTCCACCATGGAGCTTTCTTCATCCCAAGTTCTTCTGCAATGGCATTCATCCTGTCTGTATCTAAAAGATACTGTTCGCGGATATGTTCCACATTGTCCTGCCAGCGGATTGTTTCATACACCGCAACTTCTGTCTGCGACAGGCAGTGGATCAATCTTTCTTCAAAGGGATCCCAGATGACTGATGCTGTACCCCGCCCCTTATATTCTCTGACCAGAATAAATGGGGTATAGTCTTTCCCGTATCCCTGACAACGTCCTTCTTCGATTTTTCGTTTATGTGATTTCAATGATTTCTCCTTCCTGTTTATTTTTTTGCCTTCGCAATTTATATGCCTGATTTCTCATGTGCTTTTATTTTTGCATACAAATAAACGACCTTTTTCAAACATTTTTCAGACAATAATTCATCTGCAAATACCGTTTTTATACGGTTTTCTTTTATTTTTTCATATCTTCTAATTTTCGGACAACATTTTAAAAAATATGATATAATGTGTTGGTTAGTACTGGTAACCATTACAAATGAGCGGAGGTTGCACTATGAGCGAGTGGTGGCTGTTTCGTAATACACGAATTGAAAATATAAACGAACAATACGAAATAGCACGCAAACATTTGCCAGATACAACCCACTGGCTCGGCTCAGAATACAACTACTTCTACATAAAATGTTGCGACGTGGCTCGTTCTGTCTATTCAGACGGTGACATACTTA
>OHCZ01001096.1_pt1 | contig 11608 bp, 10 predicted proteins | sample 1566891 | NCBI WGS metagenome assembly OHCZ01 (sample SAMEA3879510, study PRJEB24766) | human gut metagenome | biome: human-associated habitat; feature: feces | place: USA | collected 1985/1987
CAACGAACCGGGTGTTCAGGTATATGCCGGCAACTTTCTGGATGGTTCTCTGACAGGAAAGAAAGGTATCACATATAATCAGCGTGCTTCCGTATGTCTTGAAACTCAGAAGTATCCGGATACTCCGAACAAACCGGAATGGCCTTCGGCTGTGCTTCGCCCGGGAGAAAAATACATGAGTCAGTGTATCTTTAAATTTTCTGTAGATAAGGAATAATCTGCTCGCTCCCAAGAAATAAAAAAAATATTTTAGTCTCACGGTCTCACTGTCTTTCTGTAAAGATCAGATAACTAGATGAATAATGAATGAGAGATACCTTCGGAGCAGGGTGTCTCTCATCGTTTTATCCCATAATATGCTCCCAAACAGTGTATCTCTCATCCTTTTTTAAGTTGTCTCTCATCATTCTTTCTGCTACAGACTACAGCTGTATTGATTTTACTTTACCTATCATTTGTATGTTGTGACACTTATGTCCTTAGCATATCTCCCTTACATTCTTATATTATCTTACCGACATCTTCATCGTTCCACCCGGGTGAATTGATCATTGCACCCAGGTAAACCGATCGTGTCACAAACGTAGACAGTTCGTTCTACCCGGGTGGAACGATGAAGATGTCCTTACGAAAAACTGATAACAATAAGTGAAAATTAAGCGATTATAGGGTTGCTTGGACGAAGAGAAACGGTAAATCAGACAATAACTGCCGCAGTTTATAATTATGTCCGTTATTTGTTTGCCTTTAAAGTTTTGGCAATCTCTTCGACCATAAAAGGCGTATTCTTATTTATGTTTTCGCCTTCCAAATGCACTGTTGTGTATGCTTTTAGTACAAACATGTTTTTCTCGATAAATGATGTTTCATCTCAGCCTTAATTTTTTGAATGATTGTAGAATTCTTTTTTATAGGTTTTTCTATGATTAATTGAGCCAGCCTATTTGCCTTTTCTGCCTTTCCCTGTTTCATGTAGACATAATGTAACCTATAAAGAGGTATAAACCTTACAGGACACATTAAGGTAGCTTTCTCTAAATGATGTTTGGCTGCATCATATTGTTTTAGGCCAATATATGCCTCTGCTTGTACTAATTCTAAATTGTAATCTGACCAATAATTACAGCAAATAGCCGTTATTGCTAAGCATTCTTTATATTTTTCGGCAACACAAAGTTCGGCAGAGTAATTATATAAGAAATAAGGATTTCTTCTAAAAGTATGTAGTAAATTATGGTATCGTGGTAACATGTCATTGGTTCGTCCACAGAGCGACATATGCGCTACTTTTCCCCATTCCAGTTCTGCTTTAATTCTGCTCACCACTTCAATAAGCAAAAATAAACTTCCTATTAATAAGAAAAAAGCAATTCCTCTTTTTATAATTGTTGTTTTTTGAAACAAGGTATTTTCATAGGCTTTTCCTATTAAAGTACTAACACTTAATGCACTAATAATCCAAATGAAGGGATAAGTGAATGGATAAGAGAAAAAAGAAAAACTGCAATGGAAAGTAAAGAGAGCAGAGACACATATCCTGCTTTGGTTGGGTGCTTCCTGTGACAAAGAATCAAGAAAATACCAGCAGCTATCAAAAGTACCCAAGTTAGAATACCAAACTGGACTCCGACAGAAAGGTATTCATTAAAAGGACTCTTAATATTGTCTGCTAAAATTGCAAATTGACTATCCGGATGTTCCTTGAAATATTGGGCTTGATAATCCATATAGTGTGCGCTGAATCCTCCGACTCCATATCCTGTAAAAGGCTCATGTTTTATCATTTCCCATGTGCAACGCCATATTAATAATCTACCATCAGCCGAATCTTTTTTTAGATGATAGACTGTTACAGAAATGACAAATATACTAATCAGCAGAAAGGATAGACAGAGTAAGAAGCTACCGATATGTTTTTTATAGTGGAACTTATTCTTGTTTTGGTGAATAAAGTAAATTACTAATACGGTAAATATACTAATTGACCCGGCGCGAGATTCTGATAGCAATACTCCTAAGACAATAACAAACAATGCACACCAACTGGCCCATTGAACCTTTTTGTTTGAATATTGTAAAAAATAGAAGGTAAATGGTAACCCTGCGCATAAACTTCCTGCAAAACCGGCAGGATTATCAAAGCTACCGACAACATTGTAGGTGATGGAATGTGAAGACAGTATATTGAAAAATTGTAATATACCGTATCCGGCTTGAAGAAAACAAGATATAATAACCGTGTAGTAACAACATTTTGCATTGCAAACAAACCTTTTTCCCAGGAAAAGATAAAATGAAAAAAAACATCCAATTACTCCTAATCCTGCGAACATAAACATCCATTTAGGGAAAATTTGGGAATCTGTAAATGTGTTTGCATTTACGAATAAGACTCCCAAACTCAACAGAAAATATAGAATAGAAGAAACTGGAATGCTTTTCATTTATTTATATTAGTTGCTGTTTCAAGGCTCTAAGACGAAATATTTGGTGAAATCTTCACTGTGAGTCGCACCTTTTTCGTCTTTGAAGAAAAGATTTCCGTAGCAGGTTCCTTGCAGCTTTCCTTCGACTTCGTTATATTTTACAATTGGCAGGTCGTTGCATGTAATCTCTATTCCAGAGTAACTAATACACTCTAATTCATTTTTTATCGGATATACTTTTTTATTCATTTTGTCATATCCATAAATCACAGTTAGTTTATAATGCGCATCATAGCCGTCCCTGCTGGAATAAATAATACCGCTTTTTTTCCTGCATTCTAAGATTTCGGTGCTCCAATTTGTCAAGGAGTCAATTTTAAATTCATCAGCTACACAAAATAAAGAGCCTTTTTCGATATTGTATGAACCATTTTGGATTCTTGACACAGTATTTTGCAAGAGGTGAAGTATTTCTTTTTTTCTTTCTTGAGAGATATCTTTTTTGAGAAAAGAGTAGTCAATTTGAAAAACAGAACTCATGACTTCCCATAATTTATATTCCTCATGATTAACTTTTTCTTTGACCCACTGTGGTACTTCGTCCAATTTGGAGTATTCCTGAGCATTGCATTTAAATGGCAGATTACAAATCCCTGCAAAAAATAGGACGAATAATAATTTATAGATGGACGTATGATTGGTACTTAGAATGTTGTTCATGGTGACTATTATTTTTAATTGTTCTATAACTTTTTTCAAGATCTGAATAGAAAATCACAAAAGAGTACTAACTGTACCAAGATTAATCTTGTGTATATTCAAATTGATCATGGGATCATGAATCCTGTCTTTTGTACAGTTACCTCAACCTTTCTGGATCCATCTTTGAATGATAAAGTTCCGCTACACGATGCGGCTATTAATTTCTTATCCTTATCGTAAGAAACACTGGAAGCACCAGAAAAACTCGGGTCATTTCCTAAATATGGTGATCCCGTATAAACACTCGATGACGTAATTGTAACATCATCATCGGATTTTTTGTAAGTAACAGCAGCTTTTATATAGGGACCTAAGCTATGTGTATACAATGTACATCCATTTGTCTTATATTCAGCTCCTCCTTCTGGTGATCTTGTTGCTATTCTGCCAAAATATTGTGAGTCTGATAGGGTGGTGCCATCTTCATCTGCTATATTTAGGAATCCTTCATATTTATTAATCTGCCCTTTTTCTATTCTTTCACAGATGTTGTTGATGCAATCATAGATTTCTTTTTTCCTTTTTTCTGAAATATCCTTTTTTAAAAAGGAATAATTTATTTCATACCTTGAACTCATGGTTCTCCATAGTTCGTATTCTTTAGGTGTCACTTTTTCACTAACCCAATCAGGAATAGTATTGAGAGGAGCGTACTCTGGATTTTCTTCAAATGATTGCATCGGTTCATTTACAACCCAGTCTTCATTTTGTTCGCATGCCATTAGTGATATAAAAATACATAATGACATTAAATGTCTTAATCGATTCATAAGTGATATTTATTTAAAATTAAATGGATGTCATGTTCTTTTTTAGGACTTCATACTCTTTTTGCAAAGGTACGAATCTTTTAAGTGTGAAAAAAGGGAATGTTACACTTGTTTTTGTGGCTTATGATTGATATTCAAACTATTATCATTGCAAAAAAAAGGTATTATCCATTGAATTGTAACAATCGTCCTATTGTTTTAATCTAAAAAAGTCTGATTTCAATACAGACACCCTATTTATTACTTGGGGAATGCAATAAAGAAATTCCGGTAAATCAGACAATAATTGCCGCAGTTTATAATTATGTCCGTTATTTGTTTGTATTCTAATAATAATTAGAGTATATTTGTAAGAATGTATAACACAATGAAGTTAACTTGACTTCATCAACAAAACTATTATATGATGAAAAAAATCCTTTTCTTAATGGTGATCTGCGTAGCCACATCGCTTACTTCTATTTTACCGGCTTCGGCTCAGAATTCAGACCAGACCGACGAGTACAAAACTTTACTAAAAAAGATCATGACGCTTTCCGGCAGTTCGGCATCCTCTGAAGCTATAATGTCTCAATTGATGGCGAGTATGAAAAATGGGCCTTTCCAACAAGATGAGGCTTATTGGAAAGATTTTGCTTCAAAATGGACACGGAAGATTGAAGATAAAGTCATGGAAGTATATGCTCCTATTTACCAGCAACACATGACATTGGATGAACTGAAAAAAGTGGTTGCTTTTTATGAATCTCCTGCGGGAAGAAAACTTGGGGAGACTGCAACTGCCGTTGCAACTGAATCAATGCCGATGATACAACAGCTGTCAATGGAAATGGTGCAGGAAATGATGCCGAAGCTTCAGAAATCAAGAGAGTTGGTAAGGGATGACGCTGCCGAACAGGCCAAGACACGCGATCAAAAGTTATTTGATGCGGCTTATACAGCTCCTAAAGATAGCATAGAGATCGTTGCCGATAGAACCTATGAGCATGGCATGGGTACAAAGCCTTTATTGCATTCTATTGAAAGAAGGAAAGATGATACTAAAGTAACGTTCCTGCAACCCATCTATTTCGACTGGCAATGGATGTACTATAGCCCGGGATTTAAAATAGTAGATAAGAAAACCGGTGATGAATACATGGTGAGAGGATACGATGGTGGCGCACCTATGGATAAGTTGATGATTATTAAAGGTTGCAATCGTAAATACATATATGTCAGCCTGTTGTTCCCCAAATTGAAAAAGAACGTGAAGGAAATCGATATAATAGAGGCGCTGACTGATAAAGAGGAGTTGCCTTCCAATGATGACGGTAAAGCTAAGTCTTATTTTGATGTAAAAGTGGACGATTATTTGGTACTTTCCAGAGAAAACAAGAAAGTCTATTATTGATTGGACAGATTTATCTATCATTGAAAATGAATATAACTATAAAAAACACAATGGTTTGGATTATAACCATTGTGTTGATGTCCATTGATATATATATAGTATTCATGGACCCTTTGGAACGGCAATATGATTTGACGCAAGTTGTAATAGCTTGGTATCTTGTAACGTTGCTGCTTGACTTCCTTTTTCGTCATAATAAAATTTATGGGGTGATAAGGAACATTATAGCCACAGTGCTTCTCTGTGTATTCTATTTTGTATTTCCTTAAATGTATAATAATATGAGATATGCAGTTGTTTTGATAATCAATATTATATTGGTGTTGGCAGGCTTCTTTTTACTTTTTGGTGATCCTTTGAATAAACAGCTTCCAACGAAAATGATAGCTATTTGGTTCATTGTTTTAGTGATATTAGATTATCCTCTCCGTCATAATAAAATATACAAAGAGATAAGAATATTGGTATACATTATTTTTCTTGCTCTTCTATATTGGTTGTTTCCGACATAGGTAAATCATTGTTTTATTCATATTCATGCTCAAATAAAATAGCCTGTTAATGGATTTGTATAATGGGAATGTTTTATCTTTGCAGTGTTTAAAATAAGATACGATGAATAAAAGAGTAACAATACAATTCGCTGACTTTATAAAGAGTAGGTTGGCAGGTGGTTTGCTCTGTTGCCTTGTATTGTTGGCTGCTTATCTGTTTCAGATGTTTTTCCCAGGAATGTATGTTGATGCATTCTCGTCATCTTTTTATCTTTTTGCGTGGTTGATTCTCTTTGTGGGCGCACTCCTATGGACACTTCGTGAGAAAGGAACATCTGGATTACCCTCCGAGATAACTGATTGGCAATGCATTGCTGCCTTTTTGTTGATTGTTGCAAATCAGATTTATGTTGTTATGCCTAAGGAGGTTCACGTTGAATTGGCTCCTGTAATATCTGCTTATACTTTACCTGTGCTGGTCATTGTCAGTTTGGCAATAGCAGGGATAGTTAAGTTGTCTATCTCATTCTATCGTTCATTGGAAATTGAACGGCAAAAAACAATTCTTCAAGAGAAACGGCTTCAGGAACTGCTGTCTTCTCCTCCACCTGTGTTGGAAGGCGTCATATTTGTGCGCAGACTTTTAGAAAATCAATCTATATATCAATTAACTGCCAGTGAGAACCTTACATTAATAGAAGGATGCCGTGCGATTGATCCTGACTTTTTTGTTTGGTTAAAAGATAAGCAAATAAAAATTCCTCCACGTCATATTGTATATTGTGTACTTATTAGGATGAGGAAAACTAAGAAAGAGATTTTGTCTATTTTTGATATTAGCGATGGTGCTTGCCGTGCCATGAGGTCTCGTGTCCGTGCGAGCTTAGGTATAGAAGATGAGGACATGGAAACCTTTTTGCAGGAGTTACATTAGGTAATCTCTAGTATGTTTATTAGTCCTATAAAAGAATGGATTGCTGATATAAATCCTCCCATAATAGCATAGTAAAACCATACGCGTTTATTCGAATATTTGTTTTGAGGGAATGTGTCGATGGCTCCGATTATGAGCACAATCCATGCTAGAAGTTCAAAGAAAGTAATAAGGAAGTCTTGAAGAGAATAATTTATATCATCAATAAAGCGGTGAAAGTAACACATAGTGATGCTAATCCCCCACATTATATTATATAAGATTATATATTTAACTATTTTCATTTATTAGCTATACATTCTTTGTATTCCTTGTTTGCTATATCTTTGGCTCTATCATATTTTGCAGCTGCTTGTATTAAGCAGCCAGATGGCATTGAACCATTTTGACAGTTAGCGATAGCATTGTCATAATCAGCTTTTGCCTGCTTATATGCCGCTTGTTTTTGTTCTTCACAGCTACTAGTACTTCCTCCTTCTTCGCGTGTTTTCAGGAGTTTTACTTTTGTAAGTTCGTTACTTTCTGCATATAGTATAAAGAGTTGTGTCCGTTCATCTGCGCTTAATCTTAAAAATCTTGTATGTTTAATCAGGTTTTCTTTAGCTTTTGCCAGTTGCTGTAGTTCATTTTCTAGATTGGCTTTCCTCATGAAGTCTTCCACGTAGTCATCATCATTCAGATTTTCCATAAGTTTGTCATATTCTTCTTCACTTAAAATAGAAGTGTACTCATGAAACTTATCAGCTAAAAGCTCGGAGCTCATTTCGAATTCCCAAAATTCATCTGAACTGGCGATGGAATCAATAAGAGTGCTTCCATTATTTATCATTTTTGATGAAAGTGCACGTGTATTAGTTACCTCGTTTTTTTCTATTTCGTCAGAGTAATATCCGTCTGCGCTACAACTATAAATAAAAAAGGAAGCTACCAGTCCGCAGGCTAATGCCATTACATAATACAAAGTGTATTTTTTCTTTTTTGTGATCATATTCTGTTTTATTTAAATGTGTATGCAAAGTAACGAAAAATAGACTTATTTTAGGGATAATAATCATTCAATAAAAGGAAAATATTTGGTCTAGTGTCAATTTGGTCATGTTTGTGATGTTACAATTTAGTGTAAAATATGAAGGAGAATCGCTCCTAGAAAGCTCACAGGCGCTATATGATAGCTTATTGGTGTAACACATTCGTTGTTAAGGTTTAGTCCAGTCGTTATTATCCGAAATAAAAAATTAAGCTTAACTACTTACTGATAAGTACAAGACTTGATAATGAGAAGTACTTAAGTTGTCTGATTCTTGTACATCAGTTGAGTAAAAGATGTACAACGTTGGAGTAGACGATGTACTACGATTGAACTAAAGATGTACAGCGTTTGATCTATACTATTAGGATGTCAAATCTGAAAGGGCTGAATGTTGGTATCACTTTAAAGGATAATATTCATTCAAAAAAGGATAATATGTGGTCAGAGAAGGAAAGTTTGGGGTATTTCGGTTGTTACAATATTAGGGAAAATAAAAAAATATCCTCGCTGTAATCCTCCTGTGGCACATTCTACATGCTGTAGGAGTGTAACGCCCTCTTTTTCTATGGCAAAAGAACTTGTAAATTTGCAGAAAAATAACACGAAATCATTTATCTCTATTTTTCTGATAATTATGAAAATATTCACAAAGTTGGTATCTGTCTTTTTGCTCGTAGCAATTGGTAGTCTCTTTTTCTTTTCATGTGCTGAAAAAGAAAAATGCACTCCAATGGTTTCATTCCTTGAAACCGCTCTTCAGCAGGCAGGAGAGAACCGTGTGGAACTGGAAAAGGTCTTATCTCATTATAAAACTGATCCGGCGGATAGTTTGAAATATAAGGCCGCTTGTTTTTTGATAGAGAACATGCCTTATTACACCTATTATAAGGGCAAGCAGTTGGACCGGTATCTTACTTACTATACTTTGCTACAGGAAACACGTGGATTGGGGATTTCTCCTCAAGTAGTGGCTGACTCTGTTTGTCACATGTATGGGGCATTGTATTTAGATTCTTTGCAATCCTATAGAGATATTGAAACTGTTGATTCTGCTTATTTATGTAATAATATTGAATGGTCATTTAAGGTGTGGCAGGAACAACCATGGGGGAAACATGTTTCGTTTGCAGATTTTTGTGAATATCTTCTTCCTTATCGTATTGGTGACGAGACCTTGACTAGCTGGCGTGAATCTATTTATCAGAAGTATAATCCCTTGCTCGATTCTTTACGTGCATCCGGAGTACTTGATAAAGAAGACCCGATTGTGGCAGCCCGTTGTTTGCTCGATTCAATTCGTAAAGGAGGAGCGGTATTTACTACTGCCGTTCCTGCCAGCCTTCCTCATGTGGGACCGGAAGTTGCGCAACTGAAAGCAGGTAGTTGCCGGGAACTTTCAGACTTTGTCGTTTATGTTTGTCGTGCGTTGGGTATTCCGTGTTCAATTGATTTCATGCCGATTCGGGGTGATGAGAATGACAGCCATCAATGGGTGGCATTTACAGATAAGTATGGCATACTTTATTATCATGAATTTCCTAACGGTGTGAGTGAAGTACGGAAAGACGCAATGTGTGGAATGCCCAAGATAAAGGTTTATCGCAATACCTTTAGTCTGAATCGTTCCATGCAGGAGGAAATGTTGAAATTGGATACGGCTATTGTTCCCCTTTTCAAAGATCCGCATATCGTAGATATTACTTTCCCTTATACCAAAGATTTCAAGAAAGAACTCCACATACCAAAGGACGCTCTATATAAAGGTAAGCCACGTTCAAGAATTGCTTATCTATGTGCCAGCAAACGGATGGATTGGGAGCCTGTTGCATGGACAGAGTTCGATGGTAAAAACATTGTCTTTACGGATATACAAAAAGGACCCGTCATGCGGGTTGCTACTTACGAACGAGGACGACTTCGTTTTTGGACCGATCCTTTTGAAATCAATGTTTCCAATGAGTTTCATTTCTTCACTCCTTCGGATAGTGTACAGGATGTTACTTTATTCGCAAAATATACTTTGCGGGCAGATGATATGTTCTTGAATCGCATGATAGGTGGAACATTTGAAGGAAGCAATGATCCTGATTTTCGTGAAAAAGAAGTCTTGTACTTGATAAACGAGAAACCGAAAAGATTACAGACTGTTGTTCAATCGTATTCTTCAAAACCGTATCGCTATGTCAGATATATAGGTCCCAAAGATTCACACTGTAATATTGCGGAGGCGGCTTTTTATACTCCTAATGATACCGCTTCTTTAAAAGGTAAAGTTATAGGTACTTCCGGATGTTTTCAAAAAGATGGTTCGCATGAGTATACAAATGTATTTGATGGGGATGTCACAACTTCTTTTGATTATGTTGAGCCTTCCGGTGGTTGGTCAGGACTTGATCTTGGAATTCCTAAGCAGATAGGAAGAATTGTTTATACGCCTCGGAGTTATGATAACTATATTCGTTCGGGTGATGATTATGAGTTATTCTATTGTGCAAGGAGGAATAATTGGAAATCTCTTGGAGACCAAAGGTCTAAAGCGGACTCGCTGATTTATATCAAAATTCCAGTGAATGCTTTACTTTTATTATGTAACAATACACGAGGAATACAGGAACGAATATTTGTGTATACAGCAGCTGAACAAATTTGGAAGTAAATTCAGATATGATTTTAATAAAAACTTGATTTATTTTGCTAATTGTCATTTATTAAGCTAGCGATATATGATTTAGTAAAGATGAACAAGTTTAATAAGTAAATAATTATTAATGATTAAATTTTAAAATTATGATTTCGAGAAAGAAAAGCCTTTTTTTAAGCGTATCAGTATTGATTCTATTTGTGGCGTTAGTTGCACAAAGTTGTAGTTCGGAGAATGACGATTTTGTTGCTAATCCCAACTCATCATTAGAAATGAGAGCTAACCGTGCAACAATTGTCAATTCTATAGCCGAATCTGATGAATTATTAGATTACGGAATGAACTGTATGTTACTTGCTGAGAAGTTAAAATCATATACTTCAACTTTGACTCCAGAAGAATTTGATGAACTTATGAATAACTTAAATAATGATGATTATATGATAGAACTTGTGAGTAAGGTTGACATTGAAAAAGAGGCTTTAATGGTAGAGAATGCACGACAGGAACTATTAGCTAATAAAAGTTTTAAGTTGTTAGATGAGTCCGAAAAAATGAATGTTTTTATTAGATTCTCTGATAATTCGCAGAATACTATGCAACATCTATTGCTAAAAAGTCCGGGTGAAAGTGCAGGAGGTGTTACTAAAGCGGAATGTAAGCGTAGATATGATGAAGACTACGCTTATGCTTCTGCTATTTATCTATCATCTATGCTCCTTTGTTCTTGTGCAACGGGGGGGCTTGGTGTATGTCTTTGTGCTATTGGTGCTTCTGCTGGCTATGACTATGCAACAACTCTTGCTGATCGTAGTTATTATGATTGTTTGTCAAATGCTATAGATCGCTAAATGAGGTATTATAATATCTTTATAGTTTTAGCTATACTATCTGTATTGCTCATGACAATTAATAGAAACTATAATTATTTGATAAATGACTGGTATATTTCAGGTGTTTATGTGTTAATGTGGGTCTTTCTTTTTCTTTATACAGTAAGTAAAGTTCCTAAAAAGAAAAAAGGCTTGAAAGAATATCTTCCTAGCATTTTAGCCTTTCTTGTGGTTCTATTAAATGTCTTGGATGTGCTTAGAAGACATGTTATGTGTTAAAATAAGTAGATGAAAACTTAGGAATAAATACTTAATGTTTTGTGGT
>OHCZ01001100.1_pt1 | contig 11596 bp, 10 predicted proteins | sample 1566891 | NCBI WGS metagenome assembly OHCZ01 (sample SAMEA3879510, study PRJEB24766) | human gut metagenome | biome: human-associated habitat; feature: feces | place: USA | collected 1985/1987
TTTATTCGGCGATGAACTTTATCCGGGGCTGGCTCTTCGATGCCGGCTATCGTTGAAGAAGATCGGATGGCATCCCTGACGGGTGTTTCCGGATTACGGGTTCGACGCTCGGAGAGCGGAGAGCAGAGAGCAGAGAGCAGGCTTTTGTCCTAAAAGGAAATAGGACCGTATCCTTGAGCCGTCCATTGTAAATGAATCGGAGCGGCAAATTGATTTGCGACTTCGGTACGCTTGTTCAATGTTGCGAACGATGCCTTACGGATACTCTTCCTGAAGTCCGGTTATTTCCCGTAAACCGTTGTCTTCCCCCCCCCTTGTCCGGGATTTTCTAATGGACTCCTGCCATTGTTGCGGGGCCATGCCTTTTTCTTTGGCGAAGGCGCGGTAGAAAGTCGCCGTGCTCCCGAATCCGGATAATAGGGCCACTTCTTCGATTTTATGGCCGGCCTCCTCGTCTTCGAGCAGCGGCAAGGCGGCATATTGAATGCGGCAGTGGTTGATGTAGTCGCGGAACGACAAGCCCAATTCCTTGTTGAGCAGCAGGGAGAGTTGCGTGCGGTTAGTGCCGCATTCGCAGGCCAAGTCGATGATCGTAAGTCCGGGGTTGAGGTATAGTTTGCGCTGTACGATGGCTTCCTGCAACTGTTCCCGCAGCGATGCGGCGCGTCCTTTTCCTTCGGCGAGGTTTATTTCCGGATTTTCTTCGATGGGTTCTCCTTCCGGGAGCGGTTGCCAATAATCCCGGATAATGTCCGGGATGCGGTATTGCAGGATGCAGCCGTAGAGGATACCCCAGACGGTAAGTGTCAGGATATAGATGAGAATGGTGAACCAGATATTGCTGAAAAATAGAATGATGATGATGTATGAAAGCAGGTAGAAGGCCAGCAGTGCCGACATCCACCGCAGCCATTGCAGGTGGATGCGCTCTGTGAACGAGTAGGCCTGGGCGATCTCCCGGGAGTAACGGATGGAGTAGAGGACGATGCGAGTCAGGGCGAGGAGGCAGTAACCGACGGTGTATAGGGTGTAGAGCAGAAGTACCGTCGGCAGGAAGGACGGCAGGTCCTTTAGCAACTCCGGCAGGGAAGCATATACCGTGCGGGGTTCGAAAGCCGTTCCGAGCCAGTAGGCGCCGCCGAGCAGAACGAAGGGGCTCAGCAGTTTGAGGCTGTATCGTGCCGTGATGCGGCCGGGCATCACCAGTTCGAAAAAGAAGAGCGACAGCAGAGCCAGGGTAAACAGGTCCGGAAAGGTGAAGCCCGGGCCGAGAATTTCGTAGTTGTAGGCGGCATCGTGGCTCAGGAAAAACTCTTTGAGTTCGATCAATGCCATCCATATCAGGCAGATCGTGAAGAGATAATGGGGCCGGGATTTGCTCTGTCGGGCATAAATCGCCATATGGAAGGCGCCCATAGCGAAAAATGACAGGGAAGCTCCGTTAAGGAAATATGTGAGGTTTTCCAACATTCTGAATACTAAGATAGTAAAAATAAGTACTAAAAATGTCTTTTTGCGCTATTATTTCGGCTTTCGCCGGGAAATCGCCCCGTGCGACTCTTCCGTCCTGCATTTTTTCGATGGATGGAGGTCGGTGAAATTTATGGACGGTAGAGTCGGGTGGGATACACGGGGCTTGAAATTCCTTGTTTTTCGGGGTAAAAAATCCGGGTGTCCGGGAATGGTTTTTCCGGTTTGACCCGAATCTGAAAAATAATTATACAAAATTATCCGGATTGAAGGATGTTTCGTTCTCAAATTGTATAAATCGAATCGCAAAACGTACATCGGATTTTCTGGACGCCTCCGAGCGGAATGTGATGAATGTCGTATGTGCGCCGGGAACGGCGGCGATCGTCAGCAGTTGCCGGCCCGCCTTCTGTTTGCGGTGGAGGAAACTGTTTCGCGGGGCGTGTTCCGGTTGTCTTGCGGTAGCGTTTTCGGGAGGGGCGAGAGGGCGGCCGGTTCCGGGAGATTATCGGATCTGTAGGAGGAGAGGTATAGGATTGTGGCGGTATGGTTTTAGAATTTTTCCGACAGATACCGAATTGTTCGGGTGTGCACCGCCGGAGTTCCCCGGGGTATCGTGGATCGTTTTCGCCGCCCGTTTCGAATGATACCGACAGTCGCTCCAGCCTATCCGAGCGTACGGTAAAACGCGTTGCTTCCCGTTATCTGGAGCGTGCGAGAAAAAGCGGCGATTTCTCTTTTCTGCGGTGTTTTTTTTGTATTTTTGTTCCCGTCGCCGGGAAAAACAGAAACTCCGACGTTTTTTGCGATGGGTATGAAACTTACGATTCTTGGCTCGGGAACTTCTCAGGGAGTGCCGGTGATCGGCTGCCGGTGTGCCGTCTGCACCTCGAAAGATCCCCGCGATAACCGTCTGCGGACTTCGGCCATGCTCGAGTGGGACGACATACGGCTGGTGATCGACGCTGGGCCCGATTTCCGTTACCAGATGCTCCGGACCGGGGTCCGGCATATCGACGCGATTCTGCTGACGCACGAACACAAAGACCATATCGGAGGATTGGACGACGTGCGGGCCTTCAATTTCGTCGATTATCCCACGATCCATCGGATCGACGTATTCGGAACACGGCAGACGCTCAAATGCGTCCGCAAGGACTTCGACTATGCCTTCAGTGTGGACAAGTATCGGGGGGTGCCCGAAATCGAGCTGTGCGAAATAGATCCTGCCGTTCCCTTTTGCGTTAAGGACAAGGAGGTGATTCCCGTGTCGGGACACCATTCGCCCCGATTCGAGGTGACAGGGTTCCGGTTCGGCGAACTGGCCTACCTTACGGATTTCAAGACCATCGCCCCGGCCGAAGAGCGGAAGCTGTACGGTGTCGAAGTGCTGGTGGTCAATGCGCTCCGGCCCCAGCCCCATGATTCGCATTTTTCACTGGACGAAGCATTGGCGCTGATCCGCCGTGTGGCGCCCCGCCGGGCGTATCTGACGCATATGTCGCATGAAATGGGTCTTTACGCCGAGCGTTCCGCGTTGTTGCCCGAAGGGGTATATTTGGCTTACGACGGATTGGAAATAAATGTAAACGATTGATAGGATGAAAGGTTTGAAAGGAAAGACCGTCGTGGTCACCGGAGCTTCGTCGGGGATCGGCGAGGCATTGGCCCGCGAATGTGCGGTGCAGGGTGCCAACGTGGTGCTCGGCGCCCGGAGCCTGCAAAAATTGCAGCTCATCGTCGGAGATATCCGATCCAAAGGCGGCGAAGCGACCTACTGCGCGGTGGATGTGACCAAGCCGGAGGAGTGCCGCAATCTGATCGACACGGCCGTCGGGGAGTACGGCGGGTTGGATGTGCTCATCTGCAATGCGGGCCTTTCGATGCGGGCACTGTTCGATGACGTGGATCTGGAGGTGCTGCACCGTCTGATGGACGTTAATTTCTGGGGCACGGTCTATTGTACCAAATACGCGTTGCCGTACTTGCAGGCTTCGCACGGGTCGCTGGTCGGCATCTCGTCGGTGGCCGGTTTGCACGGCCTGCCGGGGCGTACGGGCTATTCGGCTTCGAAATATGCGATGACGGGATTTCTGGAAACCGTGCGGATCGAAAACCTGAAGAAGGGGGTTCACGGCTTCGAATGTCCGCTTTTCGGCGCTCACGGCCGACGGTTCGAGCCAGGGCGAGACACCGCGCGACGAGGCGAAGATGATGACGCCCGAACAGGTCGCCCGTATCGTTATTCGGGGAATCGAAAAGCGCAAACGCCTTTGCCTGATGGAGGCTGAGGGGCGTGCTACACACTTTATCAAGAAATTCGCCCCTGGCTTCCTCGACCGTATGTTCTATATGGTTATGGCCCGGGAACCGGATTCGCCGCTGAAATGACGGAGCAAAATGAAAAAAACAGAATTGCAGAAATAACAACCCTTGTACTGACCGGGTTGCTACTGCTCGACATAATCGTATTTTTTGTTGGTATGATATGCGATGGGGCAGGCGGAAACGGGCTGGTTTACGTGGTGTATTGCGGGATTGTTTCTTTGGTTTTACTGGGGTTATATCTTTTATGTTGCGCTGGGTTTTATTTCTTGTGGAAGGTGTCTTTCTGCAATAATCGCATTATACGCTTTTGTTTCTGTATTTTTGCGGCGTTGGCGGTCGGACTGTTGTTGCTTTTGTGAGATGCACCGGATAGCGAAACATTAAATACGACAAAGGGGATGCTCGAAAAAGCATCCCCTTTGTCGTATTGTAAACTCCTCCTACTTGAAGAAAATCGACGAAATCTCCTTGTAGTTGTGTACGCGCTCGATGACGTTGGCGAAGATGTCCGCTACGGTCATCACCTTGAATTTGCTCAGGTCCTTTTCCGGGTTGAGCGGTATGGTGTCCGTGACGATCACCTCCTGCAAGGCACTGGCATTGATTTTTTCGTAAGCCTGCCCCGAAAGGATCGGGTGGGTGATGGCTGCCCGGACGCTCTTGGCACCTTTTTCCATTAGCATATCGGCTGCCATGCAGATCGTGCCGGCCGTATCGATCATATCGTCCACGATGATTACGTTGCGACCCTTCACGTCGCCGATGGCCGTCATTTTACCCACGACATTGGCTTTCGCACGCTCCTTGTGCGAGATGATGATCGGGGCGCTCAGGTGCTTGGCATAGGTGTTGGCCCGTTTGGCGCCGCCCATGTCGGGTGCCGCGATCGAGAGGTCCTCGATGTTCAGGCTTTTGATGTACGGTACGAAGATGCCGCTGGCATAGAGTGCATCCACCGGTACGTCGAAGAAGCCCTGGATCTGGTCCGCATGCAGGTCCATGGTCATAATGCGGTCCACGCCTGCCGCGACGAGCATGTTGGCTACCAGTTTCGCGCCGATCGGTACGCGGGGACGGTCTTTGCGGTCCTGACGCGCCCAGCCGAAGTAGGGCATCACGGCGATCACCTTGTAGGCCGATGCGCGGCGTGCGGCATCGATCATCATAAGGAGTTCCATCAGGTTGTCCAGCGGCGGGAAGGTCGATTGGATGATGAACACGGTGCAGCCGCGGATCGACTCGTTGAAGCAGGGCTGGAACTCTCCGTCGCTGAACTGTTGCACCTCCGAGTTTCCGAGCGTGGTGCCGTAGCTTGCGACGATTTTCTCCGCGAGGTACCGCGAGCCCCTGCCTGCGAAGAATTTGATTTTGTGGATAGCCATAGTATGTGATTGTGTTTTTGAATGGTGCAAAGATAGGATGTAAAGACCGAATTATCGGGTATTTCTAAAATCTTTTTTTAACATTCTGTTAAACATTTGCCGATGAAGTCCAGGATCTCTTCGCGGCCCGTCCGTTTTTCGCTCGAGGAGCGGAACATCGGAGGCAACCCCTCCCACTGTTCACCGAGCACTTGTTTGTAGCGTTCGACGCTGCGTGCGAGCTGTGCGGCCGACAGTTTGTCGGTTTTGGTAAAGACGATGCCGAAAGGGATGCCCTCCCGGCCGAGCATTTCGATAAAGCGCAGGTCGATCTTCTGGGGCTCCAGTCGGGAATCGACCAGCACGAACAGGAAGTGCATCCGTTCGCATCGGAGTACGTAGTCGGTGATGATTTTGGCGAACTCGTCGCGTTGGGTTTTCGATGTGCGGGCGTAACCGTAACCGGGCAGATCGACCAGATACCAACTGTCGTTGATGCGGAAATGGTTGATAAGCCGCGTCTTGCCCGGGGTGCCGGAAACTTTGGCCAGGCCGCTGCGACCTGTGAGCATATTGACCAGCGACGACTTGCCGACGTTGCTGCGGCCGATGAAGGCGAACTCCGGGAGCGAGTCTTTCGGCAGTTGCGAAAGACGCTCGGAGCTGCATACGAATTGTGCCTTGTTGATCTGCATGACAAGCGGTAGCAAAAGAGGTACGGCGAGGGTGTTCCCGGGTTCGATCCGATCGTTTCGCAGGCGGCGGCAGCAATCGTCTGTCCGGCCAATTTATCTTTCTGCAAAAATAGTGGAAGGCGAACGGTAAGCCAAATCTGTCTGAACTTGTCCGGGCCACGCATCCGATTTTTTGCAAAGATAGGAAAAGTTGAGAGAAAACGGGAACTTGTTCCCGGTTTTCCGAGGTGCCTCCTATCCAAGGCTATGTCAAAGATAGTAAAAGACAAGGACAGAACCAAATTTGTTCAAGTCCCTTTTGCGCCTCCTTGCAGGGCATTATACGTAAGCGTAGCTGCCCTCCCCCTCCGAGCGTCGTTTGAGCTATGCCGAACCGTATCCTATTTTTCCAGAAAAGTGAAGTGCGGACGGTAAACCAAACGTCGTTGCCGAAGCCGACTTTTTCTTGAGAGCAGAGTTCACAGATATCTTCTGTTTCGTCCTTTTGACCGTCGGTTGTCCGAGGCTGTTCGGATCATATTCTCGTTTTGTAAAAAGATACAAAAAAAGGTGTTCGTGGTTTTCGGTCGATGTTTGTACGATCGAAAATGCGGGCATTCCGCTCTTTTGCCAAAAGGCACCCGGAAAAAGAGGTTCGAAACTCCTGCCGGGACGTGTCTTGTGAAAATTAATTCGTACCTTTATGGCTGTTTTAGAATTTTGAGTGTTATGAAGAAAGAGTGGAACGACGTGCGTGAATTTCACGAAAAGTTCGGTCATCCGTGTCCGGATGCACCCCGTATGCTGGATAAAAAACGCTCGCTCAGCCGGGCGAAATGGATGAACGAGGAGGTTGCTGAATTTCTGGTCGCCGAGGATATCTACGAGCAGGCCGACGCGATGATCGACCTGATGTACTTCGCGCTGGGTACGATGGTCGAGATGGGACTCGAGCCGGACGAACTGTTCGAAATCGTTCAGCAGGCTAACATGGCCAAGTTGTGGCCCGACGGCAAGCCGCACTACAATCCCAAGGACGGCAAGGTCATCAAGCCCGATACGTGGGAGGACCCTGCACCGAAAATCCGGGCCTGCATCGATGCCGTGATCGCCCGTAAGGGGAAATAACCTCCGTTTCGTATCGTGTAAATATACCCTTTCGTGCCGGTAATTCGGTGCGAAAGGGTAATTTTGTTTGTCGAAGGGGTGTTTTTCCAAAAAATAATCGTAACTTCATTCATCGAAAATTAACTTTTTGTTGTCATGAAAAGACTTTTTGGAATATTGCTATGGGCGTTGTTTTGTCTGTTCGGCACACAACTGTCATTCGGACAGAACAACCGCGAGCAGGTGCTCGCATTGCAGCGGCAGGCTATTGAATTGATGGATAACGGTGATCCCGATCAGGGTATCGTGTTGCTCCGGCAGGCACTGACACTCGATCCGGACTATTGGCCTTTGACGTACGAGATGGCTTACGCCTATATGGTCAAACGGGATTATCAGAAAGCGATCAAACTCGCCAAAACACTTTATAAGTACGAGGATTGCAACGATCTGGTTTATCAGTTGGTCGGAAATTGCTACGATTATCTGAAGAATCCGAAAAAAGCCTTGAAAGTTTATGCGCAGGGGCTCAAACGCTTTCCCGATTCGGGCGCTCTTTATCTGGAGCAGGGGGTCGTTTCGGGAATGCAGGGGCATTACGACGAAGCGGTCGCTTCTTTCGAAAAAGGCATCAGCGTAGCTCCGATGTTCCCGTCGAACTATTACCGGGCGGCCCAGTTTTATGCTTATTCCACCAGCAAGGTCTGGAGCCAGATTTATGGCGAGATAATGATGAACCTGCTACCCAGCGGCGACCGGAATAAGGAGATGAGCGAGCTTTTGTTCCGTAACTATAAAACTGGCATCGTTTTTTCCACCGATTCCGTGTCGGTCGATTTTTACGAGAACCGTCCGATCGCCATAACGATCGATATGCTTCTGGCCGGGGATGTGCGGGAGCCTTACGGTGCCGTGTACGAGGCGGCGATGCAGGCTGCGGCCGGGGGCGAACGGTCCGTCGATCTGGAATCCCTGAACCGGATCCGGAGCCGGTGGATCGACGAAGGCCTGAAGAAGTTGGACGAAGGGGCGAATACGGTGCTGAAGTATGACAATCAAATCGTCGTTCCTTTTTTGGAATATCTGCGTTCGGTGCGGGATGCCGGTCATCTGGAAGCCTACAACTATTGGGTGCTCCGGGAAGGGAATAAGACTGCATTCGGCTTGTGGGTCAGCGACAACCGGCAGAAATTCAATGATTTTATGAAGTGGTTCGAACACAACAGGTTGAAAATCGCGGATGCCCCGATTCCGATATCGTACTTATAATAAATAGGGGCTGCGGTAATCGATATACCAATATATGGGGATTCGGCGGTGTGTCCGAATTTGCATATCTTTGCAGAAGATAGGATGCGCCTCGGAAAACAGGGAACAAGTTCCCGTTTTCTCTCGCCTTTCACTATCTTTGACTTCGCCTGGATAAAATCGGATTCCGGTTGTGTTTGCCCCGGCTTTTTCGTATTTTGACTTCGTCTTAGATACTTCGCCTCGGCAAAATGCAAATAAATTTGCTTTTGCATTCGGCTTATTTGTATTTTTGTCTTCGATAGCGGCTGTTTTTACACGATATGGAGATTGTTTATCACATAAAACCTTTTGCGGAACTTTCGGTGGGGGAGCTGCATGCGGCAGCTTCGCTGCGCGAACGGGTCTTCTACCTCGAGCAGCATGTCACGACGCTCGATGCCGATGAGAAGGATCCCTTTTCTCTCTTCCTGTGGGCCGAGTGTGAGGGGCAGACGGTCGGATTTCTGCGGATGATTCCGCGTGGGATTGCTTATGCCGAACCGTCGATCGGACGCGTTTGCGTTGCCCGAACGTACCGCCGTCGGGGAATATGCCGGGAGATGGTGAGCCGAGCTATCGGCTACATGGTTCGGGAGTGGCGGGCGGAAGCGATCCGCATTTCGGCCCAAAGCTATTTGATACCCTTTTACGAATCATTCGGATTCGAGGTCGTATCGGACGAATACCTGGAAGCGGGCATTCCGCATAAGAAAATGCTGATTCGCCTGGATCGGGAACATGGGCGAGAAGCGTGAAGCCTGCGGTGAAAAAAACCGTCGCACCTGCTTTTCGCCAGCCTTGTAACGACAAAGCGACTGCGAGCCTGCGCGACGGGAAATAATACCACTTTTTATTTTTTAACTCGTTATTAACCATCTTTCGTATGTGCATAAAACATACCAAGCGAAAAATTTTGGAATCGTGTGCGGAAAGAAAAACGATAGGGGCGGGCGAAACATTTTTATTTTTCGATCCGAAATCGGTTCGGTAACGGGTGGAATCCGAAGGCATGGAAGAATTTATCGCTTCGCTGACGCAATTTTTTACCGACTGGGGTTATGTCGGTCTTTTTCTCTCGGCTTTCGTCGCCGGGAGTATCCTGCCGTTCAGTTCCGAGGTCGTGCTGGTGATTCTGGTGCGGATGGGGCTCGACCCTTTGCTCTGTCTGTTCGCTGCCGCTTCGGGGAATACGCTCGGCGGTATGACCTGCTATTGGATCGGGCATTTGGGCAAGCGGGACTGGATTACCCGTTACCTGCGGGTCGAGCCGGCGAAAATCGACCGGGTTTCCCGTTTTCTCGAAGGGAAAGGGGCCTTGTTCGCTTTTTTCACCTTTCTGCCCTATGTCGGCGAAGCCGTCGCCATCGTACTCGGCCTGATGCGCAGCAATGTCTGGATTACGGCCGTTGCGATGTTCGTCGGCAAATTGCTCCGTTACGTGGCGATTGTGGCTGCTTTGCAGGGAGTGCTTTCGTGGTTTTGAGGCTGTCGGCTGCCGGAACTTGCGTGCGGCACGGCGAACGGCATATATCTTGTTGCGTCGAGAATAGATAGACTTGGTTATGAATCAAAGAATCCAAAAACAAAATATCCGGGAGAAATATTGGCGCTATTCGCTCTATGTCATTCTTCTGGGGCTGGGTACGGTTATTTTTGTAGAACTGATTCCCTTTCTGGGCGGCCTGTTGGGAGCCCTTACGATTTATGTACTGCTGCGCGGGCAGATGCGGGCGCTGACGATCCGCCATAAATTGCGGCGTAGCCTGGCCGCTTCGCTGCTGATCGGTGAAGCCATCGTCTGTTTTCTGATTCCGCTGTCTCTGCTCGTGTGGTTGCTTGTCGCTAAATTGCAGGATGTGACCCTCGATCCCTCGACTGTTATTCAGCCCATTCGGAACCTGGCGGAGCTGATTCGAGAGCGGATCGGCTATAACTTGCTGGACGGGGATAATATCGCCAAACTGGTGGAGCTGCTGCCTCGGGCCGGGCAGTGGGTATTGCAGAGCATCGGCAGCTTTGCGGTCAATGTGGTGGTGCTGCTGTTCGTTCTCTATTTTATGTTGATCGGCGGTCGGGAGATGGAGAGCTATCTACGCAAGTTCATCCCTTTTAACCGGACGGTTACTCAGGAGTTTACGCGCGAAGTGGTGATGATCGTCCGTTCGAATGCAATCGGCATTCCCTTGCTCGCGGTCATACAGGGGGCGGTCGCTCTGGTCGGCTATTGGTTGTGCGGTGTGCCGTGGGCGCTGTTTTGGGGCGTAGTAACTTGTGTCGCTACGATCGTTCCGCTGCTCGGAACGGCGCTCGTATGGCTGCCTTTGGCGGCTTACCTGGGGCTGATCGGGCATTGGGGCGCAGCCGTCGGGCTTTTGGCGTATGGGGTGGTGGTCATTACGCAGGTCGATAACCTGGCCCGCTTCGTCCTGCAGAAACGGATGGCCGACACGCATCCTCTGGTGACGATTTTCGGCGTGATTATCGGCTTGTCGCTTTTCGGTTTCATGGGGGTAATCTTCGGTCCGGTGCTTCTCTCCATCTTTATTTTCTGTGCGGATCTTTTCAAACGGCGCTATCTCGATGAAGCTCCGATGAACGAAGTACTTGCCTCGCCTGCGGAACGTTCGTCGGAATCCGGCAGGGAATGAATTTCCGGCAGTTCTATCGCTGTATGTGCAGAAATCGCAGCGGCATCGCTCCCGGCGCAGGCTGTTTCGCGGGTTGCAGTCGTTTGCGAATCCGAATTGCCGGTTGGAACTACGGACGGGGGAAATGCCTGCGTATTGTTTGCCCGTTACGGCGAAGGCGGGACCGAGGTTGTCGGCCCGATCTTTTTCGGGGAATGACAGGATACTCGGTTTGCTGCGATTCTTGTTAAAGGACGGGGAGGGAATAATCGTGTGACGAAGCCTCTGTTTTTCGGATTATTGTTGTTGCGGGAGCGGTCGTTGGCTGCGGCCGGCCGATTTGGAGCGGGGGAGTTGCAAACGGAGGTTGTCCGTATGAGGATTTGGCCGGGTATGCGTGTTTTACTTGAAACCGAGGTGTGATTCATATGTCCGTATCGTGGAATCCTTGGCACGGGTGTCAGCGTGTGAGCGAAGGTTGCCGGGAGTGTTATGTTTATCGCCAGGATGCTGCCTGGCAAAAGGACGGCGGGCACGTTGTGAAAACGACGGCCTTCAGCCTCCCCGTGCGCCGAAGTCGGGACGGCCGGTGGAAAATTCCGGCCGGGGAGATGGTGTTTACCTGTTTTACATCGGACTTTCTGCTTGCCGAGGCCGATGTCTGGCGCCGTGAGGCATGGGAGATGATCCGTTTGCGGCGGGACCTGCATTTTATGTTTTTTACCAAGCGTATCGACCG
>OHCZ01001108.1_pt1 | contig 11543 bp, 9 predicted proteins | sample 1566891 | NCBI WGS metagenome assembly OHCZ01 (sample SAMEA3879510, study PRJEB24766) | human gut metagenome | biome: human-associated habitat; feature: feces | place: USA | collected 1985/1987
ATCGTGATAAAAGAATATAATAGGATTATCAAAGGGAAAATCCCTGAATGTTCGTGAATCTATTAGAAAAGGAGAGGTGTATATGAAAAAAAGATTTGCAGCAGCGTCACTGGCAGCCATGATGGTACTGAGTATGACCGCATGTGGAGGCGGAAACACCGCTACTACCGCAGCACCGGCAGAGACCAAGGCAGAGGAAACAACAGCAGCAGAAGCTAAGGAAGAGTCTAAAGAAGAAGCAAAAGAGTCTGAGGCAACCGCTGAGAAAGCTCCGGAAGATTACTCCGGTACCGTAGTTGTATATTCTCCTCATGATGCAGATCCGTTAAATGCAGGTGTGAACCTGTTCATGGAGAAGTATCCAAATGTTAAGGTAGAAGTAGTAGCAGCCGGAACCGGCGAGCTGTGCAACCGTATTGCAGCTGAGTCTGCTAACCCGATCGCTGATGTACTCTGGGGCGGCGGTGCTGACTCACTGGCAGCATTTAAGGATTACTTCGCACCATATGTTTGTGCAAATGATGATGTAATTGCAGAAGAGTACAAAGACCCGGATGACAAGTGGATCGGTGAAAGCCCACTGCCAATGGTACTGTTCTACAATAAAGATCTGATCGAAAAAGACGGAATGACCATTCCGGAGACCTGGGAAGATCTGACAAAGCCTGAGTGGAAGGGCAAAATTGCATACTGCCTGCCATCTAAATCCGGTTCTGCTTACACCCAGTTATGTACTATGATCCTGGGCCATGGCGGCAAGGAAGATGGATGGGATTTCATCAAGAAACTGTATGACAACCTGGATGGAAAGATCGTTGACTCTTCAGGTAAGTGCCACAAGATGGTAGCTGACGGTGAGTTCTATGTAGGTCTTACTCTTGAGAAAGCAGCTGTTCAGTACAAGGATGATCCTTCTGTTGGATTTGTATATCCAAAGGATGGAACCAGTGCAGTTCCGGATGGTGTAGCTCTTGTTAAGGGATGCCCGAATGAAGAAAATGCAAAACTGTTCATCGACTTCGTTACCTCTAAAGAGTGCCAGACAGAGCAGAGCGAGAACTGGGGACGTCGTCCTGTAAGAAGTGATATGGACGTTGCAGATGGACTGGCAAAGCTGAGCGACCTGGTATTAGTTGATTATGACTTTGACTGGGCTGCAAATGAAAAAGAGTCCATTATTGAACACTTCAATGATATTATGGTAGATTAATCTTTCTGAAATGAAAGTAACGGGAAACAAATAATAGAAAGACTGCCTGGCCCTGGCGGGCGGGCAGTCTTTCGCATATATAAGGAATGTAAAAAGTGGGAGTGTCTTCCAGAAAAGCGGTTGCAGAAAGATTTTGAGAGGACATTGAACAAAAAGGAGGACCAGATATATGAGCCATGCAGTGATCATTAAAAATGCCGTGAAAAAATACGGTGATTTTACAGCATTAAACGGAGTAAGCCTGGATATTAAACAGGGAGAATTTTTTACCCTTTTAGGGCCGTCCGGATGCGGAAAAACCACCCTTCTGCGTATGATCGCAGGATTTAATACAGTAGACGGAGGAGAGATCTGTTTTGATGACCGGGTGATCAACAATCTGGAGGCTCATAAAAGAGACATCGGTATGGTCTTCCAGAACTATGCGATTTTCCCACATCTGACAGTGGCTGAAAACGTAGCATACGGCCTGAAAGCGAAAAAGTGTCCAAAGGATCAGATCCCTGGAAAGGTAGAAGAAGCCCTGGAACTGGTGCAGATCGGCAAGTTAAAGGACAGAAAGCCAAATGAACTTTCCGGTGGACAGCAGCAGCGAGTAGCTTTAGCAAGAGCGTTCGTTATTGAACCTGGAGTTCTGTTGATGGACGAACCGCTGTCTAACCTGGATGCAAAGCTGCGTGTGCAGATGAGAACGGTTATTAAGAAGCTGCAGCGCAGACTGGGAATTACTACGATTTATGTAACCCATGACCAGGAAGAGGCACTGGCTATTTCCGACCGGATCGCTGTTATGAAGGAAGGAAATATTATGCAGGTGGGAACTCCTGAAGAGATCTATAAAAAGCCGGAAAATACCTTTGTAGCCGGATTTATCGGTGTTTCCAACTTTGTAGAGTGTGATGTTAAGGGAGATGACCCAAATCAGGCAGTGCTGGATATTAAGGGAGAGTGTTCTATTACCTGTACCTTAAAGAAGCCATTTACCGGTAAGGGAATTATTTCCGCAAGACCGGAGCAGCTGTTCTTTGACGATAAAGAGGGACTGCCGGGAACCATTATCATTTCCACTTTCTTAGGTGACTTCATTGAATATGAGATCCTGTTGGATAATGGACAGACCGTACAGTTAAATGAGTATACAAAAGATGTACATGAACTTCGCCCGGACGGACAAAAGGTAAAGGTAAACTTTGACATCCGCGCCGTAGGTGTATATGATGCAGCGACCCAGGAGGTGATCTCATGGTAGGTTCCGGAAAGAAGTTAGACTTCTGGTTCTGGGTGAAAGTGGCAGTTGTGGGATTTATGCTGGTATTTCTGATCTATCCCTTCTGTACCCTGATCACCCGAAGCTTTTTCTCAACCAAGGTAGACGGCTTTACCTTTGAGAACTATATCCGATTTTTCACAAAGAAATATTATTATTCCGCTTTAGGAAGAAGTATTTTTGTATCTGTGGTAACAACGATCACCACACTGGTTGTAGGTGTGCCTATTGCCTATGTAATGTCCCGTTATAATGTATGGGGCAAGCAGTTCATCCATATTTTTATCATCATGAGCCTTATGAGCCCGCCATTTATCGGCGCCTACAGCTGGATCATGTTGTTTGGACGTTCTGGTCTGGTGACAAATATGTTTTCCCAGTTTGGTATCCACCTTCCAAGCATTTACGGAAAACTGGGTATTATCCTGGTATTTACCTTTAAGCTGTTTCCTTATGTGTATCTGTATACATCCGGTGCTATGGGAAGCATTGACTCCAGCCTGGAAGAGGCAGCAGAGAACCTGGGAAGCAATAAGCTTCGCAGACTGTGGACTATTACACTGCCGGTCGTCCTTCCGTCTATTGCAGCTGGCGCCATTATGGTATTTATGACCAGCCTGGCAGACTTTGGTACTCCAATGCTTATCGGCGAAGGTTATATGGTACTTCCGGTTCTTGTATACAATGAGTACATGAGTGAGATCGGCGGAAATGCCCACCTGGCAAGTGCTCTTTCTGTAGTAGTAGTATTCTGTTCTACTACCGTCCTTCTGGTGCAGAAGCATTTTGTTACAAAGAAGAACTATGTAATGACTGCCATGCGTCCTCCAAAGGAAGAGGAACTTCACGGAGTAAAGCGTTTCCTGGCAACATTCCCGGTTATGCTGGTTACATTTATCGGTATCCTTCCTCAGATCGTAGTTATCGTCAGCAGCTTTATCAAGAGCGACTTTACAGGATTTAAGAAGGGATTCAGCCTGGGAAGCTATATTACGATTTTCAACCGTCTGTGGACCAATATCCGCAATACCTTTGTATTTTCAACCATTGCCATTATATTTATCATCATTATTGGTATGCTGATCTCCTATATCGTTGTGCGCCAGAAGGGCTTTGCAGGACAGTTAATGGATCTGCTGATCATGTTCCCATTCGTAATTCCAGGCGCAGTTCTTGGTATCAGCCTGATCGTGGCATTTAACAAGGAACCTGTGATCCTTACAGGAACCGCAGTGATCATGATCATTGCCTTTGTTGTACGAAAACTGCCTTATACGGTACGTTCCGGCAGTGCTTTCTTACAGCAGATGGATCCAAGCGTAGAAGAAGCGTCTATCAGTCTTGGAGTATCACCTATGCAGACATTTATCAAGGTGACAGCAAGATTAATGGCACCTGGCGTATTATCCGGTGCGATTTTAAGCTGGATCACCTGTATCAATGAGCTGTCTTCCAGCGTTATGCTTTACGGCGGCAAGACCAGTACTATTTCTGTAGCCATTTATACAGAGGTTGTAAGAAACAGCTTTGGTACAGCAGCAGCGCTGGCATCGATCCTTACTGTCAGTACAGTTATTTCCCTGCTTATCTTCCTGAAGGTAAGTAAAGGTAAGGTATCGATCGTTTAATTTGTTTCATACTGCAACATGAAAACAGTGCCTGCGCCTCTGGCGCAGGCTTTGTAAGTCTATGTATATTGAAAAGATGGGAGGAACAAAAAATGGTAAAATTTGGAACTGGCGGCTGGCGTGCGATTATCGGAGAAGAGTTTACCAAGGAAAATATACAGAAGCTGACCTTAGCCATATGCCTGAAAATGAAGGCAGAGCATAAGGACACAAAAAGTGTGGTCATCGGTTATGACCGCCGTTTCCTTTCCAAAGAGGCTGTGATCTGGGCATGTCAGATCCTTGGAAAAGAGGGGATCCACGTACAGTTTGTAAACCGCAGCGCGCCGACTCCGTTGTTAATGTTTTATGTGATGAAACATGAGCTGGACTATGGAATGATGGTCACTGCCAGCCATAACCCGGCGATCTACAATGGCATCAAGGTGTTTACATACGGCGGAAGAGACGCAGATGAGCTTCAGACAAAGGACATTGAAAAATGGCTGTTAGAGGCGGAAAAGCTGTATACACCATGTCACGAAGAGGACGGGCAGATGCCGCCGCCAAGTTATACAGAACTGGTAAAACAGGGCATTGTAGAAGAAATCAATCCAATGAATGAATATCTGGATAATATCTTATCTGTGATCAATGTAGATGCGATCAGAAAGCGCGATCTGAGAGTAGCTGTTGACCCTATGTATGGTGTCAGTCTGACGGCTTTAAGTACTATTCTGGCAGTTGCAAGATGTACGGTAGAAACCATTAATGCCCAGCATGATACACTGTTTGGAGGCAAGATGCCGGCACCTGCGGAAGATACCCTTAAGAACCTGCAGAATTATGTGCTGGACCGCTACTGCGATATTGGTATTGCAACAGACGGTGACGCGGACCGGTTAGGTGTTATTGACGATAAGGGACATTATCTTCACGCCAACCAGATCTTAGTTATGCTGTATTATTATCTTCTGAAATATAAGGGTTGGCGGGGCGATGCAGTGCGAAATCTGGCTACGACTCATATGTTGGACAAGGTGGCTGAAAGCTTTGGCCAGAAGTGTTATGAAGTGCCTGTAGGCTTTAAGTATATTTCTGCAAAGATGCAGGAGACAGATGCCATTATTGGCGGTGAGTCTTCCGGTGGCCTGACTGTAAAAGGTCATATCCATGGAAAAGACGGTATCTATGCAGCAAGCCTTCTGGTAGAAATGATCGCAGTGACCGGTAAGAGCCTTTCTGAGATAGTAAAGGATATTGAGGACCAGTACGGTGAGACTCATATGGAAGAGCGCAGCTACCGTTTTACAGCAGAGGAAAAGGCACGTATACAGAAAGTGCTGTTAGAAGAGCAGAAACTGCCGGAACTGCCATTTGAGGTATCCCGTGTTTCTTATCAGGACGGCTGCAAGGTCTACTTTAAAAATGGCGGCTGGGTAAGCGCCAGATTTTCCGGTACAGAGCCGTTACTTCGTATCTTCTGTGAAATGGAAAAAGAGGAAGATGCAGTCCGGGCCTGCGTAGTGTTTGAGAGGTTTTTGGGGCTGTAAAAGTGTGGAAATGGAACTGTTTTTCTGGTATACTGATGGAACGAACAAACCGTCCGCATTAGCGGACAGCAGAGCGCGTCAGCGCGTGTTTGCGAGTCTAAAAAATACAAGGGGCACCGCAGCATGTATACAGGAAAAGCAGACAGAAATGCAGTATATAAAACACATAAATTTTTCAACAGGGAATGCAAAAAAGGGCGTTCCCTGTTCTTTTTATCGGTCATATCTGCAGCTGCAATATTGGCTGGAACAGTTCTTACAGGCTGCAGCCGGGCTGACGATCTGGTGCAGGAACAGGCAGAACCGGAGAACTATGCCCTGACCGTATTTACTGCCCAGGAAAGGAAAGAATGGGAGCCGGTGATCAAGGAATTTGAGGAGCGTACCGGCTGGAATGTAAGGGTAGAAACAGGCTCTGCAAAGGAGATGCTTTCCCAGCTGGAAAAAGAAGAGGCAGACTGGGATGTGGCCTTTGGGGTCAGTGCGGACGCCTTAGAGGAAGGCAAAGAGTACTGGCAGACAGGTAAAGATGCCTGGACAGGGTATTCAGCGGTATCCTTTGTGATTTTATATAATACCAATGTAGTGACCTACAGAGAGCTGCCAACAGGCTGGGACAGCTTGTTAGAACCACGGTGGAAAGGCCGCGTGGCAGTGCCGGATCCCCTTAAATCGGATATGGCTGCTTCTGTTCTCACAGAGGCGGCAAAAAACAGTGAAAAAGAAGAATTTCTGGACCTCTTAGCGGAAAATATGCAGTATCAGATGCCGGAGACCTTTAAAGAGGTGGAACAGGGCATTTCTGACGGCCGCTATTCTATTGGCGTTACCTCAGAAGAGGCAGCGAAAGCGATGCTGGCTGCAGGTCAGGACGTAGATTACATTGATCCGGAAGAAGGAGAATGTTTCTTTGAAGACGGAACTGCGATCCGGAAAAGAACCCCAAATCTGGATGCTTCTGAAGCATTTGTAACCTACACTACCTGTGATGATACAAAATGGCTTTTACGGACCCAGCTTTTACGCCAACCGGCAGAAGATGTTTCTGCAGAGAATGACCGGTCAGATGAAGAGCTGAAACAGAGATATTCCAGACAGCAGGAAGTTTTAAATTTCTGGAAGCTTATTATGGAAGAAAAGTCTGGTTCAGCCCATGAACAGGAACAGTAATAAAGAAGGCAGGGAAAAAGATGAAGATATTAAATAAGCTTTCATTTCATAAAAAGATCTTTCTTGCCTGTCTGCTGACGGCACTGGTGCCTTTATTGTGCTCCAGTGTGGTTATGATCCGGCTGTTTACGGCAGCACTTGACCGGCAGAATTTAGATGAGGGGCGGACTCAGATCACAAAGGCAGAGGCAAGACTGGAAGCAGTTTTTGAAAAATGCGAGGAAGCCTGCAAGACCATTGCCACGGATAAAAAGACGGCCCGGATCATGATCGAAAAAAGTGAAGCAGATCATCAGAGGGAAATGTACTTATCCTTATATCAGGCCACCCAGGAAACCTCAGGATATGCCCGGTTTTCTATTTATGATTCAGGAGGACATCTGCGCTATACGACGGATACAGAGGGGAAGGAAAAAGACCTGCCTGTATTCTGGGGGCTTTTAAGAAAGGCTTCCAGAACGGATGATATTGTATATTACAGGACTGATCCGGATCTTTCTATTACGGACGGGGACATTCTGCTTCAGGGTGCAAGACCGCTGTATACAGAAGGCGGTGCAAAAACCGGCTATATTGTTTTTGATTTTACAAGGGAAAACCTGGATGATCTTTTAGGGGCAGAGGTGTCATCTGGGGATGTGCTGCTGCTTTTAGATACCCATAAACGGACGGTGTACTGCTCTGGACAGGACAAGAGCCAGGTTCAGACAGGTGACATGATCGAAAAGATACTGGAAAACAGGAAAATGTCCGATGCAGGCCATGACAGGGAACAGTATCTGGTAAGCCATGGAGGAAAAACTGGCTTTTATTTTCTCTTATGCCGCCAGGCGCCTATGAGCCAGCCAGCTGTGCAGACTATGTGGACCGTCAGCCTATGCCTGTCAGCGTTGGGATTATTCCTCTGCCTGGCTGTATCAGGCGTACTTACAGGCAGTATTGCCCGCCCGGTACAGACATTAGATGAAGCTATGGAAAAAGTGAAAAAGGGTGATCTTTCTATCCGTATCCATACCCAGTCCAATGATGAAATGGGACGTCTTACCCGCAGCTTTAACCAGATGACAGAAGATCTGGGCCGGTATCTGGAAGATAAGGTGCAGAGGCAGAAGGACCTGAATGAAACAACATTAAAATTATACCAGACCCAGTTAAATCCCCATTTTCTCTATAACACGCTGGACACCATCAAATGGGAAGCACGGATCCGCCAGGTGCCACGGATCGCAGTGCTGGCGGAAAATCTGGCGATCATATTGCGAAAAAGCATTTCCAGTAAACCGTTTATCCCGTTAAGAGAGGAATTGGAGACCATTGACAGCTATGTAGAAGTGCAGAAGATCCGCTTTACAGGCCGGTTCTTGTGTGAAAAGGAGATACCGGACCAGTTAGAGGAGTGCCTGGTGCCGAAAATGATCTTACAGCCGTTGGTTGAAAATGCTATTATTCATGGGCTGGAAGGCTGTGAAAATGGATATATCTGTATTTATGCAGGCCGTGAAGGAGATGTTTTAAATATTTCCATTACCGATGACGGCCGTGGCATGAGCCCGGAGATATTGGCCTGGATCAACAGTCCGGAACCGGAGAAGCGGGACGGACATCTGGGGCTTTATAATATTATGAGGATATTAAAATTATATTATGGAAATGAATATGGCCTGAAGGCAGAAGTGACAGAAGATGGAACAACTGTCACTTTGAGACTGCCGGATGTTCGCTCGGGATCTTTTGGTGCCGAAAGACCCTGAGAGGACATCTTAGGAAGGAGGGGGACGATGTATAAAGTAGTAGTGGTAGAAGATGAAGAGATTGCCAGAAAAGGCATTATATTTACCATTAACTGGGATGCATTAAACTGTATGATCGCCGGGGAAGCTGCCAATGGGGAAGAAGGGGCAGAGGTGATCCGCCGCCTTTCACCGGATATTATCGTTACAGACCTGAAAATGCCCCGTATGGACGGCGTGGAAATGATCGCAAAGCTGCGGGAACAGGGAAACAGGGCGAAATTTATTATCCTGACGGCTTATGGGGATTTTAAATATGCCCAGAGTGCGGTGAAGCTGGGAGTCAGCGATTATCTGTTAAAGCCATTAAAGGACGGTGATTTGGAGCAGGCAGTGACCCGGATCATCGACCAGTTAGAAGAAGGAGACCGGCTCCGGCAGAAAGAAGAGGAAGAAACGCCTATTTTCCGGTTTAATGCAGACAGAAAAGCAAAAAATAAGTATGTAGAGCAGGCGATCAAACAGATCCGTGAACATTATAAAGAAGATATCAATATCAGTACAGTGGCAGAGCAGCTGCAGATCAGCGAAGGCTATTTAAGCCGTGTGTTCAAAAAAGAGACAGATTATACATTTACCACCTATCTTTCTTATTACCGCATGAAAGTGGCAATGGAACTGTTAAAAGAGGGAAATTTAAAGGTATATGAAGTAGCAGATGCTGCGGGCTATTCAGATACAGCCTATTTCAGCGCCCAGTTTAAGAAAATAGTGGGGATCGCGCCTTCTGAGTATCAGGATCGGGTAAGAGGGCACTAGGCGGCTGGTCATGGAGCCTGTGAATGGTAATTGCACTGGAGATTTTTGCACCTGGAAAAAGTGTGTACAGGAAAAAGTAATTATGTTATCATAGTGATAAGATCGTGAGAGCACAAAGTGCAGAGCATCCGGTAACAAACAAGGTACTGGGGGAGGTGGCCACATGCTTGAATTTAAAGACATCTTAGGACATGAACAGATCAAAGAACATTTTCAGAATGCGGCAGCAACGGGGAAAGTTTCCCACGCTTATATTCTAAGCGGCGAAGAAGGAATGGGAAAAAAGACCCTTGCAAATGCCTTTGCCATGACTCTTCTCTGTGAAGAAGGAGGCAGAGAGCCCTGTATGCAGTGTCATGCCTGCAAGCAGGTCCTGTCAGGAAACCACCCGGATCTGATCTATGTAACACATGAAAAACCGGCCAGTATGGGTGTAGATGATATCCGTGAGCAGATCAATGATACCATTATGGTGCGTCCTTACAGTAGCCAGTATAAGATCTATATTGTAGATGAAGCGCAGAAAATGACGGTGCAGGCCCAGAATGCTCTTTTAAAGACCATAGAAGAGCCACCGGCCTATGCAGTGATCATGCTTTTGACTACAAACCAGGATGCATTTTTACAGACCATTCTTTCACGGTGTGTGCAGCTGAAACTGAAACCATTAAAAGACTCTGTTGTGAAGACTTATCTGGAAGAAAAGCTTCAGGTAAAGGACATTCAGGCAGAAATATACAGTGCATTTGCAAGAGGAAATCTGGGCAAAGCAATTCATCTGGCCCAGTCAGAGGACTTTAAGATGATGTATGAAGAGATTTTAAAGCTGTTAAAGGAAATCAAGGAAATGGATATTTCCCAGCTTTTGGATGTGATCCGCAAATTAAAAGATGACAATACGGATATTAAGGAATGTCTGGATTTTATGCAGATGTGGTACCGTGATATCCTGATGTATAAAACTACCAAAGATTTAAACCTTCTCATTTTCAAGGATGAGTTTTCCGCAGTGAAGAAGGCGGCGTCTTTAAGCAGTTATGAAGGGCTGGAACAGATCTTAGGGGCCATTGATAAGGCCAGAGTCCGTTTAGATGCCAATGTAAATATGGAACTGGTCATGGAGCTTTTACTTCTGACCATGAAAGAGAATTAATAGAATTGTATTTTAAGGGTGTTTTAGGAAAGGAAATTAAGTAAGAGAAATGTTAACAGTAATCGGAGTGCGTTTTAGGGCTGCCGGAAAGATCTACTATTTTGATCCTGCAGACCGTCAGATAAAAATTGGGGACCATGTGATCGTAGAAACTGCCAGAGGTATTGAATACGGTTACGTAGTTCTTGGAAACAGAGAAGTAGATGAGACAAAGGTAATACCGCCTCTTAAACCGGTGATCCGTATGGCAACGGATGAGGACCGTGCCATTGAGGCAAAGAACAAAGAGAAAGAAAAAGAAGCATTTAAGATCTGCCAGGAAAAGATCAAAAAGCACAACCTGGAAATGAAGCTGATCGATGCGGAATATACTTTTGACAATAATAAGGTGCTGTTTTACTTTACAGCAGACGGAAGGATTGATTTCAGAGAACTTGTAAAGGATCTTGCAAGCGTATTTAAGACAAGGATTGAGCTGCGCCAGGTAGGCGTGAGGGATGAAACAAAGATCATGGGCGGAATCGGAATCTGCGGAAGACCGCTCTGCTGCCATACCTATCTTTCGGAGTTTGCACCGGTTTCGATCAAGATGGCGAAGGAACAGAATCTGTCCCTGAATCCGACCAAAATATCAGGTGTCTGCGGACGACTGATGTGCTGCCTGAAAAATGAGCAGGAAACGTATGAATACCTGAACCGCAAGCTTCCGGGTATCGGCGATATTGTGACGATGCCGGACGGCATGAAGGGTGAGGTGTCCAGCGTGAATGTGCTTCGCCAGCTTGTGAAAGTGCTGGTTGATGTGAACGATGAGAAGGAGCTGCGGGAGTACCCGGTGGAGGAACTCAAGTTCAAGCCGAAGCATAAGAAAGAAAAAGGCAAAGAAAAGAAAAAAGACAGAAACATCTCCGGCGAGCAGGCTTCTTTGGAAGAGGCAAAACAGCCGGAATAAGAAAAAGATAAAGAAAGTCCTGTGCTCACACGAAATCTGTGGTGCACAGGCTTTTGGCTTTACAGAAAACTTCGTTGAAATT
>OHCZ01001109.1_pt1 | contig 11532 bp, 8 predicted proteins | sample 1566891 | NCBI WGS metagenome assembly OHCZ01 (sample SAMEA3879510, study PRJEB24766) | human gut metagenome | biome: human-associated habitat; feature: feces | place: USA | collected 1985/1987
CAGTTTTGGGAAGACTTTCCCGTGAAAAGAGCGTAACAGTAGAAACGCTGCTGGTCATACAGCAGGAGATCCTGCAGCTGATCTATACCAATCTTTATCAGAATGGGATTCAGGCGGCGGAGTTATTCGGGGATGAAGTTTCCCAGAAAATCCAGCGGCAGTCAGTCCGCTCCGTATTTGACATGATAAAATGGGTGAATTACACAGTATCACGTACTCTGGAGTATGAAGATAAGATCAACCGGCCTCTTTCTCTGGCAGATAAGATCGAAAGCTATGTGAAAGAACATTATAAAGAGGACATTTCCAGAGACACTATTGCAGATGTGTTCTTTCTGACTCCGGAATATCTTGCCAAGGTCTATAAAAGGCAGACAGGACATAATTTAAAAGATTATATTATCGGTTATCGTATTGAAATGGCAAAACAGCTTCTGGGAACTGATATAAAGAGTATCAGTGATATTTCCGCAGAAGTGGGCTTTGACAATTTTTCTTATTTTTCTACTGTGTTTAAAAAGTATACCGGGATCACACCGGGAGAATATCGCAGATTAAAAAAATCTTAAAATCAAAAAAACATCACTTATTTTTTAAAGAACTATAGCATGTACCTCCTTTATAATAAAGCCCAGAAAGGCAAAATAAAGGAGGTTACATAATATGAAAAAAAGTTTGAAAAACAGAATTGCAGGCGCAGCGGCCGTTCTTCTTGCCGGTTCAATGGCATTTTCCATGACTGGATGCGGCAGCAGTTCGGATAATGGGGCCGGTCAGCAGACTGCCACAGATCAGAAAACGGAAGGAAATGAAGAATATACAAAGATTGTATATGCTTTTAAATCATTTAACAATATTCCGGAAGATCTGTCTGATGTAAATGAAGCAATCAGTGAAATTACAAGAGAGAAGATCGGTGTGGAAGTAGAATTAATGCCGATTGCTTCTTCTGCATATGGCCAGCAGGTAAGCCTTGCAATGCAGGGTGGGGAACAGCTGGACCTGTTCCATACAGGAAGGGGTCTGGAGTTATCTACCTGTCTTGTCAATCATCAGCTTTATGACATTACAGATATTGTAAAGGAACATGCTGCAGGCGCCATTGACGCAGTTGGTGAAGATTTTATGAAAACAGAAGTAATAGATGGAAAAGTTTATGGAATTCCGGCTGATAAGGGCGTTGCTCTTGCACCGACACTTCTGTATAGAGAAGATATCCTGGAAGAAATCGGCGTAGATTCGGCAGATATTAAAAATATTAATGATCTGACTGATGTATATAGAAAGGTAAAAGAGGCTTATCCTGATATGATTCCGCTGGTACCAGTCAATCCTGGCGATTCTGGTATGATCAATACTATTTACGGATTTGATTATCTGGGAGACCGTTATTTGTATCCAACAGGAATCCTGAATGGTGATGATATGCAGGTTGAGAATTTCTATGAAACAGAAGAATTTAAAGGCATCCTGACATTGGCAAGAGACTGGTATAACAAAGGCTATATCATGGGTGATGCAGCGACAACAACTAGCACATCCATCGAATTGTTAAGTGCAGGAAAAGGATTTTCTTATATTTCAAATTATGGTGGAAATGACGCTGCAACTCAGATTTCCACTCAGACAGGTCAGAAAATTGGCGCTCTTCGTTTAAGCCAGCCTTATCTTGGAACCTCTGATGTAAACAGAATTTCATGGGCGGTTGCATCTACCTGCAAAAATCCGGAAAAAGCGCTTGAATTCCTGAATTTAACTTATACAGATAAAGATGTTATCAACCTGATCATTTACGGAATTGAAGGAAAAGATTATGTAAAGGTCAGTGACAATGTAGTGAAATACCCGGATGGTCAGGATGCAAGCACCGTTCCATATACAGCTCAGCTTAGCTGCGGTTTATGCGGAAGTCAGTTCAACCAGTATATTTTGGAAGGTGCCAGCGAAGATACACAGAAAGTTATGAAAGAGGATAATCAGAATGCAGGAAGATCAAAGGCATTTGGATTTACCTTTGACAGCTCAACTGTAAAAACACAGTATACAGCAGTAAATAACGTGATCAATCAGTATCTTCCAGGACTGCGTTGCGGAAGCCTTGATCCTGAAACAGAACTTCCAAAGTTTCAGCAGAGCTTAAAAGAAGCAGGAATTGATGAGATCATTGCGGAAAAACAGAAACAGCTGGATGCATGGGCTGCAGAAAACGCGAACTAGGTGAGCTATTATGACAGGGAGAAAAAGAAAGGGGCGGGGGACAAAAAACGTCCCCCTGCTATTGATCGCATTGCCAGGCCTTGCTTATCTTCTGATAAACAATTATATCCCAATGTTCGGGATCTTCCTGGCTTTTAAAAGTTATGATTTTTCAAAGGGAGTATTTGGGAGCCCCTGGTGCGGGTTCGATAATTTCAAGTTTCTGTTTAAGACAAAAGACGCGCTGATCATGACAAGAAATACGATCTTATATAATTTCGCTTTTATTGTGATTGGTACAGCTCTTGGTATTTTTGTGGCAATCCTGCTGACAGAGATCGTAAAAAGCGTTTGGGCAAAGTTTTATCAGTCAGCGCTGCTTTTACCATACCTGCTTTCCTGGGTGGTAATCTCCTACATGGTTTTTGCGTTTTTAAATTCAGACAGTGGATTTATTAATAATACTGTGTTAAAAACATTGGGAATGGATCCGGTGTCCTGGTATACCAAAAGTAATATCTGGCCATTTATCCTGATTCTGGTATTTTTATGGCAGACAGTAGGTCATACATCGATCATTTACATGGCTAGCATTGCCGGTATTGATAAAGGTATTTATGAGGCTGCTAAGATCGATGGGGCAGGTAAGATCAAACAGATCTTTTATATCACTCTGCCGCTTTTAAAGCCAACAATTACGATTATGGGCCTTATGGCCATCGGAAAGATCTTCTTTTCTGATTTTGGATTGTTTTATCAGGTGCCTATGAATTCGGGTGCTCTTTATGGCGTAACACAGACCATTGATACTTTTGTATACAGAGGCTTAATGGAATTAAATGACGTAGGAATGTCATCTGCAGCAGGACTATTCCAGTCATGTGTTGGATTTATCCTGGTTATCACTGCTAATGCACTGGTCCGTAAGATGAACCCTGAAAATGCACTGTTTTAATGGAAGGAGGCAATAAGATGAAAACGAGATTAGGCGGGGAACGCAGTTTTCGCCGTTTTGCTCTGATAACACTAGGTATCATGACTATTTTATCATTGCTTCCGGTTATTCTGATCGTTATTGCGTCATTTACAGATGAAAAATGTCTGATCGCAAATGGATATTCTTATTTTCCTGCAAAATGGAGCCTGGATGCTTATTTTTATATGATGAAGCAGGCGAAGCTAATCACCAGGGCTTATGGAATTTCCTTTTTTGTAACTATCACAGGAACGCTCTTAAGCGTGCTTTTTACTACGACATTAGCATATCCTATGTCCAGAAAGGATTTTAAATTTTCAAAGATTCTTACATTTCTTGTGTTTTTTACCATGTTATTTAATGGTGGTGTTGTTCCGGCTTATATGATGTGGTCTCAGTTTTTTCACTTGAAGAACACGATTTGGGCGCTGATCCTGCCAAATTATCTGATCACAGCTTTTAACATTATGCTGGTTAAGAATTATTATCAGAATAGTATTCCGGATGCATTGATCGAAGCAGCAGAAATTGACGGAGCTTCAGAACTTACCATTTTCTGGAAGATTGTTTTCCCATTATCTACGCCTGTAATTGCTACTATCAGCCTTTTTACAGCGCTGAAATACTGGAATGACTGGGTAAATGCATTGTATTACATTACGAAACCTCAGCTTTATGGAATACAGAATCTGCTGCTCCGTATCATGGATAATATACAGTTTTTAAAATCTGGTGGAGCTGGTGAAATTGCAGGTGCGGCTATGGTAGATCTTCCAGGCACTTCCGTGCGCATGGCAATGGCAGTTGTAGGAATTTTGCCAATTATTTTAATTTATCCATTTGTACAGAAATATTTTATCAAAGGTGTAGTTGTAGGCGCAGTAAAAGGCTAAAAAAGATTAGCGACTATTTGCAACGTTTATAGTTTGGGAGAAAAATGATGACAGGGAAGAAATTTGAGAGAACTACTCCGGAAGCAGTGGGAATTTCCAGCAAGAGTCTGGAACAGCTGATTGAAAATCTGGAGCGGGTAACAGAAATGCATGGCATTATGATCATGCGACATGAAAAAATATGTGCAGAGGGATGGTGGGCGCCTTATGCGCCAGGGATTCGGCATAGTCTCCATTCTTTGAGCAAAACATATTCTGCTACTGCAATAGGAATTGCAGTAACAGAAGGAAAAGTCTTTTTAGATGAGAAAATCCTTTCTATTTTTCCAGAGAAGGCACCAGAGAATCCAGATGAAAATCTGAAGCAGCTGACGGTAAAGGATATTCTCTGCATGGGAAGTGGAATGGAAAGGCTTCCTGAGGTGACAGGGAACTGGTTGCAGGCATATCTGGAAGTTCCTATTAAGCATCGTCCAGGAACTGCGTTTCAATACAACAGTGTGGGATCCACCCTTCTTTGCGCCATCGTAGAGAGAAAAACGGGAATTCCTGCAGAGGAATATTTAAAAAGCAGGCTGTTTGATAAGATTGGCATTGATAGCGATAATTTTTTGTTTGAACGCATGCCAGACGGTACAGTTTTTGGCGGCGGGGGATTTTACGCCACAACAGAGGACAATCTAAGGTTGATGAAGCTTTATAAAGACGGCGGAGTCTGGGAGGGCGAACGCATTTTGTCTGAAGAGTATGTAAAAATGGCAATATCAAAGCAGATTGATACTGCTACAGAAAAAAATGGAAATCCAGAGGCTACGGACAATTTCCTTGGCTATGGATTTCAGATCTGGATGTGCCAGCCGGAAAATGTATACAGGGCTGACGGGGCAATGGGCCAGTTTTCTATTGTATTTCCAGATCAGGATATGATAATTTCCGTGAATGAAACGGCTTCTAATGCCCATTGGGCACAGAACACATTGGATGAAATATGGAGATTTGCAAAGACAGTTCAGGAAGAGACACTGCCGGAGGATGAAGCTTCATCCAGACATCTGAAAGAAAAATTATCCCACTTGTCTTTGAAAGCACCTCATCGGCAATGCAGCCGTAATAGAAAAAAAGAGACTGAAATAGGTGGAAAATGTTATCTTGTGACAGAAGGACGGATGGGATTTGAAACAGAGATCAAACATTCAAATGCAGGGCTTAAGCCTCTTGAAGGAATAACGGAATTTACCATGAGATTTGTGCCTGGAACCTGCGAAATGAAATTTTGCCAGCAGGGAAAAGAACATGAAGTTCTGATCGCTACAGATGGATCATGGAGATGGAACCGGCTTAAACTAGATGGAAGAGTAAATAGTGAGCTGTGTTTAAGCGGATATTGGGAAGATAAAAACTGTTTTGTAGTCCATGCAAGATGGGTAGAAACCTGCTATGAAAATGAACTGAAGTTCTGTTTTGAAAAAGATCAGGTGCATATGAGTAGAATGAATAAAGTAGGACGATATATGACATTGCAACAGCTTACAGCGACGGCACAGAAAGCCTGAAAATAAAAAGGACAAAAGGAGGTGATTTCATAAATGCTGAATAAGATCATGCTAATCACATATCCAGACTCTATGGGACATGATTTAAAAGATCTGCATCATATTTTGGACCGGTATTTTAAAGATGCAGTAAAAATGGTGCATATCCTACCGTTTTTTCTTTCCAGTGGGGATCGTGGTTTTGCTCCATTAGGATATGAAAAAGTATCAGAAGAGTTTGGAAATTGGGAAGATGTCCGTATGCTTTCCGAAGAATATCCATTAATGTTTGACTATATGATCAATCATATCTCTGCCCACAGTCCTTATTATCAGGATTTTTTAGAGAACAAAGATCAGTCGCCATACAGAGGATTGTTTATCCGTTATAAGGATTTTTGGAAAAATGGAATGCCAAGCCAAGCAGAAACAGATGCTATTTATAAGCGGAAACCCAGAGCACCTTATGTTATGGCGGAGTTTGCGGATCAGACACAGGAAGCGGTCTGGTGTACCTTTGGAGAGGAACAGATTGACCTTAACATGGAAACAGAGGAAGGAAAGTGCTTTCTGGAAGAAAATCTTCGCTGGCTGGCTAGACACGGTGCATCTCTTATCCGCCTGGATGCTTTTGCCTATGCTGTAAAACGACCGGGAACTTCCTGCTTTTTTGTGGAACCGGACATCTGGGAACTTCTTGAAAGATGTGCGAAAATTGCTGCAGAGGAAGGCGCTCAGATTCTTCCGGAAATCCATGAACATTTTTCAATTCAGCAAAAACTGGCATGCCGGGATTATTATGTGTATGATTTTGCGCTGCCAATGCTACTGTTACATGCCATTTATTTTAAAAACAGTGAATATCTGAAGCACTGGTTTGAAATATGTCCGAGAAAGCAGTTTACAACGCTGGATACCCATGACGGAATTGGCGTAGTAGATGTCCGGGGGCTTTTGCCAGACGAGGAAATCGAAGCTGCGAAAGAGCATTTGTTTGAGTATGGCGCTAATGTAAAGCGTGTTTACAATACGGAGAAATACAATAATCTGGATATTTATCAGATCAATTGCACCTATTATTCGGCTCTTGGGGATGATGATAATGCTTATCTTTTAGCCAGAGCAATCCAGTTCTTTGCGCCAGGTACGCCTCAGGTTTATTATGTGGGACTACTGGCTGGAAAAAATGATATTTCCCTTTTGGAGGAGACGAAGGAAGGACGAAATATCAATCGTCATTATTATACGGAAGAAGAGATAGGACGGGAAGTTGAACGCCCGGTAGTAAAGCAATTGTTGGAACTTATGAAACTCAGAAATACGCATCCTGCATTTGATGGTGAGTTTTATATGCTTCCATGCGAGAAGGAGCAGTTGATCCTTGGGTGGAAAAACGGAAACAGCAGGATTGAGCTGCATGGAGATCTGGGGAAGAAATCGTTTGAAATTATTTAAAATGATTGGAACATTTATTTAAAACCAAAGGAGCAGGGCTGATTTATTTGAATCAGTCCTGTTCCTTTTTAACGTGTTTGAAATTTTAAACTCCTCACATTTTTTCAAAAACTCCCGTTATAGTTTAGGTCAATGAAAGATAAGTAAAAAAATAGGCAAGAGAAAATGGAAGAGATTAAAGGAGAAATAAACAAAAGGAAAAGGATGTAAGTGCAGATATAAAGAACACATAAAAATACATAAAAGAATATATAAATGGGCAAACGCCAGTGTTGTTTTCTTAACAGGAGAAAAAGATAAGAGAAAAATAAAAAAGCTAAATGCCCGTATATATTTGATACGGGTTGAAAGGAGCAATTCTATGAAACTTAAGGGTAAAATAAAAGAACTTACTGCACTTACTTCTGCGATCTGCATGCTGTCTGTACCGAATACAACGGTTTTGGCTGCTACTGGAACAAAAATAAACTCTGTTCCTCTTTCTATTGAGTCAGAAATCGAGGCTTGGGATACAGATAGCGATGTAACCGTTTCCACATCCTCTTCTGAATTTGATATAGATGATGTGGTGATCACCAATGAGCCAAGCGACGAGTGGGATGATGGCGACAAACCGAAATTCAAGATCACTTTATATGCAGATGATGATTATTATTTTGCTTCCGGATTTTCAAAAAGCAGTGTTAGCTTAAGCGGTTCTGACGGTACGGTTACATCAGTCAGCAGAAGCTCCAGTGATACTTTGGTCGTATATGTAACACTGGATGCCCTGGATGATGATGACAGTGATCATGATCTGGATGTAAGCGGGCTGGAATGGGATGAGTCAGACGGGACGGCTTCCTGGGAAGAAAGTGATGATGCAAAAAAGTATGAAGTACGGCTTTACCGGGGAAGCAGCGCAGTGACCAGCGTGCTGACGACTACCAGCACCAGTTATGATTTTTCAGGCTATATAACAAAAAGCGGTTACTATACATTTAAAGTAAGAGGCGTGTACAACACTTCTAATAAGGGAAGCTGGGAAGAATCGGATTCATGGTATGTTTCATCCAGCGAAGCACAGGAGATCAGTTCTTCAAGCAAAAGTACTCCTTCCAATAATACCGCCTCTTCCGGAACTGGCGCGTGGTTAAAAGATGATGCGGGCTGGTGGTACTGCAATGCAGACCGCAGTTATACTACAAACGGCTGGCAGTATATTGACAATCTTTGGTACTATTTTGATGAAAACGGTTACATGAAAACTGGTTGGATCTTATATAAAGATGCATGGTATTACTGTGGTGAAAGTGGTGCTATGTTGGTGAATGCAACGACACTGGATGGTTATTATGTAAATGGTGACGGCGTCTGGGTACAGTAAGGGAAAATAGATAGAAAATGATTTTAAAAGATGAAAGTTGAGGCAATGCGATTATGAGCAGATATAGAAGCAGAATGGGAAATGACAGAAAGGCCAGAAGAGAGATCGGAAGAAGGCTGCGAAAGGGCGGTGTGATGATGTGTATGATGATCACCAGTGCCATGTTGTTGTCAGCTTGCAGCGGCGGAAACAGCAGCAGCAAGAATACCACAGCAGCGCAGACCACAGAGGCAGCAGCAGAGGGCGGTGTACAGGACAGCCAGAATGAGGTAATGGGGCGTGTGAAGTTGGTTTCTGATACAGAGATCACAGTTGAGCAGGGACCTGGTGGAGCACCAGGCCAGAACAGTGACGGCCAACAGCCAGGCGGAGCACCAGGTGGCCAGAACCAGCCACCACAGGGGGGAGTTCCAGAGGGAAAAGGCCAGCCACCCCAGGGCAAAACCACAACTTATAAGATCACAACATCCACAACCTTCACCGATGCAGATGGTGCATTAATCCAGGTTTCTGATATCAAGGACGGTGACTTTGTTAAGATCACTACAGACGGCAATGGAACTGCTGTACAGATATCTTTAGCTGATATGCCAGGCGGTCCGGATGGTTCTCAGGGTGGACCTGAAAATGGGGCACCGGGAACAGATGGTCCTGGAGGCGGGGCTCAGTCTGCACCCACATCTTATTCCTCTGTAAAGGAATTTACCAGTGATACAGAAGAGACCGGTCAGAGCTATATCTCAGAGGGTACGGATGAAAGCGCGGTTCTTGTATCTAACGGAGCTAATGTTACTCTAAAAGATTTTACCGTAAACAGAACCTCCGAAGACAGCAAAGGCGGCGACAGCTCCAGCTTTTACGGCGTAGGTGCATCAATCCTTGTAACAGACGGAACTGTTGATCTAAAGGGTGGAACGATTACTTCTGATGCAGATGGCGCTGCAGGTGCGTTTGCCTATGACAAAGGCACTGTAAATATCTTTGATACTGCCATTACCACAACTGGAAATACAGCAGGCGGTATCCACGCAGCAGGCGGCGGTACAGTCAATGCAGAAAACCTGACAGTTCACACTTCTGGTGAGTCTTCCGCGGCCATCCGAAGCGACAGAGGCGGCGGCACCATGCGTGTAAATGGCGGCAGTTATACTTCTTCAGGAACTGGCTCACCGGCAGTTTATTGTACAGCAGATATTGAGGTGAATGACGCAAAGCTGACAGCGGAAAATTCTGAAGCAGTGTGCATTGAAGGCTTAAATTCCCTGTCACTGACTAACTGTACTCTGTCCGGTCATATCCAGGAAAATGAGCAAAATGACTGCGACTGGACAGTGATCTTGTACCAGAGCATGTCCGGTGATTCTGAAGTGGGAAATGCTGTATTTAATATGACCGGCGGCAGCCTGGCTTCTGAAAATGGTGGTCTGTTTTACACTACAAATACAGAAAGCACTTTTTATTTAAACAATGTAAGTATTACCCCGTCTTCTAATAAGGAATTTTTCTTAAAATGTACGGGAAATGCCAATAAGAGAGGCTGGGGACAGAGCGGTGCAAACGGAGCGGATTGTTCCTTTACAGCAGAAAACCAGAAAATGGAAGGAGATGTGATCTGGGACAGTATCAGCAACCTGAAATTTAAGATGACAGAGGGAAGCATCCTTACAGGCGGCTTCATCCAGGATGAGTCCTGCGCCGGAAATGGAGGCAGCGGAACGGCAGATCTGTCCATTGATGCCGAATCCACATGGATCGTCACAAAAGACAGCCGGTTATCAGGACTCACAAATAAAGGAACGATCAAAGATGCAGATGGTAAGGCTGTAACCATTAAGGGAAGTAACGGAACAGTGTATGTACAGGGAGACAGTGCTTATACAGTGACAGTAGATTCTTATACTGCATAATAAACGGAAATAAAAATGGGTACTGTGGAGATGGTGTTTTTCTCCCAGTGCCCATTATGCCCTTGCAGAGCTTTTTTGTATACTTATTGATGATGTGTTTTTTCATCCATTTCCCGGATGATCTTCTGGTCTTCTTTTAATTCGTTCTGTTCTTTTTGAAGCTCTTTTTGTTCTTTCTGAAGTTCTTTCTTTTCTTCTTTCAATTCTTCCTGCTCTTTTTTCAGCTCCTGGCGTTCTTTCTTTTCTATTGCCTCCAGATCATCCTCTTCTTCGATCAGCATCAGTAAGAAGCACAGGATCAAAAGCCCGCAGGAGATCCAGATGGTGCGGTAGGAAAAATGGTTTGTCAGGTGTCCGCCGCAGGCAGCGCCAATGGTAAAGGAGACGATAGCAGTCAGATAGATAGCTGCGATTTTAAGCTCATCTTTTTTCTTTTCAGTGACAGCTTTATAAAAATGGTCCATGCCGCTTCGCAGATTTCCGATACACATGGTGCTGGCATAGGCACTGCCGCGTACAGTACGGAAGGACTGAACCTGCATAGCGCAGGCAAAGGAAGTAAGTCCATTTGCAAGCCAGTTTAACTGTCCCGGGATAAAACCGACGATAAACAGTAGGATAATCTCCAGAGTCAGGACCAGATGGCGCCAGTGGATCTTTCCTGTGTGACGGAACCGGGAGTGGATCAGGCAGGCCATTAATACACCCAGTGCGAAAAAAGCAACGGGAAGGAAATAACGGATGGAATTTCGTAGATCCTCGGAGATCAGGTAGCATCCCATTAAAACAATATTTCCTGTCTGTGCATTGGCAAAGACGTGATCACGTAAAAAATAGGAACAGGCATCCTGCGTTCCGCCGGACAGATTTAAAAGTATCATAACAGGCAGCGAACTGGACATTTGCAGGCCGGTTTTTTGTTTCATGTATATCCCTTCTTTCATTCCCTGTTTTATCATTTTTTTCAAATAAAATCTGTTTGCCCAGTACAAAGCCTTCTACCCCTTTTTTCCAGAGACGCTCCAGAATCTCCCAGATCACACCGCCGTCGATCACAATATGGAATTTATACCGCTGACGCAATTTCAAAAGTTGCTCAATTTTAGGTTCTACAAAATGAAGATAGTCTCTTCCCGCAAATCCGGGATTTACGGTCATGACCAGCACGTAATCTACTAACGACAACAATTCCTGAATACTGTCAAGT
>OHCZ01001112.1_pt1 | contig 11501 bp, 5 predicted proteins | sample 1566891 | NCBI WGS metagenome assembly OHCZ01 (sample SAMEA3879510, study PRJEB24766) | human gut metagenome | biome: human-associated habitat; feature: feces | place: USA | collected 1985/1987
AACGACTTTTTGAACTTTTGACCCTGATATCATCATAATGTGGAAGCTACCTCATACGCTTCTTTCGTAGCATCAAGTGCTCTTCTTGCGCGGGTGGCATCGCCGATCACATAGGTATCCGGTACGATAGCTTTGATCTCTTCGCCGAATGGGTTGTAGTTTCTGAATCCCATGGAAAGGATGACAGAATCATATCCTCTGGATTCATGTCTCTGTCCGTCTGCTGTCTCGTACTCTACGCCGTCCTCATAGAATTTGCATACCTTTGCTCCGGTGATCTCCTTGATTCCGTAGTCCTCGAAATCCTTCATCAGATATACTCTGTGCTCATGGATCACATCCGGTCCGATTGCATCTCTCATCTCGATAATGGCTACTTCATGTCCCTGCTCTGCTAAGAAGTCTGCTGTCTCTGCACCTACCATACCGCCACCAACAACTAAGACTTTATGTCCTATCGAGCGTGTTCCTTCCAGGCAGTCAACACCATAAACGATATCCGGATTTTCAATACCTTTGATAAATGGAAGTACTAAAGTCTCAGCTCCTGTTGCGAGGATCACTGCATCCGGTGTATCTTCTTTCAACATCTGTGCAGTTACTTTTGTATTCATCTTGATATTAACTCCGGCTTTTTCACATTTTAGCTTTTGGACAAACCTTTTTTCAAAGTAATTTGTTTACTTTGTATCACTTTTACACTGACACATCCTGCATGAAACGAAAATGGATAAGACGGGTGGGCTGGATATTGCTTACTCCTATAATACTTTTTGTAATACTGATGGTATTACTTTATATACCTCCTGTTCAGAATCTTTTGCGACGGGAGGTTACTGCGTATGCTTCTAAAGCAACCGGAATGCAGATTCAGGTGGAACGGATAGACCTTCGTTTTCCGCTTAATCTGCTGGTACGAGGGGTGGAAGTCATACAGCAGCCGGATACCTTATTGTCTTTGGAAAGCCTGAATGTCCGCGTACAGGCATGGCCGTTGCTCAAAGGAAAAGTAGAAGTTGACGAGGTTACCTTAAGTCAGGTGGCGGTCAATTCTGCCAATCTGATAGAAGGGATGCAGATAAAAGGCGTTTTGGGGCGCTTCTTTCTGCAAAGTCATGGAGTCGATTTATCGAACGAAACGGCAGTTGTCAATCGGACAGAGTTATCCGATACTCATATACAACTTCTGATGACTGATACCACGACCACTCCCAAAGATACGACGGCATCTGCTCCTGTGAACTGGAAGGTGAACCTTCATCAACTGAAGTTGAAGAATGTATCATTCGGTATGAAACTGCCTGCCGACTCCATGAAGATGGCGGCATACATAGGCGAAGCGACCATTGATGACGCCAAAGCGGATTTAAAGAACCAGTTTTATGGATTGAAGCAATTCCTTTTGTCGGGTGCCTCCGCCAGTTATGACACCGGAGAGGCCCAACCGTCGGAAGGTTTTGACGCCTCTCATATGGCAGTCCGGAATATCCGCATCGGATTGGACTCTCTGCTCTACGAAGGCAGAAATATGAACGCTGTGATTCGTGAAATAACGATGGAAGAGCGTTCGGGACTGAGTATTACTTCACTGACAGGGCGGCTCTTTTCGAATGATTCTATCATCCGCATTCCTGAACTGAAACTGCAAACCCCACATTCAGAAATAGACCTGTCCGCCCAGACTTATTGGGAACTCGTAAATATCCCGACGACAGGACGTTTATCCGCCAGCTTTAACGCACATATAGGCAAAGAGGACGTGATGCTTTTTGCCGGCGGACTGCCTCAAACGTTTAAAGAAGCATATCCGTTCCGTCCGTTAGTGATTCGTGCCGGTACGGATGGAAATCTGAAAGAGATGCAGATTTCGCGCTTCACGGTAGACTTGCCGGGAGCTTTCTCGCTAAAAGGGGGAGGAATCCTTGAAAACCTGACGGACAGTCTGACTCGTTCGGGAACTATTGGGCTGGATATGGTTACCCGGAATCTGAACTTCCTGACAGGATTGACTGGAGTCACACCCGATGGCTCTTTAGTAATTCCCGACAGTATGAGTCTCAAGATGAAGATGGAGATGAACGGCCCGCAGTATAAAGCAAAACTCGATCTGAAAGAAGGCAAGGGCAGCATGAATGTAAATGCCGCATTAAACAGTTCGACAGAAGTTTATACGGCCGATCTGAAAATAAACGATCTGCAACTGCATCATTTTCTCCCGAAAGACTCGATTTATGAACTATCTCTTTCGGCAGATGCCAAGGGCAGGGGACTGGATGTCATGTCCTTCCATTCTTTAGCCAATCTGAATCTTTCTTTGGACCAGCTTCATTACGCCCGCTATCATCTTTCGAATGTTCATCTGACGGGAAATCTTAAAGGTGCTTTGGCAACGGCTCAGCTTACGAGTGACAATGAACTTTTGAAAATGACGGCGGATGCAGAATATAATTTAGCTCATAGCTATCCGGACGGTAAAGTGACAGTTGACGTTACTCAGCTTGATTTGTACGAACTGGGACTTATGCCCAAGCCGATGAAACATCCGTTGGCATTCAATTTAAGCGGAGAGGCACGGCAGAACCGTGTTTTCACTCATTTCACCGCCGGTGATATGAAACTGAATCTGAGTGCCCGTGCCGGTGTATATCCTCTGATTCGTCAGTCTACCCATTTTGTAGATGTGTTGATGAAGCAGGTGGATGAAAAACTCTTGGATCATGCTGCTTTGCGTGAAGCATTACCGTCGGCTATTTTCTCTTTTTCGGCAGGAAAGGAGAATCCGTTGGCATACTATATGGCAATGAAGAATATATCGTTCCATGATGCTTCCATGAAATTCGGCACTGCTCCCGATTGGGGAATCAACGGCAAAGCAGCCATCCATGCTTTGAAAGTGGATACCTTGCAACTGGATACAGTCTTTTTCACCGTCAAACAGGATACTACCCGTATGAATCTCCGTGCCGGAGTAATCAACGGACCGAAGAATCCCCAGTTTTCCTTCTCCACTATTCTGACAGGCGAGATTCGCGACCGCGATGCCGAGCTGCTGGCAGAATATAAGAACGAAAAGGGGAAAACCGGGGTGTTGCTTGGAGTCAATGCCCGTCCGCTGGTTGGAGGACGTGGAAAAGGGGATGGACTGGCTTTTACACTGATTCCGGAAGAACCGATTATTGCGTTCCGTAAATTCCACTTCAACGAAGATCATAACTGGATTTATCTGCATAAGAATATGCGCGTGTATGCCAATGTGGATATGTGGGATGATGAAGGTATGGGCTTCCGTGTGCATTCGGTACAGGGAGATACGGTTTCTTTGCAGAATATCGATGTCGAAATCCGGAGAATCCGCTTGGATGAAATAACGAGCGTACTGCCTTACTTCCCCGAAATCACCGGATTGTTCTCGGCAGAAGCACACTACATACAGACCGAAAAGGACCTTCAGCTCTCTACAGAAGCATCCATTGATGAACTGACTTATGAACGCCAGCGCATTGGTGATATTACTTTGGGGGCTACATGGCTGCCGGGCGAACAGGGAAAACAATACCTCAACGCTTATCTGAATCATGATAAGGTAGAAGTGCTGATAGCAGATGGCAAGCTGCTCCCTAGCTCGACGGGAAAGGATAGCCTGGAAGTAAATACGACGTTGGAACACTTCCCGCTTCGTATTGCCAACGCCTTTATTCCCGACGAGCTGGTTACGCTTGCCGGTGATATGGACGGTGACCTGAATATAACAGGCAGTACCGAGCAGCCATTGATAAACGGTGAACTGATACTGGACAGCGTATCTGTCCTGTCACGCCAGTATGGTGCTAACTTCCTGTTTGATAACCGCCCTGTGCAGTTGAAGAACAATCGTCTGATATTTGATAAGTTCGCCATTTACACCACGGGAAAGAATCCGTTTACGATTGACGGTTATGTCGATTTCCGTGATATGTCCCGACCGATGGCGAGTCTGAATCTGCTGGCGGAAAACTATACCTTGTTGAATGCGAAGCGTACTCGCGAAAGCCTTGTCTACGGAAAAGTCTTTGCGGACTTGCGGGCAACCATAAAAGGCCCGTTGGACGGGTTGAATATGCGTGGAAACCTAAATCTGCTGGGCAATACGGATGTCTCGTATGTACTGACCGATTCACCGCTGACCGTGCAGGATCGTCTGGGAAGTCTGGTGACATTTACTTCATTCAGTGATACCACCACAGTTGTCCGTCAGGAAGTGCCTACCGTATCTTTAGGAGGATTGGATATGCTGATGATGGTTCATATCGACCCTTCAGTCAGGGTGAAAGTGGACTTGGATGCCAGTGACAATCGTATCGAACTGGAAGGAGGTGGCGATCTTTCGATGAAATACACTCCGCAGGGAGACCTGACATTGACCGGACGTTACACACTGAGCGGTGGACTGATGAAGTATTCTCTGCCTATCATTGCAGTCAAGGAATTTGCCATCGATAACGGCAGCTATGTAGATTGGACCGGAAACCCGATGGACCCCATGCTGAACTTCAAGGCAACCGACCGTATCCGTGCTTCCGTATCCGAAGGAGAGAACGGAGGAACGAGAATGGTTAACTTTGACGTTTCCATTGTCGTAAAGAACCGGTTGGACAACCTGTCTTTTGCTTTCGACGTAGCGGCCCCGGAAGATGCGACCATACAGAATGAACTGACAGCAATGGGAGCGGAAGAACGTGGAAAACAGGCACTTTATATCATGTTGATGAAAACCTATCTCGGCACCGGACCGATCGGCGGTGGAGGCGGCGGACTTGGCAAGCTGAATATGGGTTCTGCCCTGAACTCCGTACTGAGCAGTCAGATAAATTCACTGATGGGTAACCTGAAGAATGCCAGCGTCTCTGTGGGTGTCGAAGATCATGACGCTTCGGATACCGGCGGCAAGCGTACGGATTACAGTTTCCGTTATTCGCAGCGCCTCTTCAATAACCGCTTCCAGATTGTAATCGGCGGTAAGGTATCGACGGGCGAAAATGCGACGAATGATGCCGAATCCTTCATTGACAACATCTCTTTGGAATATCGTCTGGACCGTACGGGAACCCGTTATGTCCGTTTGTTCTACGATAAGAACTATGAGAGTGTACTCGAAGGGGAGATTACGGAAACCGGAGTCGGTTTGGTACTTCGCAAGAAACTGGATAAGCTCAGTGAACTGTTCATCTTTAAGAAAAAGAAGTAAGAATGAAAGATATACGTATTAACATATTAGCAGGCTGTCTTATAGGTATAGTGTTGTTTTCGGCGTGTTCGGTGACGAAACATCTGCCCGAAGATGAAATACTCTATACCGGAGGAAAAACGGTGATAGTCAATAAATCATCGACACGGGTTGGTGAAACTGCTTTGACGGAAATCAATGCAGCGCTTGCCAAAACTCCCAGTACTACTCTGTTGGGAGGTTTTCTGCCTATTCCTTTTAAAATGTGGATGTATAACGACTTCGTGAAATACAAGAAAGGATTCGGTAAGTGGATGTTTAACCGCTTTGCCGCCAATCCGCCCGTATTTATTTCTACTGTCAATCCCGAAGTACGTGTCAAGGTAGCCACTAACCTGCTCCGTGATTACGGATATTTCAATGGAAAGGTGACTTACGAGACTTTGGTCGATAAGAAAGATAGTCTGAAAGCAAGTCTGCTCTATACGGTAGATATGAAGAACCCTTATTTCATTGATACAGTGTATTATCAGCGTTTCACTCCCCAGACTCTGAAGATCATGGAACGCGGACGTCGTATGTCTTACATCACCCCCGGCGAACAGTTTAATGTGGTGGATTTGGATGAAGAACGTTCCCGTATCAGTACCCTTTTGCGTAATCGGGGATATTTCTACTTCCGTCCGGACTATATGACCTATCAGGCAGATACAACCTTGGTTCCCGGCGGACATATCAGTCTTCGTCTGATTCCTCTTCCGGGATTACCGGCTGCCGCTCAACGTTCTTACTATGTAGGAGATGCTTCGGTCTATCTCTTCGGAAAGAATGGCGAGGCACCTAATGACAGTATCTTGTACAAGAATCTGAATATTCACTATTATGATAAACTGCAGGTCCGTCCGAATATGCTCTATCGATGGATGAACTATCAGCAGTTTGTACGGAGCAAACAGATGAGGGCTTCCAACCGTACCCGTCTTTATAGCCAGTACCGGCAGGAGCAGGTGCAGGAGAAATTGAGTCAGCTCGGTATATTCAGCTATATGGATATGCAATATGCTCCCCGAGATACGACAGCGGCTTGTGATACACTGGATGTCACTATGCAGGCTACATTTGCCAAACCGTTGGATGCAGAACTGGAACTGAATGTAGTAACGAAGAGTAATGACCAGACCGGTCCCGGTGCATCTTTCGGTGTCACTCGTAACAATGTATTCGGAGGTGGTGAAAGCTGGAACGTAAAACTGAAAGGCTCTTATGAGTGGCAGACCGGAGGCGGTGAGAAGAGCTCACTGATGAACAGTTGGGAAATGGGGCTTTCTACCTCTCTGACTTTTCCGAGAGTCGTGTTCCCGCATCTGGGTAAACGGGAGTTTGACTTCCCGGCCACGACGACCTTTCGTCTGTATATCAACCAACTGAACCGGGCAAAGTATTATAAACTGCTGTCCTTTGGCGGCAATGCTACATACGATTTCCAGCCCTCCCGTACCAGCCGGCATAGTATTACTCCTTTTAAACTGACATTTAATGTCTTGCAGCATCAGTCTGAGGATTTTAAAGAGATAGCTGAAGCTAATCCTGCATTGTATGTCAGTCTTAGGAACCAGTTTATTCCGGCGATGGAATATACGTATACGTATGACAATGCTTCGGGTCGTCGGATAAAGAACCCTATCTGGTGGCAGTCTACCGTCACTTCGGCGGGTAATATCACTTCCCTTATTTACCGTGCTTTTGGCAAGCCGTTCAATGAAGAGGATAAGAGTTTGCTGGGGGCTCCGTTTGCACAGTTTGTGAAGTTGAATACGGAGTTGCGTCATTTGTGGAACATAGATAAGAATAATGCGATAGCCAGCCGCATGGCAGTAGGTGCACTGTTTACTTATGGCAATGCTACGATAGCTCCCTATAGTGAACAATTTTATGTAGGTGGTGCCAATAGTATCCGTGCTTTTACAGTGCGCAGTGTCGGTCCGGGCGGTTATCATCCGGAAGAGGGAAAATATTCCTACCTGGATCAGACAGGAACCTTCCGCTTTGAGGCGAATGTGGAATATCGTTTCCGTATTTTCAAGAGCTTTTGGGGAGCTACCTTTCTGGATGCAGGAAATGTGTGGTTGTTGCGCAAAGACAGAAAGCTTTTGGCTGATGGAAAAGAAGCACGTCCCAATTCACAACTGCGTCTGAAGACTTTCCCTAAACAAATAGCTTTGGGAACGGGTGTCGGTATCCGTTATGACATGGATATTCTCGTATTCCGTCTCGACTTCGGTATTCCTCTGCATCTGCCTTATGATACGGAACGTAGCGGCTATTATAATGTAACCGGAGCTTTCTTCAAGAATCTGGGAATACATTTTGCTATCGGTTACCCGTTCTAATGAATGATTTTTGTACGATTTTAGTGAATAATGATTGATATTTGTCCTGTTGGATTCAACTATTTTTGTAAATTTGCAACGAAATCTGATGCCATTGACATCACTAACCTTTTAATATTACACAATTTATGAAACCAACTTTATTCTTATTGGCTGCTGGTATGGGTAGCCGTTATGGAGGCTTGAAGCAATTGGACGGACTGGGTCCTAACGGCGAAACTATTATGGATTACTCTATCTATGATGCTATCAACTCAGGATTTGGTAAGCTTGTATTTGTAATCCGCAAAGATTTTGAACAGGATTTCCGCGAAAAGATTATTTCTAAATACGAAGGCCACATTCCTTGCGAACTGGTATTCCAGTCTATTGATGATCTTCCGGAAGGGTTCACTTGTCCGGCAGACCGTACAAAACCATGGGGTACAAATCATGCGGTAATGATGGGAGCTGATGTGATTAGTGAACCGTTTGCGGTAATCAACTGCGATGACTTCTATGGTCGTGACTCGTTCCAGGTAATGGGCAAATTCCTGTCTGCTCTTCCCGAAAATTCCAAGAATGTTTATTCAATGGTAGGTTTCCGTGTAGGAAATACGTTGAGCGAGAGCGGTACGGTATCTCGTGGTATCTGCAGTACAGATGCTAACAACTTGCTGACTTCCGTAGTGGAACGTACGAAGATTCAACGTCTGGACGGCGAAGTAAAATACATCGATGATAACGGTGAATGGACAGCTACTCCTGATACGACTCCGGTAAGTATGAACTTCTGGGGCTTTACTCCCGACTACTTTGCTTACAGTGAAGAGTTCTTCAAGACTTTCCTGAGCGATCCGAAGAACATGGAGAACCTGAAGAGCGAATTCTTTATCCCGCTGATGGTGGATAAATTGATTAACGACGGAACTGCAACTGTAGAAGTTCTAGATACTACCAGCAAATGGTTTGGTGTAACTTATCCGGAAGACCGTCAGAGCGTAGTGGATAAGATTCAGGCATTGGTAGATGCCGGTGAATACCCTGCTAAATTGTTCTAAAGAAAAGCTTTTGATAAAGACCAGGAAGCAGTCATTCATGAGAATGACTGCTTTTTTTGTCTTTCATAACGGATAATACTGCCCTTTATCCAATAATTATTCATTATCTTTGCAATCCAAAATCTTATAAATCAGAGACAGACGTGATTTCAGTAGAAGGATTATCAGTAGAATTTAATGCGACACCGCTCTTTGCGGATGTCAGCTATGTTATCAATAAAAAAGACCGCATCGCTTTGGTCGGCAAGAATGGTGCGGGCAAATCGACTATGTTGAAAATATTGGCAGGTCTGCAAAACCCGACCCGTGGAGTGGTAGCCGTCCCTAAAGATGTAACAATCGGCTATCTGCCGCAAGTCATGATCCTTTCGGATGTCCGCACGGTGATGGAGGAAGCAGAACTCGCTTTCGAGCATATTTTCGAACTTCAGGCAAACCTTGAACGGATGAATCAGCAGCTTGCCGACCGCATCGACTATGAATCCGAAGAATACCACCAGTTAATAGACCGCTTCACACACGAAAACGACCGCTTCCTGATGATGGGAGGAACCAATTTTCAGGCGGAAATAGAACGTACCCTGTTGGGATTGGGCTTTAGCAGGGAAGACTTTAACCGTTCGACTTCCGAATTCTCCGGCGGCTGGCGTATGCGTATCGAACTAGCGAAGCTCTTGCTCCGTCGTCCGGATGTGCTGCTCCTTGATGAGCCGACTAACCATCTGGATATCGAGAGTATACAATGGCTGGAGAACTTCCTGTCTACCCGTGCCAATGCTGTTGTGCTGGTCAGCCACGACCGTGCTTTCCTTAATAATGTAACTACCCGTACGATCGAGATTACCTGCGGTCAGATTTATGACTATAAAGTGAAGTACGATGAGTTTGTCGTATTACGTAAAGAACGTCGTGAGCAGCAGCTCCGTGCCTATGAGAATCAGCAGAAGCAGATACAAGATACGGAAGACTTTATCGAACGTTTCCGCTATAAGGCAACCAAAGCCGTACAGGTGCAGAGTCGTATCAAACAACTGGAAAAGATAGACCGTATCGAGGTCGATGAGGAAGACAACTCTTCCCTCCGTCTGAAATTTCCTCCTGCTAGCCGCAGCGGGAATTATCCGGTTATCTGTGAAGACGTACGCAAGGCATACGGACAGCACGTTGTTTTCCATGATGTGAATCTGACGATCAACAGAGGAGAAAAAGTCGCATTTGTCGGAAAGAACGGAGAAGGTAAATCTACGTTAGTGAAATGTATCATGGGCGAGATTGATTTTGATGGTAAACTGACGATCGGGCATAACGTGCAGATCGGTTACTTTGCACAGAATCAGGCGCAGATGCTGGATGAAAACATGACGGTATTTGATACGATCGACCGTGTGGCGACAGGAGATATTCGGTTGAAGATACGTGACATTTTGGGTGCATTCATGTTTGGCGGAGAGGCTTCGGATAAAAAAGTGAAAGTACTTTCCGGTGGAGAGCGTACTCGTCTGGCTATGATTAAGTTGCTGCTGGAACCGGTGAACTTCCTGATTTTGGACGAACCTACCAATCATCTGGATATGCGTTCCAAAGATGTACTGAAAGAAGCTATCCGCGAATTTGACGGAACAGTGATACTTGTCAGCCACGACCGTGATTTTTTGGACGGACTTGCGACTAAAGTATATGAGTTCGGTGGTGGAACAGTGAAAGAACATCTTGGCGGTATCTACGATTTCCTGCAAAAGAAGAAGATCGACAGCCTGAATGAACTTCAGAAAGGAGTTTCTCTCTCTACTTCTCCTACCACATCTGCCAAAGGAAACGAAGCGGATACAGAGCAACCTTCGGAGAACAGACTCTCGTATGAAGCGCAGAAGGAACTCAATAAGAAGATAAAGAAGTTAGAACGCCAGGTGGCGGACTGTGAGGCTTCGATTGAAGAAACGGAATCGGCAATCGCCATTCTGGAAGCAAAAATGGCAACCCCGGAAGGAGCATCGGATATGCAACTGTATGAACGGCATCAGAAGCTGAAACAGCAATTGGATACCACCGTTGAAGAGTGGGAACGGGTTTCGATGGAACTGGAAGAAGTGAAAAACTAATTTATTATATAATATGAAAGTAACCAAGTATTTACCAATTCTTGCCGTATGCCTTATGACAACAGGATGTAACAGTAAGAAAGAGGCCGTGCTGACGTCCGGTATCGACCTTGCTAATCTGGATACCACGGCAATGCCGGGTACAAGTTTTTATCAGTATGCCTGCGGTGGGTGGATTGAAAGTCATCCGCTGACAGACGAGTATTCACGTTTCGGTACATTCGACATGTTGCGCGAAAACAGTCGTGAACAACTGAAAGCATTGATTGCCGAATTGGCAGCGAAGAAAGATAACGCACCGGGCAGTGCTGCGCAGAAAGTAGGCGATCTTTATAATATCGCAATGGATAGCGTGAAGCTGAATCAGGAAGGTGTAGCTCCGATCAAAGCAGAACTGGCAGCCATTGACGCTCTCAAGGATAAAGGAGAAATCTATGCATATATCGCAGAGAGCCAGAAGAAAGGCATCCGTCCTTACTTCACCATGTTTGTAAGTGCGGATGATATGAACAGTTCCATGAATATCGTACAGACCTATCAAGGCGGTATCGGAATGGGACAGCGTGACTATTATCTGGAGAATGACGAGCAGACTAAAAATATCCGTAATAAATATCAGGAACATATCGCCAAAATGTTCCAGTTGGCAGGTTATGATGAGGCTACTGCACAGAAAGCGGTAAAAGCTGTAATGAACATTGAAACCCGTTTGGCTAAAGCGGCCCGTTCACAAGTGGAATTGCGTGATCCTCATGCCAACTATAATAAG
>OHCZ01001119.1_pt1 | contig 11420 bp, 6 predicted proteins | sample 1566891 | NCBI WGS metagenome assembly OHCZ01 (sample SAMEA3879510, study PRJEB24766) | human gut metagenome | biome: human-associated habitat; feature: feces | place: USA | collected 1985/1987
ATTAGAAGGCATTGCAGCTGAAGCTAACTGCTATATACTGAATCCAAATTCAGAACATGAGCTACTGGTTCCTGTGAAACGAGTAAATGCATTTTGGGGAACAGAAGAAGGCGGCTTCAAAACAGATCATATGTTGAATGACGGAAACAACCAAGGAAAAGTAACTAAATGGATTGCCCGTATCATAACAAAAGATAGTTCCAAGGAATTACTGAAATTCACCACCCAACAAGGAAGCTCCGCCAATGATTATATAGGAATCAAACCTACAGGAAACGAAGGTAATGTATTAATAGGTATTTACGACGCAACAGCAGGAGAACCTGCTCAAGACGCTAAACCATTATGGAGCTGGCACATTTGGATTACAGATTATAATCCGGGAGGAGATATTAATGGAATAATTCCTGCAATTTCTCAAAACCCAGGAAAAGCAGATGTTACAGGAGGAGCTATCTACCGTTTTGGGGGAGTTGATAACAATCAAACGAAAGATGGATCCACACAGGCAATGATGGATCGTAACTTAGGCGCACTAAGTGCAACACCAACTGACGGTGCGAAAACGATCGGTATGTATTATCAATGCGGTCGAAAGGATCCGATAATGACTGATTGGAGCCAAATCACTAAGTTAGGAACCAGCTCTTTAGGGGGAGACGTTTACTCCATTCATATCAAAACAGCAAAAGGTCCCGTATCTAAAGAAACAGCTGTGAAAAACCCGGATACCTATTTCTTGGGAGATGCAGACCATTTTACTTATAAAGATTGGTTAATTGAAGGCAGCGGTAGTACTGAACTATGGTACAAAAAGAGTGATGAAAAAACCAAAACACTATACGATCCATGTCCGGCAGGCTGGAGAGTGCCTTATAAGATGAACACTTATGGTGAAATAAACGGAGAAGATGTTGACAATGGTATATATCTTTGCCCTAATAATAGTTCCATAAAAATATTTTACCCGTTTGGAGGACATTTAAATGCCATTACCGGTCAATATCCGGGAGGAAGTTTGTTTGAATACAAAACTGCACAAAATGGTTGGCTAGGCAGTTATCCGGACAATCCTAATAATGCCTATAGTTATCATATATTCTCTGCAACATTAGTGGACGAATATGACGGACCATTCTTTCCCATCATGCCTAACAATGCAGACGGCAGATACTTAGGTTATAGCGTACGTTGTGTAAAAGAATAAATCACCAAAGAAAACAGGTACATGAATAAACACATTATTCTATTATTTATCATATTGTGCATTGGCCTTACAAGGGCCAGTGCACAACATAGTATTACCGGTAAGGTGCTAGATGCTACTAACCAGGAGCCTATCCCATTTGCCAGTGTTACTATAAAGAACGTCAAGAGCGGAACAACTACGGACAATAATGGTAATTTTACCTTAAAGGTCAATAATAACGATATTCTTATCGTCAGTTTTATGGGATACGAAACTAAAGAGGTTAACATTGGAACACAAAAGAAAGTAACGATATTATTATCAGAATCTTCTGTTTTATTGGATGCGGTAGTAGTCACCGGGTTTCAGAATCTTAAAAAAACAACCTTTACCGGCTCTTCCGTTAAAATCAAAGCTGATGATATTAATTTGCCCGGTGAAACAGACATAAGCCGTATGCTGGAAGGCAAAGCAGCCGGAGTATCTATTCAGAATGTATCGAGTACCTTTGGTAGTGCCCCCAAAATACGTGTACGTGGTGCCACGTCTATCAATGGAGAAAACAAACCTTTGTGGGTAGTAGATGGAATCGTATTAGAAGATGTGGTAAATGTATCTAACGACCAACTAGCAAGCGGTGACCCTACCACCCTGTTAGGCTCCTCCGTAGCAGGTATCAATACTAACGATATCGAAACAATTGACGTACTAAAAGATGCTGCCGCAACAGCATTATATGGAGCCAGAGCCATGAATGGAGTAGTTGTAATTACGACTAAAAGAGGAAAAGAAGGAAAACCACGTATTCATTATAGCGGAAACTACACAGTACGGACCAAACCACGTTATTCTGAATTCAATATTATGAATTCAGCCGATCAAATGTCTGTGTATGCAGAAATGGAACGAAAAGGTTTATTAACTTCGGACATTGTAAATAACCAGTCTTCCGGTATTTATGGAATCATGTATAATAGAATCAACACATGGGATGAATCAAAGCAACAATACCTTTTAGAGAATACATATGCAGCCCGTCACAACTTTTTAATGGAACACGCAGCAGCTAATACAGACTGGTTTGATCTGCTATTTACCAATTCCATAATGAATGAACATACATTAAGTGTATCAAGTGGTTCACAAAAGTCGAAATCCTACATTTCATTAGGCTTTTTGAACGATCCGGGATGGACTGTTGCCGACAAAGTGAATCGAATCACAATGAACTTCCGAAATGACTACCAGCTAAATGACAAAATCGGATTTAGTTTTCAAACGGTAGGTTCTGTCAGAATGCAGAACGCTCCCGGTTCATTAAGTCGTTCCAGTGACGTTGTAAGTGGTATTTCCTCACGTAATTTTGACATAAATCCGTTCAATTATGCATTAAACACAAGCCGTGCATTACGAGCATACGACTCAAATGGAGAACGGGAATATTATACACTCAACTTTGCCCCATTCAATATTTTAGAAGAACTCGATAATAACTATATTAAATTGAATGTGATAGATTTAAAAGCCCAAGCCGAATTTAACTGGCAAATTTTTAAAGGATTAAAATACAATTTTACCGGAGCTATCCGCTATGTACGTTCAAAGCAAGAGCATGAAATACACGAAAATTCTAATATGGCAAATGCTTATCGTGCAGCTGGCAATTCTACCATTCGAGAAAACAATCCCTACCTCTACAAGGACCCTAGTGATCCGTCAGCCGAACCGATTGTTGTTCTCCCCAAAGGGGGATTCTATAATACTGCCGAAAACTTATTATTAAATTATGATATAAGAAACTCTGTTAGTTTCAGCAAAATATGGAATGAGAAACATGAGTTCAACGCATTATTAGGACAACAAATCAAATATTCCGATAGACAAACGAACAGCAACACCGGCTACGGATTCCAATATGACATGGGAGGCACTGTTAGTATGAACTATCTTATAATGAAACAAATGATCGAGCAAAATTTTGATTATTATTCAAGAGCTTTGACATACGATCGTTTTGCCGCTTTTTATGCAAATGTTGATTACACCTATGACAGACGATATTCCATTTCCGGAACAGTACGGTATGACGGCTCCAACACAATGGCAAATTCCAGTTCAGCCCGCTGGCTGCCTACCTGGAATATCAGTGGGAAATGGAATATAGGTAATGAAGCGTTTATGAAAGATTTTGTCTGGCTGGATGCATTAGCGCTACGTGCCGGCGTTGGATTAACAGCCAGTATGCCTCCATTATCAAATGCAACACCCATTTTTATAAATTCCAATACTACGCGACCAAGTACGGACATCGAATCAGGCATTGAAATTTACACATTAGGTAATTCTGATTTGACATGGGAAAAGAGTTATCAATCTAATTTTGGTTTTGATGCCACTTTCCTTAAAGGAAGACTCGACTTTTCTTTTGACTATTTTATCCGAAACAGTTTCGACTTGTTAAGTGTAATAAAAGTCTCCGGAATTGGAGGAGAAAGATATAAATGGGCCAACAGTGCCGACTTAAGCGCCTCCGGTTTCGATATAACATTGTCAGGAAAACCTATTGTAACAAAAGATTTCATGTGGTCAAGTTCTTTCACTATGGGATATTCCAAAAATGAAATCAAGAATTCAATGCAACAACCACAAATCAACACGTTGGTAGGAATCACAGGAGGAAATAAAAATGGGTATCCGGTGAACGGGCTTTTCTCTATACCATTTGCCGGTCTGAATCCGGAAAATGGTGTACCGATGTTCTATGATGAGAATGGTACTATCACCAGTGATATCAATTTCCAAAGTACTTCAACAGATTACTTAAAATACGAAGGACCGACAGATCCCAAATATACAGGAGGGTTTAACAATTCCTTTACTTGGAAAGGTATCTCATTAGATATTTTCTTCACTTTCCAAGCCGGAAATGTAATCCGATTGAATCCTGTATTTAACAGCAGTTATAATGACTCTCAAGCAACCCCCAAAGAGTTCTTTAACAGATGGGAATTCAGAGGAGATGAGAAGCATACTAATATCCCTGCAATAGCTGATAAAGATCTGATATCAGATTTGAGCAGTACTTATCCTTATTCAGCATACAATTATTCAGATATACGGGTAGCAAAAGGAGATTTCATCCGTCTTAAATCATTATCTGTAGGATATACCATTCCGCAGAAGCTTTTCAAATCGTGGAAGTTGTTCTCTGATATTCGTTTACGAGTAACCGGCAAAAACTTATGGTTACTATACTCTGATAAAAAATTGAATGGACAAGACCCTGAATTTGTCAATACCGGTGGTGTAGCCCAACCGATACAAAAACAAGTTATTTTTTCATTAGATGTCAGTTTCTAAATCATCCTTATACAATGAAGAGAATTAAAATATACTTATATATTGGAATCATGTCCTTTTGTACCAGTTGCTCTGACTTTCTGGACAAAGTACCCGACGAACGTACTCAAATAGATTCTCCGGATAAAGTATCCGCATTACTAGTAAATGCGTATCCTAAAGTTTCTTATGCGGCTATTGTCAATACCCGTTGTGATTACATAACCGACTTCGGAAGTGTTTACTCTGGTGCGCAACCAGGAGCATTATTCAGCTTTATGGGTGAAAATTTCTTATGGAAAGACGTGATAGAAGATGGAAATGATTCCTTCGAAAACTTCTGGACAGGATGCTATGCAGCTATTGCAGTATCTAACCAGGCGCTTATTTCTATCGACGAGTTAGGAACACCTTCAAGCACAATCAATCAAAAGGGAGAAGCACTCATGACCAGAGCCTTCTCACATTTTTGTCTTGCTTCACTCTTTGCCCAACAATATGACGAATCGACTGCATCGTTATATCCGGGTATTCCTTATGTAGAGAAACCAGAAACACAGCCAGTAGAACAATATGACCGGGAGACAGTGGCAGACACTTATAGAAAAATCACACAAGATTTTGAGGACAGTTATCCTCTTATGACGGATGGAAGCATTTATACAGCTCCCAAATATCATTTCAATAAGAAATCAGCTGCCGCCTTTGGTACCCGTCTTTATCTATTAATGAAACAATATGATAAGGTACTTGAATATGCCAATCAACTCATTTCCATACCGTCACAATTTGAGACATTGACGGATAGTAAAGGAGAACCTCTTAAAAATCAAGATGGTACACCGCAACAGTATATCTCAAAAGATGATCCTGCATTTTCGTTTGTAAGCAACAACTTTCATCCTTTTGCAACAACTTACATGGATGCAAGCGGATATATTGAAATGCGTTCGTATTTCTGCAGTTCTTCCACCAATGCCAATTTATTGATTACAGAAGCATTGTCTTCAATCGCCTGGGGAGAATTACCCTTCTATTCAAGATATGGTTTATCTTCTACTGACATTGGCAAGACAATCAATGCAGATAATGTTACAAATGGTATGTGGGCTATTCCCTATTACGGTACATCCAATTTCTACTTCATACCTAAATTTACCCAATTTACTAAACAAGAATCTTTAGACGCATCCAACTTTTTGCCGTATGCCAATATTCCTGTTTTGAGAATGGAAGAAGTGTTATTAAACCGTGCAGAAGCCTACCTAATGCTTAACCAATATGACAAAGCTATCGCTGATCTAAATTTATATGCCAGCCAACGTTTTGTTATAGCAAGAAGCCCGGCATCAAGCAGATATTATGATTCTAAAGAATTATGTATTACACGCGATAAGATACTCAATTTCTATAAAACCAAACTTAATAATACTGATCACTTCATCAATAAGTACAATCAGACAGACTCTTGGAGTGATTTGAAAAAAGGTATCCTACTTGCAATACTTGATTTCAGAAGTATAGAGTTTTATAATGAAGGACTTAGATGGTATGATATTGTACGCTGGAATATCCCCGTCACCCATACCCAGGCTAACGGCAGCAAGTCCAGCTTAATGCCGGACGACGACCGAAGGGTACTACAAATTCCGGAAATGGCAACTATTTCGGGAATAAAACTTAATCCAAGAAATAACGTAAATAATACATGGGAATAAAATGAAAACAACAAATCACATTGCCAAATGGATACAAGCATATTTCATGCTACTATTCTGCATTAGTACTGTTATTTTCACTGCCTGTAATGAGGACAAACTCAATCTTGACCAAGAGATTTATGGATTGGGTGGAAATGACGAGCAAAAAAATGAACTGGACAAATGGTTATATGAAAACTATACCCAAGCTTACAATATCGAAGTGAAATATAAATGGAACAGTTATGAACTGAACACTACCGCCCAACTAGTCCCCATTATGGAACGCTTCGTAAAACCTTCTATGGATATGATTCAACGAGTGTGGTTTGAGCCTTATAAACAATTGGCAGGAGATAAATTTCTTAGAGAAATGACACCTAAGAAAATCATTTTGGTAGGTAGCCCGGAATATAATGCAGATGGCAGTCAAGTATTAGGACAGGCTGAAGGCGCTCGTAAAATTACACTATTTGATGGTAATAGCTACAATCCGAGTGATGCAGACTGGATACGTTCTATCATGCATACCATTGAACACGAATTCGCTCATATTCTCCATCAAACCAAAATGTATGATTCCAGTTTCAAAGATATATCCGCCGGAGATTATAATCCGACAGGGTGGACTTCTGAAACGGAAGTAAGTGCATTACTTGCCGGATTCTATTCCGCATACGCAATGTCGGGAGTTGATGAAGATTTCGTTGAAGTGGCATCATTAATTATGGTGTATGGAAAAGAATGGCGTGACTATCGAATTAATTTGCTCAAAAGTTTAACAACGTCTCCTCCTTCAGAGGGAGAAACAGCAGAAGAAACAGCACAGCGTATAGCCCTTGCCAATCAGGCACAAACGGCTTTAACCAGATTACTGGCTAAAGAAGAAATTGTGATCAATTACTTTAAAAATGTATGGAACGTACAGTTTTATGACGACGCAATGGGAAATAAAGGATTAGTATCTTTAGTACAAGATGCTATTAATCAAATTGTAAATGAAAACACTCCAGAATAAATAATTATGAAAATAGTTTATACATATTATCTTCTAACCTGTGTAGCATTGTGCAGTATATTTTCATCTTGCAATAATGAAACCGACATTTATATGGAAAACCCGGATAAACGGATTCAAACTAAAATGCAGGAATATACTGATATACTCACAGGAGCTCCCGATGGATGGATTGCAGAAATAAATACCCAATTAGGAGGTATTCACACCTTATGGATGCAATTCACTGCAGACAATCGAGTATCTATGATGTTCGATTATGTAGAATATTACCGCGACTTGAAAGCAAGTCCGTTTGAAAGTAGCTATATACTCAAGCCACTACAAGGACCAACTATATCATTTGATACGTACTCTTTCTTATCTATCTTTGCAGATCCCAACCAGCTGATGAATGGTGCAGGACAAGCAGGAACCGGATTAGGAGCAGACTACGAATACGAGATTATATCCTACAAAAACGATCAGTTTCTCCTAAAAGGAAGAAAAAACAAAATGGAAGCTACACTGACTAAAGCTACCAATGAGGAAAGAGAGGCCATCAAAAATGGCGCCTTAATGGAAAATCAGGATCAGGCTCCTATCTATCAAAAAAAATACTTCACTTTCAGTTATAAAGGACAAGCGTATGATTTTGTATCTAATGGTAGAAAAACAGGTTTCTTATCCGCTAACAATGGAAATCCGACCCTACAAATAGAAGGTTCTAAAATAGACCTGAACGGAAATATCGTAATGATGAACCCGTTAATCCTTAATGGTTACGAAATTTATCAGTTCAACAAGACATCCACCGGATACACTACACAAGTAGGCAATGATATACTTGAAATTAAAGGAGGTACTACACCAATTGTTCCTCTATTCAATGCACCTCCAGGAGCAATTCATCAGACAATGGTAGTGTACAACGATATACAAAATCAATGGTCATCCGAATATTTTGATAAACATAAAGCTGCTGTTTCGAATTTATTTGCATTCACTCAAACTCAATTCTATATTGTGTATGTTGCCATACACATGTACACAGACGGAAGTATAGTGGAGATTGGTTATAAAATATATCAAAACGGTTCATTAGGAGCCGATACTTACGGATTCTATTATACATTCAACTATCAGAAGAATTCAGATGGTTCTATCACTTTTGGAGATTATACACCGTTCGATACAAGCAATCCTAATCACGAAGAGTTCGACAAATGTCTGTCACCTATTTTAGATGGTTACTTTAAAAAACACAAATTCTTCATTAAAAGCTGGCCGGCTTTGTACAACAATTCCAGCCAATATGTGATGTCCTCGCTAATTCCTGCAGAAGATAAGACACTTGGTGTCATGGTAGGCGTACCTATGACGTTCTAAAGTTTACTTTACATTTATAGGGATGCCTGAAAACGGCATCCCTCACTCATTAAATAGATATAAGAAAGAAGTATTTGTTTTCCAACCAATGTATATAATCTAAAAATGCCTATCTTTGCAGTCAGATTATCGATAACTAAATAAAAACGAAATAGATAAATGGCATTGCAATGTGGTATTGTAGGACTACCGAACGTGGGTAAGTCGACACTTTTCAACTGTTTGTCGAATGCGAAAGCACAGGCGGCAAATTTCCCTTTCTGTACAATTGAACCCAATGTAGGTGTAATCACTGTTCCTGACGAACGTCTGAACGCACTCGCTGAATTGGTGCACCCCCAACGAATTGTTCCTACAACTGTAGAAATCGTAGATATCGCCGGACTGGTGAAAGGCGCAAGCAAAGGTGAAGGACTGGGAAACAAGTTCCTTGCCAATATCCGTGAAACAGACGCAATTATCCACGTACTCCGTTGCTTCGATGACGACAATGTGACACACGTAGACGGAAGCGTAAATCCCGTCCGCGACAAAGAAATCATTGACTACGAACTTCAATTGAAAGACCTGGAAACCATCGAAAGCCGTATCCAGAAAGTACAGAAACAAGCACAGACGGGCGGAGACAAAGCTGCAAAGTTAGCTTACGATGTACTCGTTCAATATAAAGACGCATTGGAACAGGGAAAATCTGCACGTACAGTGACTTTTGAAACAAAAGACGAACAAAAGATTGCTCACGAACTGTTTCTACTGACCAGTAAACCGGTAATGTATGTTTGCAATGTTGATGAAGCAAGCGCAGTAAACGGAAATAAATACGTAAATATGGTACGCGAAGCCGTAAAAGACGAGAATGCTCAAATCCTGATTGTCGCAGCCAAAACAGAAGCGGACATCGCCGAACTGGAAACGTACGAAGACCGTCAAATGTTCCTTGCCGAAGTAGGCTTGGAAGAATCGGGCGTAGCACGTCTTATCAAATCTGCTTATAAACTCCTGAATCTCGAAACATATTTCACTGCCGGTGTACAAGAAGTACGTGCCTGGACATACGAAAAAGGATGGAAAGCTCCTCAATGTGCCGGAGTGATCCACACCGATTTTGAAAAAGGCTTTATCCGTGCCGAAGTTATCAAATACGATGATTATATCAAATACGGCTCGGAAGCAGCTGTGAAAGAAGCCGGAAAACTGGGTGTGGAAGGAAAAGAATATGTGGTGCAGGATGGCGACATCATGCATTTCCGTTTCAACGTGTGATTATCGGTTACCACCGACGACTTATTAATTACTAATTCGCTAACAATATGAAATATCTCATTGCAGGAACGGGAGGTGTAGGCGGCAGTATCGCAGGATTCTTGTCGCTGGCAGGCAAAGATGTAACTTGTATTGCCCGTGGAGCTCATTTGCAGTCGATTCAAACGAACGGTTTGAAACTGAAATCGGATTTGAAGGGCGAACATACGCTCCGGATTCCGGCTACTACCGCTGAAGAATTCAATGGAAAAGCAGATGTGATATTTGTATGCGTGAAAGGTTATTCGGTCGATTCCATCGTAGGACTGATTAAAAGGGCAGCACACAAAGACACGGTTGTCATCCCTATTCTGAATGTATATGGCACAGGGCCGCGCATACAGAAGCTAGTTCCGGAAGTCACCGTTCTCGACGGCTGCATCTATATCGTAGGCTTCGTATCCGGCACCGGAGAAATCACCCAAATGGGAAAGATATTCCGGTTGGTATACGGCGCTCATCGCGGCACAGTTGTAAAACCCGGATTACTGGAAGCTATCCAACAAGACTTGCAGGAAGCAGGCATAAAGGTAGACCTGTCACCAGACATCAACCGGGATACGTTTATCAAATGGTCGTTTATCTCCGCAATGGCTGTGACGGGTGCTTACTACGACGTTCCGATGGGAGAAGTGCAGAAACCGGGAAAGATACGGGATACATTTATCGGACTTTCTACGGAAAGCGCTGCCTTAGGAAAGAAACTGGGCGTCGAATTTCCCGAAGACCCAGTCAGCTACAACCTGAAAGTGATTGACAAGCTTGACCCCGAAAGTACCGCTTCTATGCAAAAAGACCTGGCACGCGGACACGACTCGGAAATACAAGGATTGCTCTTCGACATGATTGCAGCAGCCGAAGAACAGGGAATAGATATACCGACCTACCGGATGGTTGCGGAGAAATTCAAAGAATCTAATCATTAACATTAATCCAATATAGAATGAATACCATGCTATTATCCATCAACTGGAACCCGAATCCCGAACTATTCAACCTGTTCGGCATTTCTATCCGTTATTACGGATTACTGTGGGCAGTAGGAATATTCTTTGCTTATGTGGTTGTTCACTACCAGTACCGGGATAAAAAGATAGAGGAAAAGAAGTTTGACCCTCTTTTCTTTTATTGTTTCTTTGGTATTCTGATTGGTGCCCGCCTAGGACACTGCCTGTTCTATGACCCGGGATACTACCTGTCTCATTTTTGGGAAATGATTCTTCCTATCAAGTTCATGCCGGACGGAAACTGGAAATTTACCGGATATGAAGGACTTGCCAGCCACGGCGGTACATTAGGATTGATAATCGCCCTTTGGCTGTATTGCCGCAAGACGAAGCTCCATTATATGGACGTGCTGGATATGATTGCCGTAGCTACTCCAATCACCGCCTGCTTCATCCGCCTTGCCAACCTGATGAACTCCGAAATCATCGGCAAACCGTCTGATGTACCTTGGGCATTCGTTTTCGAGCGTGTAGATATGCAACCCCGTCATCCGGGA
>OHCZ01001120.1_pt1 | contig 11410 bp, 9 predicted proteins | sample 1566891 | NCBI WGS metagenome assembly OHCZ01 (sample SAMEA3879510, study PRJEB24766) | human gut metagenome | biome: human-associated habitat; feature: feces | place: USA | collected 1985/1987
CTTGTCGATAATCGGCAGGCCGCGCTTTTGGGTTTCGCCCCCTCGGTCATGAGGGGGATGGATGCGTCATGGGGGGATTAGCCCGTGATCTCGTCTTTGAGATAGTACGGACTGTTCACGTCCTCGGTTTCCTCCTCGTAGATGTCCATGCGATACTCCTTGTTGACCTCGGGGTCCCACTTCATGCCAGGGGCCGAAGCCGCGAGGAGGCTGTTGGCGGGACTGCATTTCACGATCGTGATGGCCGGGGCCACATATTTTTTCTTGCTCATAAATTGATTCTACTGTTGGTTGTTTGGATGCTTGATTTTTACTTCACTACCATCTTCTTGCCGTTGACGATATAGATGCCCGGCTGCACACCCTGCAGGCTGCTGAGGCGCTGGCCCTGGAGATTGAAGATCTTGAGCTCGCCCTGCTGCTCGGCAGAGGGAGTGGTCTCCACGCCCGTGAGCTCGCCCTGACCGAAGCCGAAGCTGAGGGTGGTCTGGCTCTGGCTGGCCGAGGCCCAGGTCGGGGTGAGCCAGCAACGATAGCCCTTCATCGTATGGGCCTTCCTCAGATGGTAGAGGTTGCCCGCATTCCAGCCGTAGTCGCCAATGACGAGAGACTGGGCGGGATCGTAGCTGGCCTGGAACTGGAGGCCGGTCAGACCCCAGCTGGCGTCGATGCCCTCGCCGATGGGGAACGGCTCGCTTACGGGGTTGAGGGCGGTAGCTTCGTTGTAGGTGTAGCTGACGCCATCGACTTGCGTCTTGTCCACCATATAGATCTCGCCCGTGATGGAGCCTGCGTCGGTCGTTGTGAAGGTTTTGTTCTGATGGGCGGCCACGGTAGCTTGGTCCACCCAGATGATATAGGGTTTGTTGGCCTGGAGATAGACGGTCTGACCCTCCTCTACCGCCTTGAATCCGATCACGAGGCTCTTCTCATCCTGATAGACCTTGCTGGCCTCGGAGAGCTTGGCAGTCTCGCCGAAGGCCTCCACAAACTGCTGCTTGGTGAGGTTGACGGGCAGGATGACGGAGTTCCAATTGCCGGGGACGAACGTGCGCTTGAAGTACATCGTCAGATTGTCCTTGTATCTCTTCTGGCTCTTGTCGGAGATGTGTACGTCCTCGTCGAAGACGATATCGTGCATGCAGTTCTCGCTCGAAATTTCCGTGTCGGGCGTGCCGTCGCCATCCGCGTCGTTGCGCAGCAGGATGCCATAGACTGACAGTCCATCGAGGGCGCTCACACCTTTGCCCTCCGTGATAGCCACCTCGTCATAAGCATTCGTCGGATTGATAAAGATGAAGCCCAGGTCGCCACGGGTTATGACGTTAGCGCCGAGGACGCTCCAGTCGTCAAAGGTATCTACCAGGGCGGAATCATCCTTCTTTTTCGTATCCTCAGTAGCCTGCTCGTCCGCCTTGTATGCCTTGGCCGGATCGGCAGCAGCCTCTTTCTTCTTATAGGTCTTCACGACGATAGCTCCTGCCACATCCAATCCAAGGCCCACGGCCTCCTTGTTGACCACCACGACCAGCTGCTTGTTGCGCGTGGCCGTGACGCCCAGATTCACGGCAAGCACAGAGCCTGAGACAGCCTCCACGCCTGTCGGGAAGCGCGTGCAAGTCGTTAGGTCGCCGTCGATACAGTTGGTGAGATCCTTGAGACCGTTGCCCGCTGTGACCAGACCGATAGACTGTGTGCGGTCGGCATTGATACTGGCGCCAGTTTTGTCGAAGGAAATGATCTCGGCTCCCTCGGTCGGGTCGTCGAGGATGGCATTCTCGTCGGCCGTATAGGCGTAGTAGATGTTCATGACGCTGAGGTTGGCTCCCAGCAGACCCGTGGAGTAGAGACGGATCTCGTCGAACTGCGTACCCGCAGGCACTTTGATAGCATATCTCAGCTTGTGCGTGTTCTGGTGGCCGATCAGCTTGGCCGCGACGGGAGCCGTGGCGACGCCACCTTTCACTTCTTCTCCATTTTTATAAAGCCTGACGTTCATCAGCTTGAGCACGTCTGCACTCAGGGCGCTACCCTTGGCAGTCACGACAAAACCAGCCTGGAGGGCCTTGCTGCCGTCGGAGATCAATCCCTCTTTCTTCTTGATGCTGCAGAGATAAGAGTCGCCAATAGAGATGCCACCAAAATAGGAGGCAAAGCTATTGAGCTTGCTCGAAAGGATGTTGGCCGAGTTCTTGATGATGCTCAGCAGGTTGATGCCAAAGCTGTTGCCGTCGCCCAGCACATAGGTAGGATTGGCGGGATCGGTATTGACGAGCGCAAACTCCTTCTTCGGCTTCTGCTGGTCGTTGGAGCCGCCATAGTTGATCGTGACCTCCTGGGCGCAATTGTCCGTATTCTTCAACTTCATCACGACCGTAACCTTCTCGCCCGAGCCATACAAGTAGCTGTCGGTCTGGCCGAAATCGAGGGTGTGGTTGGCTGCGTCAAACGTCACTTTATTGTCGGTCGTTCTGACCATCTCCCAAGTAGCATTGGGATAGTTCTTCTTGTCCCAGTTGAGGGCATACTTCTCGTCGCAGCTACAGATGTCGAGGCTAGACGTCGGGCTCATGTTGCATTGGTGGCCAGCCGTGGTGGGCTCGGGAACAATAAAGGCGTACTTGGCTCTGATTCCGTTTGCAAGTTCCACTCCCCAAAAAGTCAATTTGACGCCCGAGAAGTCAATAGGAGCCTTGATGGAAACTCTTCGATCTCCACCACCCAAATCAATAGACAATACAGTTGTCTCAATAGCCTTTTTATATAAACCTTTCCCATCTTTGTCCAAAAGTTCAAGCGTTGGTGTAACGCCTAAACTTACCAGCGAAGCACTATTAAATACAAATCCTACTTCCGTGCCTGCAGGGAAGACCTCCTTTTTACTGCCCTTGGTTTTTGCAATTACTCTGGCATTACCTGATTTGACGAGACTAAGTCCTATAGAAAGAAGCGTTCCATTGCTGAGATCTTCATCTATAAGATTTTCGTCTGTACGCAGATTATGCGTTGTAGAATGTGCGTCCAGCTCTATTGAGGGATTGTATTCTGTGATACGAGATCTCGTCAACAAATACTCAGCATCTCCCACGAAGGCATAATATATTTTCAGTCCTTTCACGGCATTCAGCTGAATGCCGTCCTGACCGATGAGGGCTATCTCGTCATAGTCTTCTTTAGGTTGTTCTGCGGCAACGATATCGACAGCATTGCTGCCCAAGTCCACGTTGCCTACGGAAAGTCCGAGGACCGTGAAGCCGAGTTGCTCTACAGGAGAGGTCTGTAGTACTTTGCCGTCTTTGTAGAAGCGGATCTTATAGTTGCTCTTGAGCACATCCAGTTTCAGCAGACTTGACTCTCCCGAAATTTTGAAGCCAGCCTTGGTGTCCTTGTCGAAATAGTGCTTCATGTCCTTGACGGCCACGATGGGCGATCCGGCAAGGAGCGTGACGTCTGCCACGCCAGGCAGATCGCAATAGTTGTCGAGATTCTCATCGCAAAGATTGGAGAGGCCCTTGACGCCCGTTCCGACGGCCACGCCATCGGGGGAAGCGGCTGACCATACAGTTATGGCCAACGAGGGCCATACGGGTCTTCAAGACTTGGCGAGAGTCAGCAGGGTTTACCCCCCCGTTCATAATACGTGTTTGCCTGACCTACCGCCCGAAGTGGTAGCAGCAAAACGAGAGCGGCCAAAATCATGGCTGCCTTGTGAATTTTTAACTTCATCATGCGTTAGAAAATTGTATAAATAAGTTATCTCTATTGTTGATCACTTGCTCAAAGAGTTTCGGCCCATTCCGACCGTTGTCGGAAAGCTATAGAGAAAATGGCATTTTGGACGCCCTACGGTTCGGGTATGGTTTGGGAAGGGTGGCCACAAGCATTCTTCTATGTACCGATTCACACTCATTCCACAGACGTGAACGATGTTATCTTAAATTACGGGTGCAAAGTTACTAACAATATTTGGAATAACGACAAATAATTGAGTACTTTTTTCAAATTCAGAAATGGCAAAAAACTCCCCTATCGTGTTTGTAACAGCCTAATAGATAGGGAAATGGGGACTGAAAGCGAAATCAAGTAATCGAACAAAGCAAGGCCTTAGGATGTAACGTTTTATGATACTAAAAGAAAAGCACAAGAGTAAGAAGACACAGGAAAAATCGAACAAGAAAAAGAAAAAAACAAAGAGTAGGTTGCAAAAAGGAAAGCAAGAATAGCAAATAAGAGAAAAAGAACAAAACCGCATGGCTGATAATGTAAAATAGAAAATATACAAAAGTTCTCTAAAAATAACACAAATCTATATACAGGACTACATACAGAACAGGTTCTCCATCCTCGTGTCGCGCCCCCTATCTTTTGCGAACTGTTTTTTTGATCCATCCGAGATTTGGAGCAAAAGATGGCCTTTGTTGCCGGAAAATGCCACCTGGCTGAGTATGGAAAACAACAAGCAACGCTTTCGATAAGCCATGCGCAGAAGCGAGCTCGTTCATGTTTTGCCATGGCGAGAAAGAGTGCCATGAAATGGAACAGCTTCGCCAGGACAACCAGCAGGAAACGTGTTCAAGGCGAAGCGTTGTTACTTGTTGTTTCCCTTGCAGCAGCCCTTGATCTGCATGGGCCTCGAAGAGGCGATATCCTGGCGAAGCGTTGTTCATTGTTGTAAAGGTTGTTCAAGTTGTTTTCCTTTATGTCCTCGGGATTTCCTCGCAAGAGAAAGGGAAAACTATATGCGGGTTTATGGGTTTTCCCTTGGCCGCACGAGCGGGGAATCGTACTTTTGCAGCAGAAAACGAGTAATAACCCTCAAAAGAAAGTCTGGATTATGAAACGTATTTTTTTAGCAACCGTAGCCGCCCTCGTCGTGATCGTCTCCGCCTCGGCCCAGCGACTGGCCGACGTGCGAGCGGAAGCCACCATCATTACCGACAAGATGATAGCCGAACTGGGTATCGGACCGGGCTACCGCAACAGCATCCTCAACATCAACCTCGCCTACCTTAACAGCATCAATAGCTATCGCGACATCGACTCCTACGGATGGGAGCGCCGCAACCGCGAGATGCGCCGCTACCTCTCGCCTGGACAATGGCGCAAATACTGCAACACATACTACTTCTACCGCCCCATCGGCTGGCAAGACCGCGCCTACGTCCACCATATATATAGGAGATACCCCACCTGCCGACCGGGCTACCACCATCGCCCGCGCTACGATCGAGGCCACGGCCACCATCGCCCGCGCTTCGACAAGCATCATGGCCGTCCGGGAAAGCACCACAAGCACGACCGAGGCTATGGCCGTCCAGGCAAGCACCACAAGCACGACCGAGGCTATGGTCGTCCGGGCAAGCATCACAAGCACGACAAGCACGATCGCGACTAACCGCCCCTGCCCCATATAGACCCCCAATCTATATTCCCCCTATCTGTAAATGATCATCCCCCGAGCGATACAGGACCTTCCCCGGAAGTCTCCCGTATCGCCTCGCCTTGTGGCGGAGGGGAATGGCAGACATGGGGACACGACAAGTACAACTTTTACAACATTTTCCAGACAAACCACTATTTGCAGACAATTTTTCGGGAAAAGGCAAGGGATTGGGAAAACACTACCTCGATTATATTGTGATATTTGCAATCTACAGCTCTGCTTTCAGCAGCTTCATCTCCTCTGCCGACAGCCCAGTCATATCCATGACCGTTGCTTCATCCATACCCTTTGCCAGCATCTTCTTGGCAATCTCAAGGCTTCGCTGGGACATGCCTTGCTCCATGCCTTCTGCTCTACCTTTCTTCATGCCTTGCTCCATGCCCTTTTCCATTCCTTCAGCAATTCCTTCTTCTTTACCCTCTTCCCTGCCCTTCTGGTATCTGTCATCCAGAAGGGTTCTTTCGACACTTACTGAATCCCAGAATTTGTCATAGGCCCTGAGCTCGGCATCCGTGAAGCCGGATATCTCCAGCTCCTCCACGGCTTTTCCTATCTCCGGATCATTAAGCAGGTCGGCAGGAATCTCCTTCGTATTTGAATTGATCTCCGTGAGGAAACGGAGCCATAGCACCATCATACGCTTGTCGGCAATAGAATGAGGAGTGAACTTCGGCAGCTCTATGAAGGTGAAATGCAAGCCTTCAATCACCTTGTTGCTGTCCTTGTCGTGCACAATGCGGTAGTTGTGGATGAAATCTGGAGTGTCATGCTCGAAGACGTCGTTTATCAGATTCAGGGAATACACAGGTTGGAGCTCGCTGTATTTTCCGCCCTTTTTGGCCTGACTCACGTAGAGCTTGGATGCATTAAACAGTACTCGCTGCTGGAAAGCGTCCGACCATTCCATCTGCATTTCCACGCAGAATTTTCGGCCTCGTGAATCCGTGCAGAGTACATCCACAATAGTGTTCTTGCCCCCTTCGAGCTGGGGCACAAGTTCCGTTGGCAGATACTCTATCGCGTGTATCTGCTCCGCTTCGCTGAGTGGCAGGAGTGCGTTCAGAAGGCTGATCAGTCTTTGGGGATGATTGCCGAATATCTTCTTGAACGTGAGGTCTGCCTTAGGATCCAAGTACTTCATCATCATCTGTCTTTTAGATATGCCAATGCAAAGATACTGCTTTTTTTTGGCTTTTCCTCAGTTGCCTGATTTTTGTTTCCTCAGTTGCCTGATTTTTGTTTCCTCGGTTGCCTGTATTTTGTTATAAAAAAAATGGTGGGCGGGAGAAGGATTTCCCCGGGAATGTTTGCACAGACGGAAAAAAAACGCGTATTTTTGCATGCGAGATAAATATAAGCGGAATATAAGATAGGGCCCAAAATCGGGCATAACTTATAGCGCAATATAAATTAAAAGAAAGCCTCATGACGGACTATTACGAGTATGCGATCCCCCAACTGGTGAAGCTCCTTGGCGCCCGCTTCAAGGACTACCGCCTGCGCAGCAACATGACGCAGAAGGAGGTCTCGGAGCAGTCGGGCCTCACGACCACGACCATCCACAAGTTTGAGAGCGGCGCCGCGGACAACATCTCGCTCGCCACGTTTCTCCTGCTGCTGAAGGCGATAGGAGAGATCGAGGCTCTGGACGACCTGCTGCCGGAGCTGCCGCCCTCGCCCTACCTGATCAGGAAGGAAAAGAAAGTGCAACGCATAAGACATAAGAAGCCACGGACCACTTGACCGACGAGCAACTGCGCTCGCTGGTCAAGACCTTCTTCCTCAGCTGACAGGCCATTTCTGATTTTCCGAGGATGCCTATGCTCTGAGGAATACTTGCCTCATGTCCTTTACTTTTTTGTCCTTCCGATTCATGTCTTTTGCTTCCACATCTATTGCTTCCATCGCTTTACAGTCCCTTCCCATTCCTCTTGCTCCTTATTAATATAGTCCATCGGCCCCGCCCTTTCCCTTGCTCCTCCTATCCGAGTAGACCTGGCGCAAGCGGAAGGCTTATGGACCTCCGGGCGCAAAGGTAAGCATTCCCATCCATACGACCTAAGAAAAAAGCGAGTTTCCGCCTCTGCTCCACGGGTGGCGCAAGGCACATTTCGCAGGCTGCCCCACCCCGCCCCGACAAGCGGGGCAAACTATTTGCGCATATTTCTGGTTCATCCGGAATATGGGGTGGTAGAATACAAGAAGGGGGCTTTCTAATGATAAACGCAAGCATTAATCATTCCAAATATCGGATGAGCCATATTTCTTCGGGAAAAAGGATGGAGATTGGGAAAAAAGTAGTAAATTTGTGGGAAACATAATGACACGCCTATGAGCAAAAAGACAACGGCTGGGCACGGGAGACGAATCCATAGCGCCCCACACGGCCACACGACCCTGCAGGACTGGCGGCTCGGCAGGACCCCCGCGCCACGCAGGCGGAGGATGAGCAACTACGCCATCAACCTCGCCTTTCTCGAGACCTACGCCCGGGAGAACGGCTACGCCCTCAGCCCCCGCCAACTGGCCTCGATGGCGCGCCGCTTCACGCGATGGGAGGTCCGAAACGTCTTTTGCCACAAGAACGGCTACGAGGACTTCCGCGACCAGATCATCTGCCTCGACTACGACGAGCTGCTGGAAATGTATGTGGAGGAGACCGTCCACCCCGCGGTCAGGCCCCCATGGCAAAGCCCTGGCAACTACGCCTATTTCCAAAGCGAGGTGATGGGGCAGATCGCCCTTGCCTGACAAGGGACGCGACCATGCCAGCAACCATCTGCCTCATAGCGCCTCCATCATACCGAGCAAAGCTTCTCCGACCTACCACAAAGTAATCTTGCCCGCCATGCCCAAATCGAGCGTGGCCGTGGCAATGCCTAAGGCGCGAAAGACACGGCAGATGACAGGAAGCGTCATAGGACTTCGTCCGCTCTCCAATCGACAGATCTGAGAACGCTGCACGCCAATACGCCTACCCAGTTCGTCCTGAGTGAGGTTTTGAGCCAAGCGAGCCTCGCGCATGGCCGCACCCAAACGATACGAATTGACCTCGTCCTTCAACTGCTTTTCCATAGCGTCGCGACGAGGAGTACCCTTCTCGCCCCACACCTCATCGACAACTGCCGACAGGGGGGTCAAATTGACTTGTGCCATACTCTTGCTACTTTTTATGTTTTTGTTCAAAATACCATTTTCTTATTTCCTCTGCTTTTGCTATCTCCTTCGCTGGAGTTTTCTGGGATTTCTTCACGATACCATGCGTGGCAATGACCAACGCTTCGAGTTCCGTATCCCAAAAGGAGAACAACCTATAACAGTTGCCATTGAACAAAGTACGAAACTCCCAAATATTGGTACCAACCAACTTTTTGAAGAGCTCCTTATCTATTACTCCCTGCTCAATCTTGAGAAAATTATAAGAAATCTTCTCCTGGACTTTTTGTGGTAGCAAACGGAAGAAAGCCAAAGCTTCATCCATCATCACCACTTTTATTTGACGATTCCCAATGTTTTCTATTTCAAGGTACAAAGATAAGCATTTGTTTCCACAAAACACAACAAGCGGCCTCTTTTTTTTGAGGGAAACAAGAAAAATGGTTTTCACTTGTAGAAAGCAGAGCGGTTTTCATAAATAAAAGCAACCATAAAGACTAAGAAAAACAGCACCAGAACCTTCGGAGTACGAAGCGTCGCGCGATAGAAGCCCCTCCCGCATCCCAACGGTATTACAAAAAGACTACGAAACCACAGATCCACTATCAAGACAATAGACAAAAAGTTGCAAAAGCTAGCACAACGACGCCTGTAACCTTCTTGCAACAATCTCCACGAAAAAGAAAATCTGTAAGGACTTTTGGAAAAATCGCCTACAATCACGCCAGTTTCACCCCTTTGTAAAAAGACCAAAGAAAGATGTTTTGTATCTTTTAACACAACTTGTGCGAAAATTCAAAAATATTATTCATAACTTTGAACGCAATTTCCCCCCGATTCAAAATCGACGGTAGGAGAGATTGTAGGACCATAAACATAAGAACTATGGACTGGAAAATTTGTAAGTTTTTTAGAAAGAAGGACGAGCCGAAGTCTGGAACGGTTCGTCGAAAGCAGCCTTCGTCGCTGGGCAAGATTTGGGATGCGATGGCTGACGGTCTTGGCCTCATGCGCCATCAACTGTCGAGGCAAGGCAATCGTCCGCCATGTAGCGCAGAAGTCTACTCCTCGCAGACTTTGCCGCTCGACAAAAGCAGCTTTGGCTATCGGACCGACCTCGAGGTGTGGAGCGTGGACAGTACCCTGCGTTCCTGTCGAGAGCCGCCACGCCAAGCGGATTTCGGACGGCTGACGATGGACGAATTTGTCACCATTATTTCCAAGGTCATTATTTATCAATTATTACAAAATTCATTTTTCGGCATGGAGCAAGCAGAGAAGTCGACGAAAATAATTTATCAAATCCAGGGATGTAATATCACAAATGTTGGTGGAGAGATTCAGACCCAGAACAACCAGATAGCCAACGACTTACGCAAGCAGACCGCCCATGTTGGCGGCGAGGCGGAGGAGACTGTATCCACTACCCGCGGCAAGGGGCGTGGCGGACGCCAACGTCCCCTCTTCAAGGACCATTCGACGCTTCTTCGCGAGCGCGCCCGGTTTCTCGAGTTCTTGCGCTCCCACCATCTTTGCGGCCGCAGCTTGACGTGCAAGCGCGACGACTTCTTCAACGACGTCACGGTCTGCTGGCTACACACTTGGCGAGAAGAAAACGTCTTGGCCGAGGACACGCCAACGGGGGGATCGGTTTATCGTTTTCTGACGGCGGACTGCGGCCTGAGGAGCGGAGTTACCGAAAAGTCTTTTTCCAACAAGATAAAACTTCATTACAAAACGAAACATTACACGCAAGACACTTTACGCCAAGTCAGGGCGTTTTTCCACCGCCGTAGTAGCGGTTTGCCTGGTGAATAAAAGATGATTTTTCCATTCATCTACCATTTTTTTGATTTTCCAGCTATCGCATAGCAAGCAAAGCATCCCACTCTCTGGGGTGCTTTTTTCGTTGGTGCGCACCCACCATTCCCCTCCACGCTTTCTCTCTAATTTTGCACTCGTCGTTCGGGATCTCCCGCGGCTACCCGCCCTCTTGCGTTCGAAAGCAGGGGGCGGGGAATGATGGTACTAAAGCAGGGTGGCACGGAAACCTCTTCGACTGCCATTCGTACCAGAGAGGGTTTTTCATATTTCATTTAAAACATGAGACAAAAAAGAATTCTGCGCGTCAAGCAGCAGACGGTACGGACTCAGGAGCCTCGGCTCATGAATGACATCATCAACGACCTCTTCAACGGACAGACGCCCTTCGCACGGGCCCGCCGCCACCGCTCGGGCAGGGCGTGGACGGGCCTCTACCCCAACACGGAGCTGGACGTGGACCTGAAACTCGTCACGCAGAAACAGGGGCGCATGGAGCTGGGCGAGTATCTCGACGGGATGATTACGCGCGACGGCGAGGACCACTTCACCTTCGTGGAGAATGACACGGAGCAGAGAAAAGCTGAGCGCCGCAACCCAAGCATCTACATGGGCCAATGGATCAACGTCAAGCGCAGAGCCGACGGCACGGTCTATCCGACCTTCAAACGGACGAAGGGCATCGGGGCCGGGAAACTTGGCGACTATGCCGTCAGTACGACCTGCGAGCTACTGATGGTCGTGGGCAAGCACGAGGCGGCTATGGCCCTGGCGGAGGTTGAAGGCTTCGACCTCAGCGAGCTCTTCGCCTCCGACGGGGGCCTTGGAGAGGAGAAGTTCGGAGAAATGAGGGGCTTCGCTTCGGGCAGAGGCTTTGGAGAGGAGGACTTCGAGGAGGAGTAAAAAAGGGCGAGCGTTCCAGTTGTTCCAGTTGTTCCAGTTTTTTTGAGGGTCTGAAAATTCCAGTTACCCCTATATATACTATATAAC
>OHCZ01001131.1_pt1 | contig 11341 bp, 10 predicted proteins | sample 1566891 | NCBI WGS metagenome assembly OHCZ01 (sample SAMEA3879510, study PRJEB24766) | human gut metagenome | biome: human-associated habitat; feature: feces | place: USA | collected 1985/1987
ACACCGAGAGCGTCAGCTGGAGCTGAAGCTCCGCCAGACGCCGGATGCCCGGTATCACGCCGCAGGTGGACAGGCTGATATTCCGCATCCCGATATTGACCCCCTCCGGGGAGGAGATCAGATGCAGAAATTTCAGCACCTGGTCAAAGTTATCCAGCGGCTCGCCAATGCCCATCAGGACGATATGGGAGATGCGCTCCCCGATATCCCGCTGCGCTGTATAGATCTCGGAGCAGATCTCTCCCGCCTCTAGGTCGCGCACCCGGCCCGCCTGGGTGGATGCACAGAAGCGGCAGCCCATCCGGCAGCCCACCTGGGTGGATACGCAGACCGTATTGCCATAGTGGTAGCGCATGACCACCGTTTCGATGCAGTTGCCGTCCGCCATGCGCAGGAGGTACTTGACCGTACCATCCTTGGCCTCCTGGCGGCGCTGGATCTGGGGGGCGGCGATATAATATGCCTGCCCCAGCTTTTCCAGCAGGGCTTTGGGCTGGTCCGTCATCGCAGAAAAATCCGTCACCAGCTTTTGGTGCAGCCAGTGGAAGATCTGCTTTGCCCGGAAAGCGGGCTGTCCCAGCTCCTTGAGCACTGCGCCCAGCTCCTCCAGCGTCAGGGAGGATATGCAGCGTTTTTGTTCCATAGCGTTCTCCTCAATCTATCATCAGAACCCCAGGATCAGCAGGGGCTTTTCTGCATTGCACAGATGAAAAAGCCGTCCATGCCGGTCTCCGTGGGGATCGAAAGCATGCCATACGGTGTGCAGCGCATCCCCTGCGGCATTGCCGGCGACGGCGATGCCAGCGTAAACTCCGGATGCCGCTGCAGGAAAGCCTGGATCTGCTGCTGATTCTCCGCCGGATGGATCGTACAGGTGGAGTAGACCAGACGTCCCCCCGGCTTCAAAAGCCCTGCGGCGGCATCCAGGATCGATGCCTGGGTGGCCAGCAGCTGGGCATAGCGTGCCTCGTCCAGCGCTTTATAGCGGATATCCGGCTTTTTGGCCAGGATCCCCAGCCCGCTGCACGGCACATCGGTCAGGATGCAGTCCGCCATCGGCAGGTCCGGTGCGGGGTGGGCGGCATCGTTGCAGCGGGTCTCCACGCAGGCAAACCCCATGCGCTGCACAGCGGTGCGGATAAGCCCCACCCGATTCTCGGTGACATCGCAGCTTACCAGCCGGCCGGTGTCCTGCATCTGCTCGGCCAGCAGCAGAGTTTTGCCGCCTGGGGCAGCACAGAGGTCCAGCACCGTTTGGCCCGGTGCGGCCTCCACACACAGAGCCGCCAGCTGGCTGGCCTGGCCCTCTACATGGTAATACCCCTGCCGGAACAACTCTTTATCCGCCGGGCTGCCCTCAAAACGAGCCAACACACTGCCCTCCACAAAGCCGGGATGCACATCCTGCACGCCCAGTTCTTCCAGCAAAGAGCAGAGTTTTTCCGGCGTTGCTTTCAGCGGGTTTGCCCGCAGGCTGGTCAAGCCCCCATCAGCAGGCTGGGTCAGGATGCCCAGCGCCTCGTCCGGATAGTAGGTATGCAGCACCTGTGCCACATCCCGCCCGGCAGAGCCCAGCACCATCAGCTGCTCACAGGCATCTGCAAAGCTGGCGCCGGACAGATCATAGGCGCAGGCACGGCGCAGCACGGCATTTACAAGGCCGGATGCGCTGGATTTTTTGAAGCTCCGGGTCAGTTTGACCGCCTCATTGACCGCAGCGGAGACTGGGACCTGCATATAGCGGGCCTGGGCCAGAGCGGAGCGCAGGATCTCCCGCACCGGCGGATCAAGCCGGGCAAGCCCTTTGGGCAGAAACTGTTCCAGGATATAATCCAGCGTTCCACGGTGCTCCAGCACGGTATAGAAGATGGCGCTGGCAAAGGCTTTATCCCGGCCGTCCAGTTTTTGGCGCCGAAGCTCTGCGTCCAGGATCAGGTTGGAGAAGCCGTCCTGCTCCTGCCGGATCAATGCGGACACTGCCGCTGCTCGGGGACTGGCACCCATCACAGCGCCTCCCCTGCTTTGAGCCGCAGACCGGCCGCAAAGGCGCTGCCGTCCATGGGCTTCGAGCCTTCCGGCACTACCCGCAGCAGCTCCACAGCGCCCTCGGCACAGGCAACGGTCAGCGGCTTTACCGCCAGGACCGTACCAGGGGCCTGCCCTGCACTGGGGACCACACGGCAGGACAGCACCTTGACCTTTTTGCCGCTGGAGGCTGCAAACCAGGCCACCGGCCAGGGGTTCATACCGCGGACCCAGTTATGGATATGCGCAGCAGACTGGTCAAACGTGAACTGTGCCATCTCTTTGGTGAGCATGGGGGCCAAACTGGGCTCCCCCTGCTGCGGAACCGCCTGCAGGCTGCCCTGGGCAATGGCGGGCAGCGTCTCGCACAGCACCCGTGCACCCACAGCCGCCACCCGGTCAAACAGCTCGCCGCTGGTCTCTTCCGGGTCGATGGCGATCTTTTCACAGCTGAGCACCGCGCCGGTGTCCAGCCCCTCGTCCATCTGCATAATGGAAACGCCGGTCTCCGCATCTCCGTTCAGCACCGACCACTGCACCGGTGCGCTGCCCCGGTAATTCGGCAGCAGCGAAACGTGCAGGTTGATGCAGCCATGGGGCGGGATCTGCAGCACCGAAGCAGGCAGGATGCAGCCATAGGCCACCACCACGATGATCTCCGGCGCAAGAGCACGGATCGTATCGTCCTCTGCGCCGCCCCGCAGGGTGCGGGGCTGAAAGACCGGAGTACCGTGGGCCAGCGCCACCTGCTTGACCGGCGGAGCGGTGAGCACCTGTTTACGGCCCACCGGCTTATCCCGCCGGGTGTACACGCCGCAGATCTCGTGTCCAGCGGCATACAGAGCCTCCAGGCACTGGGCGGCGATATCCGGCGTGCCCATGAACAAAACTCTCATTTACTGCTTCCCTTTCCCCTGGGCTGCCTCAGCACGGCCCTCATCGGTGTCCTCATAGAAAAACTCGCTGGACTCCATGATGGTCACACCGTCCAGGTGGTCGTTCTCGTGCTGGATGCAGCGGCCCAGCAGACCGTCGGCCTCCAGCTCAAACCAGTTGCCATTGCGGTCCTGGGCGCGGACCTTGACCGCCGCAGGGCGGGTCACGGCGCCATTGTGTCCCGGGAAGGACAGGCAGCCCTCGTAAGCGGTCTCCTCATCCTCGGACACAGCCAGGATCTCGGGGTTGACAAAGTCGATGAACTTATACTCGTAATCTGCCGGGATCTCCTCCGGCGCATCGGTGGTATCCCACACCACGAACAGGCGGCGCAGCATACCGACCTGGGGGCCAGCCAGACCCACGCCGTCGGCATGGATCATGGTCTCCCGCATATCGTCCAGCAGCTGTGCCAGACGGTCATCAAAGGAAGTTACCGGGCGGCAGACCTTGTTCAGGATCGGATCGCCCTCTTTTACGATAGTACGGATAGCCATTGCAGTTTTACCTCCTAAAATTCAAATATCCCCATCTGCGTGCAGATCCACGGTCACGGTCGCCTTTGCAGGCAATTTTTCCTGCTCATATGCAGCCAGTGCGTCCCGCATCAGGTCCCGGAACGCGTGGTCATTGCGGCACTTAAGGGTCAGTTTATAGCGATAAGTCTCGTTGATCTTCAAGATCCCCGCCGGGGTCGGCCCCAGCACCCGCAGGGGCAGCCCCGGCCTTTGCGCTGCCAGCTTTGCCAGCAGCACGGCAAACCGGGCGGCGGCGGCGCCCACCTGCGCTTCCTGTCCGCCGGCAAAGCCCACTACACACACCGAACAGAAAGGCGGATACAGCCCCAGACGGCGGTAGGCGATCTCCTGTTCAAAAAAAGCGTCGTAGTCCTGGGCAGCGGCCAAAGACAGCACCGGGTTTGAGGGGTCGGTGGTCTGGATCAGGGCAAAACCAGGGTCAGAAGCCCGGCCGCTGCGCCCCACCACCTGGGTGATCAGGCTGAACACCCGCTCGTAGGCGCGGAACCCCTGGGCAAACAACAGCGAATCCACACCCAGCACCCCTACCAGCGTGACCGCCTCAAAATCCAGCCCCTTTGCCACCATCTGGGTGCCCACCATGATATCATACTCATGCCGGGCAAAGCGGGCCAGCAATTTTTCGTGGGCATCCTTCGCGGCGGTGGAATCCTGATCCATGCGCAGGATGCGGGCCTGGGGGAACAGCGCTGCCAGCTCCTCCTCCGCTTTTTGGGTGCCGAAGCCCCGGTATTGCAGCTTGCCGCCGCAAGCGGGGCAGCGCTGCGGCGGGGGTTCCATCTGGCTGCCGCAATAGTGGCACAGCAGCCGGCGGGCGGCCTTGTGGTATACCATCGGGACGCTGCATTTGCTGCATTTCAGCACCTCCCGGCAGTCCTCGCACTGTGCGACGGTCTGGTAGCCCCGGCGGTTCAAAAGCAGGATAGTCTGTTTTTCTTCCTCCAGGTTTTTTCGGATCGCATCTTCCAGTGCCAGGCTGATCTCCCGAGGGTTGCCCCCGGCCAGCTCTGCCCGCATATCCACCATCCGCACACGGGGCAGCGGATTGCCGCCATAACGCTGGGTCAGCCGCACCAACTGGATGCGCCCTTGCTGGGCTGCATAAAAAGTCTCGGTGCTGGGGGTAGCACTGGCCAGCAGCAGCAGCGCTCCGCTGGAGGCCGCCCGGCGGCGGGCCACCTCATGGGCCGAGTACCGGGGGGCGGACTCTGAGCGATAGGTGTGCTCCTGCTCCTCATCGATAATGATAAGGCCCAGATCTTCCAGCGGAGAAAACACTGCGCTGCGGGTCCCCACCACGATATCTGCACCGCCATCCTGGATCATCTGCCATTGCAGCAGCCGTTCGGTGTGGTTGAGCGCAGAGTGCTGCACCGCCACCCGGCTGCCAAAGCGGGATTTCAGCCGCAGGATCATTTGAGGGGTAAGGCTGATCTCCGGCACCAGGACCAAAGCCCGGCGCCCCAGCTCCAGGCAGCGCTGGATCAGCTGGATAAACACCAGGGTCTTTCCGCTGCCGGTAACTCCATACAGCAGCGCCGCATGGGGGTCATGGTCCTCCAGAGAGGGGCGCAGCGCCTCATAAGCAAGCTGCTGCTCCGCCGTCAGCGCTAGCGGCCGGTTCTGCAAAGGGATGTCCCCATACAGGTCCAAAGAGCGGTTGACCTTGCGGCACTCCAGCACGCCTTTGGCGCACAGGTTGTCCAGTACCGCCCGGCTCACGCCCCTCTCTTCCAGCTCTGTAAGGGTACGCTCGCCCCCGCTGAGCAGGGTCACCGCCGCCATCTGTTTGGCGGTAGGCTTAGGCTTTTGGGGCAGACTGCCGGTGAGACGGTAGGAATTTTCCGTATGGCGGACCAGCTGTTTTTGCAGCACCGGGGTCACACCGTCTGCCGCCACCGTAGGCTTATACTGCGCCCCATAGGGGATCACCGCCTTGACCGCCTCGTAATAGGTGCAGAAGGTGCGTTCCTTCAAAAAATGCACCAAAGCCAGCAGCTCCGGGGTCAAGCAGGCGGAAGCGGGTGCCACGTCAAACAGGCACTTGAGTTTTGCATTCTCCGGCTCCGCATCACAGGCCAGCACCACCCCCATCCGGGCGCGGCTGCCCCGGCCAAAGGGGACCAATACCATGCTGCCCAGCCGCACAGCATCCTGCTGCTCCGGCAAGACCGCATACGTATACAGTTTATCGAAATGAAAGGTCGCATTGCTAACCGCGACCCCCACCGTTTTGGGCATTTACTGCTCCTTGCTGTCCAGGCCAGCCAGGGTGCGCATCATGGCATACAGCCCGGCGGCACATTCATCCACGTCATGGTTCACCAGGTTCTGATCGAACTGGTCCTTCTGGGCCAGCTCGTTCATTGCCTCGTTCAGGCGGCGCTGCACGCTGGCCTCATCCTCGGTGCCGCGGCCGCGCAGGCGCTGCTCCAGCTCCTGAATGGAGGGCGGCAGCAGAAAAATGGTGTTGGCGCCAGGGTACAGCCGCTTGATGTTGGCCGCACCGTGTACGTCGATGACCAGCACCACCATGCGGCCCGCTTCCAGGTGACGGTTCACCTCGGAACGCAGGGTGCCATAGTAGTTCTGGTTATAGTAGTTGTGCTCCACGATCTGATCTTCCGCCAGCAGCTGACGGAACTTCTCCTGGGTGCAGTAGTAATAATCCACCCCTTCCTGCTCACCGGGACGGGGGGCGCGGGTGGTAGCGGAGACGGTCTTTGCGATCTCCGGATGTGCATCACGCAGCTTTTTTACGACACTGTCCTTGCCGACGCCGGACGGACCGGACACGACAAACAGAAATTTCTCATTCTCCATGGGATTCTTCCTCCTCTGATGGTCTGCCTTCGGGCTGGCCTGCTGCCCGGCTGGCCACCGTTTCCGGGGTCAGCGCCGACAGCACCACATGATCTGAGTCCATGACCAGAACGGCCCGGGTACTGCGCCCATAGGATGCATCGATCAGCATCCCACGCTCCCGCGCCTCCTTGACCAGGCGCTTGACTGGTGCGGAATCCGGGCTGACCACCGCCACCAAACGGGCGGCGCTGATCATATTGCCAAAACCGATATTGACAAGTTTCATCTTCTGCCTCCCGGCGGTATCACTCCAGGTTCTGGATCTGCTCCCGGATCTTTTCGATCTCGGCTTTCATATCCACCACGATACGGGTGATGTCCAGGTCCTGGCACTTAGAGCCAATGGTGTTGGTCTCCCGGTTCAGCTCCTGGGTAAGGAAATCCAGTTTACGGCCCACCGGCTCATCCAGAGACAGGATCTCCCGATACTGGGCAATGTGGCTGCGCAGACGAACGGTCTCCTCGTCCACAGCGGTCTTATCCGCAAAGATCGCCGCCTCGGTCAGCACCCGTGCATCATCCAGCTCCCGGTCCTCCAGAATGACACGGAGCTTCTCGTACAGGCGGGCGGTATAGTTTTCTACACGGCCAGCGCTCAGGCTCTCTACACGGCCCACGCACTGCTCCAGGAAGTCAAGGCGGCTCTCGATATCCGCCTTCATCTTCTCCCCTTCTGCTGCGCGCATCGCCACAAAGCGATCCAGCGCCTGGGCTGTAACGGCGGAAACATCCTCCCACAGCTGTTCCTCATCCACATCCGCATGATGGGTGGACAGCACCTCCGGAAAACGAGAAACGAGGCCTGCACTGACATCGTTGCGCATCCCGAGCGTCTGGGACATCTGTTCCAGCGCCTGCTGATAGCTGCGGGCCAGTTCCAGATTGACTGCGACCACGGTATCTGCGGCATCTACTTCCTGCATCGTGAGGGACAGCTCCACCTTGCCCCGGGAGATGCGCTGGTTCAGCTGCTTTTTCAGGCGGCTGTCCAGATAGTTGCAGGTGCGGGGAATACGGGAGGAGTACTCAAAGTAACGGGAGTTTACACTGCGCAGCTCCACCGTGATCTCACGGCCATTGCGCACCGCAGTGCCCCGGCCAAAACCGGTCATGCTCAAAATCATCTGCTGCACTCTTCTTCCTTATCGTTGGATTTTTTCAGTGTAGGTATCTGTTGCGGGCTCGACCGCCCATATTATGATACATACTCTTTTATTTTACTATGGCAGGGCGTGTTTTGCAAGCAAACAAGGCAAAAAACACAGGTCGCACACAAAGGCAGTCCCCCCAGATCCAGACAATTTTGACTATCTGCGGACAAAAAAGCCGCTTATCCCAGCCGAGCGCCCGCCCTCCCCTGTCCGCCAGAGAAACACCCCTATTGGATACAAAATGCCCCCCGTGGAGATTCCACAGGGGGCACAAGATCAAACTATACCCTTAGACCGGGTGAGACTTATTGGCAAAGTCTGCATGGGCAGCATCCACGCCCTGGAGCTTTGCATTGCGCTTATCGAAGAACTTGGGTGCGACCTGGGGGAACATTGCGTAGGTCAGCACGTCTTCCTCCTGGGTGGTCCACTTGGCAGCTTCTGCCTTCAGCTTATCCATCTCAGGTGCCAGCGTGTCTGCAAAACGGCAGGTGATGGGCTGCTCGTCGCCCAGGATCTTCTTGGTGAACTCCGGGCTGATGGGAGCGGGAGTACGGCCGTAGTCGCCATGGACCAGACCCTTGAACTCCTTGGTAACCATCTTGTAGCGCTCGCCCAGGATCACGTTGAACACAGCCTGGGTGCCCACGATCTGGCTGGTGGGGGTGACCAGCGGCGGATAGCCGGCATCCTCACGGACGCGGGGGATCTCGGCCAGCACTTCGTCCAGCTTATCCTCCTTGCCTGCGTCCTTAAGCTGCTTGAGCATGTTGGAGAACATGCCGCCGGGCACCTGGTACAGCAGGGTGTTGGCGTCCACGCCCAGAGACTTGGGGCTGATCTGGCCATTGGCAATGTACTTTTCACGCAGCTTTGCAAAGTATGCACGCACCACGTTCAGCTGGTTCAGATCCAGGCCGGTGTCGTAATCGGTGCCCTGCAGAGCAGCCACCAGGCTCTCGGTGGGCATATGGCTGGTGCCCAGGCTCAGGGGGCTCATAGCAGTATCAATGATATCTGCACCTGCCTCGATGCCCTTCAGGATGGACATGGAGGCCAGACCGGCGGTGTAGTGGCTGTGGATATCCACAGGGATGGAGACGGTCTCCTTCAGCTTCTTCACCAGCTCATAGCAGGTGTAGGGGGTCAGCAGGCCAGCCATATCCTTGATGCAGATGGAGTTTGCACCCATCTCCTCCAGGGTCTTGGCGTAGGAAGCGAAGTAGTCGTTGTTATGCACCGGGCTCAGGGTGTAGCTGATGCAGCCCTGGACATGAGCGCCCTCCTTGTTGGCAGCCTTGATGGCGGTCTGGAGGTTGCGGGCGTCGTTCAGTGCGTCAAAGATACGGATCACATCGATGCCGTTGGCGACAGACTTCTGCACAAAGTACTCCACTGCGTCATCTGCGTAGGGACGGTAGCCCAGCATGTTCTGACCACGGAACAGCATCTGCAGCTTCTGGTGGGGCAGCTCCTTGCGCAGCACGCGCAGGCGGTCCCAGGGGTCCTCATCCAAAAAGCGGATGCAGCTATCGAAAGTAGCGCCGCCCCAGCACTCCACAGAGAAGTAGTTGATCTTGTCCATCTCGGGCAGGATCGGGCGCATCTCATCCAGGGTCATGCGGGTGGCCAGCAGAGACTGGTGGGCATCGCGCAGGACCACCTCGGTCACTTTGATCGGCTTTTTCGCCATGATTGTCACCTCTCTCTTAGTTCATGGAGACCAGCACGTCGCCGGAGTTGACCGTGTCGCCCTTGTTGACGTTGACGGATGCAACGGTGCCGTCCTGAGGAGCCAGGATCTCGTTCTCCATCTTCATGGCTTCCAGGATCACCAGCACGTCGCCCGCCTTAACGGAAGCGCCCGCTGCCACCTTGACATCCAGGATGTTGCCGGGCATGGGAGCCTTGACCGAGACAGCGCCGGCAGCAGCCGGAGCAGCCGGGGCCTTGGGTGCAGCAGGAGCGGCCGGAGCCGGAGCAGCCGGAGCGGCAGGAGCAGCGGCCGGGGCGGCAGCCACGGGGGCAGCACCTGCTGCAGTCTCCTCCACGGAGACGCTGTAAGCAACGCCATTGACGGTAATGTTATAGTACTTCATCGAAGAACCCTCCTGAATCAGATCATCAGATGTAATCGTATACGGTCAAAATTACAGCGCCATGTTGCCGTGCTTCTTGGGCAGACGGGAGGCGCGCTTGTTGCTGAGGATCTCCAGTGCGGCTACGACACTGGCCCGGGCACCAGCGGCGTCGCAGGTCAGATCGGCTGCACCGGCAGCCACGGCGGCGGCAGCGCTGCACTGCTGGGCAGTGTACTCGGCAGCCTTCGCGTTGGTTGCGGCGATGATATTATCGGATGCGTCGATCTCGTCCTTATACAGGACAGAGACCGCTGCGCTGGGCTCCAGCGGGCTGACCAGGCAGCCCTCCACAGCAATGCGCAGGTCGGCGCAGGCCAGAGCGGTGTAGACCGGGCCCACAGCCTTGCCAGCCAGCAGGCAGATCTTGGTGGTGGTAGCGTCGGCATACGTAGCAGCCAGGCGGGCAGCCTCGCGGATGCCGCCGGCAATGTCCTCGGAGCAGCTGGGTGCAAAGCCCTCAGCGTCCACAATGGTCAGCACCGGCACATTGAAGGCGTCGCACAGGCGGACAAAGCGGGAAGCCTTGGACACGCAGTTGTGGCACAGCTGGCCGCTGACGGCCACCACGCCCACAGCGCTGCCGCCGATGGTAGCAAAAGCAGTGTACACAGCCTTGCCAAAACCAGCATACAGCTCCACGGTGCTGTCCTTATCCACCACAGCTGCAACCGACTTAGCGGGAGCAGTACCAGCAGCCAGCACGGTGGAGGGCTGCTCGAACTCGAACACAGCGGGACCGGTCAGGTTGTTGGCGGGCAGCAGACCCACAATGTGGGCAGCCGTCTCCGCAGCAGCCTCGGCATCCTCTGCCAGGACAGAGGCCACGCCTGCCTTAGCGGCAGCCTCGGCTGCTTTTTTAGCAGCGACAACTTCGGCTTTTGCTTTGTTCTTTTCGGTTTCTTCTTCTAGACGTTTTTTAGCAGCAGCGTCTTTTGCGGCAGAAACTTTGGCTTTCTCAGCGTCAATAGCCGATTTTTTGTTCTTCAACCATGCTTCGAAGCGTTGTTCTGCAACCTCTTCGGTAAAAGCACCTTTTTTTACACCGCCCAATAAATGTTTTTTCATCAATACACCTTCTTTGGAAAGGATATTACGTACAGTGTCGGTGGGTTGAGCACCGGTTGTCAGCCAATACAAAGCTCTTTCGAAATTCAAATTTATTGTAGCAGGATTAGTGTTCGGATTATAAGAACCTATCCTTTCAATAAACTTACCATCACGTGGTGCCCTGCTATCGGCGATTACAATTTGGTAAAATGCGTAGTCTTTGTGACCAAAGCGTTGTAATCTGATTTTTGTTGCCATTTGAAATTTTTTAATTGGTTATTATTTGCATTAGCGGCGCAAAGATAGTATTTCTTTTTGAACCGTGCAAATAGGCATGCGCCTAATTTTTTTGAGTATGAGATTATTTCGTCTCGGATAGCAAAACGTCTTGCCATAACTCGGCATTGAATCCGACCAAGACCTGTGAGTCTGTTACGAGAAGGGGACGTTTGATTAGTTTTCCATCGGAAGCCAATAGTTCTATCAGTTCTTTTTCGGGAATTGTACTAATGCGGTTTTTCAAATTTAATTCTCTATATTTTTGTCCGCTCGTATTGAAGAATTTTTGTAAGGGTAAATTGCTGCGGGTTATCCATTCGGTTAGTTCCCCGACAGTGGGCGGTGTTTCGACGATGTG
>OHCZ01001132.1_pt1 | contig 11333 bp, 8 predicted proteins | sample 1566891 | NCBI WGS metagenome assembly OHCZ01 (sample SAMEA3879510, study PRJEB24766) | human gut metagenome | biome: human-associated habitat; feature: feces | place: USA | collected 1985/1987
CGAACCGAGCACACCTGCCAGGACAAAGGCCACGCCGAGCCGCACCATACTCATACCACGCCCCAAGACGCGACGGGAGAGCGAGAGGCGAAGCGGATAGAGATGGTAGGAGTAGCCGATAGTGAGCAGAAGCTGGGTGAGGGCCATCAGCACGATGGATGGGACGATGGCCGCATCTTGGAAGAAATAATAGAGCGGAATGGTAAGCAAAAGAGCGAGAAGAACATTCCAAATTGAAACTTTAGCCAAATCGCGCAACCGCCTGGCACCTTTTAATATAGCAAGCTCTCCTCCAGTAATGGTTGTAAGAAATACGGCTGGCGAAAGGAAGATAAAATGGAGCGTGTGGCCATCCCAAGAAAAGGTGAAGCGACTCAACCAAGGACTGAGCAGCGCACAGAGCAGCATGCCAAAGATGGCGGTGATCATACACCAAGATCGCACCATGAGGACAGTGTCGTTGAGGCGCTGGGCGTCGCCCGCGTCATAGGCCTCGGAGATATTGCGCACACCACTCATGGCAATACCGAAATTGGTACTGTCGCCTACAAGCTTCGTCGTAGAGTTGAAGAGCGACATCAGGCCCATACCCTGAGGCCCGAGGATGAGGGCCACGAGCTTATTGCGCACGACGCCTACGAGGATATTCAGCGCCTGAACACCCCCAAAAAGCCCCGTGTTTTTGAGTATATTACCGTAACTTGAAGATCTTCCCGATTTTTTCATCTATAAAATAAACGTAGATTAAAACTTTTTATTATTTTTGCAGCGTAATTTCATCTATGATATTAAGCATCATCATACCCGTCTATCATGTGGAACGCACGCTCGACCGCTGTGTGGAGGGGGTGCTACGGCAAGATTTGGACGACTTCGAGGTCATTCTCGTCGATGACGGAGGCGACGACAACTGCCCGCGGATGTGCGACGAATGGGCACGACGTGACACTCATGTACGTGTCGTCCACCAAAGCAACGCGGGACTCTCTGCTGCTCGCAATGCGGGCATAGAACTGGCGCAAGGCGACTACCTGACCTTTGTCGATTCGGATGACTACCTTGACGATGGCCTCTATGCTCGTCTGTTGCCCATCCTACAGACGCAACCTGACATCGACCTGCTCGAATACTCGGTGATAGTGCGCGAGGGAGGCAGCGAACAGCATCCACTTCTCCTCCCCCAGCGACGCTACGACAACGTTACCCGCTACTGGCTTGAAGGACGCGCCTACGCCCACACCTACGCATGGAACAAGATCTACCGGCGCCGACTGTTCGACACGGTACGCTTTCCCGTGGGACGGCTCTTTGAGGATGTCCACACCCTGCCACCCTTGATGCAATCGGCCAAAGTCATCGCCACCACCCCAGAGGGATTCTACCACTATACGGACAACCCCGATGGAATCACCCGAAAGGCCACGGGACGCGAACTGCAGGACTTGCTCGACGCGCACCTCGCCTACATCGGAGAAGGCAACGAGGTCGATGCGGCCTATTATGCGCACGTGCTCAACATTCAACTGTCGGTCTATGACCTGACGGGAAAGGAGCCTCAACTGCCGCGCCGCCGCTTCCTCGGCAGCCTCAAACTATTATTGTTGCAACTATTAGGAATGAAACGCTTATGCCAACTCATCCATCTTACACACCAGCTCATGGGGCGCAACCGCTCGTGAGTTTCATCGTCCCGACCTATAACTTGCCGGTCGATATGCTTCGGGAATCGCTCGACAGCATCATGGACCTCTCGCTCACACAGGAGGAACGGGAGATAATCGTCATCGATGACGGATCCATAAATTCGCCGCTGGCGGCACTGGCCGACGTGATAGACCAAATCATCTATATACGACAACCGAACAAGGGAGCGGCTGCGGCACGCAACACGGGATTGGGCATCGCCAAGGGCCGATACATCCAGTTTGTCGATGGCGACGACCGTCTGGTTCGCAGTGGCTACGAACACTGTCTCGACACTATCCGCTTCCAAGAGGCGGACATGGTCGTCTTCCGTTCGTCGGCGAAGGAACAGGAGAACATGGGGACTGCCTCTGATCGGGGCCCCATGAGTGGCAGCGACTATCTGCGCCACAACAACCTGCGATCCTGCGTCTGGGGTTACATCTTCCGTCGCTCGCTGCTCGGCAACCTTCGCTTCCACGAGGGCATCACAAGGGAGGACGAGGAGTTTACGCCGCAACTCATGCTTCGTGCCGAACAGTTGGTCGATACGGATGCCGTGGCCTACTACTACCGCAAGCGCGAGGGTTCCGTGATGGAGGCCGACGACAACCGTGCGAAAGCAAGGAGGCTGGACGACCTACTGACGGTGCTAGACACGCTCACCGAGCGACTCGACCGACTGCCTGCTGACGACCGTGCGGCTCTACAACGAAGGGTAGATCAACTGACGATGGACTATCTCGTCAACATCATCACTTACACGCGGAGTGCTCGCCACCTGGAGCGCGGACTCCTGCGACTGCGCCGTCGGGGTCTCTATCCGCTTCCTACGAAGCACTACACCAACAAGTATCGCCTCTTCGCCACGATGATGAACAACAAGGCAGGACGCAAGGTGCTACTCTATTCAATTCCATTGGTTGTCAGATGAAGATTCTATTGCTAGGCGAATATAGCAATGTCCACGCTACGCTGGCGGAAGGCCTCCATGCGCTGGGCCACGATGTGGTGGTTTGCTCCAATGGCGACTTCTGGAAGAACTACCCACGGGACATCGATGTGGCGCGCCCCACGGGACGGTTGGCTGGCGTGCGCCTCTATGCCCGCATCCTCAGTCTCCTGCCACGACTCAGGGGCTTCGACGTGGTGCAACTCATCAACCCGATGTTCTTCGAACTGAAGGCCGAACGCTTGTTCTTCCTCTATCGCTATCTCCGAAAGCACAACAAGCGAGTGGTGCTCGGAGCTTTCGGCATGGACTACTACTGGGTGGAAGTCAACTCCACCAAGATGCCCTTGCGGTATAGCGACTTCAACATCGGAAAGAAGCTGCGCAACAACGCCGACGCCGTCAAGGAGCGACGCGAGTGGCTAGGGACAGCCAAGGGACGGCTAAACCAGTTTATAGCGGCCGACTGCGACGCAATCGTAGCGGGTCTCTACGAATACTGGGCCTGCTACCAGCCGTTCTTCCCCGACAAGACCACCTTCATTCCCTTCCCCATCCACATCCGAGAGTCAATGCCCAGTTCTGACTTTACGCCGCCACTCAAACTCTTCATCGGCATCAGCAAGGGCAGGAGCGAATACAAGGGTACGGACATCATGCTACGGGCTGCCGAGGAGATCTGCCGTAAATTCCCCGACAAGGTGGTGCTTCGCAAGGCAGAGGGCGTTCCCTTCGATGAGTATGTGAAGATGATGAACGGGTGCGATGTGATCCTCGACCAGCTCTATAGCTACACGCCATCCATGAATCCCCTGGAGGCGATGGCACATGGTTTGATCTGCGTGGGAGGTGGCGAACCCGAAAACTACGAGATTATCAACGAGGAGGTTTACCGACCTATCATGAATGTCGAGCCCTACTATGATAGCGTGTACGATGCGCTCGAATGGTTGGTATTTAGTCCTGAACTGATCGGCCTGTTGAAACAGGATAGCTGGACGTACGTCCTCCGCCACCACGACTTCGTCACGGTTGCGAGAAAATATGAGCAACTGTACAAGGGACTGTAAGGATGGCATGGAAAAAGCAATTTCGTTGCAAGCAATGTGGCTACGAGGCCGACGTCTATGAGGGGCGCGGCTTCATGGGGCAACATATCTCCACGATGACCTGCCCCGACTGCCACAGCCTCCAGCCACTGGTCGTTGGGGGCGTCATAGGCGACGCAGCCCCGTCTTTCCGTTCCGAGGTGGGACGCCTGTGCCTCCAGTGTGGATCAGACCGCATCCGTATCTGGGACGGCCATACCTGCCCCTGTTGTGGAGGCAGGATGGAGGAGACAGGACAACGGGATTTTTGGACTTGACAAGGATTTGGGGCTCTGCTGACGCTTGAATTTCAACTAGACTCGTGGATTTCAATTAGACTCTTGGGGTGCAAAAACGTTTGGATTTTCCCCCTATATAACAACAAGGCTCAGACCTCACAAGATACTTATCCTACCTTGTTTCTTAACCACTTGCATTCGGACCCCAAGTATATCATTTCTTGCGCTCAGACGGTTTTGAGTTGACCCGTCTTGCGCTTTTTCCAAATCTCGATACTATTGATGGTGTTCTGCCAAAGAATATAGCAACCCGGTCCTACAGAGGCCAGGGGCGTGAGGTACATGAAAGCGATCCAAATGGCAAAGCCCGTGTTCTTCTGTCCCAAGGCCTGACCCGCCTCGATGGACCGGTCAAAGAGACGGCCCACAGAACGGCCCACGGCAAATTGAACGACGCAGACGAGGAGGCCCGAGAAAGCGATGGCGAGGAGAAAGGGCAAAGTGGTATGAGCATGGACGATATTCTTGACCGTTGCTCCCGAGACGATCATCAACTGCACGGCCCAGAGATAAAAACTCAGGTCCTTGACATTGATCACCCATTGGTGGAAGCCGTGGAGAGGCTTGAAATGCTTCACGAAGAAGGCCAATCCCATCGGCAAGACCAAGACGATACACACCTGATAGAGGATGCGGAGGAAGGCGGCAAGAAAGGAGACGTGGGCTGACGACTGCTCGATGAGCGGGAAGCAAACTGGGATTAGGATTGCACAGAGGAAATTGGAGAGAAAGCCATAAGTGGTGATTTCCTCCAGTCGTCCGCCGAGTTTGGCGGTCACTACGGGTGCTGCCGCGGCACAAGGCGCGATAATGCAAGTCAGGACCGACTCTACAAACGTCAGTTCGTTGCCCTTCAGGCGGAAGAAGAGAATGGCGCCAACCAAGATCCACACGAAGGCCACCTGAAAAAGACTCACACAGTAGTTCCACTTCACAGGCACGAGTTTTCGGAAATCCACTTTGCAGAAAGTGACAAAGAGCACCAAAAACATAAAGAGCGGCAAGATGGCGTCGAAGAATGCACCCAAGGCTGGCGAGACCCCGTCGAAAGCAGGAATGAAGGCAAACAACAAGTAAAGCGCCGCTCCCGAAAGCATCGACAACGGCAAAGTCCAATTTTTGATAAAAGCGAATAGTTTCATAGATTGCAGGTCAAAACGCCCCGTCCCCATCGTCCGTATTAACAGACCCTAACGATTTTTAGACCCTGAGGATTATTTTCCCAAAGCGTTTATTAAACTCTGAGCAGTTATTAAATCTCTAAGCACTTATTAAACATCTAAGCACTTATTAGGCCCAAACGGTCGGGACAAAGCAATCCACCCCGCCTCCCCCCAAGTCGGGAGAGGATGGGTGGAAAAATGATTCATATCAGAGCGGTTTATATTCCACAAAAGCCTCCATAGCCTCATAGCAAGCTAGTCCGAGACGGTCGTAGAGTTCTGCCGTGGCCCGGTTGCGGTCCTCGGCTCGCTGCCAAAAGAGGCGCTCATCGTTACCCAGGTAGGGTGCGCTCTCCATCTGACTTTGGTGCTTGAGGATGGCGTTGCGCTTGGCACGAAGTTCCTCTGGACTCATCGGGACACACATCTCGATATTTTCGATCTCCCATTCCGCCCAAGCGCCACGATACATCCAGATGCGGCATTCTTCGAGCCAGTGAGCTCCCTCCTGTTTCTCCAGGTCGATGGCAGCCAAGACTGCATCCGTACACTTGCGATGGGTGCCGTGGGGATCCGCCAAATCGCCAGCCACATAGATCTGATGAGGCTGCACCTTGCGTAGCAGTTCGCGGACGATTTCCACATCCTTCTCCGTCATGGGGAATTTCTCTACCCTGCCCGACTCATAGAACGGGAGGTCGAGGAAGTGGACATGGTCAAGAGGTATCTGATTGTAGGTGCTCGCTGTGCGCGCCTCGCCACGACGAATCAATCCCTTGATAGTCAGAATGTCACGCGTGTCAATGTCACCATCCTTCTTGGTGGCGAGGAAATGCTTGATCTCCTGATACTTGTCCTTGATGACCTCGTCCTTATTGTGATCAAACAACTGGTTGAAACCGTTGATGAAGTGCATGAAGCGCGTCACCTCCTCGTCACCGACGGCAATATTGCCCGAAGTCTCATAGACCACATGGACGTCGTGGTTCTGCTGCACCAATCGGCGAATCGTGCCACCCATGGAGATCACGTCGTCATCGGGATGTGGCGAGAAGACCACCACTCGCTTCGGATAGGGCAACGCACGCTCCGGACGGTTGCTGTCGTCCGCATTAGGCTTGCCACCAGGCCATCCCGTGATGGTATGCTGCAGATCGTTGAAGATCTTGATATTGGCATTGTAAGCCGACCCATAGAGCGCCAAGAGCTCAGAGAGGCCGTTCTCGTTGTAGTCCTTGTTGGTGAGTTTAAGGATAGGCTTGTTCGTCTTCTGACAGAGCCAAACGAGCGCCGATCGTACGAGTTTGTCGGTCCAGTCACACGAAGTGACGAGCCACGGGTGAACGATACGCGTCAGTTTCGAAGCCGCGGCCAGGTCCATGACGAAATGGGTGTCGTTGTGCGTCTGGAGGAACGAGGCCGGTATGGAGTCGCTCACATGCTCCTCTACCGTCTTTTGGATAATGTCGGCCTTACTCTCTCCCCAAGCCGTGAGATAGATCTTGCGCGCCTTGAGGATGGTGGCAATACCCATCGTGATACAACAGGGCGGCACCAAGTCCTGCGAGGCAAAACTCATCGACATTTCCTCTCGCGCCACGGGGTCGAGCAGGATCAGGCGCGAGGTGGACGTAACGGTAGATCCCGGCTCGTTGGTAGCGATGTTGCCCATACGTCCGATTCCCAGCAGCATCACGTCGATGCCACCACAGGAGTTGATGCGCTGCTCATACTGGCGACAGTAGTTGAGCACATAGTTTTGGTTGATAGTCGAGTCGGGCGAGAAGATATTCTGCGGAGCGATATCTACCCGGTCGAGCAGCCGTGCGTGGAGCTGGCGGATACAACTGTTCTTGTCGTCCGGCTTCAACGGATAGTATTCATAGGCGTTGAAGACGATGACGTTATGGAAGCTAAGTTGTCCCGCCTCGTAGCGTCTCACCATTTCCTCGTAGATAGGAGTGAGCGAGGTACCCGTTCCCAGTCCGAGCACACACATTCTTCCGTCGCTGTCCTTCTGCTTGATGAGTTTCTCTACCGCATCGACGATAGCCTGAGCACCCTCCTCCATCTTCGGGAAGATGTCCGTAGGGATCTTCTCGCGGCGTGTCAACTCAGAGCGCTCCACGGCAGAGCGCGGATGGTAGTACTCCTCCGGCACTTTGTTGAATGCAATCTGTGAGCTAAGATTCAATCTCATTATTCTTTTTCCTTTCTCTATATTGTCTGTCGGGGATTCAACCTAAGCGGCCGATCCCCTCCAACTTACCTTCTTCTCCCTCAGTCTCCTACGGCAAAGGCGAGCCATCGTCCCCTGTCAGGGGCGAGCCCGCTTTGCTGTTGCCGTAGTAGTGTTGTCGATAAGTCCGTGAGTCCATGAGCCCACAGGAAAAGTACAAAGTACAAAGTCTATGGGACAAAATTCATGGGCCCGCAGGCTTACAGGTTGTTTTTCTCTATATCCTTGAAGTAGCGGTAGGTGCCCACCTTCAGTTCCTCGCAGGCAGCCTCGTCGGCCACGATGATGCCGTGCTGGTGCATCTGCAGGGCGGAGATGGTCCACCATTGGGTCACTGGTCCCTCGACAGCAGCCTGAAGCGCACGCGACTTATGGTGTCCGTTGACGAGGATCATCACCTCGCGGGCATCCATGACCGTACCCACACCGACCGTCAGAGCATAGTGAGGCACCTTCTCCACGTCGTAGTCAAAGAAGCGGGAGTTGGCGATAATCGTATCGGTGGTCAACGTCTTCTGGCGCGTGCGGCTGGTGAGGCTCGATCCCGGCTCATTGAAGGCGATATGACCGTCGGGGCCAATGCCGCCGATGAAAAGGTCGATGCCTCCTGCGGCCTTGATCATCTCCTCGTAGTGGTCACACTCTGCCTCCAGGTCCTCGGCATTACCGTTGAGGATATGGATATTCTCGGGCAGGATGTCAATATGATCGAAGAGGTTGCGGCGCATGAACGAGTGGTAGCTCTCTGGATGATTCTCGGGGAGCCCGACATACTCATCCATGTTGAACGTGATGACGTGGCGGAAAGACACACGTCCCTCGCGGTTGGCCTTGACCAGCTCAGCATACATTCCCTCCGGCGACGAGCCGGTTGGAAGTCCGAGCACGAAGGGACGCTCCTCGGTAGGTCCAAAGGCGTTGATACGCTCTACCACATGGCGAGCTGCCCATGCAGACAACTTCTTGTAATCGCTTTCGATGATTAATCTCATACTTTCCTGATTTAGCTAAGTAAAATTGACTCTGTTTCTGTCGCTGCAAAAGTACAACAAAATGTGCAAACTACATGTTTAGCCCCCAACAATTTATAAAAAATAACAGTAAGGGGACTAAAAAAGGCCGTCGCGACGGGAGATAGGTCTCAAGATTTTTGTAACTTTGCACGGTATTATAAACAGTAATTAAGCTGGATGAAAGAATTTGTCATATCCGAGGCCAAGGCCGAATCCGCCATTTTGGTCGGATTGATCACCAAGGACCAGGACGAGGCCAAGACCAAAGAATATCTTGACGAGCTGGAATTTCTCGCTGACACGGCAGGCGCCGTGACCGTGAAGCGCTACACCCAGCGCGTAGGAGGCCCCAGCCAGACGACCTATGTCGGCAAGGGCAAGCTCGAAGAGATCAGAAACTATATCAAGGAAAGAGAAGACGCGGAGGAGCCCGTAGGCATGGTCATTTTCGACGATGAGCTGTCGGCACGCCAGATCCGCAACATAGAGAAGGAACTGGGCGTGAAGATCCTCGACCGCACCAGCCTCATCCTCGACATCTTTGCCATGCGCGCCCAGACGGCCAACGCCAAGACGCAGGTGGAGCTGGCGCAGTATCGCTACATGCTGCCGCGCCTTCAGCGCCTCTGGACCCACCTGGAGCGCCAAGGCGGTGGATCGGGAAGCGGTGGCGGCAAGGGTAGCGTCGGTCTGCGCGGACCGGGCGAGACGCAGCTGGAGATGGACCGCCGTATCATTCTCCAGCGCATCACCCTCCTAAAGCAACGCCTCGTGGAAATCGAGAAACAGAAGACCACCCAGCGCAAGAACCGCGGCCGACTGATCCGCGTGGCCCTCGTGGGCTATACCAATGTCGGCAAATCGACCATCATGAACCTTCTGGCCAAGAGCGAGGTCTTTGCCGAGAACAAACTCTTCGCCACGCTCGACACGACCGTGCGCAAGGTGGTTATCGAGAACCTTCCCTTCCTCCTCGCCGATACTGTCGGCTTTATCCGCAAGTTGCCTACCGACCTGGTCGATTCCTTCAAATCGACCCTCGACGAGGTGCGCGAGGCCGACCTCCTGGTCCATGTCGTGGATATCTCCCATCCCGACTTCGAGGAGCAGATAGAGGTGGTCAACACCACGCTCAAGGAACTCGGGGCGAGCGACAAGCCGACGACCTCACCCCCGCCACGCGCGAAAACATCACCCTCGACGAGCTGCGACGCACGTGGATGGCAAAGCTCGGCGACAGTTGCCTCTTCATCAGCGCCAAGGAGCGCGAGAACATCGACGAGATGCGCGACGTGCTCTACAAGCGGGTGCGCGAGTTGCATGTACAGAAATACCCATACAATGATTTCCTCCACCCCACAGAGGACTAATCCCAAAAACGAAAGATGGAATATAGAAAATTGACCACAGACGAGATTGCCGTCCTGGAGTCCAACTGCTGCTGGGCCGAGGATTGGCAACGGGTGACGGTAGCCGTAGAAGGCTGGGCACCTAAGTTTTACCACCGCGTGATGTTCTATGGCGACATCCGACTGGGCAAGGTGGAGAAGAACATCGAGATAAGCGCCGGCTTCGAGAAACACTCGGGCATCAACGACGCCACGCTCCGCAATGTCTCCGTCGGCGACAATTGCCTCATCGAGAAGACAGGCAACTACATCAACAACTACACCATCGGCAACGACTGCTATATCGCCAACATCTCGCAGATGGAGACGACCGAGGGAGCCACCTTTGGCGAGGGCAACCTCATCGCCGTACTCAACGAGGTGGGCGACGGCAACGTCATCCTCTTCCACGACCTCAACAGCCAGTTTGCCGCCTTCATGGTGAAGCATTTCCGCGACAAGGCGCTCAAGGACGCCATCAGGCGACTCGTCAACGAAGAGATAGAGCGCACGCTCCCCGACCGCGGCACCATCGGCAACGGAGTGAAAATCGTCAACACCAAGGAGATCACCAATACCGTGGTGGACAACGACTGCGAGATCTGCGGCGCCTCACGACTGAGCGACTGCACGATCCTCTCCTCGGCCAACGCCCCGGTCTATATCGGCACGGGCGTCATTGCCGAGAACAGTATCATCTCCGACGGCAGCTCCATCATCAATAGCGTGAAGATCCAAGACTGCTTCGTGGGCGAAGCCTGCCAGTTGGCCAACGGTTTCACGGCCTCCCAGAGTGTCTTCTTCGCCAATAGCTACATGAGCAATGGCGAGGCCTGCGCGGCCTTCTGCGGCCCGTTCTCGGCCTCCCACCACAAGAGCAGCCTGCTGATTGGATCGATGTTCTCGTTCTACAACGCGGGATCGGCCACCAACTTCTCCAACCATGCCTACAAGATGGGTCCCATGCACTGGGGCGTGCTCGAGAGAGGCACCAAGACGGCCAGCGGCGCCTACCTGCTCATGCCGGCCACGATCGGATCGTTCTCGGTCTGCTTCGGCAAACTGATGCACCATCCCAACACCCAGGCGCTGCCCTTCTCCTACCTCATCGCCTATGGCGACAAGATGACGCTCTCGCCAGGCCGCAACATCACGACCGTGGGTCTCTACCGCGACATTCGCAAATGGCCGAAGCGCGACCGCAGATCGCCCAAATGCCATAAGAGCATCGTCAACTTCGATTGGCTCTCGCCCTTCTCCGTGGGAGAGATTCTGCGTGGCAAACGCATCCTGGAAAACCTCCGCCAGGCCTCCGGCGACAACGTCACCTCGTACAACTATCACGAGTATGTCATCAATGCCTCGTCGCTCAAGAAGGGCATCAAATACTACGACATCGCCCTGCGTATCTATATGGGAGCAGTCCTGAAGCGCGCCCACAAATGGGGATTCTTCGGCAAACCCGAGACCGACACGGGACTGGGTCGCTGGAACGACCTCAGCGGACT
>OHCZ01001141.1_pt1 | contig 11196 bp, 8 predicted proteins | sample 1566891 | NCBI WGS metagenome assembly OHCZ01 (sample SAMEA3879510, study PRJEB24766) | human gut metagenome | biome: human-associated habitat; feature: feces | place: USA | collected 1985/1987
ATTGTGCTGACATTCCCCACCAATAAACTGGTGTAGCAAAAAGAATCATATCTGCAGCAGCAATTTTATCAATTGTAGGGTTCGTATCATCCTTATCAACGCATCCCTTAGAGCATTGACAGACACCACATCCCTTGCATGGTGCGATGTTAAGTTTGTCAGGTTCAATGATTTCAATTTCATTTTTTTCAGATGCTCCTTTTACAAAAGCCTCAATCGCTGTAAGAGTGTTTCCTTTTCTTGCACTTCCATTTATAATGATTACTTTCATCTCGCAAAGCCTCCATTCTGCTTATCATATAAGCAAATAAGTTCTAAATAATAATTTTTCTCACATAGCCACATTATATCATAGTAAATATGCCTATGCGATAACATTTATTGCTTCCTCATCCAACATGTATCTGACTGTCAGCCTGAACTTTAAATGGATGATTTTTAAAATCGTGAAGTCTCTCAATTTCTATCTCCACAACTTTTTCATCATTTCCTCTCATTTGGGTGGAAATTTTTAATTTTGGGTGGATGAAATAATCATTTTTTTAATGATTTTCGGTGGATTTTTCCACCCAATAATGAAAAAAGCAGTAATGAATTTTCTTAATCATTACTGCTTCAAACAACTGTTCTCAGGGGGAATCGAACCCCCAACTAGCGCTTAGGAGCTCGAGATACCACTGTAAATACATACAATGATTAGTCAACCTAAGTCAAGGAAATCCTTGGTTTTCCTAACTATTCTGTTACTCCCTGTCAAAATAAGAAAACCTGTTTTCATCTCTGTAAAGCACCTTTCGGTGCTCGTCCGGTGCTCGGAGCACCCGGAGGATATAACCATTCCGTTCCATCGAGTTCACACAGTTGGCCACCATTACGATTCAGCTTCGTAACAATGATCACTTGGTTTTCTTATTAGATTAACTATATTATAACGTGTACAAGGTCGGATGTCGATGGTTTTTTGACCATGTTTTACCTCTAATAATTCTGCGTATATGTCTTAACAAAAGTTTTCATTTTCAGTCTCCCCATTCGTTGTTCTATAATCTCCAAATATTCCTTTTTTATATACAACTCGGTACCACTATATAATGGGATAGCATCTCCATGATACTCGATATCTCCTTTATAACTCGATGACCATTTTTTCATAATGATGACAATGTCATTCATCTGATTGACTGCAATATATCTTCTATTTATAAAATCAAATTTAACATGAACATTAAGTAATTCAGTAACTGCCATTCCAGGCCACAGATAATCTTCATCTTCTAATTCTCGATCTATCGTTCTGATAAAGTCAATCAGTGATTCCCCATTATCTGATATCATATAACGTTCGCCTTTTCCAACTGCCGTGGCTAAATATTCTGTGAATGGAATATTATGTTCTTCATCATCTCCTACTACTATTCCGTTATACGCAAATGTCAAAGACACATGTTGATAGTCGATGTGCTTTTTTGTCTCCGAACATCCAATTAAAATATATTCATCCTCATTATTTTTAAGAAAAGTTTCACATGAATTATTCTTTTCATACAGATGATTCTTGGGTTGCATTTCACGGCACTTAAATATTCTATACATTCCCTGAAAGTCAGGCATCAATCGTAACAAATTTTGTGGAATCAACTCTGGCTTTCTATCAATATAAGCTTTTTCAATGATTGCATGAAGCGCATATTGAATTTCATATGATTTGTACACGGTATTTTTTTCAGGAACCTTACTTGATCCTCCAACAAAATCTTGCATTTCTTTATTCAGTTTCCTTGATGCATGTAGTTTTTTATAAAGTTCTACATAATTAATACCACAAGTATCAGCCACATACATAGTCGTATCCCGATATACTGAACTCATAGCATATTCATCAGTTTCTTCTCGAGTCTCCTCTTTTCCAAGATCATATAGTTGTTCTGATAAATAAAATTCAATATCTTCCTGCTCCATATAATCAGGCACATGCTTATCAACACACTTTAAAAGAAAGCCCTTATATATTGTAAATTCTGAAAATATTACATCTAAAAGCATATTTCCAGTTGGGTAAACAGCATCAATAGCATTTATCATTCGATTTGTATTCAAACCTGTCAAACGGTAACTATAACATCTTATTAAGTCTGCAATTGCTATTTGTACCACAAGATTATAATGTTCATAATGTTCCAAGCAAACTACTATTGATTCTGTGAATTCTGAATAATTCTCTTCTTCAGCAACATTTGCCAAATAAGAATAAGTTGCCAGAAACGATTCCTTACCTCCATCAACGAATCGCATTAATAAGCAATTACGTAGTTCTAACAATTCGTCCGTTTCTTCCAGAACATTATCAATAGGATACTGATTAAGATTCGGGAAACGCAGTTTCATAATATCAAAGGCATTTCTCCAAATTATAATAATTTCATCCTTATCATATCCAAACGCAAAGAGTGCATCTAAAAGACCTTTTGTAATCCTTCCCGAATGTGAAATAATAACTTCAGGTAACTCACTATAAAATGTGTTCCAAGCCACATCAGAGTTTATGGATATACTATTGAGAAATTCATCCTTATCAATCAATGAACTCCTCCATTCATATGAATAAAGATACAATAGCATATGAACTTCTGACATTTCTTTATCATCCAGGTCCAATCCTTTAATGATTTGTAAAACGATATCCTTATGTTTTTGACTATAGCCCCACCCACCTGATTTAGCAATAATAAATCTTAGTACATCAAGTAGAGTATCCCTATCATTTTGATAATTTTTAATGAATCTACATATATCTTCTTCATCACACTCACTCAAGTTATGTGTCTCAAACCATTTCTTTGCCTCCTGCAGCGTTAAGGCATCAAAATGTATTTGATTGTTTTTGATAACATCAACTTTTTTATTACCTTCATTATTTTCAATGTCCTTTGGTTTTTTTATATGAAAATACTCTATATACTGCGAAACATCAAATCCTGCTGACGCAACAGTTAATAAAAATTCTTTAATGCTTCCATCTTTCCACGAATCATTTTCCGGCCAAGGACTATCAAGAATATTGAATCTTGAAACAATATTAATAACAAGTTCATTCATACGACACTTAATCAGTAATTTTTCATCATTATCTGTTTCTTTACACATTTTCTCTAGTGCTTTGAATACAGATGTAGCTATATCAATTATTCTTGGGCTTGTATCATTCGGGAGTGACTCAATCAATCCAATTACAATATCCAAATAACTAGAATCATTGCAGTATTTTTCTATAGCAGAACGTATCATACCCTCCACAACCCAGCTTTTCCCATATTTGACTTGTAACTCAGCCAAAAGCGAAAGTGCATATCTCGGCTCTGTCTTGAGTAATTTATCAAACCAACGATTTAAGAAATGCTTTGTTTCTCTTCCATCAGTATGATTCCATAGAGCTATTGTCATTTTGGTTATTGTATCACGTTCATCTTTTGAATTTTCTTCAACAGATTCAAAAAATATATTATAAGAGTCCATTATCTGCTCTAGGATAATATCCCTGTGATATCCATACGCCACTAGATAATGAGCACACATGTCAAAATACTCTAAAGCCTCAGGCTGATTATATTTTGAAATAATGCTAACAAAACGTAGTTTTGCTGCAGCAATACAATCATATACTTCATTTTTTTCTATCTTCTCCTGAGTCCTCAATAAATATGGTTTAATAATTTCATAATTATCAATAGTCATAAAACGAGATATCAATCCTAAAAATTCAGCATCAGTTAATGGCCCTCCCATACTATTATCCAAACTTGTTCCAGTTTCATCATCAAGCTGTTCGAGAATATCCAATGCATTCTTCAGATTTTCTATTGTTCCATATTGTACAATCAGTTTTACTGCACGTTCATACGACCTTGTCAACTCGTTCTGAAGAAAATACAAGTCACAAGTCCGCGGTTGACCCTTGAAAACTTCCGTATCCAACAACAATAATTCCAAATTAGCAATTGCTGATTCACATATTGTTTTAGGAGCCATTTGTGCCGTGTGTGCACATAATTCTGACATTTTGACGGAATATATTATCCAATTATAGTACCAATTAATATTTTCACAATCCTCGCATATTGCCTCTATAACCTTACTTTCCCCCTGCTTAGCGAGATAATATATTTGCGAAAACATTTTTGTGAAAATACCTATATTCTCTTCACCTATTACCTTCAATGTTTTAATTTTTTCCCAAATTTCCTTTGCATCCTCAATGGAAATTTTATTTTGTGGATAAAACCCACTTTTAATATATGAAAGATAGTTTTTCCAATGATTCAGCTGTAGTTTATTTGCAATGGAAATAATTTCATCAAATTCCATATAATCATACAGCTCATCATAGGCAATCTCAATGCATTGGTATATTATTGAAACATTTTCTTTTTCTATCGACTCCATAAGTTTAGGAATGATACTAACTCCTTGTTCATCAAGATAATATCTATAATAGTATTTAAGCTCATCAATTTTATACTCTTTAGCCTCTGTATCTAAATACAGTTCCCACCAAGGAGTGCTACCAGCTTTTGATGAAATATAACAAGCAATTCGACCTGTATTAATATCAAAAGTAGGTTTTCCATCAATCTGCATTAATTGATTCAATTTAGCGGCACCTTTTATATCACATATCGCTTGAAAATATTCTTCACCGGTACTATCAAATTCATTCATATCATCAAGCATTGCCAACAATTCACCTGCTGTTACTAATGCGACTAAATTTTGAATTCTTCCTGCACTTCGAACAATGCAATTTAAATTCATTCTTATACGCTTTCGAGAATAACCTTCTGAAACAGATTTAAGAACAAATTCTTTCTCAATCAAAGAGACATTTTCAGCATCTCGTCCTAATTTATATTGTAACTCCGTAAGATAATAAAACGATTTATCAAATTCAAAATATGATTTACTCTTTAACCAATCAGCAAGAATACCATACACATTTCTTTCTATATCAACTTTTTTATCTTTTAACGTAGCCAGCACGAACCTACGAAAACTTTCATGATATATTGAAAAGCCTCCGCTTAATACATTTTCTATTAATAATGGATGTAGCAATGATATATCTTGCTCTACGAATACTCCATCACCTGTAATCTCCATTAAATCATTTATATTAAGATAAAAATCTGCCCCGCAAAGTGCATTAATCGTACGATTGTTGCGAATCTTTGTATACAGATAGGTATAATATTGTGATAGACTGATATCGTAGTCTGGTATTTCATCTATTAGCTCTTTATTTACATCTGAGTTCTGTAATTGACGCAAAATATAATTAAGATATAGTGCATTTCCTTGTGACTTCTTGAATAAATACTCACTGATTGATAACACATCACCTTCTTCTGTCATATCATCATTGATATTAAAAGTTGTCATCAAAGATTTTACTTGTTCCTCTTTCCATGGTTCAATTTCAAATATACTGTAACCCTTACTTTTAAAATGCTCTATTTCATCTATTGGCTGGGATGATATAATCACATAACAGTTATCAGGGAATTGAATTTCCAACAATTCTGTAATAATTTCAGTTTCAGAACGCGAAATAATATCTTTATGCAACTCATATTCTCTTGATATATGATCAAGACCATCTACCACCAAATAAAACTCTTCTTCTATAAATCTGAGCAAATTTTCTAGTTCTGTTTTATCTGCTCCAAAAATTGTATTTTTATGTTCAATTAGTTCTGGACATTGTTCCAAAACCTGTGATACTAAATTTCCATATAATGAAGTAACACATATTCTCTCTAAACTATTGGCATCCTGTAACGATTGAAAACAGTTATAATGTATAACTTTACCATTTTCGCTCATAAGTTTATCTATATATTCATCAACAAGCCACGACTTTCCTGAACCAGGGTTTCCTGAAATAATAATATGTTTAAAATCACGAACTTCTCTGTGTAACCTGTTTATCTCATCTCCTAATATAATTTGATGTGTTGAATCCACAGGAAATCTTTGATCAAATTTTCCATAATCCATTATTAATCCAAGTCGTCCCATTAATATACTTGTATAAATTCTGTTTCCTTTAGCTCTGGAGCGTTTCACTTCCGTTGCAAGTTTATTGATAACATCCTCTACATTTAGTGCATCATTTGGATATATTCCTACACCCAATTTTTCAACTTGTTGAATAATTACACTTTCTAAAGCATCCGGATTCTTTAAATCAAGACTTGCTTTAGGCATTTCTAAAATGATGGATAGTTCTTTGCAAAAACATAGAAATTCATCTCTTTCAATAAGTCCTGATTTAATCGCTGTATTGAATTTTCTCCATGTTTTTGGAGGTTGCTTTTCTATTGGCCAAAATGACTCTCCATCAAACGAATATGCAGAAACTAAAAATGGAAGAGTGTGTTCTTCGATAGGCTTTAAAAAATCTGCAAGTGGGTCATCCTCTTTAGGCTTACTCCACGCAAGACATAACTTTATTTGAGTATTATATCCAGATTCTTTCCTCTTTTTCCAAGATGTAAAAAGAGCACTTAATGCCGTATCATGTCCATTACCATTTGCAAAATCATCTTTAGTAAGTTTATGTGAATTTTCCTCGTCAGAATACTTAATCTGAAATTCAACGCTATTATTAGGCATCTTAACCTTTAAATCATCAAATTTATCTCCGTTAAAATCCTTACGGTCTATAATTAGTTCTGCATCGGTCTGATGAAGCATGAGTTGTAAAATTATTGAAACCGTAAAATAGTCTTGATATTCATATCCTTCATGAATTGGGTTCTGCATTTATGACCTCCTCACATTAGCATTAAAATGAATCGATGTAGTACTTCTTTTTCACTATCAATTTTACCATATATGTTCTACCAAATATAGCCTTCTCTTTGACCATATATAGCACTTTTCATCAATAAGCCTAATCCCTATAATAATATAAAAAACGGTACTGCATGGACTTTTCTTTCCATACAATACCGCCATATTTTCACTCATTATCATTTTATTGTTTTTGCCAGAGAAGTAATCAAAGCCGCCATCTCCGGATTACCAAGTACTTTCATAAGCAGTTCAGGATCTACTCCTTCCGGTATGGAAATCTTATTTTCTTCTCCATTCTTCCTTTGGGATGGGAAGATCAGAATGACTTCTTTTGAATCTAGCTCCTCAACAGCTTCCTTTGATACACGCTCCACCTGTTTGTTAATAAAGACATATGCCCTGTTCTCTGAAATAGCTTCTTCTGATATATCCACACAGTCCCATGTCAGCCCAAGCAGCTCTCCTGTTCGGACCGTTGCTGCGAATGCCAGATGAAATGCTACTTTGAGCCATTTATTCTCACACGCATCTATTGCCTGCATCAGCATTTCCGCAGTCCATATTTCACGCTCCTCAGCTTTATACTTCGGCAGTGTCGCATCCGTTGCCGGATTCCTGTCCATTATATCCCACTTTACCGCCTCTGCTACAAGCAATACCCAGTACTTAGTGGCGAAACGCCACTAACTTGGCAATGGTTGCACCCTTGACCGGCTAAGGTGCTTCGCCCTTAATCTGAGCGGAGTCTTTCTCCTGCACCTTGCGTAAGGCTTTGCCTTTACAATCCGACAAAGGTTGCACCTCTATATACCGTTATGTTGCTTATAATCCGTTGTCTTATATACTGTATACTTTTAGAATAAAAATTGGAGGTATATATCTATGAGCAATATTAAAATTGAAATCGGACAACGTATTAAGCAGCTCCGTTTAGAAACTGGACTAAGCCAAGAAAAATTTGCTTTGTCCATTGGCATGGATAGAACTTATTTTGCATCAGTTGAAAATGGAAAAAGAAATATATCCATCGTCAATTTAGAAAAAATAATCAATGGATTAAATACTTCATTTTCCAATTTCTTTGAGGGCATTCCATTCACACAATAAAGGAGATTATTATGAAAAAGAACAACGAACCTAGTGAAACCGAAAAAAGAAATAATCGAGTAACTGCATATCTTCAAAAAATATATGCTATGGCTCAAAACACTCAAACCCAAATAAAACCATCTAAATATTCACCCTTGTTATTAGAGGTTTTCAACTCAAAAACAATTAGTTATCGTGAAATTGTTTTGACTTCATTAGTTGCAAAATATTTAGACAAAGCTTTCAATTCTCATACCAATTTTTACGGTTGTAAACCAAGAGCTATTTATGAAAATCCTATCAAAGACTTTCTTATTGAACACGGATTTCCATGCACAAAATCTGGTCCTTTAAATATCGCTAAAGCTTCAAATATTGATGAGGCATGGTCATCACAGCGTGATCCAAAAGAAGATGCCGAAAAAACAATGATACTTTGCGATGCTATTTCAGGTAATGATTCATCTCTTAGACAAAACCTTTCTTTATATTTGATGAGATTATATATGTCCAAAGCAAAAGAGATGGAAAAATTAACCGTAGATATCAAACCATCTTCTGACCCCCTTGTGCTTCATGACTTGTGCATGAAACTTATTGAACAAGCACCTGATGCCGGAAATACACCTCAACGAATTGCTGGTTATCTTTTAACTGCGCAACATGAGGCAATGCGAACTGGTCTTATTGTAAGCGGTGCTACTGACAGTGCTTCAACCACTAGCACTACAAGCCAAAAGCCTGGAGATATAAATGAAGAGCACCCTGATGGTACTATTCTTTGTGTATATGAAATTACAATAAAACCCTTTAACTATCACAGAATACTTGATTCATATGATTGTGTAAAAACCTATAATGAAACTCACAGTTCCACAATAAATGAAATAACTGTTATTTGCAGAAAACAAGATTGCCCATCCGAAATGATTTCACTTTCCACGAGTCTTTGCATGGGGACATATAATTACCAAGATATCCGTTATTATTTTTGGAATATTGACGAATGGATTTCTTTTACATTACAACACATGAACATTTCTGCTCGCGAAAAATTCTTTGAACTGCTGAATAATTACATTAACGATTCTAATACACACGAAGCAGTTAAAATAGCCTGGTCTAAACTTAACAGCTAGTCAAAAGGGAGAGTTAAAAGCTCTCCCTTTCTTATCACTAACAATATGTTTCTAAATATTCTTCTACCGCTTTTGCAACTGCTTCTGCTAAATTGCATGGTACCGCATTCCCAATTTGAGTATAAATCTTCCCTTTATTTCCACAAAATTTGTAATCATCAGGAAATGTTTGAATTTTTATGGCTTCTTTAATTGTAATACGTCTCAATCTGCTAGGAGCATCCTTAAATTCAGGAACAATGCTTCCGTCTAATAAACATTTATGATATTCAACTACCCAATCCGTATTTGCTTCCCCATATAAATACTCTTCATCTATAAATGGAGTTTTATTTCCACCCATTGAAGCCGGAAGAGTATTAGAATATTCATCAACATTCATCGGTCTCCCTTGACCATTAAAATACATTCCCGCATAAGGTGATTTTCTCATAATAGGTCTTGTAGCAAATGTAATTTTTGCTGTACAAGTATTAGGATTATTCTCCGTTCCAGCTCTTCCTAATGGTTTCAATAATTCTCTAATTGTTTTGGATTTTTTTTTCTGATTTTCTAGCATTTCCTTCATGTGATATTCAAAGAAAGGATCTGAGCAATCTTTGATACCAATGAAGAAAACTCTCTCTCTTTTTTGTGGAACATTATACTCCGTTGCATTAAGTACAAACGGCATACAAAAATACCCTAACTTTGATGCTCTTTGAATATACTCCTGTCTAACACTTTCCCACTTTTCTAAGACACCAAGTGCTTTCACATTCTCCATAACAAATGCTCTTGGTTTTACTCTTTCAACAACATCTAAAAATGTAAATATCAATTTGCTTCTTTCATCATCCGGATTCATCTTTCCCGCAACAGAAAACCCCTGACACGGAGGTCCTCCAAAAACAAAATCAACACCTTTATATTGGCATACTTGTTCAATAATATTATTTATATCATCATTTACCATTACTGACGGTTCATGATTATTTACATAAGTTTCAGCAGCTTCTTTCATAATTTCATTTGCAAATACTACCTTTACTCCTGCTTTTTCAAAGCCAACATCCATACCACCTGCACCAGTAAATAATGATACTCCGGTATACTTTTCTTTATTCATATAGGGTTTACCTCTCATTACCGTCTTCATGTACCTTGAAAATCAATGATTTATTGTCCGAATCAAGGTATATATCAAAATATGTTTTTCCTTTTTCTATTTGTAAATTGGATAATACCGACTTTGGCAACCGTACCCTCATATCTTGTTGTAAAATATATGTGTCCAGATACACCTTATTTTTTATCATATCAACCTCCTAATGGATTAATTATAGTCTAAATTTAGTCTAGTTTCAACTAATATTAAAGTAATTTTTCTTGCATAGCTCCCGCTTATTCTCATCAATGATGCAATAAAAGACTTTATATTCTTAGGCTGTCTGTTCTCTTTTCTTTGCATGATACGCTTCACGTCTCATAGCCAGTGTTTTTTCATATCTCTCTTTTGCAATAGGGTCTCCATTCAATGCATCTTCACACATTTTTCTGTAGCTCTTCACTGTGGCTCTAACCTGATACTGTTTACGCTCTGCAAGCTGACTCTGTGCTTCCTGATCTCCGGCTTCCGCTCTGGCTCTCAAGGCTTCCATCTGCTCCTTTCTTCTTGCGGTATGCCGTCTGTTGTATTCTGCATTTCTCTCTTCCAAATATTTCGCATATTCAGGGTCATTTTCTGCTCTCTGCTTACGCTTTTCTGCTGATTTCCTTGAACGTTCTCTTGCAATAGCTCTACGCTCCTCAAGCTCTCTGACGGCTTCCTGATTGCCTTTTTCTGCCTGCTCCTTTAATTCTGCCAAAGCAATCTTTTTCTTCTTTGTAGCACGCTCCTGACGTTTCTTTTCCCTTTCCAATGCCAAGCGTTCTTTCTCTTCCATCTTCGCCCGATATTCAGGGTCAGACATTCTCAATTCTCGCATTTTTTCAGATCTCTTACGGTTGTTCTGTCTGCCTTTTTCAAGGATTGCTTTATATTCTGCCATAGCTTCAGGATCTCCAGCTTCTGGCGCATGGCCAGGGAAATATCCTCTACCTTTTCCTCTGCTTCCACCTTCAGGTTATACCGCTC
>OHCZ01001153.1_pt1 | contig 11073 bp, 8 predicted proteins | sample 1566891 | NCBI WGS metagenome assembly OHCZ01 (sample SAMEA3879510, study PRJEB24766) | human gut metagenome | biome: human-associated habitat; feature: feces | place: USA | collected 1985/1987
ATATTTATCAAATCCCCAACCCCACTTTGTTACGCTAAACAGCAGATAGATCAGTGAACCGACCGGAAGAAGCAGGTTGCTGACGATAAAATCCTCACTGTCGAGCACATCACGGCCGCCTATCAGATGCAGGCTGCTCCACACATTGTAACCCAGTACACATGGAAGACTTGCGAGCAGGATGATCACTCCATTGATAAGTGCGGCTTTATTTCTGCTCCAGTGAAACATATCCATACAAAATGACATAATGTTTTCAAACACTGCCATGACCGTCGAAAAACTTGCAAAGGTCATGAAAAGGAAAAACAGACATCCCCAGATCCGCCCGCCAGACATATTGACAAACACATTTGGCAGCGTGATAAAGATCAGGCTCGGTCCGGCATCCACTTCCACTCCATAGCTGAAACATGCCGGGAAAATGATCAGTCCAGACATGATCGCCACAAAGGTGTCAAGACCGCAAATTCTTGCGCCCTCACCGGCAAGCGAGTGATCTTTGCCCATATAACTTCCGAAGATCTCCATTGCGGCAACGCCAAGACTCAGTGTGAAAAATGCCTGATTCATGGCTTCCGTGATCACATTTTTAAGCCCTGTCTCTGCAACCGTGTCCAGATTCGGGACAAGATAAAACTTCACGCCTTCTGCTGCACCCTGCAGTGTAATACTGTGCACCGCGAGAACAACAATCAGAATCAGCAGCGCGCTCATCATGATCTTGCTTATTTTTTCCAGTCCGTTCTGCAGTCCCCTGCTGCACACAAAAAATCCCAGTATCACGGTAAGGATCATCCAAAATGCCATCTGTCCCGGATCTGCGAGCAGATTAGAAAATACTGCCGCAGTATTGTCCGCAGTCATGCCGGTCTGGAATTCGCCTTTTAAAAATTTAAAGAAATACGATACCATCCAGCCTGATACGGTCGTGTAATACATCATCAGCATATAGCAGCCAAACATTGCGATCCAGCCGTGAATATGCCACTTGCTGCCTTCTTTTTCGAGTGCTTTATAACCTAACACGGCGCTTTTTCTGCTGGCTCGCCCCACGGCAAATTCCATGGTCAGCACCGGAAGTCCCATTGCTATTAAAAATATCAGGTAGAACAGGACGAAGATGCCGCCGCCGTTTTGTCCAGCCACATAGGGGAATCGCCAGACGTTTCCGATTCCGATGGCGCAGCCGGCGCTTACGAGCAGAAAGCCCAGGCGGGATTTGAAGGATTCTCTTTTCATTTTTATTTTGCTCCGTTTCTTTTTTTACTTAGTGGATTCAAATTCTTTTAGGGCGGTAAGTGCCTGACCACCAAGCAGATACAATATTCCTGTATTGAAGATCGTCATGAGACCGATTCCGACGTCGCCGAGATCCCATACGAAAGTGTAGGCGGCGATTCCGCCGATAAATAGCATAATTAATGCAAGGATTTTGTACAGGGTCTGAAAGATCCATTTATCTCCAAATAAATAGGCGACGTTGCTTCTGGCATAGAAGAGGATGCCTAAAAATGTGGAGAAACTGAATAAAAACAGGGTCACTGCGATGAATATGACGCCAAATTCACCCAGGTGATAGCGCATTGCCGATTGAAGCAGATCCATGCCTTCTTTTCCCGCCACGACATTTTCCGGTGCAGTGAGCATGATCATAGCAGTGCAGCTGCAGATCACAATGGTGTCGACAAATACGCCAAGTGCCTGTGTCAGTCCGGCGCTGACCGGTGTCTCACATTCGGCTGCTGCGGCTGCACAAGGAGCAGAGCCGGAACCGGCTTCGTTTGAAAACAGTCCACGCTTGATGCCGTTCATAAGGACAGCGCCGAAGCCGCCGGAAACTGCCTGTCTTAGCCCAAACGCCTCCTCAAAAATCCGACCAAAAACCGCCGGGATGCTTCCAATATTTTTCAGGATAATAAATATCGTGATTGCAAAATAGCAGACCGCCATAACCGGTACGACCACGTCAAGCACTTTTACCGTCGCATTTTTCCGAAGGACGATCACCGCTGCGATCGCAACCAGTACGATCGTTGTGTAGAGTGGCGGGATGCCAAATGCATTTTCAAAGGAAGATACCACGGAATTGCTGATGACCTGGCTGATGCCACACCAGCAGATCAGTCCTGAAATTGCAAAAAGTACCGCGATCAGCACATGCTTTTTCTTCTTTTTCAATTTTTCTTCACAGAAATGATGGATATAATATGCGGGACCTCCGCGATATCCGCCATACAAAGGATCTTTTTCCTTGTGTAACTGTGCGAGCGTCCCCTCCACAAATGCGGTCGAGGAACCGATCAGCGCAGTCAGCCACATCCAGAACACAGCACCGGCACCGCCTGCCGAGATTGCCGCCACAACGCCTACCAGATTTCCCATGCCGACTCTGGTAGCCGTCGAGACGATCAGCGTCTGAAATGTGGAAAGACTGTCCTTCGTTTTCTTTTTTGCCATAAGTGCTTTTATCATATCCGGGAAAAGCCTGACCGGCAAAAATCTTGTGCGGATCGTAAAATAGATTCCTGTCGGAATCAGAAGAATTACAAGTAAAGAAATCCCTATGCTGCTTTCCTGCGGCAAAGGGATCGTAATCAGATCTCCCCATAAAAATGCGTAGATCTTTTCAATGACCGAGACTATCATAGTGTATACCTTTTCCATCCTTAGTTTGTACTTTCTCTATCATACTATAGATTGTCTCTTTCATGCAATAAACAAGTGATAATTTAATGTAATATAGTTGAAATATTTTTATTCTGTTACATTTTCAGTTTCCGGAATTTTAAATTTCTGGATCATTCCCTGCAGACTCTCTGCCTCACTGCTCATCTCCTGACTGGCAGCCGCACACTCCTCAGATGTTGCAGAATTTGTCTGCACAACGTCATTGATCTGCTCAATTCCCTCATTGATCTGCTGGATTTCTGTTGTCTGTGTCTCTAATGTATCCGCAATATGTGTAACGTCTTCCGTAATCAGCTTGGAGTTCTCTGCTACCTCCTCCAGCTGTGCCGCAGTCTCTTCCGCGATTATCATACCTTTTTCTACCGCATTCACAGATGTTTCAATCAGTGATGCTGATTCTTTTGCCGCCTGGGCACTCTGTTCAGCTAATAAATTTACCTGATTCGCTACAACTGCAAATCCTTTTCCTGCCTCTCCGGCCCTTGCCGCTTCAATAGAAGCATTCAACGCCAACAGATTTGTCTGGGAAGCAATTTCATTAATTGTTGCAATAATCTTATCAATCTCTTTTGATGCCTCATTAATCTCATGCATAGAAGCAACCATTTCATGCATCTTACCATTGCTGTCTGAAATGGCATTTCCAAGTTCATCCACTCTTCCACTGATTGCTTTTGCAGATTGTGAATTTTTTTCTACCTGTTCAGAAACCCCGGCAACTGTAGCCGTCAGTTCTTCTACAACCGCTGCCTGATTCGTAGCTCCATCTGCAAGATCATTGGAACTTGATGCCACCTGGTCTGCTGCACTTGAAACCTCACTCGAAACATTTTTAATTCCTTTGATCGTTTCTGCCATACTCTTCTCAAATGACATGAAAGAATTTAAAATACCGACAAAATCTCCCTTCCACTCTACTTCCGGCTGAACATCAAAATTTCCTTCTGAGAACAGTTTCATTGCACGATCAATATCATCTACATAAGTTCCCAAAATACGAATTGATTTGCGCATACTGTGCGCCAGTCTTCCAATCTCATCTTCCGAATGATATTCCAGCGCACTGTGTAAATTTCCTTCTGTCAGTTCCCTTGCAACGTCTTCCACTGCACGTAACGGATCCAGAATTGTTTCAAGTACCTTTTTACTTATTACCTTAGCCAGTGTGCATGCACAAACCAGACAGATAATAATACACACCATTCCTGCAACAGCAAAAATAATTGTAGTTCTTGCAGACTGCTCACTTACTTCATCTGTGATCTCATCTAATCTTATGGCAATTTCCACAAGTTTATTTAATGCAGGTGTACAACTATTAAAAATTTCATCAATCGCTTTCTCTTTTTCGCCATTTTTAATTTCTTCTATAATCGAATAACCAATGTTTCCCCAATCAGAAAGAGCAGATGCATACTCATTATATTCCTCATCCGGTAAGACTTTGGTTTTCTTTAATATTTCCAGCTGCGAATCCACTTCTGTAAGCAGCTTTTTTACATTCTGCTCATAACTGTCATAAGCAGATGTATCATTATTTAATGCCATTTCCCTGATATTTCTCGCTGACGTATTCACATTGATCCTGCAGATTTTTACCGCCTGATCCGCAGCATTGACATCATCTATATAATGTAACATATTAGCAAATAACACACCTATGACCACAATAGAAAACAGACCCGAAATCAACATCATGGTAATGACTTTTCTATAACCGTAACTGATTCTTTTCTGCAAATACATATTTTCAAGTTTTGTTTTCATTGTACTCTTTTGTGACAACATAGATTGTTATTTCCTTTCTCTATTGAATTTTTGAATTTTTACTCTTATATACCAAATTCCATTTTCAAAGTCAATACGGTTTCGGTTCAATTTTTCATATTCTACTTTTCGCATAATATTCAGCACATCCCACGCAAAAAAATTCAGCACTTTTACTAAAAAAGAAAACCACCACTCCCCGGCTCCCGGTTTGTGATGGTTTCCTGCTATATTATTCTGTCCACTTCTTAAATTCTTCATCCGTACATTTCACATAATGTGTCCCGGACACCAGATGATCCGTTCCCTTATTATAATCAATGCCGGAAGTCTTGTAATCGTAGCTCAGTGCCACACGATTTTTTTCCACGACCGGATTCGGTGCAGGTATCGCAGAAAGAAGGCTCTTCGTATATGGGTGGATTGGATTCTCAAAGATTTCCTCCGTTGTTCCGGTCTCTAAGAGATGTCCCAGATGAAGTACCCCGATGCGATCCGAAATATATTTGACCATGGAAAGATCATGTGCGATAAACAGATACGCGGTTCCTGTCTCCTGCTGGATATCCTTCATCAGGTTAACGACCTGTGCCTGAATGGAAACGTCCAGCGCAGAGATACACTCATCTGCAATGATCAGTTTCGGGTTCATGATCAGCGCTCTCGCAATTCCGACACGCTGTCTCTGTCCACCGGAAAACTGATGCGGATAACGGCCCGCATGTTCCGGCGCAAGTCCAACTTTTGCCAGGATGTTTTTGATCTTTTCCTCACGCTCTGCGCGTGTCTTGTACATATGATGGATATCTAACCCCTCGCCGATGATATCGCGCACCTTTTTTCTTGGATTTAAGGATGCCATCGGGTCCTGGAAGATCATCTGCATCTGCGTGCGCAGTGCCTGGCTGTTTGCCTTATTGATCCTGCCGCTGATGTCCATTCCATTAAAATTGATCTCCCCGGCGGTCGGATCATAAAGTCTTATGATACTTCTTCCGATCGTTGATTTTCCGGAACCGGATTCCCCGACCAGACCATATGTCTCACCCGGATAGATCTGAAAACTTACGTTTTCCACCGCATGCACGGTATAATTATTACTTACCTTAAAATATTGTTTCAAGCCTTTCACGGTAAGAAGAGGCTTACTGTTTTCATTCACCGTCATCGATCTTTGCCTCCTTCTTCATTCGCGCAATACGCTCTTTTAATTCAGGCGGCATTTCTGCCTTCGGTGCCCGCGGATCTAACAGCCAGGTTGCCGCATAATGTGTATCTGTCACCTGAAACATTGGCGGATCTGCCTTGTCGTCGATCTCAAGCGCAAACTGGTTACGCGGTGCAAACGCATCGCCCGGTTTTTCGTTTAACAGGTTTGGCGGAGAGCCAGGGATCGTGTAGAGTCTCTCATCCGCAGTGTCGAGATCAGGCATTGCGGAAAGCAGTCCCCAGGTATACGGATGTTTCGGATCATAGAAGATCTCATTGATCATACCTTTCTCAACGATTTTTCCGGCATACATGACATTGACGTAATCTGCCACTTTGGCAACCACGCCGAGGTCATGTGTGATGTAAATAACGGAAATGCCTCTCTCTTTCTGTACCCTGCGGATCAGCTCGATGATCTTTGCCTGAATCGTAACATCCAGTGCAGTCGTCGGCTCATCACAGATCAGAAGATCCGGGTTGCAGGCAAGCGCGATGGCAATGACCACACGCTGTCTCATACCACCGGAGAGCTGGTGCGGATAGTTTTTCATACGTTTTTCCGCATCCTCGATACCAACCTCTTTTAACAGTTCTACTGCCTTATCCCAGGCTTCTTTCTTCGGTGTCTTAAAATGCCAGATCATACCTTCCATGATCTGTTTTCCGATCGTCATGGTCGGATCAAGACTCGTCATCGGATCCTGGAATACCATAGCAATTCTTTTTCCATTGATATGTCGTCTGATCCACTTTTTATCTTTTGTTAAAATGTCTACCGTCTGCGGTGTTCCATCCGCATGATGATAGGAAAATTCTATAGTACCGCCCGTTACTTTCGCATTGGATGCCAAAATACCCATGGCAGCTTTCATTGTTACGGATTTACCGGAGCCGGACTCACCAACGATCGCAACTGTCTCGCCCTTCATCAGGTCAATATTGACTCCACGGATGGCGTGCACGCTTCCTGCAGTCGTCTGAAACGTAATATCCAGGTCCCGTATTTTTAAAATCTGTTCTTTTGTCTCTGACATATACGAATCCCCTTTCTTACATTTCTTTCAGCTTCGGATCTAATGCTTCACGTAAACCATCTGCTACAAGGTTAAAGCTTAACATCAGAAGCGCCATTACAACGATCGGCGGAATGATCTGGTACGGATGTGTGGTAAAACTGTTAAATCCTTCGGAGATCAGTGAACCAAGTGAACACTGCGGCACCGGAATACCAAGACCTACGAAACTTAAGAACGCCTCGGTAAAGATCGCCGTCGGGATGGAGAACATTACCTGTGTAATGATCGGTCCAATGATATTTGGCAGAACTTCTTTAAAGATAATAAAGAAATTTCCTGCTCCAAGTGTCCGTGATGCAAGTACAAATTCCTGCTCTTTTAATTTCAGCATCTCAGCTCTTGCGATACGGCTCATGCCGACCCACTCCGTCAACATCAATGCAAAAATAATGGTAAGCATACCCGGCTGCAGTACCAGTAACAAAAGTGTTACGATTACAAGACGCGGAATACCGTTCGCGACCTCCAGAAACCGCTGCATGAACATATCGACTTTCCCGCCAAAATATCCGGAGATCAGTCCATAGCTCATACCGATCACCATATCGATGATAGCGGCTGCTACGGCGATAATCAGGGAAACGCGTGCACCGGACCAGGTACGTGTCCAGATATCACGTCCGAAGTTATCACTTCCGAACCAGTAGTAAAGATCATCCAGACCTTTTTCTTCATAGTAATTGATCTTTTTGGTTCCGGTCGTTGTTTTCATGCCTTCACTACCATCGAAGATACCAAGTTTTTCAAGACCTTTTACCCTCGGTGCAAAGTTCTTCTGTGTCAGTGACTGTTCGGAGTAACTGAAATCATTCATCCCCGGGCCAATAATTGCAAATACCGTAATGATAATGATCAGGATCAGACCGATCACTGCACTGATTTTTTTGAAATAGCGGATCAATACGTCTTTCCAGAAACTCTGTGCAGCAAAGTTGTCATCTAACGCAAGTTCGCCATCCGTATGTTTAAATTTAAAATCTGCCTCGACCGGTATGTAGCCGGCAGCATCATTTCCCACATTCATGGTATTTTCCTGTGACACCATATCAGTCTCCTTTCTTTGCCAGACGAATTCTCGGGTCAATGATTCCGTAAAGGATATCTACCACAAGCATGATGGCAATGTACATTGCAGAATAAATAAAGCTTAATGCGATAACCACGTTGTAGTCGTTCGACTGAATGGCATTTACCAGAAGACTTCCGACACCCGGTATTGCAAATATTTTTTCAACAACCAGAGAACCGGTCATCAGATCGACGATCAGCGGTGCAAGCACAGTGATGATCGGGATCAGTGCATTTCGCAGCGCATGTTTAAAAATCAGCGCTGAACCCGAAATTCCTTTACTCTCCGCAAGCAGCATATAATCGCTGCCGAGTACTTCAAGCATTTCACTTCGCGTAAAACGGGCGATTGACGCCATCGTAAACATCGAAAGTGAGATACTGGGCAGCACGCTTGATCCGAAAATATCGCTCTCCGAAAACAACATCGGAAACCACCCTAATTTAAATCCGAAGTTATAGCTGAGTGCCAGCGCAAACACATACGATGGCACCGACACACCGATAACCGAAATGATCGTCGCTAACGAATCCCATATCGTATCATGCTTTAACGCCGCAAGAAGCCCGAGCAGAAGCCCGACCACGGCACCGATCAACACCGCATATCCTCCGATACTGATGGAGATCGGAAGTCTCGTCTTTATCAACTGGGAGATTGGTGTATTCTTTGAGATATTGTAGCTTACGCCAAGGTCTCCCTTTAACATATTGCCTACATATTTCACAAACTGTACCGGCAATGGCTGATCCAGTCCATATTTCGTATACAGTGCTGCCCTCTGGTCTGCATTTAACTTCTCATCGTTGAATGGAGAACCCGGCATCAGCTGCATCAAAATAAACAGAACGAGTAAAATTGCAAGCAGCGTAAACAGAGACGTTACGATTCTCTTAAGTGCATATTTTTTCACGTTCTAATCCTCCTTGTTTTCCGAAGGAAAATGCGACTGCCTTTGCAGGAGCAGAGGATTTTCCTCCTTGTTTTTCCGTTCACGACATAGGAAATTCCTGCCTCATTTCCTATAGCGTCAACAATATGATGAAATTGCCGCACCAAAGTTTTGCACTTTAGTGCGGCTATATTCATTTTCCTGTAAAACAGGATTTCTACTGTCTAAATTTCTTTATTCAGTCTTTACAGCATCTTTGTATACACGGTTGATAGCTACCGGATGATACTCAACGCCTGTTACTTTAGAAGAAAGCATCTCTGCGTTGCACTGTGTGTAAAGCGGATAAATAACTGCCTCATCCATAACGATCTTCTCAGCATCGTAAAGTCTTGCCCAGCGTCCCTCTGCATCTGTGCAAAGATCACCGGTTGTACACTCATCAATGATTGCATCGTAATCTGCGTTGCTCCACAGACCGTAGTTGTTAGAGTTATCTGTTACCCACATTCCAAGATATGTCATTGGATCTGCGTAGTCCGGTCCCCAACGTGTTAAACCTAACTGGAAGTTACCGTTCTGCATGTCTTCCACACGCTGTTTCTTCGGCTCAACAACCAGATTTACGGTCAGTCCAGGAAGAGTTGTCTCCCATTGCTCTTTTAATACCTGCGCTACTTTCTGAGGTGCGTCATCTGCATCTACTACCATGTCTAAAGTGATCTCAGATTCTCCAAGTTCCTCTAAACCTTTTGCCCAGTAATCTGCTGCTTTTTCTGTATCATATACACACACATCAGAGAATTTCGTCTGATCTTCGGAGAAGTCAGATCCGTCAGGACCTGCTGCAAACTGCATCGGAACTGCTGTGTATGTAGAAGCGGAACCATCTTTTAATACATCTGCTGTGATGGAATCACGGTCGATTGCCATTGTCATTGCAAGACGTATATTTAAGTTTGCGAGTTCAGGAACAGAATTCATATTCGGGCTGACATACCATAAGTAGCCTGCACCAACAGTTGTGAATTCAGGATCGTCTTTTACCTGGTCAACCTGCTCACCGTTTACTAATGTTGTATCAAGTGCACCTGTCTGGTAGCTCATTAATGCCTGCTGTGAATCCTGGATTACCTGATAACTTAATCCGGAAAGTTTTACTCTGTCGGTATCATAGTAGTCTGCATTTTTTGTTAAATGGAATGCAGTTGCTGCCGGCTGATAAGAATCCAGCACAAATGCACCGTTTGATAATACTGTCTCAGGACTTGTTGCAAATGTATCTCCACAGGAAGTAAAGAACTCCTCATTTACCGGATAGAAAGTCGGGAAATACATCAGAGAAGTGAAATAGCTGACTGGTGCATTCAGTTCGACCTGAAGTGTATTGTCGTCTACTGCTGTCACACCAAGTTCACTCTTGTCTTTCTCACCTGCGATGATCTCTGCTGCATTTTTAATCTGACCGATATCGCTTAACATATATGCATACTCAGATGCGACATCCGGATCAACAGCTCTCTGCCATCCGAATACGAAATCTGCTGCGGTAACCGGTGTGCCGTTGCTCCATTTTGCATCGGTACGAAGATGGAATGTATAAGTTAAACCATCGTCTGATAAATCATAGCTTTCTGCGATTGCCGGAACTGCCTGTCCGTCTGCATCCATCTGCATCAGACCGTCGGTATAATCAGCGATTACCTCAAAGGATGTTCCGTCGGTAGCCTGCTGCGGATCGAGTGACTCGACCGGAGTTTCAAGCATAACATTCATGTCTGATGCGCTTGCTGCGGCATCTGTTCCTGCAGCATCACCTGCTGCACTGCCTGTCTCTGTGCCTGCGGTTGTTCCCTGTGTTGCAGAAGAACTGTTCCCGCCACAGCCTGCAAGACCAAGCATCATTGTTCCGGCCATCAAAATAGCCAAAACTGCTTTGGTTTTTTTCATAATAGTAATCCTCCTTGTTTTGCGGAGCAAAATGTCTGCTATGCCTGCATAGCATGTGCCTCTTGCAGGAGCAGAGGATTTTCCTCCTTAATAAAAATGCGCAAAGATGGCTCTTTTCCTCTGCGCCCCTTTACGCTGATAACACTTTAGCACATCACATTACAAAATGCAAGTATTATGTTATACATTTTGTACTTTCGTACTATTTTTCCGTTAATATAATGGGTGAATAGCTTTTATTTTCCCTCACTCAAACAATCATGATTTTAAAATTTTTTGCCACCTTAATCCTATGATGTTGAGCTCAAATAGTGCAGTTTGTCAATCAAAAATCTTGCATGTACTATTGTCATCCTATAAAGATTCGGGTGTCAAAAGGTGGTTTTCAATTTTGGGTCTGTCAAATTGCACAAAAC
>OHCZ01001155.1_pt1 | contig 11059 bp, 12 predicted proteins | sample 1566891 | NCBI WGS metagenome assembly OHCZ01 (sample SAMEA3879510, study PRJEB24766) | human gut metagenome | biome: human-associated habitat; feature: feces | place: USA | collected 1985/1987
CGCTGTGTCAGGTTCTGTCTCGACATTTTCTTCCCTGTTTTTTCCTCGATCAATTCCGCAAGCTGCTTGATCGTCATTCCTTTCCTTCCGAGAATGATCTTGACTTGTTCCCCAAATGTTAAATCCTGCATTTTTTCCTCCTTATGTATATTTATACTCTTTACCAACCCTTTACGGTATTCCCCATATACTTTATCCTATCTCTTTTTCCCAGTCTGCGTCAAGAGATTTTCCGCAATGCGGTTTTTAGAACCAGCGCGGACCGGACTGTTGCTTATACTTATACTTATGCGATTCTTCTGCACGGTACTGTCAGGCTTTTTATTGAAGAAGATATTCTTCCAGTGTCAGATTCTTTTTCATGATCTCTTCCGCCGCCGTTTTCCCTACATACCGATAATGCCACGGTTCATAAATGATTCCCGTGATATCCACCTTTTCCGGAGGATATCTTAAAATAAATCCATATTCCCAACAATGTTCCATCAGCCATTTTTGTTCGTCCGTCTCTCCCTGCCGGTCATCCAGACCTTCATACTCGGACGCTATAATATCCACTGCAAGTCCGGTCGCATGTTCGCTCGTTCCCGGAACTGCCACTGACTTTTTCGTCTCATCATAAGCTTCCAAAGGCGTACGTCCGTTTGCCATCCAGTCCTGCATGGTTGCATTAAACACTTCCTTCTGCTTCTCAGAAGAACGGTAAGCGGAAGCAACATACATACTAAGTCCCGCTTTTGCCCCATCGTCAAGCATCTGCCGAAGAGGTTCTTCGATACGCGCATCGACAAACCGTTCGCTTTCCAACTCCACCATAGATTCCGGCACATAAGAAACATCCAGAGGATGAGAGTCGTTGACAAGAACCAATGCCCACCCTTCTTTGTCGCTTCCTAAAGCCTCTGCGCTGTTATTCGCCGCCTCATGCTTCATGATCTCTTCTTTCAGCTCATTTGTTTTCTTTTTTAATTTTTCTTTTTCTGCGGCAAATTCCGCTTTATTTTTTGACAAAACCGACTTCGCGGCAACTCCTGTACACAGAACTCCCGCCACAAGACCGATCGCTATGCCGATGACCAACATTCGTCTCAGCCGGAATTCTCCGGTCAATTTTTTCATAATTTCAACTCCATATCTATATCGGCGGCAATCTCTTTCTCTGTAGAACAGATCGCCATTTTATATAGTTTATTCGGATGCTCATATTCCCGGTAATAATAATCTTGCCGAAACAGATCCGGTTTCCGTATCAAAACCGGCGGATTTCCCAATCGTATCTCAAACGAGTCAAGCGAAAGCTTCATACCGAATCTTGTCGCTTTCAAAAAACTTTCTTTGAGCACCCAGTATCTGTAAAATATATCCGCCCTCTCCTCCGGTGTCTTTCCCGACATCACTGCCTCATATTCCGAACCGCAAAAATACCGTTTTGCCAAATGCTCCCGCGCCCTGCCGATCTGCTGAATATCACACCCGACCTGTATGCGTTTTCCCTCTGCCAAATCCCCTCCCATACAGACGGCACACATGACAAACTCCCCTGAATGTGACAGGTTAAACACTGTTTCCTTCGGAAGTCTGTATTTCTTCCTCAACTTCTCCCACAGACTCCATGCCGCCACGCTCTGCACTCTCTTTAAAGGATCTGCCTGCGCCATTGCCTTTTCTTTCCGAAAACGGGGAAGCCGTTCAAAATATTTTATATATATTTCTTTATCGTAAAGCGGCGTAATGTCCGCCGCCCATCCCTTTACCATACTTTTCCTTATCTGTCTCTTAAATATCTCACTTCAAACGTTTCAATCGTGATCGGTTTATTAAACAATGTTCCCTGTGCATAATCACAGCCGATCTCCCTGAGTACATTAAACTGATCCTGAGTTTCCACGCCCGCTGCCTGAACAGACGCTCCCAACTGTCTGCATATGCCGATAACAGCCTGCGCCACGATCCGGCTCCTTCCGTTTCCGACAATATTTGAAATCACGCTCTTATCCAGTTTCAATCCGTCGAACTCCATAAGAGACAAGATCGAAAAACTTGAATCTTTTGCACCGAAATGATCCAAGATCACTCTTACATTTCCTTTTCGTATCTTACTGCTCGTCTCTGCCAGCATCTCCTGATTCATATCGCTGCTTGATTCCGAAACTTCAACTTCGAGATACTCGCATCTGACATGATGTTTTTCTATGAGATGCAGCATTTTATCCGCAAGTCCTTCCTGCCGAAGAGTTGCCCCTGCAAAATTCACCGAAACCGGGATCATCGGAATATCTCTTACTTCCCATTTATGAAGCGTTTTGCACACTTCCTCAAACACATAAAGATCAAGGTAATGGGAAAGTTTTGTTTCTTCCAGCATATTAAGATATCTTCCCGGATCTACTATTCCGAGATCTTTGTGATGATAGCGCACAACCGCTTCCGCTCCGCCGACCTCGCCTGTGAGCGTATCGATCTTCGGAACAAGACATACGATAAAATTCCCGTTTTCAATATCTTGTAAAAGATCTTCTTTTATGATCGGTTCGTGATGTCCTTTTTGCAAATTTTTGTAATATTTTCTTTTTTCCTCGCGCATCATCACTTCCGCGTTGTTGACAAGCTTGTCTACCTCGATATCGATCTTCTCCCACGCATAGCCGATAGAAACAAGTCCGAGACTGATATTGTCAAGCTTTGTATGCACCGCATGAACCTGTTTTGTAAAATCCTGATAAGACGTATTTTCTACAAGCACGAGATACTCATCTCCCGTCAGCCGATATGCTTCCCCACTGTGAAAATACTCCTCCAGAACTTCTCCGACACGAATTACGACTTCGTCTCCGTAATCTCTCCCGAACTCTTTATTAAAATTTTTCAGTCCGTTGATATCGACGGAAAGCGCGCCGATCGATTTTAATTTCTTCTCATCCACAGTATCAAAATAGTGAACAAGACTGTTTCTGTTCAAAAGACCGGTAAGATCGTCATGATAACTCAGATATTCCTGCTGCTTCTGCATCTTCTGCAGTGCGATTGCCTGCGGAATATACTGAACGATAGCGCGCATCAAGTCGATGGTGCAGCCTCCCCGTCTGACTCCGACAACCGCAAGAACAGCAGTCACATCTTCACTGATCGGAAGAAACACGCTATAATCCCGAGCCGTCGTATCGGTAATCTCTGTTTTCATCCATTTCGGCTGACGCTCTTCCGGGAGAAGTTTCATCCGATCACGCTGCCACTCGATATTCTCATCGCACCACTCGTAGATCGTCTCGATGTCTCCTCTGTCTTTTTCAATATAATAAGCATACTCCGCATCATAATAGCTGCGAACCGTACTTAATATTTCGTTTACGATCTCGCTAAGAGACCGGATTTTGTAACCTTCACTCATAATTCCCCGCCCGTTTCATTTTCTTTGATCTGTAAATCCATATATTTATTTAAACTGTTCTGTCTGACATTTTTCTGTGCATTTTAATGCAAATAATTTACTTGCATAAGCATTATTATTTTAGTATACAGCCATATAAAATGCAAGATAAAAAAAGAGCCAGTCACTCGTGATCTGACTCTTTTTATCTGTTTCTTTTCACAAACATGCTATCGATGTATCCTTTCGACAACCGTAAGCATCTGTCACACTTAATAGTGGATCAGGTCTTTCGCTCCCTGTGCAAGTTTCAGGCGGTTCATCGCCCGAGCAAGAGATGCCTGCGTGTGGTAATATTCCTGAATGCTTTGTTTCTGCCGCATCCGCTCTTGTGCATGTTCCCTTTGTTCTCTGGCATGACGCACGTCAATATCTTCCGGGCGTTCCGCCGTATCGACGAGCAGTGTCACACGGTTATTCACGATCTCCGCAAAACCTGTTCCGACTGCGATTTCCGTCACTTCACCTTCTGTTGATTCCATGCGCGCAATACCGACAACAACGGCGATCACCATATTTTCATGGTGCGCCAGTACGCCTTTTTCTCCGTCCGGCGCCGGAATCGTCAGTTTCTTACATCTTCCATTGAAAAATACTTTATCACTTGCTATGATTCTCAATCCAAATGTATCCATAATACACCTCTGCCTACTCCGCCGCCTTTGCTTTCTCGATCACATCGTCGATTGAACCTACATTGAAAAATGCCGACTCAGGATACTCGTCCATCTCTCCGTCGATGATCATCTTAAATCCTCGGATCGTCTCTTTCAGCGGCACATATTTTCCCGGAACTCCGGTAAACGTCTCAGCCACAAAGAACGGCTGCGACAAAAACTTCTGGATTTTTCTCGCACGCATAACGGTTGCTTTATCTTCATCCGACAACTCTTCCATACCGAGGATTGCGATAATATCCTGCAGTTCTTTATATTTCTGAAGAATCGCGATCACTTTGTTCGCCACTTCGTAATGCTCTTCCCCAACGATCTCCGCTTCCAAAATACGGGAACTTGACTCCAGAGGATCAACTGCCGGATAGATACCTTGCTCTACCACTTTTCTCGAGAGAACCGTCGTCGCATCCAAATGAGCAAACGTCGTTGCCGGAGCCGGGTCTGTCAAGTCGTCGGCAGGAACGTATACCGCCTGTACGGAAGTAACCGAACCGTTTTTCGTTGACGCGATCCTCTCCTGAAGTTCTCCCATTTCCGTAGCAAGCGTCGGCTGATATCCGACCGCCGACGGCATTCTTCCAAGAAGCGCAGACACTTCCGATCCCGCCTGTGTAAAACGGAAAATATTATCAATAAACAACAAAACATTTCTGTGTTCTTCATCGCGGAAATATTCTGCCATAGTAAGCCCTGTTTCCGCCACGCGCATACGCGCTCCCGGCGGCTCGTTCATCTGACCGAACACTAACGCCGTCTTTTCAAGAACTCCCGATTCTTTCATCTCTGTCCACAAGTCATTTCCTTCACGGGAACGCTCTCCTACTCCTGTGAATATGGAGTATCCGCCATGCTCTGTCGCTATGTTTCGGATCAGCTCCTGAATAAGCACCGTTTTTCCTACTCCGGCGCCGCCAAACAGTCCGATCTTTCCCCCTTTTGCATAAGGAGCAAGAAGATCGATTACTTTGATTCCCGTTTCCAGGATCTCAACAACCGGGCTTTGGTCTTCAAATGTCGGAGGATCTCTGTGAATCACCCACTGATCTGCATCTGTGATCTGTTCGCCGTCATCTACCGTCTCTCCAAGTACGTTAAACAATCTTCCCAGCGTCTTCTCTCCGACCGGAACTTTAATCCCCGCTCCTGTTGCAGTTACTTCCATGTCTTTGTGAAGCCCTTCGCTTGCAGCCAGCATCAGACAGCGAACTTCATTGTTTCCGAGATGCTGCGCCACTTCCATAACACATTTCTTTCCGTTATTTTCAACTTCCAAAGCGTCTTTGATAAAAGGAAGGTTCCCGTCTTGAAACACAACGTCTACAACAGGACCCATAACCTGTATGATTTTTCCTTTATTCATGATCTTTCTCACTTTCTTAGAACTATAGCGGCATTCTGCCGCCTGTTTGACATACTGATCTTCCCGAGGTATCAGCCCCGGCTTTTTTCTGCTGCATTTCTATTTTCGCTGTGCCCTTGCCCCGCTGCACACTTCTGTAATTTCCTGTGTGATCGCCGCCTGCCTTGCTCTGTTATATATGATCGACAAGTCATGGATCAGACTTTTCGCACTGTCTGTCGCAGATTTCATCGCCATCATGCGGGCGTTATGTTCGCTTGCATATGCTTCCACAAGCGCTCCGTAGACGATTCCGGTCACATAATTCGGAATGATACTATCCATTACCGCTTCTGCAGACGGATACAGCGCGATTGCTTCTCTGTGCACGTTCAACGGCATTTTCATTTCGTTAAACGAGCTTCTTTCAAGCGGAAGAAGCTTCATTACTTCTGCTTCTGCCTGAACAGAATTTTCCATCCTCGTATAAACAATATAGATCTCGTCCAATTCCCTCTCCCTGAACTGGTCGAGCAGAACCGCGGCAATATCCCTCGCCCTGTGCATCGTCGGATTTTGTACCGTATATTGAAAATTGGTATCGATCTGCACGTCCCGCTTTGCAAAGTAATGACGACCGAGTTCTCCTACGATAAACAATTTATGAATCCCCGGACGGGCCAGTATCTCTTCTTCTAATTTCACGATATTATGATTATACGCCCCTGCCAGTCCTTTATCCGCCGTAATAACGATCGAACCGATCTTGCGCTCTCCTTCCGGAACATTCTCGCGCGCCGAAAAATATCCATGATGCAAGTCCGGCAAATGTCTGAGTATTCTCGATATTTCGCCTTGCAGGCCATAAAAGTAAGGCTCTGTATCCGCAAGTTTTTTCTTCGCATGGGTCATTTTCGACGAAGAGATCATATACATCGCGTTCGTAATCTTCATCGTATCTTTTACACTGTTGATACGGCTTTGTATCTCTCTGATATTTGCCATATTATCACCTGCTCTTTTTAAATTCCTCTGCGATCAACACAATCTGATCGATCAATTCATCAGACAACACTTTTTTCTCTTCGATCTCTTCGCCGATATTTGGGTATTTCGTATCAAACCACGTCATGAGATCAAGACGGAACTGACGTATTTCTTTTTTATCGATGCCGAGGAATATTTTGTGTGTCGCGGCACAAAGAGTAATTACTTTTTCATGCAGTGACATCGGATGATATAACGGCTGTTTCAAAAGTTCCATCAGTCCGCTTCCATATTCCAGCTGTTCCTTCGTCGCAGGATCCAGGTCCGAGCTAAACTGTGTAAACACTTCCATCTCACGGAACTGTGCAAGGTCGATACGGATCGGTCCTGCGATCTTTTTCATCGCTTTAATCTGTGCAGAACCTCCAACACGGGATACGGAAATACCCGGGTTGATCGCCGGTCTGAAACCAGCATTGAACATCTCTGTCTCGAGGAAGATCTGACCATCTGTGATAGAGATAACATTTGTAGGGATGTATGCAGATACGTCACCTGCCTGTGTCTCAATGATCGGAAGTGCTGTCAGAGAACCTCCGCCTAATTTGTCAGATAATCTTGCTGCTCTCTCTAACAATCTAGAGTGCAGATAGAATACATCTCCCGGATAAGCCTCACGTCCTGGTGGACGTTTTAAGAGCAAGGAGAGTGTACGGTATGCGGCTGCGTGCTTACTTAAATCATCGTAAACAACGAGAACATCTTCTCCGTTCTCCATCCATTCCTCACCGATCGCACATCCTGCATACGGTGCAATATACTGTAATGGTGCAAGCTCACTTGCAGTGGAAGCAACCACTGTCGTGTAGGACATTGCCCCAAATTCTTCCAATGTTTTTACCAGAGCGGCAACTGTGGAAGCCTTCTGTCCGATGGCAACGTAAATACATTTTACGCCCTGTCCCTTCTGGTTGATGATCGTATCGATCGCAATCGCTGTCTTACCGGTCTGTCTGTCACCGATGATCAGCTCACGCTGTCCACGTCCGATCGGCACCATGGAATCGATTGCCTTGATACCGGTCTGTAACGGTGTATCTACGGATTTTCTGGAAATAACACCCGATGCGACACGCTCGATCTGACGATATTTGTCCGTCTCGATCGGTCCTTTGCCGTCGATCGGCTGTCCTAACGCATTGACAACTCGTCCTAACATGGCGTCACCGACCGGAACCTCTACTACTCGTCCGGTGGTCTTTACGGTATCACCCTCGTTGACATTACGCTGCGCACCTAAAAGTACGGCACCGACATTGTCTTCCTCAAGGTTTAATACCATTCCATATACTTCTCCCGGAAATTCCAGAAGCTCGCCCTGCATTGCGTTGTCAAGACCGTGAATACGTGCGATACCATCTGCTACCTGAATAACGGTACCAACGTCAGCTACCTCTAACTGCGCTGCATACCTTTTGATCTGTTCTTTAATTACGGAACTTATTTCTTCTGGTCTTAAATTCATGAAGCGCATTCACCTGCTTTCAACTGTATTTTTGACAATTCGCGTGCCAGATCATTTAATTTTGTCCGAACACTGGAATCAACGACTCTGTCGCCGATGCGAATCACCATTCCGCCTATCAGTGCGGAATCCACTGCATAATGCATCTCAAATTTCACATACTTTGTAGTCTCTAACAATCGTTTCTCCACTGCTTCTTTCTGCGCTTCGGATAATTCCATTGCCGATGTCACATAAGCGGTTCCGATGTTTTTATACTCCTTGACACAGTCAATGAAATACTCCAGCACCGTATCCACTTTTGCAAAATGACCTTTTTCTACAATCAGGCGGAGCAGTCCAACAAACTCCGCGGAAATCTTTTCTGCAAATATGTCTTCTACGATTTTTACTTTTTCTTCTTTAACGATTTTTGGATGACTCATTAATTTGAAGAGCTCAGGATTCTCATTCAAAGCGGCTTTTACTGCCACTGCCTCATCCCGGAATTCATCCATCCTTCCGCTCTCTAAAGCAACTTCAAACAATGCATCACCGTATGTTTTTGATACTAGCTTTGCCATGTCGAATCACCCATTTCTTTCAATGTTTCTTCTACCAGCGTATCCTGCACGGTCGCATCGATATTTGCTGCAACAACTTTTGCCGCCATCATGGATGCAACTGTGATCATTTCCTGTTTTACTTCATCCATTGCACGCTTCTTAGAAAGCTCTGCTTCTTCGTTGGCTCTCTTTATGATGCGTGCCGCTTCTTCTTTTGCGTCACTCTCAATGCGGGCTGCATTCTTCTGCGCCGTCTTGCGGGCCTCGCTTAAGATCTGCTCTGCCTCTTTATCGACTTCTTTTAACTTCGCATCATATTCTGCTTTGAGTGCTGCTGCATCCTGTTTGTCCGTTTCTGCAGTCTTAATATCGGCTGCGATACGGTTCTTTCTGTCATTCAGCAGCTTACGTGCCGGTTCAAACAGCATCTTGGACATGAATAAAAATAAGAAAAATACTGCTAACGCCATCAAAACCACATCATGCAGTAACTGAAAATCCAGTCCAAAAAGTCTTGTCATTTCCTCCAAGGTTCGGCCTCCTTTCCAATTTTTTTATTCCAAGAATGGAGCGCCATTCATTAGCCTAAAGGCTGTACGAACAGTAAGAGCATTGCGATCAAGAGTCCGTAAAGACCTGTTGTCTCTGCAACTGCCTGTCCTAAAAGCATGGTTGACATGATATCTCCTTTTGCACCCGGATTGCGTCCAACTGCTGCTGCACCATGTCCTGCTGCGATACCCTGTCCAATACCAGGTCCGATACCGGCGATAACTGCCAGACCTGCACCGATAGCTGAACATGCCATAATTAAATCGTGTCCTGTGATATTCATATAAATCCTCCTTGTTTTGCGAAGCAAAATCCGAACCCTCTGGTGAGGAGAGGATTTGCCTCCTTGTTTTGCGAAGCAAAATCCGAACCCTCTGGTGAGGAGAGGATTTTACTCCTAAATATTATTATTCTTGTTCGTAGTTCTGACCAATGTATGTCATTGTCAACATACAGAATACATACGTCTGAATTGCTCCTGAGAACAAGTCAAAGTATACATGGAGTGCTGCCGGCCAGATGATTGCTATTTTGCTCAGCAGTCCATAAACCAGTGCCATCATAACGGTTCCTGACAATACGTTTGCGAAAAGACGCAAGGACAATGAAATCGGCACTGCGATCTCACTGATCACATTAATCGGAAACCAGATTGGCAGCCATGGCGGCAATGGGGAACACATATCTGTCCAGATCTGCCTGATCGGCAGATTCTTAAACTGCGTGATATGGATCAGGAAGAATGTAATAAGACCAAGTGCCAGTGTCGTACCATAGTCAGCCGTTGGTGGTCTTAATCCAAACAGACCTGAGATATTACTCATAAGAATAAAGATAAAAATGGTACTGATATAGTTGACAAACTTCGGTGCTGCCACTTTTCCCATGGTGCCGTTTACCATGTTATCCAGCATTTCTACCATCAGCTCGATAACATTCTGAAATCCCCCGGGGATCTCCTTTGCATGTTTGATCGCCCGGTTTCCTGCAATGGCAAGCGCCATCATAAGAAGCATAACGATCAATATGCAGACATGTGATGTCGTAATCCAGACTTTGTGTCCGAAGATCTCATACTGAACGATACCATGTATCATAAAGTCGATGTTTTCGGCTCCGGATGACATCAGAATTGCGTGATTCACTCTCTCACCTCCCTCATATGAAATTATTATCTTCACTGTCTGAAGATACATCACCTCTTCCTTGCAGTTTTTGTATTACTCTATGTGTAAAGGGCTGTAAGTACGCAGATACCTTAAGTCCCAATACCCCGATAAATGCAGTGATCAGATTTCCCAGATTCCATTTCATCATAACAAAGAAAACGATCACAACGACAGCATAGCGGAGCAGCGATTTTGCAACGATCTTCTTCTTTGCATTGTCCTCGCCGTACAGTTCCACCGCATCTCTTAACACGGTCGCAATGTTGACTGCCATACCGCACGCTAAGCTGATACCGATCAGAAGTCCTGTGGTGTACCTGACTTTATCTGTGACAAACCAGACACCCGCCAGTTCCACGATCACTCCATACACAATAATTCCCAAAACAAGTCCCGGCAATGCATCATTGATCCTTCGTAACATTTTTTCTGCCACCGTCCTGTCCGTAAATCTTTTTTGCCATTTTAAAAATGTTGGTAAATCCCGCCAGGGCTCCCATGATAAACAGCGGGATCACGATCCAGAGCATATCATATTTCCTGCCGATCCATGTACCAAACAGAGTGCACATCACGATCGGAACGATCATATTCAGTCCAAACTGCAGGATCAGTGTCAGTGCCTGAAATACCTTTCTGTTTTTTCTCACTTACATCGTTCCTCCATAAAGTACAATCTTTATTCATTATAACATTTTTCGCCATTTTGTCCATCAAATATCCGTCATTTTGTATAGATAATATTTCCTTTTTACTAATAAATATTTTAATTTTTACATGCTCTTTACAGCTAACTTCTACTCCGCGAGATGCGCATCCCGCCCGGAGGGCTTTTTAA
>OHCZ01001162.1_pt1 | contig 11009 bp, 16 predicted proteins | sample 1566891 | NCBI WGS metagenome assembly OHCZ01 (sample SAMEA3879510, study PRJEB24766) | human gut metagenome | biome: human-associated habitat; feature: feces | place: USA | collected 1985/1987
TCCTGATGTCACACTCGGTCATCCCTTCCGCGTAAAAGTAATCGCTGTAAGTAAGAGCTGCAATAAAAATGGTGACTTTTGTGGTTTCTTCCGGATTTCGGCGGTTATGCAGATACAGCTGCTTCCCTGCATAGTCCAGCTCAAGGTTTACACCAGGGTAACGCTGGATATGAAAGGTCAGCTGTTTTGAATCTACCCATTCGCTATAACGCCTGCAATACTGGCGGTAGCTCATAGGCTTTTTCCCGTCTACAATGCCAACGGCATTGTATTTCTGCCAGAGATGTTTCAGAGTCTCGCCCTTACGTGCCAGCGCCTTGTAGACTGCTTCTTTATTAAAATCACGATAAAGTAGCTGATCGGCCGCTATGCCAGGCTTCTTGTACAGCAAGCCTGCAATATACTCGTTAGTGACATCCTCAGAAAGAGGATACGTGAGTTCTGGGCATTCCCTGAAGCGCTTAAGGAACTCATTAACAGTAGTTTTGCTGCAGTCGCCACAACTTTCGGCGATCTCGCGTCCGCTGAGGTGATTCACGAAGTGAAGTCTCAGCACTCGTTTGTAATCCATAATCGGACCTCCAGATAAAATATTTCTCCTCCGAGGGAGATAAGTTAATTATATCTGGTAGTTTTCCGACCGGTTAATTTGTCTTTGGCTGACCGCCGATTATGTCACACACTGACCGCCGAACATGGCACAGATGGCCGTTTTGGATGGCAATCTGCAAAATCTGGCAAAGAGTGTGACTGTGGAATAAAAATACTTGAAATTGTACTCTGGGTTGGCATAGAGGGATATCCGCCCAGAGTATTAGTACAATTTGATTGGATTGACACGAAAATGGGAAGACCAAAAAAGAAACCAGGATATGATTCGGAAAAGATAATGGAGCAGTTTACGAACTGTATTGTTGAAGCATATATGTCTGGAGCAGGCGGTGGATCAGTAAATTCATTACGGCAAATATCAGAACAGTTCGGCATTACCTTAATGAAAACACGCAAAATATTAATTACGGTGGGGGTGTATCATACTGAGATTAGTGAGCAGGTTATTTCGTTATGGGAAAATGGAAAAAATATTTCAGAGATTATGCAGGAGACTGGCTTGAGCAGATCTTCGGTTCATTCCTATTTGCCGTATACAAAAATGATATACAATGCAGATGAATTAAGCCTGTATGCAGAGAGGTGTAGATTGTACCGGAAAAGAAAGCAGGAAATTGAAAAATTGCATTACTGCATGGATAAATCATTGGAATTACTGGAAAATCATTTGTGGGAGACGTTAAAATTGTTTTCAGGATATTCTTTTACGACTGTAAAGGGATTAAGATTTCATTATACGGTCAATGGAAATGAAATTCTGATTGACCGGAAAAAGAAATCAATAACCAGAAGCAGTGTAAATATTGCTCTGAAAGAAACGATGGAGATGAAGGGAAATGTAAACGGACCGAAGAAATTAAAGGTATTTGGAGCGAGCTATCTATATGCGATATTTTGTCGGTTTGGTCTGATTAAAACAGAAGGGTAGTAGAATGGATATTTACCAGATATGGACAACGTATAATAAAAAGTGGTCTAAATATGAGATATTGGCATTTAGTGTATTGCTGCTTTTGACAGTTATTGTGGTAGCAGGATGTGTATGTAGAAAAAAGATTAATATAATACAGGCAATGGCTATTGTGACGATGGTAATATTTCTTGGAATTGTGTTTGGCTCTACGGTATTTACCAGAACAAGTACTATTCGCCAGTATGAATTGATACCATTCTGGTCATGGAAGGCAATTTTTAAATACAAAGACTGGGAATTGCTAAAAGAAAATTTATTGAATTGTATATTGCTGCTTCCGGCCGGAGCATTATTACCGATAATTGCAAACCATAAAGTGAAATGGTATCGGACATTATTGTTTGGAGTTCTGGTATCAGCAGTAATAGAAACCAGTCAGTTGGTATTTATGCGTGGATTATTCGAATGGGATGATATGATTCATAATGGGCTTGGTTGTATGATCGGAAGCATGATAATCAATTTGTTTATGAAAAATAAAATTAGGGATTGACGAACGTATGTTCTGATAGTATAATCATAAATGTCAGAAGGAAACAGGAGGTCAGCACTGATCCTTTGGATAGAATCTATATGGTAAGCAACAGTCAAGCACTGTTTCGGGATGGCTTATCAGAAACTCATCAGCGGTTTTCTTTCCCTTATCCGTTTGAGTGATATTATATTGCTTGGAGGACTGGAGATGAGATCAGATTTGAAAAAGATTGGCGAACAAAAGAGTACATATTTAGTGGGACAGACAGAGAGAGCATTATACTTGCTGGATGTAATCAGTACGATTACAGACCGGGGAAATAATGCAGAAGTGAGACGCAAGAAAGACGGAACTTTAACTGTATATGAAGTAAAAAAGAATATTGTGACCGTTTAATAAATTGGTATTAAGCGAAGGACTAATAGGAGTCAGAAACATTTACACAGAGAAGTAGATGTTCCTGGCTCCTTTTTTGTTATTCTGCTTCGGATGGAGTCGCTGGTGCAGGAGGTGTTGCAAGGCAACTCTTTAAAATACATGACAGCTCCCGATCATCTTCGTTCAAGATGTGGAAGGTCTTTTCCAGATTTGATTCATTACATAATTTGGCAAGTTCTTTTACCGAGGTAGAAAGAGGAATGTCTTCTTTCAATGTATTTTTGGGAAGTGCATAGTACTCAGTAGCAATATTTAAGTAATTTTCAAGATTTCGTCGAAAGTCTGGATCAAAATTATTGTGAAGAAGAAGTTCGTTTAAAGTTTTCTTTTTTATCCAGATATGCTTTTCCTGTATTCGAAGAAGCCCTTCGATGAGTGTACGGGTATCGGAATCAATTTCTGGATATTGCTGCATATTACACAGACAGAATCGGTGTATCGCAGGATGGCGGTAACGACCAGATGAGGCAGTTGCAGCACAGCCGATAACGCAGGCAAGTTCTTTGTTATTGAGATTGCCATGGTTAAAAACCATGAACCACATATCTCCGTATTTGCTGCAAACAAGTCGGCAGAACATTTGGCTGTTAGATGAATAAACTAAAGTTCCCTCATAGTGTTTAGAAAATGGGGTACCTTCATTTGTAAAATCGCCAGAATCAATGTCAAGTATAGCGGAGCATTCATGCATAGAATTGAAATCTCCCAGACGAAGTGTTCCATGAACCAGGGTTTGACCTGAATGATCTTCTGGATAAGCAGAGGTTGGAAGAAAGAATACATGATAATTTCCGGTGTAACCATTATATGCAGGATGCTCGATGTCGAAGATGAAACGATGCTGTCCATTTTCAGCTGATGTTTTTGCGATTTCAATAGAATGAAATACAGCATTAAGGTTTAAGTCTAATCCATCACAGACCTTTAACAAAGTGGATAAAGTTGTAGAGGAAGGGGTTTTAAACATGTTGTCGATAGTTCTTGGAGACATTTTCCCGGTTTTCTTGACGCAAATATCAGCCAGATCACGAGAGGTTAAAGATTTTTCCTTCATAACATTCTCAATGTAATTGACGATTTTGCGGAGAATTTCTTGGTTGTTCATAAGGCAGGACTCCTTTCTGAAAAAGCAACATTTACTGGTTAAATATATGATACCATATGTGTTTGGAAAAGAAAATAATAAAATTGCAAAATACTGCACAAAAAAATAATATTAAGGAAATGATATACGCTGTTAAAAAATAGACGTGTAAAATAATGCAATTTGCACAAAAAAAGACACTATAACGCATTAGTTATAGTGCATATTGACAATAAATGGTAGCAATGCTATAATGTAAAAGACCTACTCCCTTGGCACGAGAGTAGATCTAAAAAACGCTTAGACAGACAAAATCGACATCATCCTACTGGTCTATATCCAATTGGCACTTGGAAATAACAGGATTGGTGTCGGCTTTTATCAGTACTATATCATGTTGTATATAACATTAGTTGTGGCTCACATACGAATGCCCTTCTAATAAGTAACTTTAGATCTGAACCTTCAACCCAGATTTTCTTTTCCTTTTTTAGAGGAACATATAGAAAAAGTTGTTAAATACAACATGCATTAGTATATCATACGTAGAAAAAACGGTCAAGGTTTTTTTGCAATAGATATATTAAATTTGTATGAAAAATATGTAAAATAAGAACAATTTCCAGTGAGTATAGTGGCTGGAGAGACGAAAAGAATGCGAGAAATTACTATGGATAAAAATACGATAAGAGAAACGGTGCGTATGATAGCAAGTGACCAGAGTGTTATCAGCGTTGTAGGAGTAACTGTTTCAAGAAAAGATACACTTGAAAATTATATAGCGGTAAACAACGAAATGATAACGGTAGTTGGGGGAAAAGTCTCTGCTGATAGAGTACTTGGCAGGAGGCTGTTACGTGTTGACGATAAACGCAGGAAAATTATTTTGCGAAGGTATTACAGGATAAAAGTCTGAAAACGTAAGCACTACTTTTTTCTGGAACGGATTTTATGTATGAGATAGCCGGAATAGAAATGTCAATCATTTCGTCCGGCTATAATTGTCTTCATTTATATGGCGGTAATACAAAAAACGGTTCAGAAAGGAGGTAGCTCGTCTTGGGGTCGGCAGGGAAAAAACTAAGAACACGTATGGATATTGGAAAAGATATACAAAACTGTTTGGATGATTTGAATAATATGACACATGCCAAACTTGCAGAGCTACTCAACCTTTCTGAAAAAACAGTTGACAGAATGGTTGCTGGAAAGGGGCCTATTACTAAATATGCTTCTGATTTAGCTAAAATTACAGGTAAGCCAGAGTCATGGTTTAAGGAAAATATTACATGGGAAGAGTGCGGAAAAGAAGAGGTTACGTCTGTTCATTTGAAGCTAAAAATGTGACAGAAGAAGATAAGGAATTTGTGGAAAAAGCGTTGGCATTTTTTGAAAGACTTTATAATATTCCGGACAAGAATCTTAGAAATAAACTGATGGAAAATGCTGAAAAGAATTTTGAGGGTAGTATGGAATTAATAGAATTGATGAATGGAAAAGTAAGTTGGTGACGATCATTACAGGATAATCTGGATGGTCGTTTTTTTACGCTCAAAATTCGGACAGTTTTGTCCGTTGTTTCAGCTTAATTCGGACAGTACTGGGCTGGTTGTTTGAGGGGAGAATTGATACCATTAATACATCGAACAGAGAGGAGGCAAACAGAAATGAGTAAGGATGAATATTTAGAATTTATCACACATCAGCCCTATGACGCAATGGGAGATTTTAGTTTCCTTTTAGATGAAAAGTCTGATAAGGCTGAAAACTCTACGGTAGAAAATGAAAACATGAACGCTGATTAATCTGCGTACAGGGAGTGTTCCTGTATAGCTGATTGATACATAAAGCAGCAAGGAGAGGCTTCGCAAGTCGCTCGGTATAAAAAAAACCGGGCAGATCGGAGTCTTTTTTTGCTGCTTTTTTTGTCTGCTGACAGCCCGGAGCCGAAAGGCAGAAAGGTGGTTGTCATGCTGACACTTAGAAAATTGAAAGAAATGGTGGAATCTCCAAAGAAAGGCGAAAAGAAACCGAGTTGTAAAAGTTTACGGGAGGGGAAATACCCGGTTGTTGCTCAGAAGATTATTAAGAACAAGGTAGGCGTAGTCACGATCACTGTTTATAAGAACGGATATGTGGTCTATCAGGCACAGAATCGGGTAACAGTATTTCCTATCGAAGATATTTCCGGTTATCGCTATTCTTCTGTGGCTGGAAATGGATATGGATGTAATCTGACGGAATCTTACTTTGAAGAGGCTGAGTGGTATCTGCGTTTTGTTCTTCGAGGAGAAGATCGCCTGAGCATCAATCTGGATAGCTGCAATCAGAAACGCTGTATTTCTTTATCTTCTGCTATGGAAGAAATGCAGCTTGGAGAAAGCATTGCACCGGACATGGAGGAAATGATTGTTCAGCAAATGATGACAGAAAACATGATGGATATGCTGACGGATAAGCAGAAGGAACTTATTTATGCCCTTTATTTTGAGAAACAGACTTATCAGGAATACGCCGATATTCATGGAATCAGTTCAGCAGCAGTCAACAACATGAGAAATAAGGCAGTTGCCAAGCTGAGAGCCAGTTTAGAAGAACTCGCAGAAAGTAATGAGAAAAAGAAACTGAGAAAAAAATAAAAAAGTTTGCAAAAGGGGGTTGGTAAACAACCTCTACCGAGCTTTATAGGTGAAGGGTTAATTCTTCAAAAAGAAAAAGCCCGGACTTGTACCTTGACAATTTCATATAGATAGCAAGAGGGGATACCCGGAAACTCAGCTACGCATAATAACCAGCGGCCAGGATTCGGAGAGAACGTGAAAGGGAAACGGCTGAAAGGCACTTTTACAAGGAACGGCCTCTTGCGGCTTAAATGCTTGATCCTTATTAAAACTGTTATTTCCATTTATTGGAGATGACAGCAGATACCATGTGGCGGTGCTTCGCTTAGTGCAGGTGCCGCCATATGCATGTGCTGTTATCTTTTCAGAAATGTACAGGTATCAGTAACAAAAATATCAGGAGGTGGTTCCAATGATTGAATAGTGCAGGTATAGACCTGCTGAAAAGAAAAACGATGATAAGTGAAGAAAGAGAGGATTAAGTCAAAATGAAAATGAAATTCAAAAGATTCTTATCAGGAGTTATGGCAGTTGCGACATTGGCATCTGTAATCGTTCAGCCGATAGCTGTTTCTGCATCGGAGTTAGAACCAGAAGAAATACCGTTTGAACAGCAGTATCCGGAATTAAAAGAGGTACAGGATTCTCTTGATCCGGATGAGATTGTAACAGCAAATGACATTGAAATTGCCTATGGAGATGAATTTGAAGTGGAAGTTGATCTGTCCGGTATTGACGGAGTGGATGAAAGTAAAATGAAGATTTTATTCCATGAAGCAAAAAATGAAGCCGGAGCCGAGTTTGATACCCATACACCGGATACCTACAAGGCAGTATATGCGGTAGAGCCGGTAAGTGGTCATCCGTCTTACAGAATCAGCAGAAATATCACTGTAAAAGAGTCTGAAACAGAAACGCAGTCAGAGAGTTCTTCTGAGATTGCAGTTGACGATGACAGCGGTACTGGAGATACAGAGCAGAGTCCTGGATTTCCGGTAAAGAAGCTCATATCATCAAAGAACTGGTAGTCGGACAGAAGTATACCCTGACAGAAACAAAACCAGCAGATGGTTTTGTGACAGCGGAAAGCATTACATTTACCGTTGAAGATACCGTAGAAGCACAGAAAATCGAGATGAAAGACGATGTTACCAAGGTAGAGATCTCCAAGACGGATATTTCCGGTAAGGAACTGCCGGGCGCAAAACTGACAATTCTCGACAAAGACGGTAAAACGGTAGAGAGTTGGACTTCTGAGGAGAAACCGCATTACATTGAAATGCTTCCGATTGGGGAGTATACACTTCGGGAAGAATCTGCCCCTAATGGTTATTTGATAGCTGAGGACGTGAAGTTCACAGTGGAAGATACCGGGGAGATTCAGAAAGTTGTGATGAAAGATGAGGTAAAACCGGAAGAAACACCAACACCGGAAACACCATCTACACAGGTAACAGATACACCGAAAACCGGAGATGATACACATATGCTGCTTTGGATTCTGCTTGCAGTAGCAGGTATGGCAGGTGTAGTGTCAGCGGTATGGGTAGCAAGAAAGAAGAAATAAAAATCAGTTAGTTAAGAGGGCATTTATGGATAAAAAAGATTCATAAATGCTCTCTTTCTGGTTAATACTAGGAAAAATGAAGGGAGAATGTATTATGAAACAGGTATTGATTATAGCGGTTGTAGCAATTATTGCAGCAGTTAATTTTGTGATGTACTGCTGTCTGAGAGTAGCATCACAGGAAGATCAGATGCTGGAAAAACTGAGCAGGAGAAAGGAGTCAGAAAGCGATGGCGATTAGATACGCAGAGGACAAGCCGAAATCCTGTGAATATTGTTATTTCTGGAATGAAAAGAAAAAGGAATGCAGGCAGATGAGATGCTTTTATCAGCTTCCTGAAAAGCCACCTGATCCAGATCCGGCACACAGGTTTTGGGTTCCATGCAAAGGCTGTCCGTATGGAAGAAATCCCTGTATTGGCTATTGCATGGCTAAAATTCTAAAAGAGCAGAGGAAAAAACAATCTGGATAAGGATACATACATATTCCCGTATCACTACGGGGAGGAAGCAGAACAGTATACGTTCTATCGGATTCCCAAGATTCTCTTTACCAGTCCGGTATTTGGAAAACTGACCTGTGAAGCTAAGTTGTTGTATGGTCTATTGCTAGACCGGATGCAGTTATCTGTGAAGAATCGGTGGATGGATTCGGAGGGAAAAGTGTATATATATTTTTCGCAGGAGCAGATAGCAGGGCTTATGGGATGTGGAGTAAAAAAAGTCCGGTGCTTGTTAAAGGAACTGGATGACCGGAAAGGAATCGGATTGATTACGAGAGTTAGACAGGGATTGGGAAATCCCGATAGAATCTATGTAAAAAAATGCGTATCACCAGAACGGTTCAAAGAAAACTTCCAGACAGGTCAAAATGACTTCTCAGGAAAGGTACAAATGACCGATGCAGACAGGTGTAAACTGCCAGGTAATGATATAGAGGATAGTAATACTGAGAATAACGATACAGAGTATCTTTCTTTCTATTCAGATGCCAGTGAAGTGAAAAGGAAAGAAGCTGAAAGGAATGCTTATCAGCAGATTATCCTTGAACACATTGGATATGACTATATCGTAGATGATTTCAACCGGCATATGTTGGATGAGATTGTGGGGTTAATGGTAGATGTGGTGTGTTCGGAACAGGAGTTTATACGGATTGGAGGGGACAGAAAACCTTTATCCGTAGTAAAAAGCCAGTTTTTAAAACTGGATGCAGAGCATATTCGGTTCGTATTGCATTGCATGAAAGAAAATACCAGTAAAGTAGTAAATATGCGTCAGTATTTGTTGGCAGTATTATATAATGCACCGCTGACCATCAGCAATTATTACTCATCTTTGGTGCAGCATGATATGTACGAAGGGAATATATGAATTTTGGATTTTCAGGAAGGGAGTGATTCTATTGCAGGAAGAAGTAAATGAGAAAACCGTATCGTTATGTATCACTGGTGGAAAAGTGACAGTCCGTTTATTGAAACAGGCAATGATGCGTTTTCTGGCGGCAGTGGAGAAAGAAAAAGCAGAGAAAGCAAGAAAACAGCAGACAAAGGCACCTCCGGATAAAGAATATCATGGAAAGCAGAGTTTAAAGAAGCTGACACAGCAGAATATTCAACTTTCCAACATTGAGATTACAGATAATAACATTAAGGCTTTTGAAAAGGTTGCAAAAAAATATGGTATTGATTTCAGCCTAAAACGTGATAAGTCTGTAGATCCACCAAGATATTTTGTTTTCTTTAAGGCGAGAGATGTGGAGGTGATGACAGCAGCATTTCGGGAGTTTACCGGAAAGACACTGAATAAAACCAAGAAACCATCTGTCCGTAAGAAATTACAGCAGGCAATCACAGCCCGTAACCAGGACAAACAGAGAGAACGGGAGAAATCAAAAGAGAAGCAGAAGGAGCCAACATTATGAGTGGGATAAAAAATATAAAGAAAAAACTGAAAGGTTTTCGGGTGCGTCCCCCGAATGTGGAAGTAATAAAAAAGGTTATGCTACATATACCGTATGTGGTTGTGTTTTATGTGGTAAATAAATGTACCTGGCTTTATCAGTATTGCAGGGGCAGTACAGTAGTAGACAGGCTGATGGTTCTTCTTATGAATTATCCATTAGCTTTTAAGAAGCTGTTGCCAAGCATGAAGCTGAAAAGTCTGGTTGCGGGAACAATCGCAGCAGTTGGCATATGGGCAGTGGTATATTTCAAGGGAAAGAATGGAAAGAAGTTTCGCCAGGGGGAGGAATATGGTTCTGCCAGATGGGGAAATGAAAGGATATAGCACCTTTTATTGATCCGGTCTTTGAGAATAATATTCTGCTGACACAAACGGAACGTCTGACCATGAACAGCAGACCAAAGAAACCGAAGTATGCCAGAAACAAGAATGTCATAGTGATCGGAGGTTCTGGTAGTGGAAAGACTCGATTTTATGTGAAACCGCAGCTTATGCAGATGCCGGATAATGTGAGTTTTGTGGTAACTGATCCAAAGGGGACTATCATCGTGGAATGTGGTAAAATGTTAGCACGAGGGACACCGAAGAAAGATAAAAATGGGAAGATTTTACGTGATAAAAATGGCAGAGTGGTAATGGCTCCTTATAAAATCAAGGTGCTGAATACCATCAATTTTGCCAAGAGTATGCACTATAATCCATTTCATTACATCCGTTCAGAAAAAGATATTCTGAAACTGGTAAATACAATCATGGTAAATACCAAGGGCGAGGGAGAAAAATCTTCCGAGGATTTCTGGACGAAAGCAGAACGTCTGCTGTATTGTGCTTTGATTGGTTATATCTATTATGAAGCACCAGAAGAAGAACAGAATTTCTCAACCCTGCTGGAATTTATCAATGCCAGTGAAACCAGGGAAGAAGATGAAGAGTTTAAAAATGCTGTGGATCTGTTATTTGAGGAGTTGGAAAGGGACGAGCCGAACCACTTTGCAGTAAGGCAGTATAAAAAATACAAACTGGCTGCAGGAAAAACGGCGAAGTCGATTTTGATCAGCTGTGGTGCCAGACTTGCTCCGTTTGATATTGCGGAACTTAGGGAACTGACTTCTTATGATGAAATGGAACTGGATATGATTGGAGATCAGAGAACTGCACTGTTTATTGTAATTTCGGATACAGACGATACTTTTAACTTTGTGGTTGCTATGATGTACAGTCAGCTTTTCAATCTGTTATGCGACAGAGCCGATGATGTTCATCATGGAAGACTG
>OHCZ01001167.1_pt1 | contig 10977 bp, 9 predicted proteins | sample 1566891 | NCBI WGS metagenome assembly OHCZ01 (sample SAMEA3879510, study PRJEB24766) | human gut metagenome | biome: human-associated habitat; feature: feces | place: USA | collected 1985/1987
TACTTATTGCTTAAGTCTTAAAACACTCGACCTCACATCATTTGGTCCTATGTCAAGATTTAGTACAAGTTAAAATGAGGTTTTCCTCATCTTAACCTGCCAGCTGCAATTCGTCTTGCTGAAGCCTACGATACAGCTCTTCATAATCGTTTGGTGACATATAATCACAGTGACTATGAATTCGTTTCGTATTGTAGAATGCTTCCAAATATTCAAAAATCAAACGATATGCATGGTCATAATCTCGAATCTTAAACCGATTCAGCCATTCTCTCTTAATCAGGGAATGGAACGACTCAATACATGCGTTATCCCATGGATATGCCTTTTTAGAATAACTACACTGCATGGTTGCGGTTACACGTTTGTATTCTTTTGATACATACTGGCTTCCCCGGTCTGAATGCAGAATTAAAGGCTTATCGATATTGCGTCTTGCTTTGGCTTTCTTTATTGTTTCAATCACGCAGGATACTTCCAATGTTTTGGAAAGTGTCCAGGCAATGATTTTTCTGGAATATAAGTCCATGATACTGGTCAGATAAACAAATCCGTCTATCGTCCAGATATAAGTGATATCAGAACACCAAACAGCATTTGGACGTTCTGGATTAAACTGTTCATCAAGGATATTTTTTAATTCGCTGCTGAAGTCAGAATCTTTGGTTGTGATCGTCCATGGCTTGACCCACTGGGCTTTGATGCCCATTTGCTTCATATACTTACCAACAGTACGTTCGGAGATGATTTCTCCTGATTTACGCAATTCCTTGGTGATTTTAGGGGCACCATAATTCTGTTTGGATTCATCGTAAATATCCTGAATTTTAGCTTTTACGGCTTTACGTCTTTTTTCCGTATTAGAAGGAACACGTTTTAGCCACGCATGATAACCAGAACGAGAAACGCCAAGATGTTTCAACATTCCGGAGACAGAAACTCGGCGCTTCGCCTTATGGGCAGTTTCTGCCATCTCCGTAACTTTGAGATAAATGGCTTCCGTCATTTTCCCAGAATGTTGATTGCTTTTTTTAATACTTCAAGGGCATCCTGTGCATCTCGTAATTCTCGTTTTAATCGTGCGATTTCTTTTGCTTCATCAGAAGCATAGTTACCGGAACCACGGCTTTCAATATCACCTGTTTCACGCAGTTCTTTCTGCCAGCGTGATAATGTCTGCTGACTGATTCCTAAGTTTGTAGCACAGCCTTGCAGTCCTAAGTTCTTGTGATCATGATAGTACTGGACTGCATCCAGCTTAAATTGTTTGTCATAGTGCTTTGCCATAATGAGATCCTCCTTCAGTGCGGTACCTACATTGTACCATGATTTTTCTTATAAGGAATTCTCATTTTGACTTGTACTATTTATATTCTAGCACCAATCCGCGCGGTGCTGTGATGGAAGAGCTGGCGGCATTCTTCATACAGATATTCAGGCAGGGATTTCCCTGCCTTTTTAAGCTTCTAACAGGCCTGTACTATTCGGGCTGCGGGGGGGACGAGAGCGGTGCGGGCTTTGCTTCAGGGAGACATTTTCCTGAGCATCCAGTACCATTCCCTGGTTTTCTACGCTGCTGTGGTAATCGGGGCGGAGCTTGTGAGCCGGGTCATTTCCAGGGCAGCAAAAAACCCCAGACTGTATCTGGGGCATGAAGCATTTTTCATATACACAGCAACTGGCCTTGTGCTGGCTAACTGGCTCTTTAAGAATTACATGCTGGCAGTGCGGGGCATTGACCTGCTGCCTGCATTTGGCTGAACCTGGAAAATGCTCTTACAGAGCGTGGAACAGGAAGGCGGAGCCTGCGGGCGCGGCCTGCTGCATCTGCAGGTTGATCTGTTGCTAGAGCCGGTTGATGAGCTCGTTAATCTGGGGGCCCATGACCGGATCGTTTAAGGCATCGTAAAAGGAAATCAGGGAGTAGAAGAAAAACATGGTTAGGCCGATGGCTACGCTGCTTAAAATGATTCCCATGACCGCCCGGCCCAGGAAAGCCTTTTTGGGGCGAATGTCCGCATTCTTGGACATAAGCGCAAGTACAAGTCCGATCACGCCGCAGATAAGCCCGGTGGGGTAATTGCTTCCGCTGCTCAGGGAAACTGGCAGGTAGAGGAAGCTGCATATAATGCCCGTGATCCCCGAGATCAGGGAACAGGTGGCAAGACGTTCTGCGGATGTGGATGAGTTATTTTTTTGACTGTATTCATAGTTTGGATAAAGCTGCCTTTCTTTTGCATTGAATGATTCATTGTTATTTTCTCATTCTATCACGAAAAATACAGACTGTCCAGATGAAGGCCAAATCTAACCAGAGATGAAAATTTCAAAAGTAAATTCCACCGTCCGCTTATGCGGTGGAATTTACTCCTGCATGAGTGGAGTTTAATCTTTCATATATTCGTGCTATGCTCATAAAGACCTTCTGACAGCAGTAGAAGGAGATCTCTATGAGCAAATATATTCCTGGTAACCAGAAACATCTTTCCCTTGAAGACCGCAAATACATTGAGCATTCCCTCAACCGTGGCAGTTCCTTTAAAGATATCGCCCGATTCTTATGCAAGGATCCTACTACCATTTCGAAGGAAGTGAAGCTCCATCGTGTAAGCGATTGGTATCATAAAGGAACCTTCTTTAACGCTCACAACTTCTGCGTTCACAGATATCACTGCAGAAAAACAAATGTATGCAGAAAAATCGTACTCTGCAACATCAAGTGTACTTCCTGTCCCACCTGTAACCAAACCTGCCCTGATTTTGTCAAAGAACAGTGTAACCGTCTTGATAAGGCTCCTTACGTCTGTAATGGATGTCCGAAAGCCATCCATCATTGTTCCATTGCTCACAAGTACCGTTACGATGCTGTCTTTGCAGAACGCAAGTACAAGGAATGTCTCTCTTCGTCCAGAACTGGTATAAACATGACAAAACATGAGCTGCATCAAAAGGACATGGTCATTACTCCACTTATTTATCAGGGACAATCACCCTATCAGATCATTACGAACCATCCGGAACTGGATATGTCAGTCAGAACCCTTTACTCTTACCTCAATGATGGCGTTCTTACAGCAAGAAATGTTGATTTAAAGCGTAAAGTAAAATTCAAACCCCGCAAAGTTCATAAGACTCAAATCAAAGACCGTACTGTTTTTCAAGGCCGCATGTTTACAGATTTTCAAAAGCTGGAACTCGATCATTTCGCCGAAATGGATACTGTCCATTCGTCACAGCAATCCAAACGCGTCATTCTCACTTTCTTTTTGACTCGTGAGAAGTTATTCCTGGCTTTCATTATGAACCGCTGTACGAAGGGCGCTGTCCGGCTTATTTTTGACAAGTTGGAACATCAACTGGGAACCTATGATTTTCTCACTTTATTCAACACGATTCTAACAGACCGTGGTTCTGAGTTCGGAGATCCTGATTCTTTAGAAACGGGATGTGAAGGCATGATCCGTTCAAGCATCTATTTCTGTGATCCGATGAGAAGTGGTCAAAAAGGTGGTATTGAACAGGCACATACCATGCTCCGCATGATTCTTCCAAAGAAAACCAGTTTTGAATTTCTCACTCAGTGGGATCTGAGAACGATTGTGGATCATATCAACTCCACTCCCCGAGAAAGTCTTGGCGGCCGCACTCCGTATGATGTCGCACTTGAAAACTACGGTATTGACATTTTAAAAGCACTTCAGCTTAGGCCGATTCCACCAGACGAGGTCAATCTGACACCTAAGCTGATTCGCTTTAACCACTAACTTAACATAAAAATCTGCTGTCAGACTGGAACTTAACCATTCACATTTTTTAGATGTGGCCTGTGGAATTTAGCCTTACATACCAAATATCCAGAGGTCTTTTTTCCATGTCATAAACTCAGATATTTTATGAGAAGTTAGCTTAATTATACCAGTTATCTAAAGATTTTGCTCATTATAATTCAATAAAATCAAGGAATTTTAATGTCCGGTGGAATTTACCACTGCACTGGAATTTAAAATTTCAAGTCAGCATCTAACCAGAGATGTCATAAAAACTCCATTAATACTCTGATATTGTCCATTCCCTTTTTAGTGAATTTTTAATAATATGAGGAAAATGGAAAGGAGGAAAGTGATGGAGAGAAACGGTAAAGGTTCTTTTGTGCATCAGTATTATAAGCCAACAGAAATTATTTGTGGAAGGCAAATGAAGGAGTGGCTTCCGTTTTCAGTTAGCTGGTGGCATAATTTAGGATCACAGAGCATGAAAGGGCAGTTCAAGCATACTTCTGGAATATTGTACGAAGCAGAAAAGGCGGAGCTGGCTTTTGAGATGATGAAAAGGCTGGATATTGAATATTTTTGTCTGCAGGGGTCAGGAGGGTCCGGCAGAGAATTTGCTTCAGACAGAGGAACAGCAGAAGCGGTTGAATGTTATAATTGAAGAAAAGATGAATAAATATAACAGTAAACTACTTTGGGGGGCTGGAAATTATATCAGTTTGGAACAGACAGAGTTGGGGGCGGGCACTTCTCCGTCATTAGACGTATTTTTACAATCCCTAGCATTGGAGAAAATAAATGTGGATACAGTTTTGCAGCTCAATGGAACTGGAATTATGTTTTGGGGAGGAAAAGAAGGTTATCAATGCATGGCAGATACGAATCTTCGGCTGGAATTGGATAATCGGGCAGAGTATATCAGAAAAACAATTGAGTATGCAAGAAAAAAAGGATTTAAAGGACAGTTCTATCTGGAACCGAAGCCAAAGCGTCCAGGACGCTTTCAATATCATTTTGATGTGGCGGCCGCGGTATTGTATTTGAAAGAGCATGATTTGGACAAAGAGGTAAAACTTTGTCTGGACTCTTATCATGCGGCTTTGGCCGGACATGAGTTTGATTATGAGTTTCGGATGGCAAAGTTATTTCAGACAGTTGGAACTATTGATACAAGTCCGGATCGTTTTTTGGATACAGCTTTGTCTGAGATAGAACAGGTTAAAAGGTGGGTTCTGGTCATGTATGATCTGATTGAACTTGGCGGTTTGAGTGGTGGTATTAATTTTGATCCGAAGGATTATAGAGAAAAATATACAGAAGAATTTGTTATGAAGGCTCTGTTTTGTGGTCAGGAAACGCTCTCCTGGGCTTTTCGGGCAGCAGCCTGGTTATGGGAGAATGGAAAGCTGGAACATCTTAGAAGTGTACGTTATGAAGAAATAAGCAAAAAAGAAGCGAATTATAACATGGAAGAGGTTTGGGAAAGAATGAAGGGGAAGCATGTCAAATTGGAAAGGCGATTTTACACAGAAGAAAGGGTAAACCTTCTCTTAGAGGAGGCTGTGAAGGCAGTGTATATTGCAGACTGAAACGGTAAGACAGCCTGTTAATAATCAGGCAAGGGTGTAAAAATTCTTGTGTCTATGGAAAGTAAATCTTTCTGATAAGAAATAGATATGTAAAATTTTGCTGTCGAATTAATGATTATGCGGCTGTCGAATATATCTTTGTACTTACAGTATTGCCATGTAGGAAAATTATATACATCATTTTCGATTTTTTTGCATGACAAGTAAGGCATCATGATTATTGCCTTTTGTGGGCTCTGCCCACACCCGACCTCTGGAATAGGATCGGAAATTTCTGGCAATAATATAAATGCCGAAGGAATAGACAGAAAGCAGGAATGAGGGGCTTAAAAGAGCTTCCCCATTCCTGCTTTTCTTTTCTCTTACAGATAAGCAGTAAGCCGTTCTCCGTAAAGGACTATCAGCTGATTCAATACCTGATCCCAGTTCCGGTATCTCTGCGTCCACTTTTTGACTACGTTCTCGCTGGCAAGATACAGCATCTTTTCCAATGCAGGATCGCTTGGGAATACGCTTTTCGTTTTCGTGACTTTCCGATACTGGCGGTTCAATCCTTCTATGATATTTGTCGTGTACATAATGCGTCTGATATCATTAGAAAACTGGAAAAAGGAACTTACATCTTCCCAATTATTTTCCCAGTTACTGATCGCGTACGGATATTTCTTCCCCCATTTTTCTTTCATGTTCTCCAGCTCTGTTAAAGCGGCTGTTTCGTTCGGAGCATTGTACACTTCTTTGAAATCCGAGGAAAACTTTTTCAGATCATTATAATTTACATATTTGAAAGAATTGCGTAGCATATGGATCACACATCTCTGGATCTCTGCCTGCGGATAAACTGCCTGAATAGCTTCTTTAAAACCCGGAAGACCATCCACGCAGAAGAAAAGGACATCTTTTACTCCGCGGTTCTTAAGATCATTAAGCATCCCAAGCCAGAACTTGCTGGTTTCATTTGCGCCTGCTGTGATGCTGAGGATATCTTTGTATCCCTCCACTGTAACGCCAAGAACTACATACGCAGCACGACTCAGGATTCTGCCATCCTCACGTACTTTATAATGAATACAGTCCATAAAGACAAACGGATAAACCGGGTTCAGAGGGCGGGACTGCCATTCCTTAACCTGAGGAAGTATTTTGTCTGTGATCTTGCTGACCATTTTGAATAATCCGGGGTGAAATCCATCGCCTGTCCGGTGCATGGAAATCACTATTCCGTTTTATTGGAAATCGCGATTCTGCTAAGCAGGAAATCATTTTATTTCTAATTCCTTATAATGAAGATATGCACCCTATGGTGTAAATTCATTACAAGGAGGTCACGATTATGACCAAATATCGAGAAATCATCCGGCTTACCGGATTGGGCTTCTCTCAACGTAACATCATGGCAAGCTGTGGTGTTGCACAGAAAACTGTAGTCAAAGTTCAAAAGCGTGCTAGAGAATTAAACCTTTCCTGGCCACTTGATGAATCCATGACGGATGTTGAACTTCAAAGGCTTATGTTTTCCAAGGATAGTTCAGTATCACAAAACAAGCGTATGCCAGACTACGACTACATCCACAAAGAACTGCTCCGCAACGGAGTCAGTAAAAAGCTCCTGTGGACTGAATACATGGAGGACTGTCGTGCCAACGGCGATGATCCGCTCATGTATTCTCAATTCTGCTATCACATCCAGCCTGATGAGCAGAAACGGCGTGCTACCATGCACATCAACCGTAAACCCGGTGAGCAGGTCGAAGTTGATTGGGCAGGGGATCCTGCAACGATCATTGACCCGGATACCGGTGAAATCCTAAAGGCTTACATATTCGTAGGTGTAATGACTTACAGCCAGTATGCGTATGTAGAAGCCTTTCTGGATATGAAGCAGAAATCATGGATCACTGCTCATGTCCATATGTACGAGTTTTTTGGCGGTGTTGCTAGAATTCTCGTACCGGATAACTGCAAGACAGCAGTTGTTCACAATGGCGGATGGAAAGATCAGCAGATTAATGAAACCTATCAGGAAATGGCTGAACACTATGGTACAGCCATCATCCCTGCTCGTGTCAGGACACCAAAGGATAAGCCGAATGCTGAAGGAACAGTAGGAAATATTTCCACCTGGATAACAGCAGCACTCCGGAATGAACAGTTCTTTTCTCTTGCCGAATTAAATCGTGCAATCAGAGAAAAACTGGAACAATTCAATCAGAGACTCTTTCAAAAGAAAGAGGGCAGCCGGTTGGACTTATTCCTTGAAGATGAAAAGCCGTTACTTTCGCCATTACCTGCTACCCACTTTGAACTGAGTGACTGGAAGACAGCCACCGTCCAGTTCAATTATCACATATCTGTGGATGGAATGCTATACTCAGTTCCATATGAATACATCAAAAAGAAAGTTTATGTAAAGGTAACAGATACCACCATTGAAATTTTTTATAACCATAACCGCATTGCTTCCCACCGTCGTCTGAAAGGACGCCCTGGGCAGTACAGCACCATTACAGAGCATATGCCGGAAGACCACCAGAAGTATCTGGAGTGGAATGGCGACCGTTTCCGCAAATGGGCTGAGCGGATTGGCATAAATACGTACACTGTGGTCAATGCAATACTGACCTCCAAGCGTGTGGAACAACAGACTTATAGGAGCTGTATGGGACTTCTGAAGCTTACTGATAAATACTCAGAAGCTTTGCTTGAAGCCGCCTGTAAAAAGGCATTATCTTATACAGCTTCGCCCAGTTACAAGAGTATCAAAAACATCCTTGTAACAGGTTCTGTAAAAACGGAACCAGAATCATCTGGATCCAAGACCACACATAAAGCACACGGCATCACAAGAGGTGCCGACTACTATCGGAGGTAATCACATATGACAAATCAGAGTACAATAGATAAACTTATTGAAATGCGTCTTACCACAATGGCAGATGCATTCCGTAACCAGCTTGACGATCCGAAATTTAAGGAAGTTCCTTTTGAAGACCGTTTTGGAATGCTGGTAGATATCGAATACAGCAACCGCAAGAATAACCGCCAAAAGCGTCTTATCCGCAACGCTGGATTCGACCAGCCGGAAGCAAATATCATGGATATCAACTATACTTCCGGACGCAGGCTGAACAAGGAGCTGATAAACAGACTTGCCACTTGCGAATATATATCTGAACACCGGAATCTTTTTATTACCGGTGCAACAGGCTGTGGTAAAACATACATGGCATGTACCTTTGGTATGGAAGCCTGCATGCAGTATTCCAACACTAGATATGTCCGTATGCCAGACTTACTCATGGATCTGGACATTGCACGAACTGAAGGGAACTACCGTAAAGTTATGGCAAAATATTCCAATCCGGTACTTCTCATTCTGGATGAATGGATGCTTCTCAAACCAACAGATACAGAGCAGAAAGATATCTTTGAACTTCTTCATCGCAGACGCAAGAAATCCTCAACCATCTTCTGTTCTCAGTATGTATTTGAAGAATGGTATGATCAACTTGGAGGAGAAGCAAGTCCTCTGGCTGATGCTATCATTGACCGTATTGCACATGACAGCTATCAGATCAACATCACAAGCATTGATGCTGAACATGACAGATCGATGCGAGAGGTATACGGTCTAGATAAAACATTACGCGAGTAAACTCGCATAGATGATTTCCACTTCCGGACATCTGATTTCCAATTTTCCGGAAGTGCGATTTCATCGCACAAGAATATTCACCATTTCAGCTGATAGCTCAATTCCATAAAGATCCTGGAGCTGGTCGTGGATGTCACGTGTACTCATACCACGGGCATATAAAGATATCACTTTTTCCTCAATCCCGGAAATATCTCTCTGGTATTTAGGGATGAGTTTTGGTTCAAACTCACCGTTACGGTCTCTTGGTACGTCGATTTGAAATTCACCGTATTGACTCTTTAAGTTTTTTGTAGAATGACCATTTCTTTTATTGTCTGTCTGTAGATCTCCCTTATGGTTTTTCTCGTAGCCAAGAGTTGCATCCAGTTCTGCCTCCATCAGCTCCTGCAGGATATCCTTGAAACTGTCTTTCAGAAGCGTGTATATATCTGCAACGCTATTAATGTTGTTTTCTGAGATGATCTGTCGAATTTGTTCTTTTGCAACTGCCATAAAAAATACTCCTTTTCGATAAGAATTGTCATATCTGAATTCTTACCAAAAAGGAGTTATTTTTTACCAAAAACACAAACTATTTTACACTACCAATCAGGCTGTCCCGCTGTCTCTATATTCGGAAGGATATACACCTATATATTTTTTGAATATGCGACTGAAATACAAGGGGTCATTGTAACCGATTTCTAAAGCAATATCTTTTATCAACATATCAGGATGGGATAAAAGTAGCCGCTGCGCTTCTTCCAATTTCAGATTAAGTATAAATCTCCAGGGAGTCATTCCGACCTGTTCCTTGAACTGTCTGCTCAGGTAGGAGGCATCAAACCCAAATTCTCTGGAGAGGTCAGCGGCGGAGATACTGTTTCGGAAGTTTTCCAGAATATATTTTTCAACCTTCCGGCTGTTGTTATTTTTACTACCTGTTTCAGCAGTATCCAGAATGAAAGAGGAAAAGAAACTTTGAATTGTGGACTGGAGTTCCTCTAATGATCTGGAATTGGTGATTTCCTCATCTAAATCCACATTCATCTGCTGAAATATGTCATAGCTTCCGCCATTATTTTTTAAATACTGGTAATAAAAAAGCTGCTGTAAAATTGTACAGATCATGTAAGCAGGAGCCTGTTCATGGTGAAGTGAGGAAATCAGTTCTACAATTTTTCGAGCTAAAAGCGGTTCATTGTTATTGCTTAAAGTAATCAAATTGTTGATGGCTGCGGTATATTTTTGAGTGCTGATTGCCGGAGGCGGAAATTGAGCATTCAATAGGATAGGCGTATGCAGAGGAATGCGTTGCATTAGTAGGGCCCTTAATGACAAAAGCGTCTCATAGATGCGGTCATGGCTGTTTTCGCAGATTCCATAGCATAGGTGAATCGGATATTCAAAAATATTAATCTGCCGGAAGAATCGGGAGATGTAATAATCCAGTTCATCGATATTGTTGGGATCAGAAGTGGAAAAAAGGAAAATGAAATATTCATTTTCCAGAATACCGGGTTCACTTTGGAAAAACATATTAGAAGGAAGTGTCTGCTCCAACATTTTGTCCAGCTGTACGGTTTTCCAGATGGATAGTGCGGACAGCGGAAAAAGGAATGGATATGCAGGGTAGCAGCCGGAGGACAGGATGATAACAGCCATTTTCTTAATCTGCGGCAGGGACATTTGAGGCATAGAGGGGGTTCTGCCGACAGCAAACTGATGAAAAAAATGTTGCTGCTGCTCTTTTACAGTGTTAGCATACAATTGTTTCAGCTTACCAAGGGTGTTGGACAGTTCCTCGGGGTCAATGGGCTTTAGCAGATAATCGACACTGTTCAGCTGTATCGCTCTTCTGGCATAGTCAAACTCCGCATAGCTTGTCAGGAAGATGACCTGTACCTTCAGCTCCTCTTTCCTGACCCACTCCACAAAGTCGAATCCCATTCCGCCCGGCATCACGATATCGCTGATTACA
>OHCZ01001185.1_pt1 | contig 10811 bp, 9 predicted proteins | sample 1566891 | NCBI WGS metagenome assembly OHCZ01 (sample SAMEA3879510, study PRJEB24766) | human gut metagenome | biome: human-associated habitat; feature: feces | place: USA | collected 1985/1987
AATCACTGTGCTTCTCAATCGCAGTGCAGATCAGACTGTCAAACCTGTCATCCTTCACAAATCTGCGGATCATTTTCTCCGGTCCGAACAGAAGCTGTGCACCATATACTGCATGCTCCATGGTTCCCGGTTCAAAGCTGTCAAATCGTTTAATCTGTTCAAATCTTCCAATATCATGGAGCAGTCCGATTACCTTCGCCAGCTGTACATCTTCCTCACCCAGCCCCATACGGCGGGCAATGTCCTCTGCTGCATCAACCACTCCATAAGTATGTACGATCTTCAGATGAATCTTATCATCTGCTCTGTCATATTCATCCAGATATGCTTCAAAAGCAGCTTTCGCTGCATCAAAGTCTCTTGTTAAGTCTAATAATTTATCCATTATTATTATAATCCCTTCTTTATTCCTGTTCGGACTACTTTATATTTTCTCAACCATTATTTTCTGCTTCCATACACCTTTTCTCACAATCATAAGATATACCTGAAACGATATGGAATCACAGTCATAAATGAAAGGTTCTTCTCTGTAGATCAGAGTCTGAACATTCTCTGCTTCCAATTCTTCTTTTCTTCGTTCAGCTTTTTCCATCAATTCATGTAGATATTTATTCTGTTTTCTGCCAAAATCTCTGTCCGGATAGACCGATGCTGCTTCCCTGATTTTTTCTCCCAGCAGAGTAATCACCGGTAAATGACTGCTCCTGCAAAGCATTCCGGCTATCTTTTTGGCATTTGATATATCCGAATTTTTTTCATAGCGCCTGAGCATTTTTCCCAGTTTTTCATCTCCTGCTTCCGTTGCCAGTTCCTGCATAACTGCCAGTGCTTCCGCCGTTACCTCCCATGGATTGTCCACCGGAACAATATACTTCTCCGGTACTGCCGGATAAAAAAGATAATTTAACGGTGGGAAATCACGCAGCATTGCCAGCTTTCCTTCATACTCAGTGCAATATTTTTCTCCCAGATACTCATATTTATCACGCAATATGGCAATCTGATACTCCATTACCCTGAGATTTTCATAGCCCTTCACCCAGAAATGTCCCAGCTCTCCATAATTATACAACTGTGTTTCCAGCAAAATATCTTCAAAGAATACAGTAAACACATTCTGCCCCTGATGAATCACCAAAATATACTCTGCCTCACATAAATCCCTGTCCGCTTTCTCTATAGAGCCCTCAAACTCTCCTTCATAATCCCTGACATAATTTCCCGTCATCCTGGCATTTTTCAGAATCAGAAAACTCTCCACTGCATCATTCATCAGATAGATCAGTCGTAATTCTCCACTCTCCGTCTGTCCGGTAAAACTATCTGGAATATCCACAAATTCACACTGTTCCTGCTCCAGAAGCAGATTTAATTTTTCAAAATTGTCTTCCATTATATCTTCCATCCTTAACTCCTGCTGTTTCTGTACAATGTCTTTCGCCGATTCTGTTTAACACACTTGATAAAAGAATCCATTGCATCGTTTCATGGAATTACCGCAATGCAGAAGCAGGATACATTTGCACAATTTTACAGATATATTTTTATGATATCACTAATCATATTTTCTGCCAAATAGAAAAATTTTTCTATTCAATAAAGAAACTGATTTTACTTCTCTGTAATTGACATCCCAAACATAATATTTTACAATATAACAAAGAACAAAGAAACCAAGCAGTATGTATATTACAGAATAAACAAACATAAAATAGGAAGGAGGCATACACGAATGGCAACAGCAACAATCCCATTGAAAGGCAGCGCATCCATGGAATCAAAAAAAGTCAGTATTTCATCTAAACGCCAGATTACTATCCCGCAGAAATTTTTTACGCTTCTGGGTTTTAATACGGAAGCAGAATGTATCATGCGTGGAAACGAACTGGTTTTACGCCCCGTTAAAGAAAATACCAGTGGTGAATTTGCCGAACAGATTCTTGCCGATCTGATCAGACAGGGATATAGCGGTGAAGAATTACTTGAGAAATTTAAACAGACACAGCGAAAAATCCGTCCGGCAGTTGAAGCAATGCTTGCCGAAGCAGACCGGGTCGCAGAATCTAAATCAGGAGGATACTCCTTAGAGGATGTTTTCGGAACGGAGGATGAAAAATGACACAGGTACAGATCCTTCCACCTGCAGCAAAATTTCTGAAAAAACTTAAAGATAAAAAGCTGAAATCTCTGTACAAAGAAGCTATTGAAATGATATGTGAAGATTATTCCATCGGCGAAGAAAAGACAGGTGATCTGGCAGGAATGTACGGTTATGACATTTATTATAATAAAACTAATTATGAACTGGCATATCGGGTGAGACAGCTTGATGATTTGATAATCATCATTATCATGGCCGGAACCAGAGAAAATTTTTACGAGGAGTTAAAACGTTATATACGCACTATATAACAGTACATATTTGTATCACAAGATAATCCCCCGGAAGTTAATCAGTACTTCCAGGGGATTATTCTATTGACAAAATTTATTCCTGCGCTCCCGTATCAGATGTCAGATATCTTTGCCATGTCTCATTGACATTCTGAATATAGCATTTTACAATAGAACAAAGAAACCAATCAGTATACATGATAAAAAACACTGAACAGAAAGGAGTCATTTCCATGGGACGATTTGTAAATTCGGGAAACAGCGCTTTTCAGGTTGCGCTGAATTCAGAAATCTATGTAGATAAAACCGGTTTACTGGCATATACAAATAAGGTTATGGACACCACTGCAAAATTCATATGCAACAGTCGCCCCCGTAGGTTCGGGAAATCCATCACTGCCGATATGCTCACCGCATATTACTGTAAAGGCTGTAGTTCCGAAGAAATGTTCTCATCTCTGGAAATCGGTCAGGCACCTGGTTTCACGAAATATCTGAATCAATATGATGTGATCCATCTGGATATTCAATGGTGTATGGAACCAGCCGGCGGTCCGGAGAATGTAGTTTCCTACATCACTGAAAAAACGATTCTGGAATTAAGAAATTATTACCCTGAAATTCTGCCTGACTCCATAAGCTCTCTGCCTGAGGCTCTGTCCTGCATTAACACTGCCACTGGTCAAAAGTTCGTAGTAATTATTGATGAATGGGATGTTTTAATCCGAGATGCCTCTACCGACCTGGTAGTCCAAGAGGAATACATCAACTTTCTCCGCGGTATGTTCAAAGGTTCTGAACCTACCAAATATATTCAACTGGCTTACCTCACCGGGATTCTTCCAATCAAAAAAATCAAAACACAGTCAGCTCTGAACAATTTTGCGGAGTTTACAATGACTGACGCCAGGATCTTTTCCAGATATATTGGCTTTACGGAGGAAGAAGTACGAATGCTCTGCGAAAAATACCACCGGGATTTCTCCAAAACCAAGCACTGGTATGACGGTTATCTGCTGGAGCAATATCAGGTATACAATCCTAAAGCAGTAGTAGAATTAATGATCTGGAATAAATTCCAAAGCTACTGGTCGGATACCGGAACCTACGAAGCAATTGTGCCTCTGATCAATATGGATTTTGACGGACTCAAAACTGCCATTATAGAAATGTTGTCCGGTAATTCCGTAGAAATCGATCCTACGACTTTCCAGAATGATATGGTGAACTTTACCTGCAGAGATGATATTCTTACCTGCCTGATCCATCTGGGATATCTGGGTTATGATCAGGACACTCATTCTGCATTTGTTCCAAACGAAGAAATCCGTCAGGAACTTGCCAAAGCTGTTAAACGAAAGAAATGGAATGAATTTCTGACATTCCAGCAGGAATCCTCAGAGTTGCTGGATGCCACTCTGGACATGGACGCAGACACTGTGGCCAGATCCATTGAAAAAATACACAATGAATACGCTTCAGCTATTCAGTACAACAACGAAAACTCCCTCAGCAGCATTCTGTCCATCGGTTATCTCAGCACTATGCGGTATTATTTTAAACCTATACGTGAATTTCCTGCAGGCAGAGGTTTTGCAGATTTTGTCTACCTCCCAAAACCAGAATATTCCAGAGATTACCCTGCACTTGTTGTTGAGTTAAAATGGAATCAAAATGCCCAGACCGCAATCCGGCAGATAAAAAACAGGCAGTACCCTGAGGCTGTTACAAATTATACTGACAATATTTTACTTGTTGGAATTTCTTATGATAAAAAACAGAAAACACATAATTGTGTAATCGAAAAATACTCTGAGAAATAATAAAGGGGCTGATTGTCCTTTACGAAGAACATCTTACCGATTATCTATACGAGAAAAGAAATGCAGGAATGGGAAGCTCTTGTAAGCTAACCCATTCCCACTCTCTGTCTATTCCTTCGTCATTTGTATTATTACCAGAAGTTTCCTGATACTTCCAATCACTTTATATATGTCCATAATGATTTTCAGACAGTCATTCTTATAATATTTTTCTTCTCCCATGGAAACAATACCGCTTTCACATATATTCTATATTCAGCGCTTGAAAGTACCAGGAATTAATAATTTTTCACGCACAAAATCTTTAAAATCGCTTCTTTGTTTCCATATCCTGATTGTATCACACAGACTCCCGAAATCGCATGCATTCACACAAACAACTATATTTCACTACATATTTAACCGATTTTTTCCAATCTTCCTCACAGACAAATTGCATCCCGTTATTTTTTATAGTATGATTATTGGAAATACAGTTCATTTTATCCATCTGGCATATCCGACAGATATTGTCACTGACATAAGAAACTACAACCACTTTAATCCAAAGGAGCTTAATCCAATTTTGAAACTTGCAATCTGCGAAGACAACCCTTCACATTATGAAATAATACATACTATTCTGCAAAAGTATCCTCCGGGAGCTTTTGAAATAACACATTTCGCATCCGGTGATGAATTTCTCCGGACTGTTGCTGAAAATGGATGTCCTTATTCCATAGTACTGACAGATATTGATCTTGGTTCTGACAATGTAAATGGCATCTCACTTGCAGAAAAGATCAACTATATCAGCCCGGACACTCAGATTATTTTTATCAGCCAGTATCTGCAATATGCTACCGCAGTATATGAGACAGAACATGCCTACTTTATCCATAAACAGCAGATGGAAAAGTATCTTCCTCTGGCTCTGAGGACAGCATGCCAGAAGCTCGAGAAACTGCATACACGGTATCTGTATTTCTCCGGAAATTCACGCAATTATCAGGTGCTCTGCTCCGATATTCTTTATCTGGAACGAAATCTGAGGCAGACCACGATCTATACCAGAACAGGAACATATACAACAAAAGAAAGACTGACAGCTCTTACAGAAAGAATGAAACCAGATTTCTGTCTCTGCCATAACAGCTTTGCCGTTAATCTTCATGCTGTACGTACTTACAGTCATAAGGGCATTATACTTTCTGATAATACAGAGATCCCTGTCAGCAGATCTTATTACCAGCAGTTTAAGGACGCGTTTGCTTTCATGATGCTTGCCGGTCACAGGGAGGTGCAGTAAATGAGCAGTCATATGATCAATCTATTCTTGTGTATTCTATCCAGCCTTTATCTGTGTTTTGGACTGCTTTACTTTTGCTGCAGGATCCTGCCAAGCAAACACAAGATCTCACTCCCGCTGTTTTTGTGTCTGTCAGTATTTATGGCACTGTTATTTTGGATCAAACGTGAATCACAGCATAATGGAATTACAATCGTATTTCAGCTTACAACATTTCTTGTAACACTTTTTTTATTCCAGGCATCTTTTATGAAAAAATTAGCCGTTTATTTTATTTTCCAGCTGCTGATAATCTGTCCGGAAATTTTATGTACCAGTGTTTTCATTGCACTTCATAATCTTTTTATACCGACCGATACCTATACTCCGCACAACCTGATATCCAGTTGTTCACCTGCAGAATATTTCGTTATCGAACTCTCCAACATCCTGCTTGGCCTGTTTCTTCTCTGGAAAATATCAGAAATCCTGCGGCAGTGTATAGATTATTTGAAAATACTCACCTTTTTACAACTGTTACTGCCACTGATCGCTCCGGTTTTTCTCAATGTTATAATTTCCCTTCAGAAAAAGCCCGAAGCAGTTCTGGCTCTGAGCATCATTTACTGGATCATATGCATCGGCAGTTATCTGTTGTTTCTGCGTGCAGTCCGTTCTTTAGCCCAACAGCACAGGGAATATTTACAGAAAAAAATGGAAATTAAGCTGATGAAAAAGCAGATAAACGATTCCGTTCAGTTAAGTAATGAATATGCCAGTCTCCGGAAATGGAATCACGATATTGAGAATCACATCATGTCTGTCATGTATTTGATGGATATGAAAAAATATGAGGAAGCAGAAACATATACCGCTTCTGTTCTGTCCCGGATTAATTGCAGACCACAAGAAAAACAACCAGAGGAGGATTGCAGTCATGAGAAAGAACATTAAATTGATTCCTTTATTTCTCTTCCTCTTTGTATTCCAGCTACTATATTTTCTGTCTACAATTTATACAGAAAAAATTGATCATATGTTTCTGATCCTAGCAGTATTTATGGTCCTTATCTGTATCCTTTTATACTGCGTTCTTTCTGATGTGTTAAAGAAATCCAATACTGAAATGGAACTGGCTTTTCTTCAAAAGCAGAAACAATTAAAACAGGAACAGGATTACAGTCTTCAGATTCGCAGACAGGATACTCGGGATTTTCAGATCAAAACTGTACAGGGACTTCAGGACTTCCAGTCACTCCTGGAACAGGAAAAATATGAACAGGCTGATACTGCCATCAGAAATCTGAATCAGACTTTTCAGAAGGAACGCTTTCATCCTTACTGTCAGAATAACCTGTTGCAGGCAATCCTGGAAGGGAAACGGCTTCGTGCAGAACAGAAACATATCCAGGTATCCTACGAGATCCTTTTACCGGAAAAGATTTCCATTAATACGACTGACCTGAGCAGTATATTTTTTAATCTTCTGGACAACGCTATCGAAGCTTGTAGCGCTTCCGGCAATCCTGATCCTGAAATCCGGCTGTCTGCAAACATTTCCAACGGATTTCTGACTGTGTATATGCACAATACCAAGAACCCGTTACAGAGTTTTACACATAAGACTACGAAATCAGAACCGGGAGCTCATGGATATGGGCTTTCTATTATTGAAGATATCTGCCAGAAGTATAATGGCTCTTATCAGTGGATCGACCATAATAATACTTTTGATTCCATTGTCTTACTACAGATAAAAAATCTCTGAAAAAAGGAGGCGCTTTCCATGCCAGTTACTCCCACGATCGAAGTAGATGATACCCTGAAAGAACGAAGTTCTCACGGCTCCTTTGAACTTCCCATAGAAACTTATACAGACAACTGCGAAATCTTCCATTCCCTCTACAACCACTGGCATGACGAGATGGAACTGATCTATATTGAATCTGGCAGCGGACTGGTCCGTCTGAATAAAGAGATCCTCCGCGTCAAGGCCGGTGACCTGATCATTGTGAACCGTGGGGTTCTCCATGGCATAAAAACAGATCTGAAGAATATCCTTTATTTCCGTAGTATTGTTTTTGACCTGAACTTTCTGTCAGGCCCGGCGGGAGATTTATGTCAGGAACGTGTCATTTCCCTGTTGATGGATAATCAGGCGGAATTTACCCATATTATTTCCAGATCTGATGACAATTATGGGAATATCTGCCTGCTTTTTGACAGGATCCATTCCTGCCATAAAGAAAAAAAGCCGTATTATTTCGTAAAATTAAAGGCTCTGTTCTTCAGCTTTTTCTACGAAATGCTCATGGGAAATTACATCACTCCCGCAGATAAGGAAGAGAACAAAAGTCTTGCTTCTATTAAAAAGATCCTGGACTACATCAACCTCAATTATTCACAGTCACTGACCGCGGCAGAGCTCACTGCGCTCTCCAATTACAGCGAATACTACTTTATGAAACTGTTTAAGCAATATACCGGCAAGACTCTGATCGCCTACATCAATGACCTGCGCATCGAGAAAGCCAAGCCTCTGCTTCTGCATTCCGACTCCTCTGTCACAGAGATCGCACTGGAAGTAGGTTTCAACAACACCAGCTATTTCATCAAGAAGTTCCAGCAGGCAACCGGAATGTCTCCTCATAAGTTTCGCAGAAACCTGTCATAAAATCGCAATTTTGTTGTATTTTTTTGAATAGACTGCTGATATAGTTATAGATGTCAGCAAGAGAACTTCTCTTCCTGATATAAATCAAAAACAATACACTATTCAAAACTAAAAAATAAGCAATCTAACTCATAAAAAACACATATTTATTTCAGAAAGGGAGATTACGATGGAAACTTTAGAAAAACTCATCTACGACCTGTATAAGAAAAACGCACGTCAGTGCACAGACGAAGAAATCTACAATGCATTATTAATCTATACAAAGAACCAGCTCTTCGAAAGAGGCTATCAGGACGGAAAGAAGAAGATTTATTATATTTCCGCTGAATTCCTGATCGGTAAATTATTATCCAACAACCTGATCAACCTTGGCATCTATGAGGATGTGAAAAAACTTTTAGCAGACAACGGCAAGAGCCTTGCAGAGATCGAGGAGGTTGAGCCGGAGCCGTCATTAGGAAACGGCGGACTTGGACGTCTTGCAGCATGCTTCCTTGATTCTATCGCAAGCCTTGGTTTAAACGGTGACGGTGTTGGTTTAAATTACCATTACGGATTGTTCAAACAGGTATTCAAAAATAACCTGCAGAATGAGACACCAAATCCATGGATCGAAAAAGAAAGCTGGCTGACAAAAACAGACGTTACTTACCCGATTCAGTTCGGCGGTTTTACGTTACAGTCCAGATTATATGATATCGATGTGATTGGTTATGAGAATCGTACCACAAAACTTCATCTGTTCGATGTTGAAACAGTAGATGAGAGTTTAGTTGGTGAGGGCATCGATTTTGACAAAGAGGATATTGCAAAGAATTTAACATTATTCTTATATCCGGATGATTCCGATGATAAGGGAAGAATCCTTCGTGTATACCAGCAGTACTTCATGGTCAGCAATGCAGCGCGCCTGATTATTGATGAGACACTTGCAAGAGGCGGAGATCTTCACAAATTAAACGAGTATGCAGTGATCCAGATCAACGATACACACCCAAGTATGGTGATTCCGGAAATGATCCGTCTGTTGATGGAGCGCGGCATCTTAATGGATGAGGCGATCGACATTGTATCTAAGACCTGTGCTTACACAAACCACACGATCTTAGCCGAAGCACTTGAAAAATGGCCGATCCATTTCTTAGAGAAAGCTGTTCCACAGTTACTGCCGATTATTTATGAGTTAAACAGCCGTGTGACAAAGAAATATGATGACAGATCCGTAGCAATCATTGATGATGAGAAACGCGTTCATATGGCACATATGGATATTCATTACGGATACAGTGTCAACGGTGTTGCTTACCTGCACACAGAGATTTTAAAGAATACAGAGTTAAATAACTTCTACAAGATTTATCCGGAGAAGTTTAATAATAAGACAAACGGTATCACATTCCGCCGCTGGTTATTACACTGTGATCCGGAGATGACCGAATTTATCACATCCTTAATCGGACCTGGATTTAAGAAAAACGCAGAAGAGTTAGAGAAACTCGGCGCATATGTAAATGATGAGGAAGTATTAAAGAAACTTCTTGCAGTAAAAGGTACAAGAAAGACAGAGTTAAAGAATTATCTTGCAAAAACACAGGGCATCGAGTTAGATGACAACTCCATCTACGATATCCAGATCAAGAGATTACACGAGTACAAGAGACAGCAGATGAATGCTCTCTATGTGATCCACAAATATTTCGAGATCAAAGCAGGAAAGAAACCGGCACGTCCGATCACCGTTATTTTTGGTGCAAAAGCTGCTCCGGCATATATCATTGCAAAGGACATCATTCATCTGATCCTCTGCTTACAGGAACTGATCGCAAATGATCCGGAAGTCGCACCATACTTAAAAGTAGTAATGGTAGAAAACTACAACGTAACATTAGCTGAGAAACTGATCCCGGCAGCAGATATCCATGAGCAGATCTCCTTAGCTTCCAAAGAGGCAAGTGGAACATCCAACATGAAATTCATGTTAAACGGTGCCGTTGCAATCGGAACCATGGACGGAGCAAATGTTGAGATGCATCAGTTCGTTGGCGATGATAACATTTATATCTTCGGTGAGTCTTCTGAGGAAGTTATCAAACACTACGAGAAAGCAGATTACGTTTCCAGAAGCTACTACGAGAATGATGCAAACATCAAACGTGCGATCGACTTTATCGTAAGCGACCAGATGAAAGCAGTTGGATGTACAGAGAACTTAGAGCGTCTTTACAACGAGCTGTTAAACAAAGACTGGTTCATGACTCTCCCGGATTTCGAGGAGTACGTTGCAACCAAAGAACGTATCTACGCAGATTACGAAGACCGTATGGCATGGGCTAAGAAAATGCTTGTCAACATCAGCAAGGCAGGATTCTTCTCATCAGACCGTACCATTGCACAGTACAATGAGGATATCTGGCATCTGTAAGATGCCATGCATCTCGTAAGGTGCCATGCGTCTTGTAAAATCTTGTAAGCGATTATGTGGCTTGCAGAGCAGCAGTTAATTCACAATATTTAAATTACAAATTCTTCCTAATTGGGAACCGCAAAACTTAGAATGGTTTTGTGGTTCCTTTTTTGCTTTATAGAACGCGTTATCTGATAAATATTGGTTTGCGGGTGACATGAGTTTCCTTGTGTAGGGTGGTTC
>OHCZ01001189.1_pt1 | contig 10781 bp, 9 predicted proteins | sample 1566891 | NCBI WGS metagenome assembly OHCZ01 (sample SAMEA3879510, study PRJEB24766) | human gut metagenome | biome: human-associated habitat; feature: feces | place: USA | collected 1985/1987
AATTGTGGACAGTTCATTTTATGCGGATATGCGTAGCTAATTTGCTGTTGTTTATATCCTTGTATGTGTTATTTCCGGTACTTTCCGTAGAGATGGCCGACCGTCTCGGAGTGCCGGCTGCACAGACAGGAGTAATCTTTCTCTTTTTCACCTTGGGGATGTTCCTCATCGGTCCTTTCCATGCCTACCTGGTAGATGCCTACAAACGTAAATACGTATGTATGTTTGCCGCTGCCCTGATGGTAGTGGCGACGATTGGGTACGCCTTTGTGACGAACTTCACAGAACTAATCCTGTTGAGTACCGTGCAAGGACTGGCCTTTGGCATAGGCACTACTGCCGGTATTACCTTGGCTATCGACATCACCAACTCCACACTGCGGAGCGCGGGAAATGTCAGCTTCTCGTGGACGGCACGTCTGGGAATGCTTTTGGGGATTATCCTCGGAGTGTGGCTCTATCAAAGCCACTCATTCCAAAACCTGCTCACTGTATCTGTCATAACCGGAGCTGTAGGAATTCTCATGCTATCGGGGGTATATGTACCTTTCCGTGCGCCGATTGTCACCAAACTCTATTCCTTCGACCGCTTCCTATTGCTTCGTGGATGGGTTCCCGCTATCAACCTGATTCTGATAACATTTGTTCCGGGCTTACTGATTCCAATGGTACACCCTTTCCTAAACGATTTCGTACTCGGAAACGTGGGAATCCCCGTACCGTTCTTTGTCGGCACAACCCTCGGATACATTATCTCCCTGTTCATCGCGCGCCTGTTCTTTTTTAAAGAGAAGACACTGCGCTTGGTCATTATAGGAATCGGGTTGGAAATGGTAGCCATGTCCTTATTGAACACAGACCTTTCAATAGGCATCTCTTCCGTACTCTTGGGATTGGGTTTAGGTTTAACCATGCCGGAATTCCTGATGATATTTGTGAAACTATCCCATCATTGCCAACGCGGAACAGCCAACACTACCCATTTGCTGGCAAGCGAAGTTGGTATCTCCCTGGGTATTGCTACTGCGTGCTACATGGAATTGGATACAGACAAGATGCTCCATACCGGACAGATGGTAGCTTCTATCGCTTTGCTGTTCTTCGTATTGGTCACTTATCCTTATTATATAAAGAAGAAGGTAAGATAAAATAGACAGAAGAACAAAAGAACATATTTCAGGAGTGATGATTATTTTTTGATTTTCATCATACGTATCCAAAAATATGTTCTTTTGTTCTTCTGTCTTAACTTTAATTCCTGCTCACCTGTTTTACTCCCTTCACCGTCCGTAATTTCTTGATAAGAGCCTCCAAACGCCCCGTATCACCCACCATTACCGTCAGTGTGCCAGAGAATAACCCATCGTTCGAATCAATACCGATAGAACGTAGCGTGATACCATTCTCTTTCGAGATGATCGAAGTAATATTTGTCACGATACCAATATCATCATGTCCTACAACGCGCAGCGTGATCGGATATTGCGTACCTTCCGACTTGCCCGCCCAGCGAGCCTTCACAATCCGGTAGCCGAAGCGTTCGCGCATCTGGTTCGCGTTCGGACAATCCGACCGGTGTATCTTGATACCGCCGCTCACCGTTACGAACCCGAACACATCATCGCCATAAATCGGGTTACAACATTTAGCCAGTTTAAATTCCAGTCCTTTCAGATTCTGGTCAATCACCAGTACATCCTCTTTAGATGTCGTTTCCTCCTGCGCGGTCTGCAAATTATACCCTTCGGCACTCCGATAAACAATTTCATCGTGCGTATCGCTGTCCCGTTTTTGCTGCTCAATGTATTTATCCAGAATCTCGTTCACATCCAGTCCGCCATCGGCAATCCGTTGATAAAACTCCGTCACGTTCTTGAATCCCAAACGCTTGATGAGGCGCATCATGGTCGCTTCATCATATTCCAACTTACGATTCTTGAATTTCCGTTCCAGCGTCTCCTTGGCAAAAGCATGCTGGCGTGCCACCATCTCTTTGAGAGCCTGTCTTATCTTGGTGCGTGCTTTGGAAGTCGTCACGATGTTCAGCCAGTCCTGTTTCGGAGTCTGGGTGTTTGAAGTCATGATCTCCACCTGGTCGCCGCTGTTCAACTTCTGCTTCAACTGCACATTCTTGCCGTTCACTTTCGCGCCGATACACTTGCATCCCAACTTACTATGGATATGGAAAGCAAAATCCAATACCGTAGCCCCTTTGGCGAGCTTGAACAAATCCCCCTTGGGCGTGAAGACAAACACTTCATCCTCGTAGAGATCCATCTTAAACTGATCCATCACCTTCATCGAGTCGTTGTCCGCGTTCTCCAATGCCTCCCGCACGGAAGTCAGCCACTCGTCCAAGCCCGTTTCTCCTTTGATACCTTTATATCTCCAGTGCGCAGCCAGTCCGCGTTCCGCGATCTCGTCCATCCGTCGGGTACGTATCTGCACTTCCACCCATTTCCCTTCCGGGCCCATCACGGTGATGTGCAACGACTCGTAACCATTACTCTTCGGTATTGAAAGCCAGTCGCGCAGACGCTTCGGGTTCGGCTGGTACATATCCGTCACAATCGAATACACCTGCCAGCACTCCTGCTTCTCCTTCGCCGGATCCGGTTCCGAATCCAGGATGATACGGATGGCGAACAAGTCATAAATCCCCTCAAAAGGAGTCTTTTGCTTCTGAATCTTGTTCCATATCGAATGAATCGACTTCGTGCGTCCCTTGATGTCGAACTTCAGTCCGGCTTCCTTTACCTTCTTCTGGATAGGATCGATGAAAGAAGCGATATACTTGTCGCGGGATGCTTTCGTCTCGTTGAGCTTCTCCTTTATAAAGTAGTAGGTTTCCCGCTGCGTATATTTCAGCGACAAGTCTTCCAATTCCGATTTCAGCTTGTAAAGTCCCAGTTTGTGGGCCAGCGGAGCATATAGGTAAGCAGCTTCGTTCGCTACTTTCACCCGGTCTTCCTCGTTGCCTGTATCCTTGATTTGGCGCATGATGTTCACACGGTCTGCGATCATAATCAGGATGACGCGCATATCTTCGGCAAAAGAGAGCAGGAGATTGCGGAAATTCTCCGATTCTATCGCCGGACTTTTGGAGTACAGTTCGTTTGTTTTCACCAGTCCTTTGATGATACTGCCTACATCTTCGCCATATTCGGCATTCACTTCTTCGATAGACAGGATATGTGCCTTCACTATTTCGTGAAGCATGATGCCGACCAGACACGAACCTTTCATGCCGATTTCTTCGGCTACGATAACTGCCGTTTGTAAATCTCTGATGACGGGATTCATCCCGAAGTTATTGCGTTGCAGCCCGTTACACTGGGCGGCTTTGATAAGATGTTTCTTTAATTTTTGGCAATCCCTCCAGAAAATCGTATCTCCGGCAGATTGCAACAGATGCCTGTAGAGTGAAAAAAGCTCCTTCTTTTCCTCCGATGTAAAAAAGTCGTCCATATTCAATCTTGTTAATTCGACGTAAAATTACTTTTTTTCCCGGTTATTCGGCAAGAAGTAAATAACATTTTGTATTTTTGGGCATCAATTAATAAAATTAGATATTATGATAACGACACAGGACAAAGAGTTGCTTGCCAAGAAAGGCATCACGGAGGCGCAGATAGCAGAACAGCTGGCTTGCTTCCAGACGGGTTTTCCTTATTTGAAACTGGACGCTGCCGCTTCCATAGAAAAAGGCATATTGGCTCCTGACGCAGAAGATCAGAAAGCATATCTGGCTGCATGGGATGCTTATAAGAATACGGATAAAATCATCGTGAAGTTTGTTCCTGCTTCGGGCGCTGCCAGTCGTATGTTCAAGAATCTGTTCGAGTTTCTGTCCGCAGAGTATGACAAACCTACTACAAAGTTTGAGCAGGCATTCTTCGACGGAATCAAGGATTTTGCTTTCTATGACGACTTGAATGTAGCTTGTCAGCGTACAGCCGGAAAAGATATTCCGGGGCTGATGGAAGAAGGTAATTACAAAGCCGTAGTAGCTGCCCTTCTCGAAACTGCCGGACTCAACTACGGAGCACTTCCGAAAGGTCTGCTCAAATTCCATAAATATCCCGAAGGTTCACGTACTCCACTGGAAGAACATCTTGCCGAAGGCGCTATGTATGCAGCCGGAAAAAGTGGTAAAGTCAACGTACACTTCACTGTCTCTACCGAACATCGAGAACTCTTCAAGAAACTGGTGGAAGAGAAAGCCGAAGCATTCGGCAAACGTTACGGAGTAGACTATTACATCACCTTCTCCGAACAGAAACCAAATACCGACACCATCGCTGCCGATATGGACAACCAGCCGTTCCGAGACAATGGTAAACTCCTGTTCCGTCCGGGTGGGCACGGTGCACTGATCGAGAACCTGAACGATCTCGACGCTGATATTATCTTCATTAAGAATATCGACAACGTAGTACCCGATAAACTGAAAGCCGACACCGTTACTTATAAAAAACTGATTGCCGGCGTACTCGTGTCCTTGCAGAAAAAGGCATTCGAATACCTCGAACTGCTCGACAGCGGAAAGTATACGCACGAGCAAATCATGGAAATTCTCCAATTCCTGCAAAAACAACTTTTCTGCAAGAATCCCGAAACGAAGAACCTCGAAGATGCCGAACTGGTGATCTACCTGAAGAACAAATTGAACCGTCCGATGCGTGTATGCGGTATGGTGAAGAATGTAGGTGAGCCGGGTGGCGGTCCGTTCCTTGCTTATAACAGTGACGGAACTATCTCACTGCAAATCCTCGAAAGCTCTCAGATCGACATGAACGATCCTGCCAAAAAGGAAATGTTCGAAAAGGGTACGCACTTCAATCCGGTAGACTTGGTTTGTGCCGTACGCGATTATAAAGGTCACAAGTTCGACCTGGTGAAATATGTAGATAAAGCGACCGGCTTCATTTCTTATAAATCAAAGAACGGAAAAGACCTGAAAGCGCTTGAACTTCCCGGCTTATGGAATGGTGCGATGAGCGACTGGAACACAGTATTCGTAGAAGTTCCTCTTACCACTTTCAATCCGGTGAAAACGGTGAACGACCTGTTGCGCGAGCAGCATCAGTAGGATTTAAAACAAGATTGGGTCCAGTCTGTCATTCTTCCTCCTCCGCAGTCGTCCGAATGGCAGATACAGACAAATGTCTCTCCCAATCATTATAATTACTAATTAAGTAAAAGCAAAATCTGAGAGGCCGACTTTTAGTCAGCCCTAGTGTAGATACAACCGACTTTTTAGTCACTACTTATAATAAAAAGAGTATTTAGGATGAATCAGATAGAAAAGATCATTGACATTGCAACATGGAACAGAAAAGAGCATTTTGAACATTTCAGCGCATTCGATGATCCCTTTTTCGGAGTGACAGTTCATGTAGACTGTACCCGTTCTTATCAGGAGGCTAAAGACAAAGGCGTCTCCTTTTCTCTTTTACTATTACATCGTATCATCACTGCCGCAAGCAAAGTCGAGGAATTCCGCTACCGCATCGAGGGCGACAAGGTAGTCTGCTATGACAGTCTTCTTCCCGAAGCGACAGTAGGGCGTGCCGATCATACTTTTTCTTTTGCCGCCTTTGAGTACGATCCCGATGAGCTCACCTTTATCCGTAAGGCGAAAACCGAAATGGAGCGGCTGCAAGCCACCACCGGACTGAACAAAGGAGGAACTTTCCATCCCAACGCCATTCACTATTCGGCTGTCCCATGGCTGGCCTTTACAGATATGAAACACCCTACGAACATGCGTTCGGGCGATAGCGTCCCCAAAATATCCACCGGAAAATACTTTCGGGAAGGAGAGAAGCTGATGCTCCCCATTTCCGTCACTTGTCATCACGGACTGATGGATGGTTATCATGTTGCCAAGTTTATTGAGACCCTTGATTTATGAAACCGTCAGGATCTGGAGACTAACAATGACGGCACTATGAGAAACAAGACCCTGAGATGGAAAACCATCGTTCTTTGTTCCATCATGTTTTGCCTGCCGAAGACTCCTTTGGCAGGGCAGGAGTCTTCTGGTTTTATCCATCGTTTGGGAATGGAAGCCCGTCCGCAATATGTATTTCCTACCAACCCCTTCCTGCAAGGAGAGAACGAACGCTGGAAACCGATTCAGACATCGTTTGCTGCCCACTTGAAATACTCGTTCAAGTTTCGCCCCAATACTTGTGCCGACCGTATTTACGGTGGAGCTTATCAGGGTATCGGTGTATCCCTTACCACCTTTGGTGATAAAAAACAGTTGGGCGATCCTTTCTCATTCTATGTGTTTCAGGGAGCACGAATTGCCCGTTTCTCTCCCCGTGCCTCGCTCAATTATGAGTGGAATTTCGGTTTGTCCGCCGGATGGAAGCCATACGACAATTATTATAATTCCTATAATGGTGCGGTCGGTTCACGGATGAATGCTTATATCAATGCCGGAGTTTACATAAACTGGGCGTTTTCCCGTTACTTCGATCTGATTGTCGGAGGCGATTTCACGCACTTCTCCAATGGTAACACTAAATTCCCGAATGCCGGAATCAATACTGCCGGAGCCAAGATCGGACTCGTCTACAATTTCAATCGTACGGAAGAAGACCTCTCGAAATCACTCTATCAGCCTGTCACCACCCGTTTTCCCCGCCATATCAGTTATGATGTCGTGCTGTTCGGGTCATGGCGTCGAAAGGGAGTGTGGGTAGGAGAGAAGCAGATCGCATCTCCCAATGCGTATCCCGTTGCCGGATTCAATTTTGCCCCGATGTATAATCTGGGTTATAAGTTTCGCGTGGGAGCTTCACTGGACGGTGTTTATGATGGCAGTGCCAATGTATATAGGGAAGATGTAATTGTGGAATATGGGAGCAGCAGTTCTAAACGTGAGTTCCTGAAACCGGGCATTCAGCATCAGCTGGCCTTGGGACTTTCGGGACGTGCGGAATATGTGATGCCTTATTTTACCATCGGTGTCGGCATGGGAGCCAACGTGCTCAGCCGTGGCGATATGAGAGGCTTCTACCAGATTCTTGCATTGAAAATAGCCGTTACCCGCAGTTCCTTTCTTCATATCGGATACAATTTGCAGAACTTCCAGACGCCCAACTATCTGATGCTCGGACTCGGTTTCCGTTTCCACAATAAATATCCTAAGGTACGTCATTAATAAAAAGAAATATACTAATTTTGCATCACTAACATAAAACACTCAAAATAATGAAGAAAATACTGTTACTCGGTTCCGGAGAATTAGGAAAAGAGTTTGTGATCTCTGCACAGCGCAAGGGGCAACACGTCATTGCTTGTGATTCTTATGCCGGAGCACCTGCTATGCAAGTTGCCGATGAATTTGAAGTCTTCGACATGCTGGACGGTGAAGCATTGGAACGCGTTGTAGAAAAACATCATCCGGACATCATCGTTCCGGAGATAGAAGCCATCCGCACAGAGCGTCTCTATGACTTTGAAAAAGAAGGAATTCAGGTAGTGCCCAGTGCCCGTGCCGTCAACTTCACGATGAACCGTAAGGCGATCCGTGACCTTGCCGCCAAAGAACTCGGCTTGAAAACAGCCAACTATTTTTATGCCAAGACACTGGACGAACTGAAGGAAGCAGCCGCCAAAATCGGTTTCCCTTGTGTCGTCAAACCGTTGATGTCTTCTTCCGGCAAAGGACAATCGCTTGTGAAGAGTGCCGATGAACTCGAACACGCCTGGGAATACGGATGCAGCGGAAGCCGTGGCGATATCCGCGAGGTTATCATTGAAGAATTTATCAAATTCGACAGCGAAATCACCCTGCTCACCGTTACACAGAAAAACGGACCTACGCTGTTCTGTCCTCCTATCGGACACGTACAGAAAGGCGGTGACTACCGTGAGAGTTTCCAGCCTGCACACATCGACCCTGCACACTTGAAAGAAGCCGAAGAAATGGCGGAAAAAGTAACCCGTGCCTTGACTGGTGCCGGACTTTGGGGAGTGGAATTCTTCCTGAGCCATGAAAACGGAGTCTACTTCTCCGAGCTTTCTCCCCGTCCGCACGATACGGGCATGGTGACATTGGCAGGAACGCAGAATCTGAATGAGTTCGAACTTCACCTGCGTGCCGTACTCGGTCTGCCCATCCCCGGCATCAAGCAGGAGCGGATCGGTGCAAGTGCCGTTATCCTTTCTCCGATAGCGAGTCAGGAACGTCCTCAATATCGTGGCATGGAAGAAGTGACGAAAGAAGAAGACACTTATCTGCGCATCTTCGGCAAGCCGTTTACCCGCGTCAACCGTCGCATGGGAGTCGTACTTTGCTATGCACCGCTGAACTCCGATCTGGATGCGTTGCGTGATAAAGCGAAACGAATCGCCGAGAAAGTAGAGGTATACTAAATAAAAAGAATGAGAGTGAGTCAAAAGCAAAAGGATAGTGAATATTGCTTTTGATTCTCTCTCATCATCTCCTCTTATATAACTAATAATGAAAAACATGAAAAAGACTAAACTATTGGCAGCTACTGCTATGCTATTACTGACTTCCTGTTCACCTAAAGTGGTCACTAACATTGTAAGAACCTATCCGGATATTATTCCGGCAGATTCGGTCTATGTCATCGGTTTGGGAGAAAAAGTGCCCAATACAGCCGAGACTATCGGGCGTGTATCAGTAGTGGATCGGGGTACTTCTACGAATTGCCGTTATGATCAGGTATTACATCTTGCACAAGAGGCTACAGGAAAGATTGGTGGCAATGGACTCGCCATCACTAATCACCAGAAACCTTCTTTTTGGGGAAGTTCCTGTCATCAGATTTCCGGACTGATGCTGCGGTTGTCGGATAAAAGTGTGGATACACTGAAAACAAATCCTGTACAAGACGTAATAGATCTCGACCTGGTTATTGCTAAAGACTATGCAGAAAGCAGAAAAGCGCCTGCCAACACGTTTGAAGCGAGCTTCGGATATGGATGGGTGATCAGCAAGATTTATGATATCAACGGTAGGGCGTTAGATTCGAAAGGAGGAGTTGAATGGAAGCTCGCTTACGAACATGTCTGGAACGGTGGGATGGGAATCGGACTTCAATATGCTGGTTTCAAGAAGTCATTCTCCGGTGGCGACATGATGTTCTCCTATATAGCTCCGGAGTGGGTAAGCCGTACAAAATTTGACAGATGGATCTTAAAATCAGGCGTTGGTGTCGGCGTTTTCCTTTATCATGATCCTTTCTACAATGCTGCCGGATTCGGCCTTCATGCCACATTAGGATTTGAGTACATGCTTTCATCTAATTGGGGACTCGGCTTGACTCTGAACGGGATCGGTGGAAGTATGCCCAAACAGGACTGGATGCTGCTGAAAGAAGACGAACGTTGTGGAATCACCCGCTTTAACCTGCTGGGTGGGCTGCGCTACTACTTCTGATGATAACTCCTTCTTTCTAGGAAGAATATCAACGTTTATACTGTACTTAGATTTATAAATAAAGAGAGAGGACAGAAGTCTGAACCTGCATCCTCTCTCTCACGTTTATGAAATTGTTATTTCTCTGATCTTACAGACTCATCGCATTACCGCCTACAATACCCAGCACTGCCGAAGCCACCGCGATGACTACTTTCAGACTCTTTATATGATTGATTACTAAGTGAATCATTACCGAATGATCGATTACTCCCGATAACTTTCCTCCTTTACCTCAAAGCACGGGCACGCCTTGATCCACTCCTCCGGCTCAATCTCACCGTTCCCATTGCGATCCGGCGACAAGTCGCGATGACCGCACACCCGGCAACCGGGGAATCTCTCTTGCAACTGATGCACCAGCAGCCGGAGCGCTGCCCGCTGTTCCGGTGTCCGTGTGTCCGCCGGGCGTCCCCGGCAGTCCAGGCCGCCTTCGTAGCAAATTCCGATACTCTCCGCATTAAAACCTTTCGCATGTGCCCCGATCCGTTCCACCGGACGGGTAAGATGCGTTGTTCCATCCTTGCGGATATAGTAATGATAACCTGTCCCGTTAAATCCCCGCCGACGGTGCATCGTATCCAGATCAAAAGCCGTCAACTCCTTGTCTGCCCGCGTTGCAGAACAGTGAATCACAATTAAATGAATCTTCCTCATAAAGCCACTAATTCTAACTATCAATCCCTCGTACATTGATTACCAACTCTCAACTCTCCACTTCTTACACTGTCGGGTCCGGAGCTTCCTCGTCGCCTCCGCCGCCTTCGTTTCCACCGCCACCGGGGTTGTTGTCCTCTCCTGATCCGTCGCCTTTCTTCTTTTTCGGGGCTTCGAGGTCGAGAAACTCGATCTTGTCGCCGGCACGGGTAGACGTCAGGTTGGGGCGGACGCTGCTGGAAGGGCGGAAGTTGATCTGTATAGATTTGATATTCTTCACCGTACACTCTTCTTTCGTGGTTGCTCCCAGCGTATGGGCGGATAGGCTGAATACACCGAAGTCTCTGATATTGACCGATTTTCCGTCGAAGAGCGCCGCTCGCATTGCCTCCACATAGTTGGTCAGTACGCTTTGGATGTCGCCCAGGGAGAGGGAACTCTTGTCTTTCATGATGTAGGCGATGCCGTCAAGGTCTACACTTTGTCCCATCGTCACCAGTTGGGGGTGGTACTTCAGCACCCCGTCAATTTTTCGCGGGTCTTTACGACCCATTCTTTTAAATGGTATTGCCATGATAAATTAAAAATTGAGAATTAATAATTGAAAAATAAATATTACAGATTGCGGTTGTCGCAATCAATATCGGAAGAGAGGAAC
>OHCZ01001198.1_pt1 | contig 10691 bp, 10 predicted proteins | sample 1566891 | NCBI WGS metagenome assembly OHCZ01 (sample SAMEA3879510, study PRJEB24766) | human gut metagenome | biome: human-associated habitat; feature: feces | place: USA | collected 1985/1987
AATCGACAGATGCAAGATCTTCAAACACAAGAAGCGGAAGCGGCACAAGAAAGACGAACTGATTCATTTTCGATGCAAATACTTCGTCTATCCATCCGAGTTTCCGAAAGAGAAACCCAAGCGCCATTAACAGGAAAACCGGTACTGTCGCATTTAAACTAAAGATTAAATTTTTCATTTTTCTTCCACCTCATATCTTATCGGTATTTCTTTTTGTAATATGGCATCCGTTCTTTAGACAAAAGATATATTTTCTCTATATTTTGAACAAAATATACCACCTTGCAAATTGTGCTTTTACCGGAAGCCTGAGCGCCTATAAATATCTGAAATTTTTTATTCAAATTAATCTGTGCCTCTTTTACCGGTCCAAAATTCTGTATGACAATTTTATTTTCCATAATCAAAAATCACTTCTCCATCGCTTTTATAGTTCATATCAAGATTTTCTATACATACACAGCCGCAAGCATTGGTTATCTGTCTTGATTGCTTATGCAAGAAATTATTCTGTCCGAAGGGCAGTTACAGGATCACTTTTCGCAGCTTTTTTAGACGGAAGCAGTCCTCCGAGCAGCGTCAGTATTACACTGAGAATAATAAGTATGATCGCCGGAATTACCGGAAGAACCGCGCTTACGTCATTCGTTCCTGCCAAATGATGGATCAGAGCATTTCCCGGGATCAAAAGCAGAAGCGTTATCCCGATCCCGATCACGCCCGCACACAAACCGATAATAAACGTCTCGGCATTAAATACTTGTGAAATATTACTTTTAGAAGCTCCGATTGCGCGCAGTATCCCGATTTCTTTCTTTCGCTCAAGAACACTGATATAGGTGATCACACCGATCATGATCGATGATACGATAAGAGAAATCGCTACAAACGCAACGAGCACATAACTGATAACGTCTATGATCTGTGTCACAGACGACATCAGCGCGCCGACCATATCCGTATATGTGATAACCTGTTCTTCTTTTCCTTGTTCTTCCATTTTTCTGTTATAATCATCAAGAATTCTGACGACTTCTTCTTTGCTTTCAAAATCTTTCGGATAGATCGAAATCGTAGTCGGAACAGCGAAATCAACATAACCTAACTGTTTGAGATTATTGTCATACGTCGCATTTTTCGCAGCTCCCATAGACATCATCAGTTCTGCCAGTTCCTCTCCTGTCATATTCATCTGAAACGCCTCGGCAAACGCATCTTCATCTACATGCATAGCATTTTGCAGACTGCTTCCGATCTGTGTCATTGCCTGTCCTACAGAAAACTGCAGTCCTTCTGCCATCTGATTCATAACCTGCTCCATAGCCGATGTGATCTGCCTCTCAATCGCTGTTCCTACGGCTCCCGCATAAGAGGAAACCGCGCCTTTCATATAAGAACCGAACGCGTCTGTGATCTGCTGTTCCAGACTGTCCGCGTCTACGATTCCTTTCATCCCGTCAGACAGTCTTTGTCGTCCGTCTTCCGTTTTTAAATATGCAATAAAATGCTCTCCGATCTTTGTCGGATCAGCCAGCCCGTTTTCCGCCGCATAGAGAAGATACCCTTCCGTGAGCTCTTTTGAAAGCTTCTGAAGCTGTTCTGCGGTAATCTGAACATTACCTGCAATACCTCCGAAAATCTCATTTGCATATCGGTTCAATATCGCTTTCGCTTCTTCTGTCTGCATATATTCCGCCAAATATTCATCAAACTTAGACGGATCCTGATAGCCGTTTTCAACGATAAATTTTCCGTATCCTTCCGCTATTTCTTTCACCATTGCCTGAAGCTGTTCCATCGTCACGGACATCCCGCCGCCCGACTGGATGATCTCACTGATATTTCTTCGTATGATTTCCTGCGCTTTTGGCGTTCCAAGGTATTGTCCGAACTGTTGTGCAAGCGCAGAATAGTCCGCCTCCGGATGCGCGGCCGCATATTCTGCGTACCCTTCTGTCAGGCTTTCTGCCAGCGGCAAAAATCCTTCCGGCGAAACTGTAAGATCAAGGTCTCTCAGCAATTCTTCCAGATTCATCTGCGGCAGTTCGGGAAGCTGAACTTGAATCTTACTTAGATCTAACATTCCCGAAAGATTGACTGAACTTCCGGCAGAACGGAAAATCTCAGAAAGACCATCCGTTTTTTGCATTCCCGAAAAGGCATTTTGATCAAATGCAAATGCCCGGGCAAGTTTTTGTTCGTCGATCGTAATCAGAGAATCCATATTAACGTTGCCCTTTACATTTTCTGTCCCGAAATGTTCCCCTGTAAGAACGTTTCGTTTCGGATCTGCCTTCTGATCTTTGACTATTTTTGAGTTTTCCGCTTCTTCTGCGACATGTTTTGTCAATGAAGCTGGATAATTGATGCCTGACATCAAAGCTGCTCCGTTTGCATCTTTTACAGGCTGAACGATGCCGACGATCCGGATCGGCTCGGCATTTTTCACAACTTTGTCCATGTACGTCTGATCTCCCGAACGATCTTTCCACACATGATAACTGTTGTCATACTCATAGTAATCCGCACTGTTTACCAGTTTAAACTCTTTTCCGAGAATATCATCATATGTATAGACAGTTGAATCTTTCGGAACTTCGATCTGCTCTTCCTCGACGAATCCCGCAACCATCTCTTCCAGCTCCAACGGATCTCTTAAGCCCAGCGTGTACAGCAAAAGGTCGCTCATACCTCCGCCGGACGTCAGCACAAGCACGCATTCATTGTATGATTTCGGCCACCTGCCGGCTTTCACATCGTACTGATCTTTATACAGATCGGAATCTGCCGGCATCTGATAAAAGACGTCTGTACTCATCATCGAAGACATCAGACTGTTTGAGCCGACAGACGAACCAAGCCCTGCCGCCTCGAAAGAGCGGTCCGGATGTACCTGACGGACTTTCTCCCCGTCTTGCGCATAGATCTGCGGAACAACCTGATAAGAATACTCAACTGCATTTGTGTATTGATCGATCCGGCTTTCTTTACTGTCTAAAAACTTTTTCAAAGATTCCAGATCATTTGAATCCATTGTCGAAAACATATTCGTGACCATGTCGATCACCCATATATTTTCTTTTTCCCGCCGCTCTTTTGAAGATGTTCCCGTTCCCGCAGACACCGCTTTTACTTCTTCCGAATCTTCCCCGCCTGTCATCATCGAAGTAAAATCAAATCCTGTACTTTGGATCTGAAGCGGATATTGGGAAAGCGTTTCTCTTTCTATATTTTTTATGTAGTCATTCACTCCTGCGGACAAAGAGAGAATAAGCGCAATGCCGATAATTCCGATCGATCCGGCAAAAGAAGTCAATAATGTTCTCGCTTTTTTCGTCTTGAGATTATGAAAGCTAAGTGAAAGCGCCGTCAGAAACGACATGGATGATTTCCCCATATTTTTATGTTCCGGAACGTCTGCCGTTTCTTCATCCACATAAAATGCATCGCTGTCCGAACGAATCTTTCCGTCTTTTAACTCAACGATTCTTGTAGCATACTGCTGCGCCAGCTCGGGATTATGAGTTACCATAACAACAAGCCTGTCCTGCGCAACCTCTTTAAGAAGCTCCATCACCTGAATACTTGTCTCGCTGTCAAGCGCCCCTGTGGGTTCATCGGCAAGGAGGATATCCGGGTTATTTACAAGCGCTCTTGCAATGGCAACTCTTTGCATCTGTCCGCCGGAAAGCTGACTCGGGCGCTTGTGGATCTGCTCGCCTAAGCCAACTTTCTCCAACGCCTGTCTCGCACGTTCTCTGCGCTGCGCTTTGCCTACTCCCGAAATCGTAAGCGCCAGTTCCACATTTGCCAAAAGTGTTTGATGAGGGATCAGATTATAACTTTGAAACACAAAACCGATCGTGTGATTCCGATACGAATCCCAGTCCCGGTCTTTGTATTTCTTCGTCGAAATCCCGTTTATGATCAAGTCTCCGCCGTCATACCTGTCCAATCCTCCGATGACATTTAACAGCGTCGTTTTCCCCGAACCGCTTGGTCCTAAAATCGCCACGAACTCATTATCACGCAGATTCAGGCTCACTTTATCAAGCGCTTTTTGAACAAGACTTCCCGTCCGGTATTCCTTACATATTTCTTTTATCTGAAGCATACTGTTTTCGTTCCTTTCCGTGTCTTAAATCTATCGTCATCTTCCAAACAATATCTCATACACCCTATATGACAGACTTTCTGCAGTGAACTACCATTGTCTGAAGCCAAGGGGCTTCCTGTTTTCAGAATACTAAGATTAATGATAGTCCAAAACCCTGCCTCTTTCAAGATAATTTTCCTGTTGAAATCCCGCCTTGTCTTTCATCTTCTACCAGCCTTTTAAGAAAAACAATCCTGCTCCCAATCCTTTTCCTATGGCTGCGCCGATCACAAAAACAGACGCGTATCTGACGATTCGCGCGCGGCGCATAAAGATCGGAAAAACATTTAATATCTCCGCAAGCGCCATCGACCAGCATCCGACAAAAATCCCGGCAAAAATCCCAAACAGAACTTGTACCGCCCCGGACGCAAAAGACGCAGAAGCAAACGATACCGCATTCGGCGCAAAAGAGTAAAAAAGAAAAACGATATTTCCGATTATTCCGCCAAGCGCCACACATGTTTCATAGAAAAGCAATTTGTCTCCCGTGTGTGTCCGATCGGCAAAATCAGCGATCACTCCGAGTTCCACGATAAAAGAAAATAAGCCGCCTGCCACAGCCGCCCCTGCACTCAATCCGACAAGAGCCAGCACAAGCTGTTCCACGATCACCTCAGCCGCCTGTCCCATGGATACCGCCTCCTTTTCCGACATCGATCTCTTTTTCTTTTCTTGCCGCATTTTCAATAAGCGTTGTCTGAATATCGTTTTCATACACCCGCATCTGCACTTCCATCGGCGTAGGGTCTACTGTAAAACGGCGTTTCCCGAAATGATTGAAAAAGATCAAAATACCGATCATAAGCCCGGCAGAATATGCGATTTCCAAAATCGTTATGCCGCCCGGCTTATTTCCGGTGACAAGATGATAAATCTGATCAAACAGTTTCGTTACATCTACATCGTTATTAAACGCCATGATCGAAAATGCCGCCCCGCAAAATGTCACAGCCGTCACAAAGGCAGTTTTTGTAAGATGCCATGCATAAGACGGTGTTTTCTGATCTTCGTATGTTACGATCATATCTGTTTCTCCCAGATTCTGCACTTCCATATCCGGATATTGGCCGTGGATACATGCGATTATTTTCAGCACCGAAATCACACATCTTTGATTGCCCGTTTTCTTAAACTTCAATATTTTCATTGTTTTAAGCTTCGGAAGAAGCGACTGATCGGAGCACTCCATAGAAAGCAGATCTGCAAGTGTTACATCCGGCTTAGTCACCTCCACATCTCTATCACCTTTAATATAGAGCGTTTTCCCTGATGCCATCCGCACAGTCCTCGCTTTCTCTCCGGATTAAAAATCCTTCTTCCGAGTGTTCCTTCGGCATATTCATGTAATACACTGCTCCGATTACAACCGCCGCAAGCACGACAATCGACAGACAAATCCATACTTTTTTTCGTCCGTTTCCATCTTCCATCATATGATCCGACTCCTTTTCACTGCATTTTTCAGTAAATCCACTTCTTTTTACTGTAGTATGCTGCCTTTGCCGGATTTTATACGATTCTTTTATCTTCCTCCTTTTTTTCTTAATTTTTCAATGATCCGTTTCTCGGATCTCGACACCTGTACCTGAGAAATTCCCATGATCTTTCCTACGTCGCTCTGTGTCCGATCAGCAAAATACCGAAGAAAAATCAACTGTTTTTCTTCTTCATCCAGTGTCTCGAGAAGTTCTTTGAGAACGATCAGATCCAAGATCTTGTCTTCTCTTTTCTCTTTTTCTTCTAATTTATCAAGAAGCCGTATCTCGCTTCCTTCTTTTTGATGAACCGGCCGGTAAATGGATTCAATCTCGCATCCCGCCTCCATCGCCTGTACAAGTTCTTCTCTTTCCACTCCGACTTCTTCTGATAACTCTTCTATTGTCGGATCGCGCCCCAGCGAACTGATGAGACGTTCTCTTGCCTGTACGCTTTTATAAGCGATCTCTTTTAGCGAACGACTCACTTTTATCATTCCGTCATCCCGCAGAAAACGCTTGATTTCCCCGGAAATAAGCGGAACTGCATAAGTAGAAAACTTTACATTATATGTCAGATCAAACTTATCGATCGCCTTAAGCAAGCCGATGCTCCCTATCTGGAACAAGTCTTCGCGTTCCGCGCCCCTTTCAAGAAAACGTTTCACGACACAGTGCACCAGTCCGACATTTTCTTTTACAAGCTGTTCTCTTGCCGCCTTATCCCCACTGTGTGACTTTCTGATCAAAGCGATTGTGTCGTCCATATATCCCTGCCTTTTCCGACTGCCTTTTTCATCCGCACCCGCGTTCCTTTCCCGAGTTCAGACTCTACTTCCACGCTGTCCATAAACGCCTCCATAAACGCAAATCCCATACCTGACCGATCCTGATCCGGTCTGGTCGTATACATCGGACACATTGCCTCCTCGATATTCTCAATTCCTTTTCCCTGATCGCACACTTCCACTGTAAATATGTTTTCTTCAATCATACATTTGATATATACTTTGCGTACTTCTTTTTCATATCCGTGGATAATGACGTTTGTCACAGCTTCCGACACGGCGGTTTTCACATCTGCAACCTCCTCTACCGTCGGATTCAACTGCGTCATAAACGCCGCTACCGCCACGCGGGCAAAGCCTTCGTTCGCCGACCTGCTGTCAAACTTTAATTCCATTTCATTTGCAGGTGTCATTCTTCTTCCTCCTCATAGATCTGCATTATTTTTGTCACCCCTGACAAAGTCAGTATTTTACGGATGCGTGCATTTGTATGCACCGCCCACACTTCTCCTCCGATCAGAGAAATCGTTTTATATCGCCCCATAATAACTCCGATACCGGAACTATCCATAAAATCTGTATTTTCAAAATCAAAGATCACGTATTTAATGTGATTTCGATCGATTAGTTTATCTGCCTTACGCTTCATCTCCTCCGCATTATGATGATCCACTTCTGCCGGAAGATAAATCGTCAGACAATTTTCCTGTACCTGATATTCCATCGCTTCGTCGTCTCCTTTTCGGCATCTTAAATTCAAAAATCTATATAATCACCGGAAGTGCCAAAAGGCACATTCCGGGATTGTAAGCAGTCGCCAAGGTCTCGGGCAAGCCCGGACTTTGGCTCGTTGCCTATACAAAAAAAGGACATGCCTCCCGGCATCTCCTTTTCTTTCGTAATGTATTAATTATTTTCATTTGTAATCTCATCAAGTCCGCTCTGAGCTTCTGCGGCATATTCCGAACCCGCGTATTTTTCTATCACTTTTTGGAAATAAACTGTCGCGTTTTCGTTATCTCCGCTTCCTTTATAAGCCTGCGCCAGATTCAAAAGCGCCTGCCCGTCGTTATATCCTTCGTTCATGAGCACAACTTTAGACAAGGGGTCTATCGCCCCTGCATAATCACCTGAATTCAGCGCCTGTGTTCCTTCTGCTAATTTCACCTCACACGCTCCGGGATAAACGGCAGCCGCTATCTCATCATACTTGACCTGTCCTGTCTGTTTCAACGTGTCTCTGCTAATCCCAAGAAGAGCATCTGCCAATGCGGCGTCATCATAATCATTTGAAAGGAACTGCCCTTCCACACTCAGCAGTTTTTCATAGCCTTCCGCTGTCTTTTGTGCCAGCTCGGCATTCGCCTGCGCATCTTCGCCTGAAGCTCTGTAATTGTCAAGCGTCCGCGTCTGAGCGCTGACCTGCGCTTCTAACGACTTGATCTCGTCTGCGTATTCTCTCATCTGATCGTTCATCCGCTCAGATCTGGACTGATTCACGGCAGGCGCCACAAGAAACCAGATGATCGCCGCTCCGATCGCCGCTCCGATAAAGATATTGGCAACCGCAAGCTGGGCCGTAACTTGTCTGAATCTGGAATGCTTCGGCTGTATGATCGTCTCGTTTCCAAAACTGTATTCAACCGCTTCTTCTTTCTTTTTCTCTTCTTTTGTTTTCTTTTTCCCCTTTTTTGTCAGCTCATGCATATACAAAAGAGTGATCTCATTCGTCGTGTCAAGTTTTCTCGCCGTCTTGATCGTCTGTCTCGCCTGAGAATACTGCCCCGTATGCAGATAGATCAAGGTTAAAAGCTGATACGCCTTTAAAAATGTCGGATGTGCCGCGATCACCTGTTTTAACTGAATCGCCGCCAGATCCTCCCCGTTTTGTCTGCAATATGTAAGACACTGATTGTATTTCTTGATCGCAAGATCGATCTGCTCAAGCTCCTTGGCGGACGACTGAACATTTTTAATGTAATAATCCGCAATGTTGTCCCGGGACTTTAAATTCTTGCTGATGATCCATTCCACAAGAGCTTCCGGCACTTCTCCGATCCCATAATACACGAGACCGAGAAGATTTCTCGCGGCTATATTCTCCCTGTTGAACTGAAGACTTTTCCGCAAAGACATGATCGCTCCCGACATATCGCGGATCTTCGCCTTTCTCAGACCGTCGTTATACCAGTAGTTTGACTGATATACGATCTTTTTCGTATATTCCATTTATACCCACCATTATCTTTCTACTTCTTCTGATCCATTACCTGCTTTAACAGATCGGTCATATCCGTCAAGTCTTCCTGATAAACCGCATTTTCAATATCATCCACTTCAAGGCTTGGCTTGAATTTTTTTAATTCTTCTTCGTAATCCAGCATTTTATCTACCTCCCCGAATCTGGTTTTCCCTGCTGCCGAGATACCCCTCGATCATTCCGGTCAGATACAGCGACCCAAGACAGTATACATTGCCGCCTCTTCTGCTGCTCACCGCATATTCAAAAGCATCCTTCACCGAACCGATCACACGGACGGGTTTGTCGGTGTACTTCCGAAAAACTACTCCCAGTTCGTCCGCCCGCGTCCCCCTCGCGTCTTCAATCTGCGTCACGATATAGCATGCCGCCTCTGTATGCTCACAGAGATATTTTATCATTTCTTCATAGTCTTTATCCCGAACCGCGGAAAACAAAACCGCATCTGCAAACCCGGCCTTTTCCACTGTCTCTGCAAACGCCTTGACCGCGCTTATGTTATGTGCTCCATCCACATATACTCCGGGCAGAACTTCTTCCATCCTTCCGCGCCATCTCACCGCCTCAAGAGCCTCTTTCCATAAATGCGGATGTCCGTTTTCTCCGAACAGACCACGCATCACCTCCATCGCAAGCAATGCGTTATGCGGCTGGTACAAACCGATATTGTTCAATTTCCACGTGGTAGTTCCATAATAATCATTCAAACATGAAAATGCAATATGTTTGTCTTCGATTCCAAGAATTTCGTACGCATCTTTCCCTATTTTTTTACAGAAACTTCCGCGCTTTTTTGCTTCTTTTTCAATTACCGAATCGCTTTCTCCCGTCGTCTGCGCATAATATACGGGAACATGAGGCTTGATAATGCCCGCTTTTTCAGATGCGATCTTCTCCAACGTATCTCCGAGATACTGTTCATGATCAAAACCGATCGAAGTGATCACTGATGCCGCCGGAGATTCCACGGCGTTCGTCGCGTCAAGCCTTCCCCCCAGTCCTGTCTCAAGAACGGCATATTCCACGCCGCTTTCTGCAAATGCAAGCACCGCCATACCGAAAAGGAACTCGAAAAAAGTAGGATGAGAAAGCCCTGCTTCTTTCATCTTGTCCACTGCCTGCATCGTTTCTTCAAATACTTCGAGAAATCTTTCATCCGAAATCATCTGTCCGTCTATAACGATCCTCTCGTTGATCTTTACAAGATGGGGAGACGTAAAAAGCCCCGTTCGTTTCTGTTCCGAACGGAGCATTCCGTCCAGATACGCGCACACAGAACCTTTTCCGTTTGTTCCCGCCACATGGATGATCCTCATTTTCCGCTGAGGATCTCCGAGCGTTTTCAGAAAAGCTTTCGTGTGTGCCGCATCATTTTTTTTTGTAAATTTGGGAATGTCCAGTATATAGTCTACTGCTTCACTGTATGTCATTTTTCTTTTTCTTCCTTCTCAACGACAAACGCCTGTCTGCCGTTTTCCGGCGCATCTTTTTCCGGCGGCATCTCGGTCAGCGTTCCGGCGTTATACTTATACGTCTTCGTCGTCCGAAACGTCGTATTGCTCGATCCGACCTGCGCTACCATGATCGTGTCTCCGTCGGAAAGTTTTGACTCTTTCAGATCCAGACGGGTGTTATTTAAAAACGTCGTCTTTTGCTTTTCCCCGTTAATAAATACTTTACTTTGTTTCGTAAAATTCTCTCCGTAAATACTGTATGTTTTATTATATTGTTCTGTCACCTGTGAGATCACGGCGTCTTTTACGCCCATATACATATGGCCTTCTTTCATCGGAGAGCCTTCTTCTGCGTAAACGTACTGATCGCCGTACATGATATCGTACTGCAGCAGTTCCAGGTCTGCCAGATAATTTTTCGTATGGCGGCGCTGCTGATGATAGTTGAATACTGTTCCGGCATGGATATCCAGTCTTTCAAACACATCTGCCATCACCTGATATGCCGCTACGTTTCCGTCCTTTTTCTCTAACCCGATGTTATCCCATATAACA